>Ga0181538_10003704_pt1 | contig 14741 bp, 9 predicted proteins | sample PEATcosm2014_Bin_40_FD_119773 | JGI IMG/M metagenome (GOLD analysis project Ga0181538, IMG submission 119773) | Peatland microbial communities from MTU Mesocosm Facility, Houghton, MI, USA - PEATcosm2014_Bin23_30_metaG | ecosystem: Environmental > Terrestrial > Soil > Wetlands > Peat | place...
ACCGGCAAGCTCTATTGGTCGGTGCCCTTCAAGTCCCGCGCCGGGATGACCATCGCCACGCCGCGCCAACTGGGCGACTCCCTCTTCTTCACCGCCTTCTACAGCGGCTCGCTGATGCTGCGGCTCGATTCCGCCCAACCCGCCGCGACCGTCGCCTGGCGCACGCTCAAGGCCAGCGAGAAAGACACCACCCACCTCAACGCCGTCATGTGCACGCCGTTCCTCGAGGCGGGCTTCATCTACGGCGTCTGCAGCTACGGACAATTGCGGTGCTTGAAAATGGACACCGGCGAGCGCGTTTGGGAGACCTTCCAGGCCACGACCTCCGGTGAACCCGTCCGCTGGGCCAACGCTTTCATTGTGAAGAACGGCAATCGCTTCTTCCTCTTCAACGAGATGGGCGATTTGATCATCGCGAAGCTCAGCCCGCGCGGGTATGAGGAGGTCAGCCGCGCGCACCTGCTCGAGCCGACCGGCGAAGCGAACGGACGAAAAGTGTTGTGGTCACATCCCGCCTTTGCGAACCGCTGCGTTTATGCCCGGAACGACAAGGAGATTGTCTGCGTGAACCTGGCGCTGAAGCACTGAGCCTCGGCCCCCTGTACAAGGGGGCACTTGCTCATTTCCTCCTGCGCTCGTCCACGCGGGCGAAACCGGATTCGAGGGCGTTGAGGGGGTGGCCTAGCGGTCCAGGGCGGCGAGTTTGCTTTTCTCGCGCAATCAGCTAAACTTCATTTGTGGAACCCGACCGTGAGTCAACCACGAGCCAGGCGTTGGCGAAGGAAAACGCGAAAGCGACGCCCGGCTTGTCAGACCCAGAGCGGTGGGTGGAAGTGTACGGCGATTATCTCTTCAAGTACGCGATGGCACGCCTGCGGGACCCCACCCATGCGGAGGATGCGGTGCAGGAGACCTTTTTGGCGGCACTCAAGGGCGGCAAGGCCTTTGCGGGCCTGGCGGCGGAGAGAAGCTGGCTGGTTGGCATCCTGAAAAACAAGATTTTCGACCACTATCGCAGAGCGTGCCGTGAAACGCTGTTCACCGACCTGGAATTCTACTCGGATGAAGAGAGTGGCCGCTTTGTGGCCGAAGGCGCGTTCAAGGGCGCTTGGATTCACGACCTGGGACCCAAGCAATGGCCCAATCCCGGCGAGAGTCTCGACAAGGAGGAGTTTTGGCAGACCTACCGCGATTGCTCAGGCAAGCTCCCGAGAAATGTCGCCGCCGTTTTCAATCTGCGCGAAGTCGATGACCTCGACAGCAAAAGGATCTGCCGAATGCTGAACATTTCGGAAAGCAACCTCTGGGTCATGTTGCATCGCGCGCGGATGGCCTTGCGTCGATGCCTGGAGATCAATTGGTTCGGAAAGGCGGGTGAGGCCCTATGAAGTGGTTGAGGCGCCTTGTCGTCACTCTGGGCACCCTCTCGCCGACGTGCAAGCAGGCGACGCGCCTTCAGTCGGAGGCGATGGATCGGAGGCTTTCATTCTTCGAGAAGTTCGGACTTCGACTCCATCTTATCCTGTGCAAATGGTGTCGCCGATATGGAGAGCAGTTGAGGTTCTTGCGCTTCGCCGCCCGCGAATGCCAGGAACACGAGAGCGGGCAAGGGCCTCATGGACTCACAGCAGAGGCTCGCGAGCGTATCAAACAAAAGCTCCAGGCCGGCTGCGATTAGCGCCCGTCGCCCGGAGCGTGGGGTGTCGGAGCGCAAAGCGTGAGGGGATCGCGGCACGTGCCGCGATCCACGCTCTCACGCTTTAGCGCTCCACCATAAGCATTCAGCTCTCGGAATTTGTTTTGCGCGAGCCCTTACCACGCGGCCAGCCCGGCCGAAGTGGTTGGCAGGCCGCTCAAGCCGCTCTTCGGCTCCAGCGAGCCGTCGGGCTTGACGCCGAACGCGCTGATGGTGCCGTCGCCATTGTTGAGGCTGAATAGCACAGCGCCATCGTGACTGAAGGCCATGTCGGCCGGGTGCATGCCGGTCTTGGCTGGCAGGCTTGAGTTGTCGAGGAGTTCCAAACTTCCATTCGCATGGACGTGGAATCCGGAGATGGAGGCGCTGCCGGCATTGGCCGTGTAAGCGTAGCGGCCGTCATACGTGAGAACCAACCAACATGCCGCTGTCTGCTCAGTTGGCACTTTCCCGCTGATGACAGCCAGACCGCCCGAGTCGGAGAGTGAGTAGGAGGAGACAGAGCTGGCATTCGCCGCGCCGGCGGCGGCCTCGGAAACGAAGAGCCGATTGCCGCGACCGACGGCGAATCCGAAGGGCCATGTCCCCACTGACATGAACACTTGGGGATCCATTGCCATGCCGTCATGCCCAAGAAGCCAGGTGTCGATCAGCCCGGTAATCTTTTCGGTGACGACCAGGGCATCCCCGTCCCGGCTAAACGACACTTGGGTTGGCGTCGTGCTGGCCGCGCTGAGCGGGCGGGACGAACCGGGGAGCAGGGTGAGGTTGCCACAGCCGAAATGGAACGCGGTGACATTGTCGTTGCTGCCATTGGCGGCGGCGTTGAGAACGTAGAGGAGGCTGCCATGCAGCGTGAGACTGAGAGGCTGGCCGCCTCCGGAGCCGACTTTGTCGGTGAGCTGGAGTTCACCCCCGCGCAGGGTCTCGAACACTGAGATTTCACCGCTACCCGCGTTACAGACGAACAGCCAGTGCGAGTCGGGGCTTAAGAGGACTGAGCCCTGGCTTCCCAAACCATCGGCTGTGCCGAGGCCGAGGCCGCCGGTGGCGTAAGTCCCGGCTACGCTAATAACGCCGCCGGTCCGGGTTATTACCAGCACATGGTTGCCTGCGCTGGCGTTGTCCGTGGTGTAGAGAATGCCGGTATCGTCGGCGTTGGCGGTGGAAACAAGCGCCGCCAAACCGACGCCCAGACTGCCGAGAAAGTTCGTGAGGAAGGATGCTTTCATATTTTGATGTCCAATGCTTTTGCGATCATGATTTTGTTGATTTGGCCAGGTGCCCGACACTGCGCCGATGCGCAAGCGGGTCCTGACCAGAGCGGCGCGCTGGCGCCTTTTCTCTGTTGCTCCAGTCGGCCGCACTACACTTAGTCGAGGCTAAACGGGATTCCTTACACAGAAGTGAATGAAAAACGCCATAGGCCTCATCAAGGACATGGGCGCTGAAGGTTGAGCGCGTTGTTCTATCCCTTGAGGCGCCGACGGAATGGAAGAAAGATAAACCGGGGAATGCGCGGAATACGCGGGAAAAGGGTCCTTCGCTGTTTTCGGTGAAAGTGCCCATACCCTTTGGCACACCGCTGAGGATGAAAACCCGTTGGGCAGGCGCCCTGTCATCTTTCGTCCCTATATCCTCCATGGCGCATATTGGTACGAACCGGGCTATCTTCGGGGTAATGGGTGGAATTGCGGCCTCTGCCGCCCGCTCACATCTCCATAGCCCCAAGGGAGCCGCGCCGGAGATTCGCCGTAGTACCCTGCATTAAATGCAGGGTACTAGCGCGAGTCGCCGGCGAGGCCCGCGGGAGGGTCGGGTGCAGGGTTGGAGGAACTAACCCGTATTGAGGGCATTAATCTCGTTCAGTCATATCCAAACTTCCGGCAATAAGGCTCCAGGGCCGGCAGGATGGGGGCGAGGTGCTTCTCGTAAGCGTGCCAGCGGGCGACAGAGCGGCTATAGACCGGGCGAGTCACGTCCTGGTAGGTTGGTGAGTAAAGTTGCTTGGTCCGGCTTTTCTCATAGAAGTGCGCCTGGCCTGCCTCCCAAGCCAGCCCGAGAAACTCCGTCACCCGGCGTCCCTCCTGTTCGAGGGCGGCCACCGTGTCCTCGTAACGCACCTCCAGCCAGGCAAACCCTTCCCACTCCCGGACCGCCAGCCAGATGTCCATCAGGTCGGCGTAGTGCTTGGCCAAACGCTCGAAGCTCAGGAAGTTCACATTGACGGCGTTGAGCGGGATGTTCTGGAAATAGCAACTGAGCACTACGTCGCGCGGATCCCGCAGCGCGATGAGCACCCGCAGTTCGGGGAAAACTTTCAGCCAGAGAGGCAACTGCGCGGTCGGTGAAGGGTTCTTGTCGAGCAGCAGCTTGCCGGTGCCGGCGCTGCCCAACTCTCGCAGCAGTGCCTGGGTGTAAAGCCGGCGCAAGGCGTTCAAACGCGCGCTGGAAAGCTCCTTCGATTTGTGGAACTCGGGCTGCAGGACATCCATGAATGCAGTCGGCTCGTCCAACGCCGCTACGCCGGGGTGGGAGTCGAGCACTTGCTCCAGCAGCGTGGTGCCGCTCCGCGGATGCCCGCCCAGGAACGCCAGCGTTGGAATCGGTTCGCGTTTGCGCTCGGGGAAATACTCCGCCCAGGTGCGCAGAATCGTCTTGGGCAGGCTCCGGGTAAAGCGGCGTGCCTTTTCGGCGCCCTGGTCGTAGCCCTTTAGCAGCACCTCGGTATCAGTCAAGCCGCGCACGACTTGCTTCGCCTCGCCCAATAACCGCATCGCGTCGTCGCATTGCCCGTTGCGGTCAAGAATCTGCGCCAGTTCATAGCGGCAGGCGTACCGAACGAAGGGATGCCTGGGCTCGGAGGCGATCAAATCACGCAGCCGGGTTTCCGCGGGTTCGAGCTTGTTCTCCCGCCGGTCCAGCACGGCCGAGAAATAACGCGCCTGATCGTCCTTCGGATCGATGACCAGGCACTCATCCACGGCGGCGCGCGCCGCTTCCAGCCGGTGCGTTTTCTCGTACAGCACGGCCAGGCTGATGCGCGGATTTATGCCGTGCGGATCTGCGGCAGCGGCCTGGGCGAAGCAGGCGCTGGCTTGTTCGGGCCGTCGCATTCCTTGGTACTGGTGGCCGATCATGCCGATCAACTCGGCGTTGCCGCGCGCCAGCCCGAGCGCCTTATGCCAGGCTTGGTCGGCCAGTTCCACCTGGCCGGCGCCCGAAGCCGCGTTCCCGTACTCCGCCCAAACCACCGGTTCCGCCGGGTGTGCGCGGGTGAGTTTCTGGTAATGCGCCAGCGCCCGGGCAAATTCGTGCGCGAGCAGGAACTGGCGCGCTTCCCCGAGCTTGTACTGAAAATCCGCCGTTGTCATGTCGCGCGCGGGCAAAACGCGCGCGACATGCACGCTGCCAGCATGTGCGGAACGCGACAAGCCAAAAGCCGGCGGGGCTGCTACATGAGATACGGGTTGCTGTTGATCACAACCGGCGTGTGCTGCGCTCGATAGCGGTAGAATTTGGCGGCCTGCTGCACGCTAACGTTATAGGGGGAAGCCGCTCCCGGCAAGTCGGTGTAGGGACCATTGACCGAGTCGGCGGACTGCAAAACGGCGCCCGGGCACTGCCAGGTGAGCTTGGTGCCCGCCCCCGGCGCAGCAGTGAAGTTGAGCTGCATGACCAGCGCGTTGGTATCAACCAAGGCACCGCCATAGGCCAAAGTGATTTCGGAGCTGCTCAGGGCCCGGTTGTAGAAGCGCACGTCATCCATTAGGCCGTTGTAGGGTTGCCATGAGGTGGTATCGTGCGAAAGTCCAAGCTCCAACTCCTGGCCTGTCTGCCAGGACCAGGAACCGATGTTCTCACTGGTGTCGAGTTTGCCGTCAATGTAAAAAATCAGGGGATTGGCACCGGACTGATCATAAGTCAGCGCGACGTGGTGCCAACGGTTGTCTGACAGGGTGGTGCTCACGGTGGAGATGTTCACATTAGCGACACCGTTGAGAGCATTGTTGAACGACACCGTTCCGTCGTTGTCTTGCGCCACGACACAGCCGTTGCCACTGTAGTCGGTGCCACTGAGCCGGTCGAAAAGCGTGGCGTCCACGTTGGTGTTGAGATTGGCCAGGCCGCCAGAGCACATCCAGAACATGATGGTGCCGGTGGTGGAATCGAAGTTCGTTTCCCCGGCAACGGTAATCTGGCTCGGGACATTGTTGCTGAAATTCATCACGCCGGTGCGGGTCACACTCGCCACGTCGGTGAAGGATGCCAGCCAAGTTGCCCCATTGTTCAGGCCATCATGCTCAGGTCCCTTGGGATTCGAATCCAGAACCAGATTCTCTATTCGCGACATCGAAAGGTCTGGCGTTACCGGCGAGCTGACCGCCGTGCCATAAAGGTTGGTGACGCGAAGGTCGATGGTGCCGAAATCAGAAGCCGCCGTTATATTGGTGATGCCATAGGTCGAGGTGGTGGCGCCTGGAATGGGCACGCCGTTCTTGCGCCACTGGTAGGCGAGGGGTGGCACGCCCACCGCATAACCGCTCCACACGACGGTGTCACCAGGGAGAACCAATACCTGCCGCGGCGACATGCTGATGACCGGTTTGTCGGTGATGATGATCCCGGAAAGGGTGGCGGCATTGTTCGTGCTCTGGGCATGGGTTGGACCCGCAAAATGCTGCGGGCGATTCGGATAGATGTAAACGTGGTCGGTGTTAAGAGCGGTGGGCGTAGCCGTGCTAAGTCCGCCCCCAGTGGCTCTGAACCAAGGCGCATCACCTACGTCGCCATAGTGTTGAGGATTGGGATAAAACACCGATTGTGTTGTATTGCCTGTGACGTCGACGATGAAGGCGTTGGTCAGGGCGTACATGGAATCTGACGAAGCGACCAGTTCGATCGCGAAGGGAGTGTTGGTAAAAAGACTTTTTAGTCCCGTGATGTCCACACTCCAACCGGGTTGATCATTGTTCGGCCCCCCGGGCGGGCCGAAGTTAATGCCGTCGCGAAAGAATCCGGCATAGACCTCAGCTTCTCCCATGCCGGGGCCATGTGTTGGATCCGGTTGAGCCGCATGGGACGGATCATAACCGGCAAAGCCACTCCAGTTTGCTGTTGGACAGCCCCAAGATACAGTCAAGGAGCCGTTGGGCAGTGGATTCAGAAACTGACCGGGAAAAGAGTCGGGTGGAACTGCGGCGGGAGATGTGTTGATGGGAGCATGCATGGTTGTGTCAATCTCGTTTATCCCATAGAGGTACAGCAGCCCGGCAGTAGTGCCGCCGTAACCTGTGCCGGTTGGTGAAAGACTCTGCCACCCGCTCTGAGGAATACCAAACGCCGGAGCATTCACGTAGTTGATGTAGTTTCCGACGGTACTACTATAGCTGACGGGGAAGTTAATGCCGACCGTGGCTGCGTGGGTGATACCCAGCATCAGGGCTGCTGCCGATACCGTGCATGCCACTTTGCTTGCGCGGTTGTTAGGGGAATACGATCGTGTCCTTTTCATAATTCATCATCCGTTCATCCGTTTACCTGGTTATTGATTTGCCCGCTAGGCTTGCATACTAACCCCTGCGCCGCGAGAATGCAAGCATCGTTCTTGATGGATCATCACCGCATGGCAGATTCATGAGGCCCAGACCATGAGCGTTCGCCCAACGTTACAAGGGAGAAAGCCTTTCTAGAGTTGTTAGCGGGTAAGGCTGTTTGTCTTCTTGCCTGGCACGTGTCGCGGGCATACGTTCGCGCCATGAAGCTGATCGATTACTCTTCGGGTTGCCTCCCTCGCCGGACCGTTTGCTTGGGCCTGTCCTCCCGCCCGCCGGATGTTCACAAATCCAGGGATCCAAGCCGCCCAGTAGCTCGTAGTTTGAGACGAAGTGGCCGTGTTCTGCAAGTCTTCGCGGCGTGGGTATGCGCAGGGATTGCTTTGGGTGAGATGAGTGGTCATGGGGCGGGTCTCCGCGCCGGGGCGGCGCGGATCGACGTGACACCGGAGCAGCCGGTCGTGTTGGCCGGCTACGCCAGCCGCACAAATCTCTCCGAGGGTGTCCATGACCCGCTATCCGCTCGCGCGCTGGCCTTCGAGCAGGACGGTCGGCGGCTGGTGCTGGTCTCGCTCGATAACCTTGGCTTTTACAACGACACCGCGGGCCCTCTGCGCCAGGCGATCCTGGGAAAGTGCCAGCTCGAGCCGTCAGAGCTTTTCCTGTGTGCCATTCACACGCATAGCGCTCCGTTGCTGACGCTGAATGCAGCGAAAGGTCACGCCAATAATGTCGCTTACACAAAGGCCCTCGGCGGCAAGCTGGCGGAGGTTGTCCGCACGGCCCTTGACCGGCTGGCGCTGGCGGAAATCGGCGTTGGCTCGGGTTCATCACCGGTGGGTGTCAACCGCCGCGAGGTAGTCCAAGGCAAAGACGGCAAGACTAGAATTGTATTGGGGCGAAACCCTTCGGTCCTGACCGACCGCGAGGTCCAGGTCCTGAAGATGGCGAGCTTGGGACAAACTCAGCCGGCCGCCTTGCTCTTCGCATATGCCACGCACAGCACTTCGCTCGGGCCCAAGAACTACGAGGTCAGCGGCGACATTCACGGCCTCGCCGCGCAATTCCTGGAGAAGTACTTCGGCGGGGACATGGTGGCGCCGGAGTTCGCAGGGGCCTCGGGCAATATCGACCCATGGGTTCGCGTCTTACCTGGGTTCAAGTCGGACAAAAGCTGGGTGCCGGAGCCGGTGTTGATGTCAACGCTGTTGGCCGAGGAAGTCGCGCATGTGGGGGAGGAGATTCGCGCCTCGGAGACGAATTGCCCGATCAAGACCGCCTGGAAGACGATCCAATTGCCGGCCAAGGCAGAAGGAGAATCCGGGAACTCCGCCGATGGCACTGCGCCCATAACGATCACGGTGGCTCGCCTGGGCAGCGTGGCGTTCGTGGGGTTCGGTGGAGAGGTATTTAACGAACTCGGCACGGCTGTCAAATCGGCCTCGCCGTTCCGGCCGACCTTCATCTTCACTCACTGCAACGGCGCGGCGGGCTATGTGCCCACGCGACCCAGTTACTCGGAGGGAGGCTACGAAGTGCAAAGCAGTTCATTTGCGCCGGGCGGCGGGGAGCAAATCGCGGAAGAGGCAGTGCGCATGTTGAAGGAATTACAGTGAAATGACTTCACGAGAGAGAGTCCTTACGGCTCTGAGGCATGAACAGCCAGATCGCACGCCACGCGACTTCTGGGCGGAACCGCCGTCGTGGAAACGACTGCTCGCCCATGTTGGGCATAGCGATAAGGACATACTGCTTGATTCGCTGGGCGTCGATGTGCGGCACCTCGAAGCCCCGGCGCCGCCCGAGCGCGCGATCGGTGGCGGCGTCTTCCAGAACTTCTGGGGCGAGCGGTTCGTTTACCAGCCGACTCCATGGGGCCCGTTGCGGGACGACAGCAAGGGCGCGCTGGCTGGCGCGAGGAGCTTCGCCGAGTTGGAGGCCTTTGACTGGCCGACGCCGGACTGCCTGGATCGATCGCAGCTCAAGGCGCAATGCCGCCGTCACGAACAGCATGCGCTGCTTTACGGATTTGCGGACATCTGGCAGCGGCCGGCGCTCGTGCGCGGCTGGGAGGACATGTTCGTGGACATGGCCGAGCGGCCGGAGTGGGTTCACTTTCTTTGCCGCACCTTCACGGACTTCTACCTGCAGGACTACACGCGCGCGGCGGATATTACCGACGGACGGATCGACCTTTACCTGATCATCAGCGACCTGGGCTCGCAGCGCGGGCCACTTATCTCCCTCGCCATGTTCCGGGAGTTCGTGGCCCCCTACCTGAAGGAGATGGTCGAGCGCATCCACAGCCTTGGAGGGTGGGCGATGTTCCATAGCTGCGGCATGGTGCGGCCCTTTATTCCCGATCTGATAGAGTTGGGCGTGGACGTGCTGGACCCAATTCAGCCCACCGGCCCGGAAATGCGGCCGGAAGAGTTGAAGCGGGACTTTGGCGAACGGTTGACGTTTCATGGGGGCATGGATATGCAAAACTTGCTGCCTCACGCCACCCCGGTCCAAGTCGAAGCGGAAGCGCGACGCTATTGTGAAGTGGCGGGCGCAGAGGGCGGCTACATCCTCGCGCCGGCGCATTTATTCCAGCCCGACGTGCCGCCCGAGAATATTTTGGCCGTCTATCGTGGCGCGGCCTAGTATGGCGCGCTGGGACTCGGGCATGAATCCTAACGTTGTCCAAAAGAATAAGATTATGATCCCAAGATCAATGACTCCTGGCTCCTCCATCTGCATGCTCCTATCCCTGCCGTTCCTGGTCGTGTCTGCAGCGATGATAAGTTCCTGTCATTCGCTGCGGAACCGAACCGCCTGGTGGTGGGCCCTTGCAATCGGCGCGACGCTGGCATCCACTTGGGCGATCCGCGCCCAAGACGTAGGTCAAACCCCCATCTACCTCGATCCGAAACGCCCGGTCGAGGTGCGCGTTGATGACCTCATGAACCGCATGACGCTCAAGGAAAAGGTCGGGCAGCTCAATCTGCCTTGTGTCTATGTCGATCAACTGGGAAGAGACATTCCTTCCAAGATGGAGGTGTGCAAGAAGTTCGCGGCCGGGACCTTTATGCAGGAAATCGGCCCGGCCTGCGGATTCTTCACCCTCGCCAATGAGATTCTCCATGAAGGTGCCCGCCAGCAAGCTGAATACTTCAATGAGTTGCAGAGAATTGCCCTAACCCAGACGCGCCTGAAGATACCGGTTATGGAGGACGAAGAAGGCACGCATGGCGCCATGTTTCCGGGCGGCACGGTCTTCCCGGAGGGTCTGGCCGTCGGCAGTTCCTTCGACCTGGACCTCGTCCGGGCGATTTACACCGCGGCGGCGGCGGAGGCCCGGGCGGTCGGGATCCACCTGCTATCCACGCTGGTGATGGAAGTGAATCGCGATCCGCGCATGGGGCGAAACGAAGAGGCCTACACGGAAGATCCTTATCTATATATGCGCATCGGCGAGATCATCGTGCGGGCCACGCAGGGTTCCGACATCTCTGCCCCGGACAAGGTCATTGCCGTGCTGACGGATTTCCCCACGCAAAGTGAACCCGCGAGCGGCCTCGAGCGTGGAGCTATTGAGGTGTCGGATCGTTCCTTGCGCGAGAACTTTATGCCGCCCTGGATCGGCGCGATCACCAAAGCCGGAGGTTTGGGTGTGATGGCGGGTTACCCGGAAATCGAGGACGTGCCGGCGCATGCCTCGGTGAAGTGGATGAACGACGTACTGCGCCAGGAGATTGGTTTCAAAGGAGTCGTCGTCAGCGAGGGCGGCGGCTTCGACACCTTGCTCTATGAGCACATCGTTCCGACGCAAAAGGAGGCGGGACTGCTGAGCTTGAGGGCTGGGGTTGATGTGAACATAACCTACGAGCCCGCCTACATGGGGCCGTTGGTCGAAAGCGTGGCGGAGGGGCGAGTCCCCATCGCGCTAGTGGATCGCGCGCTACGCAGAGTATTGGAGCTCAAGTTCCGCCTGGGCCTTTTCGAGCATCCCTATGTTAATGTGGACCATGCCGTCCAGGTCGTGCATTCGCAAGCGAACCAAGCTCTGGCTTTGCGCGCGGGCCACGAAGGGATCGTCTTGCTGAAGAATGACCAGAACCTGCTGCCGCTTAAAAAGGATTTGAAGTCGGTGGCGGTGATTGGCCCCAATGCGGATGACGTCATGAACCAACTGGGCGATTATTCGCCCAAGATCGTCCTGCAGCATGTGACGACTGTGATTGAGGGAATTAGGACCGCGGTCTCAGCTCAAACCAAAGTCGCCCATGCTCGCGGCTGCGAAATTACGGGCACGGACAAGAGTGGCTTCGCTGAAGCCGTGGCGGCCGCAAAAGAGGCCGATGTCGCCATTGTGGTGGTTGGGGAAAGGCAACATGGCAGCCCCACCGACGGGGAAAGCCACGATGTCGCGAGCCTGGATCTGTCCGGAGTACAGGAGGACCTGGTCCAGGCGGTGTTCGCGACGGGCACGCCCACCGTGGTGGTGCTGATCAACGGCCGGCCGCTGTCCACACGGTGGACGTCCGAACACGTGCCTGCCCTGCTGGAGGCCTGGGAACCGGGAGAGCGCGGCGGAGAAGCCGTGGCTGATGTCCTCTTCGGAAATTACAATCCCAGCGGTCGGCTGGCCATTAGCGTCCCCCGCCACTCCGGCCAATTGCCCGTCTATTACAATTACAAGCCATCGAAGGCCAGCCGGATGCAGCAGGGCTACGTTGATATGCCGGCGACGCCCCTTTACGCTTTCGGTTGTGGTCTGAGCTTTACCAGGTTTGCGTATAGCAATCTGCGGGTTGAGCCAGCGGAAATCCGTGCGGGCGGCGAGGCGCGCGTGACGCTGGACGTGAAGAACATCGGCGACCGTGCGGGCGTGGACACCGTCCAGCTCTACATCCACGAGCAATACGCCCCGGTCTCGACCCCCATCAAGCAGCTCCGGGGCTTTGAGCAAGTGGCGTTGAATCCAGGAGAATCGAGGGCCGTGACGTTTAAGCTTACTTCAGAAGATCTCAAATTGCTCGACCTCGACATGCATTGGAGGGTCGTGCCGGGCGACTTTGAGATCATGGCGGGCAAGTCGTCGGCGGAAATATCCCTCCAAGGCCTGTTGAAGGTGACGCCGTAGCTGGGCAGAATGAAACTGCGAGAATACTTATGAGCCCACACAGAACTGAAATGAAAGACTGGCTCGCGCTGGGTGCGATTGCGGGGTTGGGCGTGATGCTCATCGCCGGCTGCGGATCCATCGGAACCGGGAGCCAGGCCGAAGGGCGCAACGACGTCGCGGGCGGCAAGGTCTCCGTCAAATCACCGGATCGCACGATCGAGCTGACGATACACGGCAACGGGGCGCTGACCTACTCCGTAACCGTGGACGGCAAAGCGTTGTTGGCTAATTCCAGCCTCGGACTGAAGTTCAAGGACGGCGTTACGCTAGGAGCCCATGTTCGACTTGCCAAAGTGGAGCGGAACCAGTCTGACACCACTTGGGAAAACCGAACCGGCAAGCGCCGGACCGTGCATGATCGCCATAACGAGCTGCGCGTATTCTGCGTTGAGCAATCAGGCCGGCCCTTCGAGATCGTTGTGCGTGCCTTCGACGATGGCATTGGCTTCCGGTACGAACTCCCGGCGGCGACTCCGACCGAGACTCAGGATTTCGTGCTCGAAGAGGAGCAAACCCAATTCGCATTCCCGGAGAATTACGTGTGTTACGCGGGCGAGAACGAGAACACCGGCAAGCCGGGCAATCCGATTGGCTACGTCGGTTCCCAGGAATCGGAATACAAGCCCATGCGCCTGGGGGATCTGCCAACCGAACAGGTACGGATGGTTCCTCTCCTGGTCAAGACGTCCGCCGCCTGGGTGGCGATCACGGAGAGCGACCTCTATGATTGGGCTGGTATGTGGCTGAATCGTGCCGCCACGGCCGGCCCAACTCCCGGCGTCACCCTTGCCGCCCGGCTCTCGCCTCGGCCCGATGGCCAGGGCTTGGTGAAGTCCTCATTCCCATGCCATTCTCCGTGGCGCACGCTTCTCATTGCGCGCCAGCCAGGCCGGTTGGTCGAGAGCGATCTGGTGCTCAACCTGGCTTCGCCTTCCGTGATTGCCGACGCGTCCTGGATCAAGCCGGGCATCGCCTCTTGGGATTGGTGGTCCCAGGTCACGCGTCCGAGCACCGCCACCTACAAGGGGTTCATCCAATTCTCCGCCGATATGGGCTGGCCATACACGCTGCTGGACGCGGGCTGGAGCAGCCGGAACAGCATCACGCAAGGCAGCCCGTCCGTGAACATGGAGGAGTTGTTGGTGTTCGCAAAAGAAAAGCGCGTCCGGCTCTGGTTGTGGCTGCATTGGACATCCGTGGACCACAACGCGGCTTACCAGGAAGCGTTTCCGCTGTATGAGAAGTGGGGAATCGCCGGCGTGAAGATTGACTTCATGAACCGCGACGACCAGAACATGGTCAACTGGTACGAGAAGATCGCTAAATCCGCCGCCGACCACCATCTGATGGTCAACTTCCACGGGGCGTTCAAACCCACCGGCATGATCCGTACCTATCCCAACCAGATCACCCGCGAAGGGATCCTGGGCAATGAATACAACCGGTGGAGCGCGCGGGTGACGCCGGAGCACAAGGTGACCTTGCCATTTACGCGAATGCTGGCTGGCCCGGCGGATTTCACTCCGGGCGGGTTCCTCAACCGGCCGCTCGCTCAGTTCCAGTACAACGTCCGGCCAACCCAGGTGCAGGGCACCCGCTGCGCCGAGCTTGCGCTGTTCGTCTGCCTGGAAAGCCCGGTTATCAACGCTGCCGATGATCCCAGCCACTACCGGGACCAACCCGGCCTTGATTTCCTTAAGGTCGTTCCCACCGTTTGGGACGAAACGCGCGTTCTCGACGGCGCCGTCGGCGAGCACCTGGTGATCGTCCGCCACAACGGCGCCCGGTGGTTTCTCGGCGCCCTCACCGACCGCAATGGCCGCGTACTGCCGGTGCCGCTGAAGTTCCTCGGCGCGGGCAAATGGAAAGTCACTTTGTGGGAAGACGCGCCCGACAGCGACCAGAACGGGGAGCACTTGGTTAAAAGCGAGAGAACTGCACGCTGGTCCGACACGCTGCAATTGAAGTTGGCGCCCGCGGGCGGAGCCGTCGCGGTCTTCTCGCCCGTGGAGTGAGTAAGGCAGGGGCTGCAATGAATGAGAGCGAAAGGCAATTCTCCTCCACCCGCGCAGCGCCAAGTACAAGCGAGCGCCCCAAAACCAGTTTCTTATCAGTAAGAACAGCCTTGCCGTGCGCCGACAAAGGCGTACGATCATTGATATGAAACACAAACCCACGGTGTTTTTGATTCTGGTGCTGGCAGCCCTCTTCGAAGCGCATGCCTTCGCTGGAATTCGGTTTTCGGTAAACATCGCGCCACCGCCCATCGCCGTCTTCGATCAGTCCCCCTGTCCTGGCGACGGGTACATTTGGACGC
>Ga0181538_10003708_pt1 | contig 14736 bp, 14 predicted proteins | sample PEATcosm2014_Bin_40_FD_119773 | JGI IMG/M metagenome (GOLD analysis project Ga0181538, IMG submission 119773) | Peatland microbial communities from MTU Mesocosm Facility, Houghton, MI, USA - PEATcosm2014_Bin23_30_metaG | ecosystem: Environmental > Terrestrial > Soil > Wetlands > Peat | place...
TCCCGCCAGCGCCTGGCGGCCGTCGAGCGCCATGAATTCTTTCGCCGGCCCATGGATCGCATCCAAATTCTCCGCCAGCTTTTGGATGATCGCCAGAGGTCAATGACCTTTGCGCTGTCGAGCCGTCTTCGCAATGCGCAGCATCGCCTGCTGATCCTCGATCCTCGCCTTCCCGTTGCCGCCCGATCGTCCCTGCAAGTCCGCGTCGCCCGCCTCGACGCCCTCGACCGTCATCTCCAGGCTCTTTCCCCCCAGGCCGTGCTGAGCCGCGGATATACGATCACCACGCTGAAGAAATCCGGCCAAATCCTGCGCGAATCCACCATCGCCAAGCCCGGCGACCGCCTGCTGACCCGCTTCGCCGATGGCCAAACCGAATCCATCGTCCAGGATTCGCGGCAGATGTCGTTGTTTGAATAGGCTGCATATCGCATCCGACTGGACAAATGCCCTATTCAGCCGATAATCATAATTGTGACGCAGCCAGTTGAAAAAGTTGTCAAGCAGTTCCGCGTGATCGCCCAAAAGCTCCGGCGCGAGAATCGCGACCCCGCCAAGGCGCGGGCCTTCTTGCTTAGGGCTGGAATCGCGGAAAGGGACAAATCATCTCGTAGCGGAGTCCGCCTAGCCAAGAGATACCGCTAACCATTGGATGCCGCCTCAACGAGCTTCGTTCTGGGGTACCACGGGTGTGATCGCAAACTCGCCGAAAGGGTTTTCTCTGGCCACGCTGCCCTTAGGGCCAGCCACAATGACTACGATTGGCTCGGTGACGGAATTTATTTCTGGGAGCACAACGCGGACCGTGCCTTTGATTTCGCCACCGAAGTTGCAACTCGTCGGCATCGCGCGGGCCAGAACATCAAGGCGCCCGCAGTGGTCGGGGCGATTATCGACCTCGGTTTCTGCCTCAATCTCCTTGACGCCCGCTTTATTGAGATGGTGCGCGCCGCCTATGAGGAACTGGTGCGCTCATCAGCCGAGAGTGGCATTGATTTGCCAAGGAATACCGGCGGCCACGATCTCCTAAAGCGAAACCTGGATTGCGCCGTTGTGCGAACGCTTCATCAGGCTCGGGAAGACGCCGGTAAGGAGCCGTTTGAAACCGTCCGGGCCGCGTTTGTTGAAGGTGAGCGGCTCTACGAGAACGCCGGATTCTCCGCGAAAAACCACATTCAGGTTTGCGTCCGGGACCCACGGTGCATCAAGGCCTATTTCCGGCCCCTGAATGAAACCGGCAAGCCGGTCGTATTCAGTTGATTTTCAGCATGCCGTCAGACTTCAGAGCGATCCGCCGCGCTTCTTGCTCAATTTACCCCCAGCCTGTACAGTTTTTACTCTTATTTCCCGGGCCAATTGATCCGAATGGAGAAACCTAAATGTCCCCCGAATTCCGCCGTCGCGGTCACCTGTTCACCAGCGAATCCGTCACCATGGGCCATCCCGATAAGGTTGCCGACCAGATCAGCGATGCCGTGCTCGACGCCCTCCTCACCCAGGACCCCCGCAGTCGCGTCGCCTGCGAGACCCTGGTGACCACCGGCCAGGTCGTTCTCGCCGGCGAGATCACCACCAGCGCCTACATCGATGCCGCCCAGGTCGCCCGCGACACCATTCGCGAGATCGGCTACACCCATCCCGAAATCGGGTTCGACTATCAAAGCTGCGGCGTCCTGACCTCCATCCATTCTCAGTCCCCCGACATCGCCCGCGGCGTCGACCATGCCGAGGACGATTCCAAGGAACAAGGCGCCGGCGATCAGGGCCTCATGTTCGGATACGCCTGCGACGAAACCGACGAGCTGATGCCCCTTCCCATCCATCTCGCCCATCGCCTCGTCGAACGCCTTGCCGCCGTTCGATTCAGCGGAAAACTTCCCTGGCTTCGGCCGGACGGCAAGAGCCAGGTCACGGTCGAATATGTCAACGAGCGTCCGACCCGCGTTCACACCGTTGTCGTCTCCACCCAGCACGATGAATCCATCCTGGACAAGAAGACTGACGCCGTCAGCGAAAAGGCCAAGCGGCAAATCATCGAGCACGTCATCAAGCCCGTCATCCCCCGCAAGCTCTGGGACGACGATATTATTTTCCACATCAACCCCACGGGAAAATTCGTCGTCGGCGGCCCCAACGGCGACACCGGCCTCACCGGTCGCAAGATCATCGTCGACAGCTACGGCGGCCGCGGCGCACACGGCGGCGGCGCATTCAGCGGCAAGGACCCTTCCAAGGTCGATCGCAGCGCCTGCTACATGGGCCGATACATCGCCAAGAACATCGTCGCCGCCGGACTGGCCCGATGCGCCGAAGTCCAACTGGCCTACGCCATCGGCGTCGCCAATCCCCTCTCCGTCACCATCACCACCGAAAACACCGCCGCCATCCCCGAGGACCAGATCGCGGAGCTGATCAAGCAGCATTTCCCCCTCACCCCGCGCGGCATCATCAAGTACCTCGATCTGCTCCGTCCGATCTACAAGCAGACCGCTCGCCACGGCCACTTCGGCCGCATCCCCGGCCGCGACGGCGGCTTCAGTTGGGAAAAAACCGACAAGGCCGAGGCCCTCGCCAAGGCCGCGGGAATTTCAATGAAAAAAGCGGGGTGAAAAACCTGGGTAGGGTGGGCGTACTCGCCCACCGCTCGGCTCGACACGCGCAAACGGTGGGCGAGTACACCCACCTACCCGACTCACCGCGGAGGAGACCCGGAGTTTGGTATCACAAATTGTGACACCAAAACGGCGGGGCGGCCAGCCGGTCGTACGGCGGTTTCTTCCGTATGCGTTCACGGAAAATGGCGTGGCCAGGGCCCCGGGGTTGAAAAAGGGCGTCAAATAGCCTTTCGAAAGAGCATCTGCTGCAAGCTTCTGGCGATCAATTCCGAGCGGCCAATCTTCTGACGGCGCGCGACGGCGTCCGCCTCCGTGAGCAATCCTCGTTCGATCGTGATGTTGATTCGTTCCGAGCCGCGTCCGATCCGCGGCCGTCCCGCACGCCTGCGGGCCTTACGTTCCTCGGCCCGCTCCGCCGGCGTCATCGGCCGCGTTCGGTCGATCATCCCCGGCTGGTCGTATTCCTTCGTGGCGTCGGCCAATTCGGCGGCGTTCATGTCCTGATATCGCTTGGACTTTCTCTTTTTCATCTGCAATATTACACACACCAAATTAGAAAGACAAAAGGCGACACCACTAAAATTCAATCAGCGAGTCTCCTTTTTTCCCTCCTGACGTAGCTTCATAGCCGTCCCCAGCCATCAAGCTGGGGCGGAGCGTGATTATCGGGCATTACGGCAAATGTACCTCAACCCTCTAACTCAGGCGGTCGATGGCACCGAAAGGAGGATCATCAATGAAATCAGTAAAGATTGTTTGGGCGGTCTTGGCCGCCGCCGCGGGCCTTTGGTTAGCCACGACGCAAGCGGACGCACAGGCAACACCGCAAGCCGGAGTTAGTCAAGAGCTTCGCAAGGCTGCGGACGCGGGGGATGGCAACGCGATGTACAACATCGGTTTTCTGTACGACGATGGCAAAGGCGTGGCCCAAGACTACCAGCAGGCAATGGCTTGGTACCTCAAGGCCGCCGATGCGGGCAACGCGGACGCGATGAATAACATCGGCCTTCTATACGCCAACGGCCAAGGCGTGGCCGCGGATGACCAGCAGGCGATGGCTTGGTACCGCAAGGCCGCCGACGCCGGTGAGGCAATGGCGATGTACAATATCGGCCTTCTATACGCCAACGGCCAAGGCGTGGCCCCAGATGCCCACCAAGCGATGGCTTGGTACCACAAGGCCGCCGACGCTGGCGACGCGGATGCGATGTACAATATCGGTCTTCTGTACGAAAACGGCCAAGGCGTCGCCCAAGATGGCCAGCAGGCGATGGCTTGGTTCCACAAGGCCGCTAATGCCGGTGACGCGGACGCGATGTACAATATCGGCCTTCTATACGCCAACGGCCAAGGCGTTCCACAGGACTACCAGCAGGCGATGGCATGGTACCGTAAGGCCGCTGATGCTGGTGACGCGGGGGCGATGTGGGGCATCGGCCTTCTATACGCCAGCGGCCAAGGCGTGGCCGCGGATGACCAGCAGGCGATGGCTTGGTACCGCAAGGCCGCCGACGCCGGTGACGCGGGGGCGATGTTCAACATCGGTTTTCTATACAGCCACGGCCAAGGCGTTCCACAGGACTACCAGCAGGCAATGGCTTGGTACCTCAAGGCCGCCAACGCCGGCTACGCGGGGGCGATGTTCAACATCGGTCTGCTATACGCCAACGGCCACGGCGTCGCCCAAGACTACCAGCAAGCGATGGCCTGGTTCCGCAAGGCCGCCGATGCGGGCATCGCGGAGGCGATGTGCAGCATCGGTTTTCTGTATGGCACCGGCCATGGCGTTCCACAGGACTACCAGCAGGCAATGGCTTGGTACCTCAAGGCCGCCGACGCCGGCAACGCCGACGCGATGAACAACATCGGTTTTCTGTACGCCAACGGCTACGGAGTAGCCAAGGACTACCAGCAGGCAAAGACCTGGTACCGCAAAGCCGCCGACGCTGGCGATGAAAATGCCAAAAAGTGTCTGGCAGAATTGGGTGCTCAATAACGCAACCCGGCGCCTGCCCAACTCCTTTCGAGGCCCACAATTCTCAAAATGTCCAGACAAATCAGCCCTCGGAGGTTTGCAAAGATATGGCATAATCTCTGATCTCCACTGGATGAGTGATGGTTGAAAGGAACATTCCGGCCTTGATTCGACGGGAACGGTCTTTCGAATGAACTGCATCTCGGAGGCGAGGTAAAATACCAGTTATGAGCCAGCGTCGCTCCGGCAAACATCAGCATATTGTTCCGCAGCAGATGATTCGGAACTTCGCGGGTCCTGATCGAAAACTCGTCGAGATGGTGAAGCCGGGTTTTCAAATCGGCACGCGGCGACGTGCGCCGAAGGGCATCCTCTTCCGTGACGACTTCTATCGCAACGCCAACTCGGACATTGACGCGGAGTTTCTAAACCCGATTGAACAGAAATTCGCGCCGGTCTATCCGCTTATTCTCAGTCGCGAAAAACTCAATGGACACCAAGGCGCGGCCTTCATCGATTGGGTCGCAGCAATGCTCACTCGCACCCAGTTCATAAGTGCCGTGATGCCCAGAGTGCCGAGTCGTCTGCCTGACGTCCTGGCCGCGCAATTCAATTCTGCGAAAAAGGTTTTTGATAATATTGCGCGAACCGAATGGTTTAGCATGTACCAAGACTTGTTCGCTCGCGGGGGTTGGCAATGGAAATATCGCCGATTTCCGGAGGCATGCCTCGTGCTGTCAGACCATCCTGTTTGCATAACCAGTGTGTATCAGGAGGGAGGACAAATGGTTCTGGTTCCAATGTCCAGCGATGTCGTCTTGATCGGCGGTGCGCGCACTGCGATTGAGAATATGCGAGAGACCACAGCCGCGCAATTTAATTTCTTCTTTGCCGGTTATGCAAACCGTTCCATCTTTGCAAGCGACCGTTCAACCTTGGAGAAATTGACTCTATTGCTCTCGGATGATTCACCATTCCCGCGTCAAATGGTTGAAGCTGCCCGCCAGCCCTTTTTCGGTGCGCCTGAACGGCTGCGCGAGCAAATGCAGTCTGACCCAATGCCGAAAGGTTTTGATTTTGGGGAGGCGCTTCGACAACATTCGGCGAGTTTTGGGCCGTACCGCTGGGAAATCGCTCAGCCTGACGCGAGCCAAAATCCGTGAAAGAAGGCCTCGGTGTGAAAGTGGTTGCGAAGTCGGCTGGATCAGCACGCGAAATAGCGGCGCGGCGAGTTATTCGTGGGCATTCAAAAAAGCCGCGTTCCGGTTCCGCTCCCCAAAAATCATAAGCCAATCGTGATTCCGATGCGTCGCAAGCCTCCCCATCGTTTTGCATTACCATTTGATCCAACTCCAACACCTGTTTCTGTGCCACTCTCCCTCCGACGAAAAGGAGGATCATCATTCGCAAACCTTGCAAAGACCGAACCAAAATCAAGCAAAAAAGATGCCCATTTCCACCGTTCCGCAGCAGATGAGCCCGCCTGAGACAGTTTTCTCGCTGTCCAATCGACGCCGCTCCGATTTCGAGCCATAACTATCTTTGTGAAAAATAGTTACACTCGACCAATAAGTTTGTGTGTACTAATTAAACTCTCCAAACTGTCTCAAAGTGTCGCATTCTGTCTCATCACGCCGCGACGGCCTGGGCATGCGTGGCTTGCCGGGGTGTTTGGTGGAGGCGGAGGATGGGGCCATGGAAATAATTGCGGAGGGATTTGAAGTTGGATTCGATTCGAGACGGCTCGGAGCTGGTGAGGATGACGCCGTCGATTCCGCCGCCCTCGAAGGCGCGGTTGGCCGGGACGATCGGAAGATCGCGGTAGGATAAATTTTCAAAGGCCGGGTTGTTGTCGGCTAGGCAGCGCATTTGCAATCCGGTGGATCGGCAGGCGTTGTAGGTGGCCCAGACGTTGTCGGTGAAGTCGGCCAGGACGACGCGCCAGACGCTGCCGCGGCGGGCCCAGGCGCCGATCATCGTGGCCTGTGTGCGAAAGGCGAACACGGCCTCCAGCACGTCGTGTCCGACCGGATCGGGGTGGAAGATGATTTGGCGGACGGATTGCAAGCGGGCGAGCAAAACCGCCAGATGGCCGGCTCGCTTTTTCCCGCCGTGTGCGGCCAGGGCGCGATATTTCGTCGCCCAATCCTGCCAATAGATTTGCCGCAGTTTCGGCGGCAGATACCGATTCGCCACCGCAAGTTGCTCGGCGACATCGGCGGCGGTGGGGCAAACCTCATCGGCGATCTTGGCTAGGCCGTGGAAGACGATGTCTTCCCGCCGGTCGATGCGAAAGCCGGCGCGAAGGATTCGGAAGCTAAGATCGTAATCCGCGGCCGATCCGCCGATGGCCGGGAATCCGCCGATGCGGTCCATCACCGACTTGCGGAAACAGCTTGCCTCCAACTTCACGAGGCTCGGCAAAGCCGGACCTCGGGTCGAGCCGTCGGGCATCATCAATTTTCCCACGACCGCTCCGACGGTTGGATCGGAATCGAGATGGGACAGGAGCGATCGGAGCGCCGCGCCGTCGGCCGGGCCGGAATGTTCGTCCAGCGGGATGACGTATTGCCCGGAACATGCCGCGATTGGCTTGTCCTGGGCCGGGAGACGAACATTGGGAAATTCCGTCCGGATCGCCTCGGCGGAGCCGTTGGCGGGGGTTTCATCCCCGAGGCAGATTTCCCATTGGCCCCGCGGCAGGGGGGTTATCTCGGACAAGCGGGCAAGGATGTCCCGAACCGTCGCCGGACCGTGGCGGGCCGTCAGCAGATAGCTGAGTCGCGTATCCGTCGGGTTTATTGGGCGGCTCATTCGCATGGGTTCAGTTCCAACCGGCATTCGTCCGATAAATAGTCCAGATGGTTCCAGGCAGGAAGATTTGCAACCTGGAGAGGCTGCTGGCCGTGCGCCGCGAGGCGCGATCCGCCGGTCGGATTGTCGTCCACTGCCATGGCTGTTTTGATATCGTCCATCCGGGGCACATCCAGCACTTGCAATACGCCAAATCATTGGGGGATGAATTGGTGGTGACGGTGAGCGCCGATTCGCATGTGCACAAGGGCGTGGACCGGCCGCTGATCCCCGACGATCTTCGCGCCTCGAGCGTGGCGGCGTTGGAATGCGTGGATTGGGTTTACGTCAATCCGCATCCGACGGCCGTGGAACTGCTCGAGGAAATCCAGCCGGACATCTACGTCAAGGGCAAGGAATACGAGCGCAACTGCGATCCGCGGTTCCTGGCCGAGCGCGATGCGGTGGCGCGCCACGGCGGAAGGGTGGTTTTCTCCAGCGGAGACGTGGTTTATTCCTCCACCTCGCTCATCGACGCCATGGAAGACCGCCAGACCATGGCCGACGAAAAGGTCCTGCGATTTCGCGGGAAATTCGATCTTTCCGGCGCGTCGCTGCACCGCGTGATCCAGAAGTTCCGCGGCCAAAAGGTGGTGGTGGTGGGGGATTACATTCTGGATTGTTATCGCTTTTGCGACGCGACGGGGATCGCCGGCGAAGGGCCGATGATGGCGCTTCGCCAACTACAGAGCCGCGATTATGACGGCGGCGCGGCGGTCATCGCGCTTCATCTGGCCGGCCTGGGCGCCCAGGCCACGCTCGTGACCGGCCTGGGGAGCGATCCATTCTCGCGGGAAACCGCGCTGCGCCTGCAAAGCCGCGGATTGACCGTGGAATCCTCCGGTCATCGCCGGCAGATCGTCACCAAGAGCCGTTACCTGGCGGATCAAACCAAGCTTTTCAAGGTCGATTGCGGAACCGTCGATCCGATCGATTCGCAATGCGAACAGCGGATGGCCGAGAAGATCCTGGCATGCGCCCAGAGCGCGGCGGCGGTGGTGTTCGCGGATTTCGGATATGGGCTGATTACCGAATCGCTTCTGGATCGCATCATGCCCGAGTTGCGCAAGACGGTGCCGATTCTCACGGCGGACGTCAGCGGCCGGCAAATCAGCCTGTTGCGATTCAAATCGGTGGACCTGCTGTGTCCCACCGAGCGGGAGGTGCGCGAGACCCTGCACGATTTCGCCAGCGGACTTGGCGCCGTTGTCTGGCGGCTTCTCGCCGAAACCAAGGCGCGTCAGGCCATCATCACCTTGGGAAAACAGGGCCTGGTGACTTTCACGCCGCCCCAGCAGGCGGACGATGCGATGCTGGGCCGGCTTTCCAGCGAATATCTCCCGGCATTCTCCAACCGGGTGGTCGATCCGTTGGGGTGCGGCGACGCGCTGCTGGCGACGGCGAGCCTGGCGCTGGCGTGCGGGGGATCGCTGTACGCGGCGGCGTATTTGGGGTCGCTCGCCGCCGCCATCGAAATCCAGCAAATGGGGAATCAGCCCCTCACGGCCGAACGGCTGGCCGATGCGGTCAGCTATCGTGAGGTGGCGGTGGCGCGGCTGGCGTCTTGAACTCTTTTTATTGACGGTTTTGTCCGCGCTGGCCCGGCGGAAGCAACTCGCCGAACTGCTGCTCGTATCGCTTGGTCAACTGCATCAGCGATTGCGAGAGCCGCTTGGCGTTCATGTAGGACATTATCACCCGGTCCGTGATCTTCAGCAGCAGCATCGGCGGCTGGCCGGGCTGGGGATTCGGATTGGGCATGTTGAAGCCCAGGTCGATCACGACCTCGTCGTTGGTGGCGTGAATGCGATAGGAATTGCTGTAAATCTGCCGCAGCTCGCGCTCGTCCACCTGAAGCTGAACGTTCGGCTGCGATCCCTCTGGTTGTGTTTCCTCTGACATGGTTCTCCTATTGTTTGTGGCCGGACATTGTGGCGATTTGGCCGCGAATGTCCACAACGTCTTCAAATCAATACTGCGGGCCGCCGGGATTGATGTCCTTGTTCCAGAGCAGAATTCCCCCGGCCATGCTCTTCACGTCCTTGAACCCCTGCTGGCGGAGGATTTGAGTGAACTGCATGGATCGCCCGCCGCTCTTGCAATGCACGACGATTTTGTCCCGCTCGTGGCCTTTGAGTTCGCCGATGCGTTGGGCCAATTGCTGCAAGGGGATGAGCTTTGCCGAGTCGATGCGGGCGATCGCCTGTTCGCTGGGGAGCCGGCAATCGATAAACAGGAAATTATTGTTTTGATCCAGCAGCGATTTAACCTCTCGAGGCGTGATTTCCCAATCGGGCTTGAACGCATAGCCCAGGGGAAGCCCGCGGGAATCCAGCGAAGGATCGGATTTTGGCTGGGCGCCAAATCCGGATTTGGATTGCCGGACTTCGGCTTCGGTCTCGGCCAGGCTTTTGGGGTCGAGCGTGGGAACGCCGCAGAACTGCTCGTAATCGATCGGCTTGGTGATGGAAGGATGATCCCCGCAAACGGGGCACGCCGGATCACGCCGGAGCTTGAACGTCTTGAACTCCAGATCGAGGGCGCTGAACGTGGTGAGCCGGCCGATCGCCGGGCGGCCGATGCCCAGGATCAGCTTGAGCACCTCGTTGGCCTGCAAGGTTCCGATGATTCCTGGCAATACCCCGACGACGCCGCCTTCGGCGCAGCTCGGCACCGATCCCGGGTCCGGCGGCTCGGGATACATGCAACGATAGCACGGCCCGCGTTCGCCCGGCCGGTCGGGATTCTCCAGATGCGCCGCGAACACCGTCACCATCCCCTCGAAGCGGAAGATCGAACCATACACGTTCGGCTTCTTCAGCAGCACGCAAGCATCGTTCACGCAATACCGCGTGGGAAAATTGTCCGTGCCGTCGATGATGACGTCGTAATCCTTTACCAGGCCGAGAACGTTCGAACTGTTCACGACGGTTTTGTGCTCGATGATGTTGACGTCGGGGTTCAGGTCTTTGAGCCGTTTGCCGGCCGCTTTCACTTTGTCCTCGCCGATTGATGAGACGCCGAAGAGAACTTGACGCTGAAGATTGCTCGGGCTGACGACATCGACATCGGCCAATCCGATGGTCCCCACGCCCGCCGCGGCCAGATAAAGGCTGATCGGACAGCCCAATCCACCCGCCCCGATGCAGAGCACCTTGGCGTTGATGAGCTTAAGTTGGCCGTCCATGCCGACTTCGGGAAGGATCAGATGCCGCTTGTAGCGGTTGATTTGTTCGGTGTTGAGCCGTGTAACGGGCATGGGGGAACCGTAGTTCAGGATTGGGGAGGAATCAAGTTTAGCCGCTGCGCTTGTGCGGCGTTTGATTCTACTCGCCGCACAAGTGCGGCCGCTAAAAGGATAATTTCTTGACACTAATCCCCGCTCGCGGTAGCAGTATCACATGGAACAACTCAAAATCGTCCACGACGCGATTACTTTTGACGACGTTCTGCTGATCCCGGCCAAGAGCGCGTTTGTGCCGGCGGATGCCGATACCCACACCCATCTGACGCGCAAGATCGAACTCAACATTCCCCTGATCTCGGCGCCCATGGATACCGTCACCGAGGCGGCGCTGGCTATCGCGCTGGCGCAGGAAGGGGGGATCGGGATTATTCATAAGAATATGTCCGTCGAGGATCAGGCCAGGGAAGTCGAGAAGGTCAAGCGGAGCGAGAACGGGGTGATCGTCGATCCGATCACCTTGCCGCCGACGGCGACCATCGCCACGGCGCGCAAGATCATGCGGGAATACAACGTCAGCGGGATTCCGATCGTCGAGGGCGGGCCGGACGTTAGTGCGTTGCCGCATCGGCGGCATGCGGGGGATGGGAATTCCAAGCCGCCGAAGCTCGTCGGCATCATGACTCGCCGGGATTTGAAATTTCAGGGGAACGACGCGCGGAGCATCGGCGAGGTGATGACCCGCGAGAATCTCATCACCGCGCCGGAGCATACAACGCTGGATGAGGCGGAGCGGATTCTTTACAAGTCCAAGGTGGAGAAGCTGCTGCTGGTGGACAAGGAGAACCGGCTGATCGGGCTGATCACCATGCGGGACATCGACAAGATGCATCAGTTCCCCCACTCCTGCAAGGACCGGCGCGGCCGGCTGCGGGTGGGGGCGGCCACGGGCGTTCACGACTATGCCCGCGTGGAGGCTTTGATCAACGCGGATGTCGACGTCGTCGTGGTCGATACGGCCCACGGGCACAGCCAGAACGTGCTGGATACGGTCAAGGAGATCAAGAAGCGGTGGAACATCGAAGTGATCGCGGGCAACGTGGCCACGGCGGCGGCGGCCAGGGATCTTATCGACGCCGGGGCCGACGGCGTGAAAGTGGGCATCGGACCCGGCGCCATCTGCACCACTCGAATCATCAGCGGAGTCGGCGTCCCGCAGATCACGGCGATCATGAACGTTGCCAGCATCGCCGATCTCGCGGGGGTGCCGGTGATTGCCGACGGCGGCATTCGCCACAGCGGGGACATCACCAAGGCGATCGCGGCCGGAGCCAGCAGCGCCATGATGGGCAGCCTCTTTGCCGGACTGGACGAATCGCCCGGGGAAATGGTCATTCACCAGGGCCGGCGCTATAAGACGTATCGCGGCATGGGAAGCATGGGCGCGATGATCGGCGGATCGAAGGACCGCTACGGCCAGGCGGGGGTGAAGGAATCGAGCAAGCTGGTGCCCGAGGGCGTCGAGGGGCGCGTGCCGTACCGCGGGTCCCTCGGCGATTTCGTCTACCAGATGGTCGGTGGATTGCGGGCGGGGATGGGATATTGCGGGACCAGGGATATCGAGTCTTTGCGGAAGGAGGCCCGCTTCTGCCGCATCTCCTCGGCCAGCATGGCCGAGAGCCATCCGCACGATATCACCATCACCAAGGAATCCCCGAATTACACCGTCGAGTATGCGGATGACGGACGGTAGAATAGCAAAGTCAAAAGCGCCCGGCGAACCGGGAGCTTTGGGAGTTGCGAGCGTGACGACGCGATTGATGGCGTTGGCGGTGGCGTCGATGGCGGCCATGCTGCTGCTGGCCGCCGGATGTTCATCGGGTTCGCGATTACCCGATGATGAATCCACGCTGGGTGATCCCACTACCCGGGCGATGTCCGATCCGATGGGTTATGCTCCCAGTGAGCATGAGGACATCTCCGGAGGTGGCCTGACCGATTTCAACAACGACGCGTTCAAAAAGGATATGAATCATGTCCTCAATCCGTAAATTAGCTTCAAGTGCGGTGCTTTTGGGCCTCTTCATGTTGGGCGGCTGTCAGCTTGAGAACAATACGCCCGGTCCCGAGGCGCTGAGCTCAACGCCGGTCACCACCGATCCGGCGATGCAAAAGAGACAGTGGGACCCGTCGGCGGCGCTTTACGTCAACGACGCGGTTTTGACCCGGCCCGATTACACGCCGCTTCAGCCAATCGCGCTGCCATGCATAGCGAACGCGGTTACGGACACGGTGCTGTGTCTGGGCAATCTCTGTTACATGCCGGCCGGCGTATTCCTCCAGTTCCCGTGGACCATGGAGGTGAACAAGTCATTATCGACGCCCTCGTCTTACACGTTGATGCCGCCGTTGCCCGACGGACCGGCGCCGGTTTCGACGTACTGATTCCCCGCCATGCCACTGACCCGCCAACAGATTTCTGAATCCGCGGCCGGAAAATTGTCGGCCGCGCTGCCAACGCTGGGCGCGATTCCGGCGCTGATCGGCCTGGACGGATTCGTGGATGAAATCATCGCGGTCGTGGACAAGCGGCTGGATCGGCAGCACTTCGATCCGATAAAAACGATCGCGGTCTTCGGGCAGAAGATCCTGAAGGCCGCGGGCCATTCCAGCAATTATGAGCTTTACGTCAAGCAAACCAAACTGGGCGGCAACGGGCCGATCATGGCCAACGCGCTGGCGGCGGCGGGATTGGCGGTGACGTACATCGGCTGCCTGGGATATCCGACCATGCATCCCGTCTTCGCCGAGCTTGCCAGACGGGCCAAGGTCCTGAGCATTGCCGAGCCGGGCCATACCGACGCCCTGGAATTTGAAGATGGGAAGCTGATGCTGGGCAAGCACCAGAGCCTGGGCGAGGTCAATTGGGAAAACCTCACCGAGCGCGTGGGAAAAGAGCAATTGTTCAAGTTGATCGGCGGGGCAAAACTGATCGGCATGGTGAACTGGACGATGTTGCCGTTCATGTCCGACATCTGGTACATGCTGCAAACCGAAATCCTCCCCCGTTGCCCGAAGCGGGAACGGATTTTGTTCGTCGATCTGGCCGATCCGGAAAAGCGTACCCACGACGACATCTCGGCGGCGCTGAAGATTCTGTGCGGCTTCCAATCGACGATGAACGTGGTCCTGGGATTGAACCTGAAGGAATCGGAGGCGATCGCGCAGGTGTTGGGCATTGCGTTGCCGGCGGATTCGGAAGCCCTGATCGAGCGGACTGCCGGCGAGATTCGCAGGCGGCTGGGCATTTCTTGCGTTGTGATCCATCCGCGCAAGAGCGCCGCGGCGGCGACAGAGCGGGAATCGGCCCATTTCTTGGGGCCTTTCGTCCAGCAGCCCAAAATCAGCACGGGGGCGGGCGACCATTTTAACGCGGGCTTTTGCATCGGCCGCGTAGTCGGATTGAGCCTGGAAGAGAGCCTGTGCGCCGGCGTCGCGACCAGCGGATATTACGTCCGCAATGCCGAGAGCCCCACGGGCGGCCAGCTAGCCGATTTCATCGCCAACCTTCCGTCACCGCAGGGGTAGAATCGCATCCGGCAAAAAAAGGGCGGCACGTCTTGTGCCGCCCGGCGCTGGACTTGAATCGAATTCCGGTCGGTCAGGCCTGGATGCCGTCGATCGTCGGCGGCATCTTGGTCACGTGAACGCGGAAATGCGGGGTGGAACTGATCGCGGTGTGACGAACCGCCGCGTGGCCCACCGTCGTTTTCCGGACCACGTGACGCGTCGCCGTCAACCGGTGAACCGAAAGCTTGCGGTGGGTCAGACTTGTGGCCCGGCGATGCGTCGCGCCAGCGAGATGATGCCGTTTGCTGACTTTGGCGACGGCTCTATGCGTCAGGGCCGGGGCGACCAGCCTGTGATGAGTCGTGGTCGTGGCGAACATCGGAACAGCCGGAACCGCCAACAGAGCGGCGACGGCCCAAACGAGGGTGGACTTTAACATGAGTTTCTCCTTGGCTACGCGGTCCCGTGCGACACCGCTCGGGCTAAAGTGTCTTATCGGACGGGCGGGCGAATTGAGATGAGAAAATCCAAGGAAGGAA
>Ga0181538_10003710_pt1 | contig 14732 bp, 15 predicted proteins | sample PEATcosm2014_Bin_40_FD_119773 | JGI IMG/M metagenome (GOLD analysis project Ga0181538, IMG submission 119773) | Peatland microbial communities from MTU Mesocosm Facility, Houghton, MI, USA - PEATcosm2014_Bin23_30_metaG | ecosystem: Environmental > Terrestrial > Soil > Wetlands > Peat | place...
CAGCTACGACGGCGGTCCTTATTCTTACGGGAAGGCAAAGCAAAAGCCTCACCCAACCAACAACGTCCCAAGGTGGGCCAAATTAAACCGCCGAAATGGGCCAAAAGAAGTTGCCAAAGGCAGATGGTTGTGTGGGCCGTGCCTTATTCCAGTCCCGTATTTGTAATATACATTCGAGATTCAAGTTCTCTCAGGAATTTTGGTCAGGCCGCGTGCGACTGGGGGCCTGCCAGCACGAGTCTGTTGCGGAAAACTCTCGCACACCATCGCGGCTGCAACTGCGTCGGGCCGCCGACCGCTCCCAGGGTCCCTTCCGAGGCCCCCTCCTCCATCTCCCCGTCAGAAGATCGAGCCTTCCCAGTCCCGGACAGTATCCTCGCGACCAGTTTAACCGCATTTCCCGCGAGAAGACCTGCAGGTCCCGTCGCGTCGGCCAAACGAGTGTTCGAAGCGGGCGGCGTGAGTGATCTCCCCTGGGTTGCAAAGCGATAGTGACCTGGTACCAATGGGCTATGGATAAGTGGCGTACTCCGATGGATAAAGGTAAACGTGGTAGATCATTGGTTGCTTCGTGCTGACAACCAATGCCCGGTCAGAGATTCCGTCCCTTTCCCGGATTCACAACCGGAGGCTCGTCGCCAGCGGCGTTCATGCAAAAGGATAACATGCACTGATGGATCTTGCTCAATCATGCCGTGCTTCTTCTGCATCTTTTTGGGCCGACCGGAGTTCACAGGAACGGTCTTGTGGGGGGGAGAGGGATTGATGATAGAGAGGATGTTGAAAACGGATGGGAGCACTTGCGGGTTGTCGGTCGGTACCGGTGAAATGCCGATCCAGGCGCCGGAGTTATCCATCATTGTGCCAACGTTCAATGAACGAGACAACGTACCGGAAGTTGTGGAGAAACTTGAGGCATGCTTGGGCGGAAGCGACTGGGAGGTCATATTCGTAGATGACGATTCGCCCGACGGAACGGCCGCCGTCGTTCGCGAAATCGCCCGAAAAAATCCACGCGTACGCTGCCTTCAGCGGATCGGGAGGCGGGGCCTCTCCTCGGCCTGCGTGGAAGGAATGCTGGCAAGCTCAGCGCCTTATCTCGCTGTTATGGATGCGGATGGTCAACACGACGAAACAGTATTACCGAGCATGCTTGGCATGTTGAAGGCGGGAAACACCGACATTGTCGTCGGAAGCCGGCACACGGATGGTAGTGGACTCGGCAGTTGGAAGGCGTCTCGGGCGGAAATGAGCCGATTCGCGACCCGCCTGAGCCGCGCAGTCATCAAACAGAACCTAAGCGATCCGATGAGCGGCTTTTTTGCCTTGCGCCGCGACATTCTCGACCTCGCGGTCCGGGACCTTTCAAATATCGGATTCAGAATATTGTTGGATCTGGTGGCTTCATCACCCCAGCGCCTGCGCTTACGCGAAACGCCTTACACTTTTCGTAATCGGCATGCTGACGAAAGCAAGTTGGACAGCCAGGCCATATGGGGCTACGTGATGTTGTTGGCGGACAAGCTCATCGGCCATATTGTGCCGGTTCGATTCGTCGCCTTCGCTTTGGTGGGAACGGCAGGCGTGTTCGTCCACTTCGCCGTATTGTCAACAGTGTTCAGAGTCTTGGCGGCCCCTTTCCGGGTCGGTCAAGCCACCGCTACGATTGCGGCCATGGTGTGCAATTTTGCGCTGAACAACGCCCTAACTTACAGGGACATGCGGCTAAAGGGTTGGCAATGGCTAAAGGGCCTGATCTCATTTGGACTGTCTTGCTCTCTGGGTGCACTTGCCAACGTGGGCATCGCGTCTTATCTCTTCAAGCGTGACACATCCTGGGCAGTAGCTGCCTTGGCAGGCATCGCTGTGGGTGCAGTTTGGAACTACGCAGTGACAGCTTTCTATACATGGAGCAAAGAAGGACGAGGCCCCCGAACCTAGTCCTTCGCACTGCCGTACCTAAGCCCGGCCTGAATCAAGCATCGCCTCCACAAGTGTCGCCGCCGCAAGGTCTGCACGTTGAGTCTGTTACTCAGTGAATCGACTATCAGGCGTTCCGCGTGGCTGCCTATGCGGAGATTCGAGGAAAGCTTCGCGGGTTATTCCTCTAATCGCTGTTTCATCGCCTTGCTATTCGCTTCGGATAGTGTGCGAGCTGCACTGGCCCAGGATACCTTAATCTTTGGACCAATGACAGGGGCGCCCGGGTAGCGGGCCTACGTGAAGGGATGAGTAATGGTACTTCCGAGACCTCAGTGGAATTACCTTGGTACCCTTGTGTCCTGAAATCTTTGTGGATACAATCCGGGCTAGTTCATGCAGAATGTCGTGAGGCTCGCGCTGTGAGCCCCGATGACGGCAAAAGAGTAAGGAGGGGAGGGCGCACCCGGGTCAGAAGGTCGGGCCCAGGTGCGCCCAGCGGAGGGGTAAATCAAAGATTCACGAGGCAGTCAGCTTTTAGGTTACCGAACTCGTCCGCGTACAGGTGCTGGCCAATCGCATTAGCGAAATACTGAAGGACCGACGTCAGTCTCAGGGCTGCTTTCTTCTCACCCACCCTCAGTGAACGCCGGACCGCCAAGGAAAGGAACTGCCAGCGGAAATAGAGTATCAAGAGGCTTTGTGCCTTGGAATAGCCCTGTTTTGCGCCCGCGGTGGTCTTGAGGAGGTGGGTCAGGGCGAGGAAGTCGCATTTTAATGCCCTGGGCACTCGGGAATAATCGACCGAGACGCCGAAGTCTTCCAGCGCCTTTCGCAGGGAGGGAAACTCCAAACGGATCACGTTGGCGATGGATTGGAAGTATTCCCGCTCAAATTGCCGGCGCAGAATCCTCTGGCAAGTGACTTGGAGGTAGAAGAAGCTCATTGCCGCCGCGAGTATCAAAATAAGCCCAGCGAGAATCATGACTCTTGCTACCCCCTCGCTGACATCTTCCACGATACTTATGACACGGGTATACAGATTCAGCAATGGTACAGGAGTACCGCCCAGCAAACCTCCTGACTCCAGGCTTGGGAAAAGCATGTGTGTCACCCACAGCTTGGCTTGGCGGGTGTCAGCCACCTCGTGGCCAGACTTCGCTGGGCGAGCGCCATCCAGGGGCCAGTAGTGAGACTTTCGAGGTCTTACTTTAGTACCATTGAGCGCTTGTATCTTCATGAATAGAATCGAGGTTAGTGCCAGCTGAAAATCGGCAGGCTAGCACTGTCAGTGCCAGCACGGCAAGCTGAGGGACAAATGGGCTGGCTTCCCTGGGTTCTCATCGCGCCAATGCGCTCGCTCACGGAACGCATCGCCAGATCCCGGCAGCAAGTAGAACCTCACCTAAACAAGGTTGGCCTACCAAGGCGGAGGATGGGGTCCCGGGACGGTCATAACGGGCCCGAGTTGGGCGGCGCACTGCACGATGTGTACGCCGGGGAGCATACTGTGAAGGAGGCCATCACCGACAATCTGACAGGTCTCAAGACCTACCGCTATTTCAGAGAGGCGCTGGAGCGGGAATGCGGCCGATCAGTTCGCTCTAACCGTCCGTTTTCCGTGATCATGATAGCCCTCGACAGGTTCAAGCAAGTCATTGAGCGCATGGGGCGGCGGGAAAGCGAAAAAGTGCTGGCAGCTGTGGCCACCCTACTCGATGCTCAATTAAGAGAACCCAACGTCCTGGCGCGGAATGGGGAGGATGTGTTCGCCATCCTAGCGCCCGAGACAAACGCGCAACAGGCGGGAACTCTGGCGGAAAGGCTGCGGGCCGCCGTGGAAGCGGATGGCTTCCTCCGCAGGCACGAGGTGACGGCCAGCATTGGGATCGCGACCTTCCCGGACCACGGCCGAACACCAGAGGAGATTCTCAGGGTTGCGAATTCCGGAATGCACCTTGCCAAACAATTCAACGGCAACTGCGTGAAGGTGGCTTCGCCGAGCCCCAACGCTCCTGAATAAGCCAGGCGCTTGACGTGGCACGTCCGGCTTTCAGGCGGTTCAGCGTTCAAGCTTGCGGGGAAGAATAAAGGAATCGAGAGGGTGGTGCCCTATGTCGAATAACAAACCGGAGCGGTCGAAGGTTCAGGATGAACCAAGTCGCCTGCAGCAAGTGGTGAAATGGGCGGTGTGCCACCCGGGAGTCCTTTTACTCAGCTCTCTCGCCGTGGGAACCATGTTGGCTTGCAGGCGAAATACCGATCAACGAACGAGCACCGACCGACGGGTGGAAACCGAAGCGGATATTATCGAGGGCGATGTGCCACAGTTTGCCGCACATCCTGACCGCATGAACTTAATAGAACAGCTGCCCGTGCTCTGTTATGTGACAGTAAGGGCATCAAAGCGTCACACGGTTCTCGAGCGCATCGTCCCCGTGCTGGCTCCTCTTGATCTTTCTTGCCGGACTCGGTACCTGGTAACTAGTGAGCAGCTTGGAGAAGCAAGCTGAGTGTCTGGAGCGGGAATTTCCCAGCGCGGCGGCGAGCTTCCGCGAAGGCTTGGGGGAGATGTTCACCGTGAACCGCTTGGGCTTGTCGCCGACCCTGGCGCGCTGCTTGGTCTCGACCAACGTGATCGAAAGTCCGGACAGCGGGGTGCGACTGCGCACGCCCCGCATCTGTCGCTGGCGCGACGGCAAGATGGTGCTGCGCTGGGCCGCTGCCGCCCTGCTCTTCACCGAACGGAACTTTCGCAAGATTATGGGTTATCGGGATCCCTGGATGCTCACAGCCTTAGACCAAAAGGGAGCACGAATTCAACAGGAGGTGGCGTAAAATGTTCGGGACCGTCGCCCACCTCCAACGATCCCTGGGACACCTTCGCTGGGGACGGAAAACGGCAGTTGTTAGTCTGGCTTCCTTTTTTTACTTTTTCGGTTATGTGACAAGATGCATGGTCTTGACGGATTCGACTGGTGTCCCCACAACGTGATAAAGTTATTCGAGGCGCTGACAGAATGAGGAAAATGCTTGCGAGGTTGATCTTTGCGTCCTATACGCCGAAGCGCATTCAGAGTCTTGTGCAACATCTCATTGGTGGACCACGCCTTGAGACTGTGCGGTTTGGAGATGGACATCTCTTTGAGTGTTTTACGGGTGAAAAATATTGGTGGATGCGAGACGCATATGATGAAGAGCAAAGGCTAGAACTGGAGGCTTGTCTAACGTCTGAGTCTGTCTTATTCGACATAGGGGCGTTCGCTGGGTTTTGGGAGGTAGTTTTGGCGTCAAGATGTCGTCGCGTATACGCCTTCGAGCCGTCGCTGGTCAGCTTTGGTCGCCTTAGTCGCAACATTGCGAAAAACCAAATCTCTAATGTAACCACCATCCAAGCGGCAGCCTCAGACCAAACGACCAAGTTGCACTTGGTTGAAAAGGGTAGGAAGAGTCACATCAGCGACGTGGGAATAGAAGTTAATGCAGTACGATTAGATGACTACGTGCTCCAGCACGAAGCACCTACGGTGGTCAAAATTGATATTGAGGGGCACGCAGGAGCAGCCTTAAGGGGCATGCGACAAACTCTCTCACATTGCAGGCCGATCCTATTTCTTCAATTAAATAACACTGATGAAGTTAGGGCTTGTCACGCTGTCACCGATGATCTTGGATATCAATACTCTCGTCTGGGCAGGAGAACTGACTTCCCGTATCGCTGTCGCGCAGTTGTCAATTAAAATACCGTCTTTAAACCAAGACGCCTTACTACTGGCCTGTGTCTTTCTCAGGTGCTTCCCTTGCCAGGAATCTAGCCGTTGGTGCGCCGGATTGTCTCCCGCATGGATCTCCAGCCGAGCTGGGACAGATCTGGCTTAGGTTGACGTACGCGTCCGGGGAATTCTTTTATAACCCACCAACTTGAACGGGATGTCCACGTCGCGTTGGCGGTATGAGGGCGGTGAACCCAGCTTCCATGGTTTGGACTCTTGTCGAACGCAACCGGTTTCGCGGCACGCTGTATTGGGCGGCCAACTGCCATCTCGCTGTGCTTTGAGAACCCGCCCACGGGAGGCACATTCACCCGGCCGAGGCAGTGCAGGTGGCTGGCTCGATTCTGAGTTCCTCCCGGCGCTCGCGGGGGCGAACGCCTGGACATCCCGCTGCTTGTGGCCGTCGGGCCTCTGGGTTCCCGGCGGCGGGTTTTCAGGTTGTGCTATGATGGCGCAGGACCAAGAAGTGATGGCGATTTCAAATAAGCGAGTTTGGCTTACGATGATAGACTGGGTACCGGATCCCCCCGCGACGCGTTAAGCCCTTTAGGTACGTGGTGGCGGAGGAGACTCAGTTCGTTGGATCCTTCCGTGATCTTACAATAATGCTTGGAATATCTATCAATGAGGCGATAGGGCAAAGAGCATCTCCTCTGTTTAGCAGCACTAAGGGGAGAGGCATAAGCCGAAGGAGATTACGGCGTCCGCCGCGGTAAACCACCAGAGGTTTCCTTTGGAGCCAGCCCATGCCACGACTATCCAATGTCAGCATCGGTGGTACCTCCGAGGAAGCGACCTTGGTCGACGGAGTCGCTAGGGTCGATGATACCGTGAGGTCGTGGAAGCTGAGCTCTACGCGATAGATTCCGCGGATGGCCGCAGCCGCTAACGGCACAAGCTGCCGTGCGCTTCGCCAGCGAGAGCTTGTTTACGCATTCGGGAAGCTTCGTACATGAATCAGCGCAAGGATGCCTTCAGGCTACAATATCGACTTTCGGCCGTTATAAATCGACTGCCGATGTTCTGGAGTATCATGCATCTGAGGGCTAGGTTTTTGCCTCGAGGATTCACTCTGAGGCCGGTTCTTCACCGGCTGCGTGGAGTCAAGATTCACAGCTCGGTATATATCGGCGATGACGTCGACCTTGCGGAAGCCTATCCGGAAGCCGTGGAGATTCACGAAGGCGCTACAATCGCGACCCGTTGCACGATTATTGCTCTTACGAAAGGTCCCGGCAGAATTGTTATTGGAAGGGCGGCTGCGATTGGCGCGGGTTGCTTGATCGTGTGCGCGTCCGGGCAAACATTGACGATCGGCGAAGGCGCCGTGATTTCGGCAGGTTCGACCGTCTCGCATAGCATTCCGCCGTATACCCTTTGCGGCACGCCCCGGATCAAAGGGTTCGGCAAATTAACCACACCCTTCCGTACGGCTGCGACATACGGAGAATTCAGGCGCAGCGTGCAGCCCATAAGGGTAACCAAAGAAGAGGGCGAGCGATCTTAAAGGCCCCTGCAGTATGGATAACCCGTTTGCTCTTTCAGGCCTGGTGTTAGTTACCGGCGGCACACGAGGGATCGGCCGGGCGGTCTCACTCCGCTTTGCAAGGGCGGGCGCCTCAGTCCTTGCCAACTACATCCGCAATCAGAAAGCCGCAGATGAACTCCAAGCCATGGCCGACGCGGAGGGGTTGCCCATCCGACTCTGCCGGGCCGATGTCGCAAGCCCGCAGGGCCTCGCGCAAATCGAAAAGTTCATCGAGGACGGCGGGGAGCCTCTTACCGGGCTGGTCTATTGTGCCGCGACCGGGGTGCACCGGCCGCTTTCCGAACTCACGGCACGGCACTTTGACTGGACGTTTTCACTCAACGTGCGCGCCTTCTTCGAGCTGACGAAGGCCCTGCTGAGCCGGTTTTCGGAACGGTCCAGCGTCCTGGCGGTGAGTTCGATGGGCGCCCAGCGGGCCTTGCCTTACTATTCCCTGGTCGGTTCCTCGAAGGGCGCGCTGGAGGCGCTGGCCCGGCATCTGGCGGTAGAACTTGCGCCGCGGGGCATTCGGGTAAACATCTTGGTGCCGGGCACGGTGGCGACGGAAGTCTGGAAAGCCCTCCCGCAGGGGGAGGAACGCCTGGCAGCTGCCATAAACCGGACGCCGACCCGGCGTCTGGTAACCCCGGAGGAGGTAGCGTGGGCCGCCCAGTTCCTCTGTTCGGAAGCGGCGTCGGGAATCATCGGCCATGCGCTGATTGTGGACGGGGGTGCAGGGATTGTAGGATAGCGGCAACGGCTCCGGCACCTTTGGGGGCGCTGGGAGCGCCGGCGTTTCCGAAGGCAAGCGGGGGCAAGACGCCCTCCCAAATTGTGTCGACACTATCAATTGTGGAGCAAAGAGATATGGATGATATTTTGGCCAAGGTCCGGGAAGTTTTCCATGAGGCATTCGGGGTCGAGGCGCGGATGATCACGATCGAGACCACTCCGAATGAAGTGCCAGGCTGGGATTCAGTGGGGCACCTGGATCTGGCAAGCCGGCTGGAGGGGGCGTTCGGCGTCACGTTCGAGGTCGACGATCTCATGGAGATGGAGAGCGTGCGCGACATCGTGCGGCTCGTGAACGCGAAACTGTAAGTGCGGATGGGTGCGGGGATGGCGGGCAGTTCCGGGTACAATTTTGCCGGGCAGCTGGCAGGGCGGCTGGGCGAGCACTCCCGGCTGATTGATGCGGCCACGGGCGAAACAGTTTCCCCCTCAGACCTTCCCCGGCTGATTTCCAGTTTCGCCGCCCGCCTGCTTGCCGCGGGATTGAGAGGGGGCGACCGGATCCTGATTGGCTGTATTCTGTCGCCGCCCAGCAGCATTGCCTACCTGGGGGCCATGTACGCGGGGCTGGTGCCCGTCCCTATCGAGGAGGGGATACTGATTTCGACCCTCCCGGAGCTGCTGAAAAGGACCGGGGCGCGAGCGGTGTGGACGGAAAAGAGCGCCGGGGTGAAAGAGCTTTCCGGCACGGGAGTACTGGCGCTCGACGGCCATCCTGGGGAGAAGAGAGGCGAGCCGGGGCCGCCGGCGCCCTGCGCGGAGAGCGACCTTGCCGTGCTGGTGGCGACGTCGGGCTCCACGGGGCAGCCGCGTTTTGTGATGGTCAGCCACGGGAACCTGGCCGCCAACACGGAAGCCATCATCAGCAGCCAGAAGCTTGGCGGGGACGAGCAGGCGATGCTCATCCTGCCGGTCAGTTATTGTTTCGGAGCCAGCGTTTTGCACACGCACTTGTATCAGGGTGGAGGAGTGGTGTTCGACCGCCGGTTCATGTTTCCGGACAAGGTGCTGCACGCCATCCGGAAATACGAATGCACGACGTTCGCGGGAGTGCCGACGGTCTACAACATCCTGTTGCGGCGGTCGAATCTGGGCTCGATCGTCATGCCCAGCCTGAGGCGGTTCTTGCAGGCGGGAGGGCCGCTGGCGCCGGAGCGTGTGGCGGAGATGCAGCGTGCGGTTCCGGCAGCGGAGTTTTATGTCATGTACGGCCAGACGGAGGCGACGGCGCGGATTTCCTGTCTGGATCCGAGGCATTTGGACGAGAAGCTGGGAAGTGCGGGGCGCCCGTTGGACAACCTGAGGGTGCGCATTGTGGATGAAGAGGAGCGGGAGATGCCCGCCGGGCAGACGGGCGAGATCCGGGTGAGCGGGCCCTCGATCACCCTGGGCTATCTGGAGGAGCCGGAAGAGAGCTGCCGCGTCTTCCAGGATGGCTGGCTGCGGACGGGAGACCTGGGGCACCTGGACGCGGACGGCTACCTGTGGATCGACGGGCGGAAGGGAACGTTCGTCAAGATGCGAGGCGTGCGAGTGAGTTTTGCCGAGGTGGAAGCGAGAGTGGCGGCCGTGCCCGGCGTCTATGAATGCGCGGCTGCTGCGGTGGCGCACCCGGAGGCGGGCGAGGCGCTGGCTCTGTATGTGGTGCCGGACAAGGAAGCTCAGGACATTGTCGAGCGGGTGCGCCGGAGCCTGCCCACGTACTGGACGTGTGAATCGATAAAGGCCGTTGCGGAGATACCCAAGACCGCTCGCGACAAGGTCTGCCGAGCGTCATTGGCGGAGAAGGCGGCTGGAAGCAATGGATGAACTGGCAACGCGGATCGACCGGTTGCTGGCCATGCCGCCCTACAGTCTGGCGCGAGAAGAGCGGCAGGCTGCGCTTCTGGAGTTGCTGAAGGATGAGCTGGAGTATGCGTGCGGGAGGAACCGGGGGCTGGCGAACTACGTTCGGCACTGGCCGGTGGAGGCGCGCTGGGCGCGGCGGGTTGCCGACCTTCCCTACCTTCCTGTGGGGCTGCTGAAACGCCAGCCCGCTTTGTCTTTGGTTGAGCCGCAGGAGATTAAGAGGGTCCTGACGTCAAGCTCCACGACGGGGCAGGTGCCGAGCCGGATCGCCCTGGATTCCTCCACCGCCCGGCGTATGACCAAAGGGGTGGTCGCGATCGCGCAGGACTTCATCGGTTCGGCCCGCAGGCCTTATCTGGTCGTGGATGTGCCGGGCAGCACGGGGGGCGGTCCGGAACTGGGAGCGCGAGGCGCGGCGATACAGGGCCTTCAGCCCTTTGCCAGCGAGGTGGTTTATTGCCTGCGGCCCGGCCAGGATGGAGATCTCACGCTCGACCGGGGCCAGCTGCTGCAATTTGCAGAAGCGAGGCGCAGGTCGCCGGTGCTGGTTTATGGCTTCACTTACATTCTCTGGAGGTACCTCGTGAAGCCGTTGCTTGCGGAGAAGATCTGCCTGGGCATGGCTGAGCTGCACATCCTGCACAGCGGCGGCTGGAAGTTGCTGCAGGAAGAGGCGGTGGACAAGGCAACCTTCAACGAGGGTCTGGCCCGTGTCTTCGGGTGTTCGCCCGATCGTGTCATCGATTTCTACGGCATGGTGGAGAACGTGGGCGTCATCTATCCGGATTGCGCGCAGGGTAACAAGCATGTTCCGGCGTTCGCAGAGGTGATCGTTCGGGACCCGCTGACGCTGCAGCCGGTTCGGGAAGGGGAAGTAGGGATCGTTCAGGTGTGCAGCGTGCTGCCGACCAGTTTTCCGGGGCATTTGCTGCTCACGGAAGATCTGGCGGAGGTGGTGGCTTACGACGGGTGCGGTTGCGGGAGGCGGGGGACCTGTTTTCGGTTCATGGGGCGGGTGGCGAAGGCCGAAGTGCGCGGCTGCGGGAATATCGAACCGAGCCGGCGGGAGTCAAACTGAGTTGCCGGGACTTGGATGAGCGAACTGATCCGCCGCATCGACAATCCGGAAGAGATTACAGTCGCGGGGCGGGAGCTTCGTGAGAATCTAAGGGCGGCTGAAGCCACACCGGGTAGGGTGCTGGAGGTTTTCGAGGCCTGGGCGGCAGCTCTGAGGGAAGCTGAAACCGCCGGCATCCCGGGCGTTCAGTTCCTGCGCATTTGGCTGCGGCGCGGGACGCTGGAGCCAATAATTGCCAGGGAATTGGGATGCGGGGCGCTGGAGGGGGCCTGGAGGGAGGAGGGGCGAGCCAGGCTGAAGGCGTACCCGCTGGGTGTGGTGGGCCACTGGCCGGCGGGTAACATCGAAATCCAGCCGCTGCTGTCGATGACCTGCGCCTTGCTGGGGGGCAACGCCTGCCTGGTGCGCGTACCGGGGGGGCTGGAGGATCTTACCTGGCGGCTCATCGGCAAACTGGACGAAAGTGACGGCCAGGGGATTCTGAGGAAGCGCATCCGGATGCTGGTCTTCGATCATGGCCGGCGCGACCTGCAGGAAGCGATGGCGCGGGCGGTCGATGGGGCAATGATCTGGGGAGGGGCGGAAGCGGTTCAGCAGGTTCGGGGCCTGCCCTTTCCGCATTGGGCGAGGCTGGCGGTTTTCGGGCCCCGAATCTCGGTAGCGGCCATGGACGCGGACTCGTGGTGCAGCCGGCAGGAGCGGGAGGCGTGGTGCCGGCGCATCGCGCGGGACGTTTGGCAGTTCGACCAGCAGGCGTGCTCATCGCCGCAAGTGCTCTTTCTGGAAAGGAAAGCCGGGCAATCCTGCGATGAATTCGTGCAATTGCTCAAGGCCGCTTTTGAAACTGAAAATCGGCTCCGTCCCCGGCAAGCCATTCCTGCCGGCCTGACAACCGCCATCTGCCAGGCTCGTGCCTCCTGGCTGTTGGACGATGTTGCCCACCGCGCCCTATTTCCATCCGCACCCGACTGGACGCTTCTGGTGGGGAGCGGGTCGGAAATCCCCAGTCCAACGCAGGGGAAGACCCTGAGCGTGCTGGAGGTCGACGATCTGCTGGAGGCCATCGAAAAGCTGGACGGGAATGTACAAACCCTGGGGCTGGCGATGGCTGAGGCGGGGAGAGAGGCCCGAGTGGCATCGGAGGCGGCGAGACGAGGGGTGGATAGGATCGTGAAGCTGGGGCGGATGCATGTGTTTGCCCCGCCGTGGGACGGTGTTGACCTGATAAGGCCGATGGTGCGCATGGTCCGGCACGTTCCCTCGCTTGGATAAACGAGTTCAGAGAGGGGCGAATCAATGGCAGATGCCAAGGCATTTTTGGAAGCCCTGGACAGGAAGGCGAAGATGTTTGCGCCGGGGGCCCGGGCGACCGTGGAAGCGAACCAGGGCCTCTGCGCGTTGGTGTTAGACCCCTTGGCCCGGTGGGCGCAGGCCGCTTATGGGGAGCGGGCGTTTGAGGACGCGGCGCGGGGTTACGCGCGGTACTGCCTGGGAGTTGCGAAGGCGCAACAGGCCTACGAGCTGGCAGGCCGGTATGCCCCCCAGGCCTTGACCGAGGTGGTTTCGGAAGTCTACGAGGACGAAGGGTACATGGTTCCTTACATGTGGGCGGCCATTCTCATCTACGCGTTTTGGCCCTCGATGGTGAAGCACATTGCAATGTACCGGGACGAGTTTGTGAAAGCCTTGCCGCCCGGGGCAAGGGTATTGGAGTTGGCCTCGGGGCACGGGGTACTCAGCCTGCTGGCGGCAGAGGAAAGGGCCGACCTGCGGCTGGAGGGAGTCGACATCAGCCCGCCGGCGGTGGCCGTCGCCAACCGCATGCTGGAGGCTTCGGGACATGCCGGGCGGGTCAAGTTCGCGGTCCGGGACGTGCTCGCAATGAAGGGGGAAGGCACGGGCGGCCAGTATGAAGGGATCATTGCCGCGATGCTTGCGGAACACCTGGAGGATCCGCGGCCGCTGTTCAAAGCCATCTCGCGTCTGCTTGCCAGGGACGGCCTGGTCTTCTTCAGCACGGCGATTGAATCCGCCCAGCGGGATCACATCTATGAATACAATCAGGAGAGCCAGCCGCTGAGAATGGCGGAGGAGGCTGGGCTGCGCGCAACCCGGCTGGTCAGCGATGCCAGCTCGCCTCTTCCCGGCACGCGATTCCTGCCCCGCGCCGCAGCCATGATCCTTCGCCGCCGCTGAGCTCCGACCCGGCGGCTTAGCTTGAGGTCAGCTTATGACGATGAACTTTGAAGAAATCAAGACCTGCCTTAAGCAGCGCTTCCCACTCATCATGGTCGACAGGGTGTTGGAGTTGGAGCCCGGCACGAGAATCAAAGCCGTCAAGAATGTCACCGGTAACGAAATCCAGTTTCTTGGCCATTTCCCCGGCCATGCGATCATGCCGGGGACGCTCATTGTCGAGGCGATCGGGCAATGTGCTTCGATCCTGTTCAGCCGAACCACCGGCCAGGGTGTGAAAGAGGGGGAGTTTCTGGTACTGGCTGCCATCAACGACATGAGATTCGTGGTTTCAGTACACCCGGGTGATGTCATGATGCTGGAAGTGACGATTTTGAAGATGACGGCGGAGGCGGCCTTTGTGGAGGGAATCGCGACCGTAGGTGGGACGGTCGTCAGTAGAGGGAGGCTTGGTTTCGCCAGGAAGGCGCTCTGATTTCGCCCTGGCAGAATGCGTAGGGGGAACAGTACCGCCAAGCGTTCACCATCGAAGCTTTGGTGTCAGGGGCAGTCAATGCAGGCTGTGCGTCTGAAGATCAATGACAGGGATCACTTCACCGCGGCATCCGCCCCCGTGGGCCTATCGTAGGCTGGCGGGCAGATAGTGTACTGCCTGGGGCGCCTGAGACCCTTGCCACCGCTGCAAGGAGTAAATCTAAAAGGGCCATAGTTCAATTAGTGGCGGGACTGGGCCGGCAAGATTTCCGTTTGTCAAAGTCAATACGCTTGGCAATCCCCTCAATTCTGCGCCCAATGAACACGGGAGCAGAGGGATGAAGAGGTTTTGACTTATCTTGTATGGGGTTGCCATCCCCGCAGCTGGGGTCACGCCGGGCCCGCCGCGACAAGGGTTCCATGGCCGCCGAGCGAGGAAACTGCTTGCTGGTTTGATCCGCGGATAGCTGCGAGCAGACCTCGCCAGGGGTCAAAAGATCGCCGACGCACGGCGGAGAGGGAAGCGGCGATTGAGCAGCTGATGTTTAGCCAGAGCAGTCGCTCATGCCCGTCGGCTGACGGGCACCCACAAACCATGAAAATACGCTCAGGCAATGACGGTATAGCGGTTCGTGGCGGCGTAGACTGGGTAAGGAGCCGCGCTGGGTCAAGGCCTGCCTCTCACTGGCGCTTGGAGCCCGCAGAGCAGTCTGGCTAGGACGCCGCCACGAGCCCGAAACTGATGCCGCGCAAGCGAGCTCGCAAAGCAGATTGTTGCTTTCCTTCCGGCGTCTTCCGAGCGCGATCCACCGGGAGGAACGAATATGGAAGTGATCCCGACGATGGATGTGGTTTACAGGGGTTGCGCCGGCTTGGACGTGCACAAGCAGACGGTGGAGTGCGCGGTTCGCTGCTTGACGGAAGGTGGAGCCGTGCAGGTGGAGATTCGGCAGTTTGGAACCATGATCGACGATCTGTTGGAGATGGTCAACGGGCTTAAAGCCCGAGGTGTGACCCACGTGGCGATGGAATCGACGGGCGTGTTCTGGAAGCCGATCTACAACCTGTTGGAAGGGCATTGCAGCGTGCTGCTGGTGAACGCTCGGCACGTGAAGCAGGTGCC
>Ga0181538_10003715_pt1 | contig 14716 bp, 13 predicted proteins | sample PEATcosm2014_Bin_40_FD_119773 | JGI IMG/M metagenome (GOLD analysis project Ga0181538, IMG submission 119773) | Peatland microbial communities from MTU Mesocosm Facility, Houghton, MI, USA - PEATcosm2014_Bin23_30_metaG | ecosystem: Environmental > Terrestrial > Soil > Wetlands > Peat | place...
CACGAAAACGCTCGTGTTTTATGAGGCCCCCCACCGCATCCTCGAAATGCTGCGCGATGTTCGGGACATTCTGGGAGAGCGCGAGGTGGTTTTGGCGCGTGAAGTGACTAAGGTCCACGAAGAGTTCTGGCGAGGCACGGTCTCCGCGCTGTTAGAGCGGCTGAAAGGCAAAGCCATCAAAGGCGAAATGACCCTCCTGGTGGGGGCGGCCGCCGCGGCGGGAGAGGGCCGGCCTGCCGAATCGCCGATTCAGGCCGAAATCCAAACGCTGATGGCCGAACGCGGACTCGATGAGCGCGCGGCTATGAAGGCCGCTGCCAAAGCACGTGGCATCTCTCGCAGCCAGGCCTATCGCCTTTTGCAGGGCGAGAAAACCAAGCCGGGTTAAGCTCAATCCGTCGATAGCCGCCCCGCGGTAGGGGGACGGCTTGCCGTCCCGCGTTTTTTGGGTAGGGCAAGCCCTACCCCTACGCTTCCTTCTGCCCCAACCGATTCAATAGAAACAACGGTTTGTCGTCAAGCCACCTTAGGCGATGAGGACTTCCCGCCACAGTCCGGCGCCCCACTCTAAAGACCTGCTATTGCTTGCCGATGGAGTTATAGAAGAGAGGCAGGCATGCCGACAGAGATCAACCAAGCGGAATCAGCGCGTTTGGAGAAGGAACAGAGTCAAGAGGCCAGGGTCCGGGCCCTGCTCGCAGAGGGCATCCCCACTCTTCCCGCCTATATTTTTGAGCTCAGTTCGCTATTGAGTTGTGTGCCAGTGGACCTGAGGCGGGTCTGCCGGGTTATTCGAACTGACCCTAGCCTCGCCGCGCAGGTCATCCGGCTGTGCAATTCGGCGATGTTGGGTCTGCGGGGCAGAGTCTCGCACATCGAGCACGCTGTCATACTCCTGGGGACGGAGCGGCTGAGGACCCTGGTGCTGACCTGTTCGCTGGTCCAACATATGGGGAACTTGTTATCGTCGGCGGATTTGCAGTCCTTCTGGCAGCACAGTTTGTTGGCCGCGACCCTGAGTGAGCGTTGCGCATTCTGTCTCCGCTACCTGGAGACCGAGCAGGCATATCTGGCCGGCCTCCTCCACGATTTGGGGGTTCTGCCTCTGCTCCTGCTCGCGGCGGGATCGCGAGACCCCAAACTCGCTCCAGGTTCCATCGCGTGGGGCGAATCCATCGAGCTCGAGCGCCAACATAGCGGCGTTGATCACTGCCTGGTGGGCAAGTGTATTGGTCTCAGTTGGAACTTTGCGCCGCAGATTATCGAGGTCCTGGAATTTCACCATCGGCCTCAGGACGCCAGGTACGACCGGACTCTGGTGGAGATCGTCGTCGCTGCCGATCTGGTATGCCAGATGCACGGGGTGCGGGTTGGTGGAGAACCTTCTCAAATCGCGCTCGCCGACCGAAGCGTCTACAAGAGCCTCCTCGATAACTCCACTCAGAGCTTGACCGACGCGGAAAGAAGCGAGCTCGCAAAGGTCCTGGAGCTTGAGTTTGCCGAGATGATGCATTTATTGGAGCTGCCCATCGCCGTGATGTGGGGGTGATACAGGGATGAAACCAGCACGTGTATTGATTGTGGACGATTCCTCCGTGATGCGCAAGATTGTAGGGCGCTCGCTACGTCAGGCAGGTCTGGACGTGCTCCAGGTACTCGAAGCTTCAAACGGGTCGGAAGCTCTATCCCTTGCCCGAGAGAATCCCCTGGATCTTATCCTGAGTGACATCAACATGCCCCTGATGGATGGGTTGGAATTCGTGCGGCAACTCCGCTGCATCGAGTCCGCCCAACAAACCCCGGTGGTCATGATCACGACGGAGGCAGGGGAGGCCCACGTGGTGCAGGCCCTCTCGCTGGGCGCTTCCGGGTACATTCGGAAGCCCTTCACACCTGAACAGATAAAAGAGCGCGTTATCCCGCTGCTTCGAGGTTAATCATGGATCAGGCAATCACTGCCGAACCCGAACGAGTTCGGATCCATCTTTCCGCCCGAGCCGCCGGGCCCGGCGCCCAAGCCGTAGACAAAGCCGATGGCGCCGAGCAATCAGTCGCTCAGAACAATTGGCGCGAGGAACTGGCGCAGGCGAGCCGAGAAGTCTTTGAGATCATGGTGGGGGCCTCTCTGACTGTGGCCAGCGAGCCGGTGCCGCTTCTGGTCCCGGATTTCGCCGCGATGGTTGGCATTGCGGGCAGTTTATGTGGCTTGGTGAGCGTGCGTACGACTACCGAGTGCGCCAGAAGAATAGCAGCCAAGATGTTGGGTGACGACGAGGTGGGCGCCGCTGAGGCTGCACAAGACGCTTTCGGAGAAGTGTGCAACATGATCGCCGGCAGTTTTAAAGGGAGGATTTCCGGCTTGGCGGACGCTTGCGCGCTCTCCGTGCCCACCGTGATCTTCGGGAGAGATTTCACGCTCTTCTCACTTGCCCGCGGAGAGCATCACGAAGTGACCTTTGAATTTGAGGGTAATCTCCTTTGCGTAAGCTTGGACCTGCACAGTTAGTATTTCGGTTGATCCTCCAAGCGACGTCTAATCCGCGATTGGCCCCCCGAATGTCCCTCTCCGCCTTCCTACCCGCGCCTCCAAGCTCTGCCGCGCCTTGCTTCAGTCTGTGAATTCCGGGGCTGGCCCAGGGTGAAGCCCTGCGGGATCACTCAGCGAAACGCGCAGCTTCGCTGTGCGCCAGCCGGCGAATCTTGAAAAAGCTTGAGCACCGGGATTACTAGAGTCTCGCGTACTCCGCTTTCGCTTGTTTCAAAATGGGAATGTCAGGGTCGGCTTCTTTCCACAGGGTGAGGAAATCCTGGTACCCAGCCTTGGCCTTGGTTTTGTCTTCCACTAAAGCGAACGTCCTGCCGATTTGCAGACGCGCCATGGCTCCAACTGGGTCGGCCAGAACGATGCCGCGATGGTCCAGAATCTTCTGGAATTCGGCCGCGGCTTTCGCGGGCTCGCGCGCGGCCAGATAGGCCTCGCCGCGCACATAGACCGGATAGAGCGCCCCGAAAAGCGCGTGGATAGCGCTCCGCGGCACGCCCAATTCGTAGGGAACGGCAGCTTGCAGCAGGTCGACAGCCTTCAAAGGCTCACCGCGATTCAGCGCTAGCAGGGCGCGAAGCGTTGGCAGGTAACTAAATCTAACTGTCGTGTCCTCCGGGAAGCGCCGTTCCAGATCGTTCGCGAGGGCTTGCGACCGCGAGGAGTCCGCCGAGAGGGCCAGGGCAAAAGCAGCACCGTACTCTGTTTCCCGATCCTTCGAAAGATCGAGCGCAGCCGTCGCCCTCTGCCGCGCTTCCAACGCGTTTCCGAAAAGGGCTTCCCGCACTGCTTCGCCGGCCTCCCACAAAGCCGCCCTCTCCCGCTGCCCCGCGTGCTCAGCCTGGTCCACCGCGCGGCGAGACAAGCTTCTCGCCTGTTGCAGGCGACCAGAGTATGCAAGGGCGAAGGCCTCGTGGTTTGAAATCCAATTTCCGCCTCCGGACCTTTCCCGAGCTCTGGCCGCTTCCCTTTCCATTCCCGCCTGGTCCTCTTTCAGGAACGCCATATCGTATCCGAGCATTAGAAACTCATCGACTTCCAATCCCCGTCCCGCAGCACGACCGAGAGCGTCCTCAGCCTCTGCCAAGTGATCCAAATAAACGTTGTTGACCGCGAGGTTGTAGTAGGCAACCGCAAAATCGGGGTTGAGCTCGATGGCTTTCCGCGCTTCGGCGAGGGCTTTTTCGTAGTGGCCGGCAACCTTGTTGAGATAGCCCGACAGCATGGTGTGAGGGAACGCGTCACGGGGGTAGGTTTGCGCCCAGGCCTCGCAGTTTTCGCGCGCCGCTTCCAGGTTGCCGGTCACCAACGTATCGTAGCCGACAGTGATAAAGAACCTCTCCCGATCACTGGCGCGATTCCTCAACTGCCAGGCTCTGGAGGTGCTCGCGGCCGAGAGATCGGACTCATCGAGGTCAGCATACATGCGCCCGAGCGCCGCATGTGCGATGGCGAAATCAGGATCGATTTCGATTGCCCGCCTGAAAAGCGCCAGAGCCGCTATAGCACCGCTTGAGAAGTGAGCCTTCCAGCCCGCGCTATAAGCTTCCAGAGCCTCGAGCGACGGCGTGGTGGCTTCGGCAAGCGGGGTATCGTGCTTTTGAATCGTGGCAAGCGATTCGCCGATCCGGGCCCTGAATCTACCGGCCACCTGCGTCAGCGCAGTCAGAACGTCTTCCTTTCGCGCGGCTCGCGCCAGCTCATCGTCCAGTACGTCGCCCGTGCCGCACTTCCTGGCGCGTAATCCCAGTATGTACTCACTTCCCAGGCTGGCGATGGAGCCCTCGAGAACGGCAGTGCTGCCTGTCCTCGCACAGACCTCGCGGGCGATTTCGGACGTAAGCCGCGCATCCCCGCGCTGGCCCATCAGCCGGAGCATCTGCTGGATGCGGTCCTCGGAGACTAAGCTCAGGAAAGGCGATTGTTCAAGTTCGACCGCCAACCCTTGGCGCAGAGCGTCGTCGAACACGGGATCGCCGGTGGTGTTCGTGAAGTCGGCGAGCACAAGAGTGTCCTTTTCGGTCAACGCCAAGGCACGATGACCGTGGACAAGGAATATCAGCAGCGCCGCGGCCCCGGCGACCGTTATCAGAAACAAGCTCAACGTAACTGCGATCCTGGCGCGTCGTGGCGTCGCCACCCAGCGCGAAACGCGCGAGGCCGAAGCTTGGGCCGGCTTGGCTTCTAAAGCCTCGGCCGGCGAGGCTGGGGCAACGTCTGGCTCCGCCTGCTTCGCGACCCTTCCAGAGTCCAGTTCGCCTTTCAATCGCCTCAGAGCGACAAGCAGGTCCGCGGCGCTACGGTAGCGCAGGTCGCGGTTCTTTTCGAGCAGGCGGAGAATGATCTCTTCCAGTTGGGGCGGCAGTTGAGGATTGAGTCTGAGGGGAGGGGCCGGGGCGCGGTTAAGAATCGCCTCGAAGGTGACGCCGGGCGAGTTGCCTGCGAAAGCGCGCTGGCCCGTGGCCATCTCATACAATACCGCGCCAAAGCTGAACAGGTCGGTGCGCTGGTCCAGCACTTCGGCGCGCACCTGCTCCGGCGACATGTACTCGACCGTGCCCACCGTCATCCCCGAGATGGTGAGAGATTCCTCTTGCATCGAAGCCGTCGGCGTGTCCTGCAGGGGCGAGGCGTCGCCTCGCCCTCCCTGGGCGACCCGCCGGGTCGCCCCTACGGTTAGTTTCGCGAGTCCGAAGTCGAGAATCTTGGCATGTCCCTGATCCGTGACGAAAATGTTCGCAGGTTTGATATCGCGATGGATGATTCCTCGGGCGTGAGCGGCCTCCAGCCCTTCGGCAATTTCGGTAATGAGCGCCAGGAGCCTTTCGGTAGTCATGGGCCGCCCGGCGATGCAGTGCCTCAGCGTCGCGCCTTCCAGGTACTCCATGACAAGAAAGGTGCGCCCTTGGTGCTCGCCGATGTCGTAAATCGTGCAAATATTGGGGTGATTCAGGGCAGAGGCGGCCCGCGCCTCGCGCTCGAAGCGGCTGAGCGCCTGGGGATCGCGAGCTACTTCATCAGGAAGGAATTTGAGAGCCACGGAGCGGTGCAGCCGGGTGTCGTCAGCTTTGTAGACGACACCCATCCCGCCGCCGCCCAACTTCCCGGCAATACGGTATCGGGAAACGCTTTGGCCGGCGAGGAGCGACTTGTAGCTGTGAGTGTCGGAAGGCGGATCAGACTCCGCCATGTCCCGCGCTGCCAGTTCGATCGCGGGGCCTTCCAGGAAGCTGCCCGCTTGATCATGCGACCTCAGCAAGGAGCGGATTTCACGCTCCAGCGCCTGGTCGCCCGCGCACGCCTGGCGCAGAAAGGCCTCGCGCTCTGCGATCGGACGCGCCAGCACAGAGTGCAGCAAGTCATCGATTTGTTTCCATCGCTCGGAATTCATCGGTGGTCCTGCTGGTGAGTTCACGGTGCAGCCAGGCCTTGGCGGTATTCCAATCACGCATTACGGTGACCGGTGATACTTTGAGGACTTCGGCTGTCTCTTCCACGCTGAGCCCGCCAAAGAAGCGCATCTCGACGACTTGCACTTTGCGTGCATCGAAGCGCCCCAGGGCGTTCATCGCGTCGTCGAGCGCCACCAGGTCTGTGGGCCGGCCCTGGCCCACTTCGGCCGCCTCTTCCAGAGAAACATGCTGTACGGCGCCTCCGCGCTTCAGGTTGTGGCGGCGCGCATGTTCCACCAGAATGCGCCGCATCAACTGGGCGGAAACCGCAAAAAAGTGCGCGCGATTCTGCCATTGCATGCGCTTGTAATCCACCAGGCGCACGTAGGCTTCATTCACCAAAGCCGTGGCTTGCAGGCTGTGGCCGGCGCGTTCGCCCCTCAGGTAACGGCGCGCTAGGCGGCGCAGTTCCTCATAAACAATCGGAGTCAGCCGCTCAAGCGCGCCATGATCCCCGTTGCCCCAAGCCCGAAGCAGCCCAGTCACGTCGCGAGAAGACGGGCTGGAAACTTCATTCTGCATTGCTGCCATTTGGAGTAGCCCTATAGCCTTGATTATACTGGCAGTCCCCAACCCAAACAAATAAATCTTCCGGGCGTGATAGCTCCGTCCCGCCGTTTGCGCCTAACTCAAATGAGAGGTCAGGCGGAAAAACAAAAAGGAGGACATATGACAGGGAAAATCGGAAGCCAGAGTGGGGTTTTAGGCAGGCGCCGGTGGGCGACCTGTGGCGCGCTGGCGTTGGGAGCGGTGTTTCTGTGGGCCGCCGTTGGGGCCCGAGCGCAGGGCACGCCAAGTTATGCCGTGCTCCACACATTTACAGGCGCGGACGGGGAATACCCGCAGGCGGGCTTGGTTCGAGACTCGGAGGGCAACCTCTACAGCACGGCTTTTCTCGGTGGCGACCTCAGCCAGTGTGGCGGATCCGGCTGCGGAGTGGTTTTCAAGCTCGACCGACATAACAAGGAGACCGTTTTGTATACCTTCGAAGGAGGAACGGATGGGGCTGGTCCTGCCATGGATTTGTTCCGGGATCAAGCGGGCAACCTGTATAGCACCACCCACACGGGTGGCGACGTAAGCGGTTGTTCCGGGCCTGGATTTCCTTCTGGAGGCTGCGGCGTGGTGTTCAAGGTGGGGCCCGACGGCAAAGAGACCGTCCTCCATGCCTTCACCGGTGGCGCGGACGGATTAGGTGGCTCCTCCGGATTGGTCCAGGATTGGGCGGGGAACCTCTACGGCACCGCCATCGCAGGTGGCGATCTAACGGGAGCTTGTCCCGGGCAACCCGGTCCCGGCTGCGGAGTGCTGTTCAGATTGGACCCACGAACCGGCAAGGAGACTGTCCTCCACACTCTCGAGGTAGCGGAAGGGTACGGCGTGTATGGGGACCTGCTTATGGACCAGGCGGGCAATATCTACGGCACGGCATCGAACGGCGGCGACACAAGCGGATACTGCGGCAGCGATCTGGTTATCGCGGATACGGGCGGGGCGATCGGGTGCGGAACCGTGTATAAGTTGGACCGGAGCGGTCGATTCACCGTGTTGCACGCCTTCAACGGCACGGACGGTGGGCCGTACCCCGACGCGTGGTTGGCCGCCGATCATCAGGGTAACCTTTACGGCATGACCGGCAATGGCGGTGACTTGAACGCTTGCGGCGGCTTCGGCTGCGGCGTGGTGTTCAAGCTCGACAGAAGGGGCAACGAGAGCGTGCTCTACAACTTCACTGGGGGCCCGGACGGTTCTACGACGTTTGCAGGTGTGGTCCGAGACGGGGCGGGCAACCTTTACGGCGCGACAGCATTCGGAGGAAACCTAAGCGGCTGCGGCGGATCCGGCTGCGGCGTGGTGTTCGAGGTGGATCCAGCCGGCAAAGAGACTGTCCTCTACACCTTCGCCGGCGGTACGGACGGAGCTAATCCTCAAGGAAATCTGATGCTGGACGAGGAAGGCAATCTCTATGGCACCGCATCCGGCGGTGGCGACCCGACCTGCCAGTGCGGCGTCGTTTTCAAGATCGCGCTTCACGGCGGTGAACACAACTAAATGAGTCCGGGTAGGGGCTCGCCAATGGCGAGCCCCTATGTTTGCTGGCAGCCAGTGGGCTCAAGCTGACACGGGTCACGTTTCAATAGACGTTCTTTGACGGGAGGACGACATGCTGATTGAAAAGACGCTTCGCAACTCAGTTAAAGCATTCGCGGCAATCCCGGTTTTGACCGTATTGCTAAGCTCCATTCCGGCGCGGGCCCAGAGCGGCGCCGCGAGTTACGTTTTCCTGATAGGTTCGGGGTCTCTTTGCGACGCTGGTGACTCCGGCGCCTGCCCGGCGGTGGTCAAGTCCGAAGGCGGTGACACATTTGAAATCAGTGGCGCCGGTATATTCAATCCCCGGCAGAAGACCCTGATGGCTACCGGGACATTCACGCATCGGTCCCTTGGCGGGAATGCACTCGAGACGGGCATATGGATCGCCGAAGAACTCGTGAGTTTCGACCTCGACGGTGCTTCGCCAAGTGCACTGATGCGAGGAGGCGGGGCGCTGGGCCCTGCATCCTTCGGCTCGGCGCGCTCCCGCATGTTCGCGACCTCGATGCCGGCGGGAGGCCTGGCTGTTTTCCGCGTTCGCCTCCTGCCGATGCGGGGGGCAGCGAAAACCGCGACACTGCAAATGAACTGCGCTCTCGGGAGGGTCCCCGCAGATCAGACAACTGACGGAACCAGGTTGGCCGTGGACGGAGGAAGTGAAGAGTTCAACGAGGCAATCAGCGGTCGAACGCTATTCGTCTTGACAAGAGAACAGGGTAGCCCGGTTCCGAAGAAACCTACGCGGCCCGTGGCCCAGTAGGGATGGTTCAGGAGGGGGCCAGCTAACAGTCATGACAAGATGTCCTCCCTATCGCCGAAGCTTGTCCGAACAAGTCCGGGTCCTCAAGGTTTTTCCGCATTTTTCACTTGACAAACCCCGGGACTTATAGTAGCCTATTATGGTGGTCATTTTGTGGACACATTGTCGTCGGCAGTCTTCGGCCCGCGAGCAAAAGCGCAATAGTCCCGGCACTGGGGAAAACGGGGCTCGCAAAAAAACAAAAAACAGTACGAACGAAGCCAATATGTTATTGAAAACAAAGGATGGCTTTGCAAAACGAACTTAAGACGAACCGGAATTGCGCGCACAAATGCGTGCCATGGAGCCGAAATTCGAGCTTGTTGACATCGCACACGTTCGCAACGAGAAACGGGCTGGCCCAGACGTTGCCTTTGAACGTCTGCGATGCGGCGAAGGCGCAGTTCGGCGGGATTGTCCCGATCGCCCTGACCTGTCCCTTCGGGACATCGCAGACCCTACACATCGGGGTCTGCGCCATCCGGGAATGGAGTGGCTGGGGCTTAAAGCCGATTGTTGAGAAATGTTTTTGGGCGAACAAAGCGAGAATGTCTATGAAAACAAAGGACAACGACAATTTGTCAGGTACATCCCCCATGCCGCTGACGCCAGAAACGGTGAAACGTACCATTCTCACCCCATAAAACGTAGCGCGACCCGCCTAGCAACTTACCCCCGGAAGACTTTGCCCAGTGCAGCCTATATTTCCGGCAAATCCTTACCAGAAGCTCTCCCGATCTGCCCGTCCTGCATGTCGGAGAATCGTCTAAGTTACTGTCCCACAATGAGTTATTCCTTTGCCCGGCGGTTGGCGGTTTGGCCGATGCGCTGCACTGTTCTGGCACGGAGACAAGTAACGTGGACAGCGGCTTCTACGCGGCATTTACGGGCCTGGCAGCGCAAACTCAAGCGCTGGAACTGGCCGCCAACAACCTGGCGAACATCAGCACGACCGGCTACAAGGCGCAACGAGAGTTCTACAAGTCACTCACCGCCAGTCTTGGGAACACCAGCCCCAGGCCATTGAGTTCATTGAATCAAGCCATCAACAACTACGGCGTGCTGGGCGGCGCCACGGTGGACGTTCAGGCCGGAATGCTGGAGCGCACCGGCAACGACCTTGACGTGGCCATGGAGGGCTCCGGGTTCTTCGTCATCCAAACCAAGGTAGGGCTGAAGTACACACGCAACGGGAACTTCCGAGTTGACACGGAAGGGCAGGTGCGGACGGCCTGGGGGGATCCCGTGATGGACGATCAGAACCGTCCGCTCGAGATTCCCAGCGGGCCCATCTCGATCAGCGAAGACGGCACAATCTCATCTCAGGGCGGCGTGGTGGGACGCTTCCAGACGGTAGACTTTGCGCCAGGCACGGCTCTGGTTCCGGAAGGCAACTCCATGTATACCGCCAGGAAGGCGACTGCGACACCCGCAGCCGACCCGCGGGTCCGCCAGGGAATGCTCGAGGCGTCCAACATGAGTCCGATCACCGGCACGATCGGGCTGATCATGATTCAGCGGCAAACCCAGCTTCTGCAACAGGCGCTTTCGATAATTCATAACGAATTCAATAAGAGCGCCGCGGAGGACTTGCCGCACGTTTCGTGAATTGGTGAGCAGGGGCGGTTCGCGAACTACCCCGACTTAGCTCACGGAGTGGTCCCGAGAAGGAGAGAGCAATGTTTCGAGCTCTATACACTGCCGCCAGCGGCATGATCGCTCAACAATACAACCTCGACAATGTGGCGAACAATCTGGCCAACGCCAGCACCGCCGGTTTTCGAGGCCGCAGGCTGCAATTTGAGGATCTTCTGTACCAGGACCTGGTAGCGCCCGGGGCGGCTGCGACCCAACAAACGAATTTCTCGTCAGGACTCCAGATCGGACTGGGATCTCGCACCGCCACGTCCGAAGTCCTCCAGACCCAAGGGGACGCAACTAATACGGGGAATCCGCTTGACCTGATGATCAAGGGTCAGGGTTTCTTCCAGGTGAAACAACCGGACGGACAAATTGCTTACACGCGTTCTGGCTCCTTTCAGTTGGATCAGCAAGGCAACATCGTGACGGCGGAAGGCAATCCGTTGCAACCCTCAATTACCATTCCCTCGAACGCTCAAACGATTACCGTGGGCGCGGATGGAACCGTGTCCATCACCCTGCCGGGCCAGCAGACGGCCCAGCAGGTCGGGATTATTCAGCTCGCAACTTTTCCCAACCCCGGCGGCCTGCAAAGCGTCGGCCAGAACCTGTTAATGACGACCAGCGCCTCGGGCGAACCCGTGGTGGGCAGTCCAGGGGGGGCCGAGGGCCTAGGCACCCTTCAGCAAGGCATGCTCGAACAATCCAACATCGACGTGGTTCAGGAGTTTGTCGAGATGATCCTCACCCAGCGTGCGTATGAGGCCAACTCGAGGGTGGTTGAGGCCGCCAACAGCATGTTTGAGAACCTGAACAACATCAACCGGTAGAAGGGCAGGATTCAGGAGTCAGGAGTCAGAAGACTTGGTACCACGAGTGGTGAGATGAAAGAGCAAGGCCAGTACCGCTGTCGACCGAGTTACTCCCGAGCTGCATTGCATCGTAACGAGCTCTGGCTATTGATTTCCGAGTTTGGCTGCCGGTTCGCCGTTGCAATTCTGGCGCTTTTCTTTGTACCGTCGCCGATGGGCGCGGCCGGCTCTCTTCAACCACGAATTCGCATCCCGAAATTCGCTGAGGTGCAGGGTGACACGATTAGACTTTCGGATCTGCTTCCACCCGACGCTCCGGCCGATTTGGAGCAAATAGGCGCTCGGATCGCCTTGGGAGATTCTCCGGATCCAGCCTGCCAACGGGTCCTCTCCAAAGACCAAATCGAGCTGCAACTGCGCGAGTTTCCTTCTGTCCGTGAACAACTCGAACTCCCTGAGCGTCTGATTGTCTTTTGCAAGCAACGCCGCCTTTCACCTGATGAGATCTGGACGGCGATCGACGGTTTCTTGGCGGCAGAAGGACTGAGCGCTACGGGTGCGGTTCTACAGAGATTGCCCAGCTATCAGGCGACGGTGTTTGTGACCAAGCAGGATCCCGGGCTCGTGGTCAAACGGATGGATCCTGATCGCGTCCGGCGGCAGATTCGATTCTTGTTATGGACATCCAACGAGCCGGAAGTCCTGCCGTTTTACGTGACCGTTGAGGAACCGCCCAGGAACGCGGGCCGGTTGTGGTCGAGCCAGGCGGATGCCGGGCCAGCAGCCAACCTTGCCGTTAACCCGGAGGGGATTTGGAAGACAGAGGAACAGAGTGTTGCGGGCTTGCTCATCGGCAGCCGGTCCGGTGTCCCTGCGCACAAGGCCGGGTCTACCCTGACGGTGGCGTCGCCAGCCCTCATTCTGGTCACTAAGGGCAAACCGGCAAAGTTGGTGGTTGAAACGCAGACGCTGCGCATGACCGCGCTGGTTACTCCGCTCGAATCCGGCGCCCAAGGGCAGGTCATTCGAGTCAGGAACTTGGACACGCAGCGGGTGTTCAACGCGGAAGTGGTCGGCGAGGGCCTTTTGCAAGCCGAGCTCGCAGGAGAATAACGGGGAATATCCTTATGTGGCTAGACGCGCGCCGGAGCCTTGAGTGCATTCTATTGATTCTTCTCGTCGCGGAGGGCTCCGAGGCGTCCCAAGACAAGAAAGAGAAAAGCGCCAATGACGCGGCGGCAGAAAGTCAGGCCCAATACATCCAGCGGGTTCGGGCAACCGCGGCCTCCAACTCCGCGCTCGGAAGCCTCTGGGTTCCACAAGGGCGCTTCACCGATCTGCCTGCCGACGACAAAGCAAGGAACGTCAACGACACGATCATCATCAACGTCGTCGAGCAGACGACGGCCGAGGGGGATTCGAGCGTCAAGTCCGCCCGAACGTTTGCCGCCAGCTCCAGCATCAGCGCCCTCGGTGGCCTGGTGAAGGCTAACAACGGCTTGCAGAATATCTTCTCGCCTCAATCATCCCAAGCGCTCAACGGCGCAGCACAGACCACTTCGGATAGCAGCTTCAGCACCAGCTTAGCAGCCCAAGTGGTCAGCGTGCTGCCCAACGGCTATCTGGTCGTCGAAGCCGTCCGACATATGGTCATGAATAACCAGCGTCAGACGCTCCTCGTTCATGGAGTGGTTCGGCCAAGTGATATTGCGGTGGATAATTCGGTGTTGTCCTACCAGATTTTCAACCTGGAAGTTCAACTGATCGGAAAAGGAGTGCTGAGTGACGGCGTCAGGCCGCCCAACAAGCTTATCAACGCAATTCTGAAGTTAGTGGGGTTTTGAGACGCAAGGGCACCTGGGCGGACGTCAGAAGAAAATACTTCTCGAGTGCCGCTCTGAAAACCTGTGGGGGTAGGGCTTGCCCTACCCCCCTGAGGGGACGGCAAGCCGTCCCCCTACAAGCGTGACGACCCGTTTGCGTAAGGTATCTGGAGAGGGGACATGAGATTCTGTGGTTACTTGCTCGTAATGAGTTGGCTGCTGGCAGGCGCGCAGGTGATGGGCTCGAGTCGCGACCCGGTGATTCGGCCCGTACGCATTCAGGACATTACGACCGTCGAAGGGGTTCGCGAGAATTCTCTGATCGGGTATGGAATGGTCGTTGGACTGAACAACAGCGGCGATCGGCAGCAGACGCTGTTTCCCGCGCAGACACTGGTGAATATTCTGCGAAAAATGGGAGTCCAGTTGTCGGGCTCATTAACCTCCATGCAAGTGCGCAACGTGGCGGCGGTATTCATTACCGCCACACTGCCGCCGTTCTCAAGTCCAGGGACTCGGATCGATGTGGATGTCTCGTCAGTCGGCGACGCCAAAACCCTGGAAGGCGGAGTTCTACTGCTCAGCCCGCTTTACGGAGCCGACGGTCAAACCTATGCAAACGCGCAGGGTTCGGTGGTGCTGGGCGGCTACACGGCCGGCACGCGCACCAACTCCGTGCAAGTCAACCATCCCACGTCCGGCCGGGTACCGGGAGGGGGACTGGTCGAACGCGACACCTCGTTCGATTTGGGCAAACTGACCCAGGTGGCGCTGGTGCTCCGCAATTACGATTTCGAGACCTGCTTGAAGGTGGCCGAAGCCATCAATGGCCGGTTCGGGCAGGACTTCGCGCACGCCGTGGATGGCCGCAGGGTGGAAATCAAGCTGCCGGAAACGAACCGGGAAAGCGTGGCGCGTTTTCTGGCGCAGGTTGAAGAATTGACGGTTGGCGTCCAGGAACCCGCCAAGGTTGTGGTCAATGAGCGAACAGGAACCATAGTCCTGGGACAACACGTGAGCTTGAGCGCCTGCTCGATCCTGCACGGCAATCTCGCGATTGAAATCACCACCCAATACCAGGTCTCCCAACCGGAAGCGCTGTCCCAAGGGCAGACCGTCGTCGTCCCGCAAACCGCCGTCCATGCCAAGGAGAGCCCCGCTAACCGGGTGGAGTTGCGCGAGGGCGCCACCGTGCAAGAGTTGATTAGCGGGCTGCAGGGCATCGGGGCGACAGCACGCGATATTGTGGCCATCCTTGAAGCCATTAAGGCGGCGGGAGCTCTGCAAGCCGAACTCGAGGTAATCTGATGACAATACCGTCCAACTCGTATTCCGTCGGGATGCCGGCCTTGTCGGTCTCCGCAAGCTCAGATCGTATTGCGAACCTGGCAGGAACGCCTGATGCCGGGTCCCGAATGCAGAAACTGACCAAGGTGGCGAAACAGTTCGAAGGGATACTGCTTTCGACGTTATTGCAGGAGATCCAGAAAGGCACGCTAGACCCATCGGATGCGGGACTGGGGGCCGGCTCAGACACGCTGCGCAGCCTGGGG
>Ga0181538_10003716_pt1 | contig 14715 bp, 14 predicted proteins | sample PEATcosm2014_Bin_40_FD_119773 | JGI IMG/M metagenome (GOLD analysis project Ga0181538, IMG submission 119773) | Peatland microbial communities from MTU Mesocosm Facility, Houghton, MI, USA - PEATcosm2014_Bin23_30_metaG | ecosystem: Environmental > Terrestrial > Soil > Wetlands > Peat | place...
CCACTACGATTGAGGGGACGCTGGGCACCTCCATCGGGACAGGCGGCACCGGGCTCGATACCGAGGTGGGATATGGCCCCGGGGCCGATTTCACCTGGGTCAAAGGCAAGCACGTTATCAAATGGGGAGGCGAGCTTACCAAGGATTGGTTTAACTCCAATAGTGAGCAGGAAGGCGCCTTCGACTTCAACGGCATTTTCAGCCGGAATCCTTCGATCAGCACCAGTAGTGGCGAGGGGTTCGCTGATTTCCTCCTTGGCTTGCCGGACACTTGGAGCGTCAGTGCCACGCCCACCACCGGCGAAAGGATGTGGACCGCCCAGCCCTTCGTCCAGGACGAATTTAAGGTCCGTCCCAACCTGACGCTTTCGGCGGGAGTGCGGTGGGTGATTCAGGCAGGGTACGGGGAAACGTTCAATCGTATCTCCAACTTCGATCCCACCTTGATCAATTCGGCAACAGGGACACCCGGCGCCATGACTTATGCCGGTGAGGGTTGGACACACATAGAGAACACCCACTATCACTTCTTCGCCCCCAGGGTGGGTTTCGCCTGGACACCCAAGCCCAACTGGTCGGTCCGGGGCGGCTACGGCGTCTTCAGTATCCTGTGGGCTCAGTACAACTATGGCCCCAACGTGGCGCAAGGCTGGGGTATATCGGGCTTCGAAACCTCTACCGACCTGATCCATCCCATCTTCACCATGCAGCAGGGTGCGCCTCCGCCGCTCTACCCCACGAGCGCCACGCGCACCAATTCGTTCCTGAACGGGCAGTCGGTGGGCTATATCTCCCCGAATATACCGATGGGCTATAACCAGCAGTACCGGCTGGATATCCAGCACCAGACGAAGGGCGGCGTGTTGATAGACGTAGCCTATGTCGGAAACAGGTCGTTGCACATGCCGGCTACCGGCAGTTGGAGAGACATGAACCAGGTGCCGGTGAATCTGCTGGGGCCGGGCAATGCACAAGCAAACCGGCCCTTCCCCCAGTTTGCGTCCATTACGGATTTCGACCCGGTTGATTATGGTGAGTATAACTCCCTGCAGATTACGGTCAAGAAAGATATGGGCCACGGGCTATTGTTTGCCGTCAATTACGCTTATTCCCATTCGCTGGATTCCATGACCGCGAACGGCGGTACCGGCGCCCCGTCGGTGTGGCAGGATGCCTATACTCCCCAAGCAGATTACGGAAACTCGCCAGTGGATCAACGGAATGTGCTCAACGGGAATTTCATCTACCGGCTTCCGGTGGGACGTGGACGCCATCTCCTGAATCGCGGGGGGGTGGGTGACGCCGTTCTGGGCGGCTGGGAACTCAGTTCCGTTTTCACGGCACGCAACGGGACTCCGTTCACCCCCTATATGGGCACAGACAATCTCAGTGGCGCCTTATCCGGCACCTGGCGGCCGAACCGCATCGGCAGCGGCAAGCTGGCGAATCCGAACATCAACGGGTGGTTTGATACGTCGGCGTTCGTCGAGCCTAACCCGTACACCTTCGGAAACTCCGGCAGAGATATCCTGTACGGGCCGCCGTTTACGGACATGGATTTCGCTTTGAGCAAGAAGTTCCCCATTACGAAGCTCGGCGAGGGCGGAAGCCTGACGTTCAAGGCGGAGACGTACGACACCTTTGACAGTCCGAATTTCAATCAACCCGCAGCAGGCATCGGAGTGGCCGGCGCGGGCGTCATTAGTTCGGCCCTTAACAACCGATTGCTCCAGTTTGGGCTGATGCTCAACTTCTAGCCGGTTTAGTTGTGACGGCCACCGGTCCGCGTGGTAAGACGTAGGGGCGGTTCGCGAACCGCCCCTACTTTTGCATTCACCACACAGGCCAGTTTCTTCGCGGCGCGCGAAGAATCTGCATTTGGCTGGCGCAGACTTCGTCTTCTGAAGTCTGCGATTTCGCGTAGCGAAACTATTCGGAGCGATGGCCGAGGTACAACTAAGGTTCGCTGCCGCGAACCTCCGAGACATCAAGAACCGTAGGTCTGCGCCAACCCGCCGGGGCTAGGCATCAACTCTCAAGGGCTTCATCAGGATCTTCGAATTCCTCCCGCTTTGATCGTATTTTGCCCGGCGGGCAGGCGGGAGGTTATCCGCAGCGCCTTCCGAGAAGCCGCATTTCGACTGGAAGTAAGTAAAGGCCTGCGTCGAGAGTACGATCAGTTCATTCAACCCGGCTTCGCGCGCTTTGTTTTCGATAAATTGAATCAGCTTTCGGCCGATGCCCTGGTTTTCGTGTGCGGGACTCACAAAAAGGCTGGCGAGTTCTCCCAGTCTTTGCTCGGGATAGATGTGCAAAGCCACGCAGCCCACGGGGTTCTTGTCGATTTCAAAGATGTAGTAGTCCCCCAGGTTCTTCTCCATTTCGACGCGTGTTCGCCGCATGAGTTCTTCCGCTTCCACCGCCTTCTTCGTCAGCCTCTGGATGGCCCGGATGTCTTTCTTCTTGGCAGGCCGTATCTGCTCGTATTCGTTTGCGTAAACGAGCGTGCCAATGCCCTCGTTGGAGAACACTTCGGCCAGCAGTCCTTCATCCTCCCGGCCGCTGGCGATGTGGACGCGCTCCACTCCCGCCAGGCACGCAGCCGCCGCATGCTGAGCCTTCGAAAGCATTCCCGGCGCGAATCCGCCGGGAGCGACTTGTATGAGTTTTTGCAGGTCCCCCACCGGCATCGTGCGAATCAGCTGACCGTTGTGCCGCAGCCCATCCTGCGCCGTGAAATAAATCAGCTTTATGGCCTTTAAATTCTCCGCCACCGCAACTGCGACGCTGTCGGAGTTCGTCCTGTAAGTCTTGCCGTCACCATCAAAGCCCAGGGGCGGAAGGACGGGAATGATTCCCCGATCGAGCAAAGTCTGGAGAAGCTCTGTGTCGATACGTTGCACCCTGCCGGTGAATTGGTGGTCGATGCCCTGGATGATTCCCAGAGGGTGGGCAATGATCGCATTGGTGGAGGCGGCGCGCAGGTCATGGGCTGCAAGGCCTTCCAGAATCTCGTGGGTGAGACGGTTCGCGGCGTTCAGGGCGATCTGCAGTGTCGGAGCATCCGTCACGCCCGTGCCATCGAGGTCGGAGGCTTGTATGCCTTGTTTCTCAGCGGCAGCCTTGATTTGTGCTGCCACCCCATGCGCGAGCACCACGCGGATGTTGAGGGAGCGCAACACCGCGACGTCCAAAAGGATGTTCGGGAAGTTTTCGTCCGTGACGATGTCGCCGTCCACGGCAATTACGAAGGTCTTTTCCCGGAATTGCGGAACATATTGAAGAATACCGCGCAGATCAGTGAATTTCACCTGGACACCCGATGGGTTGAATTGTGGCCGGACTGCCACCTTCCATTTGAAAACCGTTCCACTCTACACCCAAACAGAGAATCTGTCGTTCTCGAGCTGGTAGCGCGGAGTCCCTGGTGTCGGGACTCCGCGGCTCTTTCGATGGCCGTGTTCGGACGCGCATATTAACAACAACGAGATTATTTAGTGCTAAAAGCGGCTGACTCTCCGCGGCGGCGAATCTGCGCCGCCCACTACTCGCCGAGCGCGCGCGGCGGGCATTCGAGATCAGAGTTTGCAGATTTCAAACTCGCGGCTGCCGCGATCAGTTCGCCGTTAAGAAACCGGTCCCATCCGCGCTCGAAGGCTTCGACCACTACATGGCCTTCGAGCGCATGCCGGAGGGGGGCTGGAACGCCGTTGTCAAATAGTATGAGCATCAAGCCTTGGGGCGGACGGCTGAGCGGGTGGCGCATCGAGGCTTCGAGCCGCGAACTCAATGACGGCGGTCACCTGTTCGTGGGACAAGTGAAACCAATCCATGATTTCGCTGATCGTGGCTCCGGCTTCCAGATTGTCAAACACAACTGAAACCGGTGTGCGAGTATCCCGGAATACCCATGCACCGCTGCGTTTGCCCGGGACGCTCTCAACAATGTCGCACTTCGACCAATCGAGCATGTTCCTATCCTCTCACCGTCATTCTACACCACAGTGCATTATTTCCTGAGGTGCTGGTCGAAGAAATCCGAGGCGGCGTGATAGGCGGCGAGCCAGGTACTGTGCCGCAGGAAATCGTGAATCTCGTTGGGGAAAACGAGCTGCTGGAATTCCACCTTCTGTTTCCGCAGCGCCTCCACCAGGCGGACCATTTCCGAGAAGGGCACGTTGCGGTCATCGTCCCCCTGCACCAGCAACACGGGCGAGCGCCACGTGTCGACCGACGCGAGCGGCGACGACTCCCACGCCAGCCTCGAGGCTTCCTCGCGCGCGGGCGAGTGCGGCCAGTTTTCGATTTCGAGGTTCCAGTCGTGCACGCCGTGCAAATCAACCCCGCAAGCGAAGAGGTCTGAAGCTCGAGCCAAGCCCAGCGCCGTCAAGTAGCCGCCGTAAGAGCCGCCCCAGAGTCCGATGCGACTTGGGTCCACGTCGGCTCGCTGGCGCAAATAGAGGCCGGCGCCCTCGACATCGTTGAATTCGCTTGCGCCACTCGGGCCGTAATTGAGCGCCTCGCGAAAGTCGAGGCCGTAGCCGATGCCGCTGCGATAGTTGAGCGACAGCACCACGTAACCACGGCTGGCGAGATACTGATTGAGCGCATAGGCGTTGTGATAGTAGGCCATGTAATGCCAGCCCAGCAGCATTTCACGCCGCGAGCCGCCGTGCATGAAAATCACCGCCGGGCGCCGCTCGCCGGCAGCTCCATCCTTGGGCAGGAAAAGCTGGGCGTGCACGCGCAGGCCGTCGGAAGCGGTGAGAATCACTTGCTGCGGAGCGACGAGTTCGGCGGAAGGAAAGTCGGCGGGAAGGCTCTCGGGAGCGAGGTCGCGGATTTCGCCCCCGCCCGCAAGCACTGCCGGACGCGCCGGGCGCTGGGCGTCGGAATGCAGTAAAGCAATCGTGGCGCCGTCTTGCATCATCACCGGCGACCACTCGATCCCTTCGCCGGCCGTTAGTCGCGTGGGCTCACCGCCCGCGACCCCCTCGGACCATAGCTGGCGGCGGTCAATGTCGTCCTGGTTCGAGCGAAAATCAGTGTGTGCCTATCAGGACTGAGAGACACGAACTCAACTTCGAAATCGCCCGGCGTGAGGAGCCTCGCCGTGCCGCCCGCCGCGGGAACGGAATAAAGATGCGTCCATCCGTCGCGCTCCCAGGGGAATACCAATACGTCTTCTGCGCCCCAGATGATCTGATGCTCACCGACGATTCCGTGAAAAACGCTGCCCTGGCCCGTCTCGGCGAGCCATACTTCGTGACCATGGCCGGTGGCAGCATCGGCCACCCAAATCGACCACGGCTGGCCGGTACGCCTCGCTCCGAACGTCAGGTCGGCGCGGGCAGGAATTCGCAGGAAGGCAACCTGCCGGCTGTCGGGCGACCAGGCCGGATCAGAATCGTGATCGACCGTGGGGTCGAGATAGACCAGGCTCTTGCTCCCCACTTCGTAAACACCGACGAAGCTGTGGTCGCCGCGGCGGCTGACGAAAGCGAGGCTCGAGCCGTCCGACGACCAATCGAGCGAATCGCATTTGCCCTTATCGCGGATCAACTGCTCGGGCTTGGCCCCGGCCGCCAGTTTGACGAGCCACACCTGGTCCTTGAAGATGTAGGCCACACCGTCGCCCTTCGAAGAAACGGCAGGAGAATGGCCCTCGGCCAGCTTGCGCGGCGCCCCGCCCTCGATCGAGACCACCCAGACGTCCTGCTCGACGCCCTCGGCCAAGCTCCCCGGATTGGGGTAGTTTCCGCCGTTCTCGAGGTCGCCTCCGCGAACGTAGACGATCGCGCGGCCGTCCGAAGCCCAGGCGAGTTCGCCAACGTCCTGCCCATCGTCCTGGGTGTATTGGGTGACTTGGTGTGAACGGTAAGCTCCGCCGGCGCCCGGCTCGGCCACCCAGATGTTGCGCATCCCCTGCGCATCGAACACCCAGGCTACCCTGTTGCCGGCCGGCGAAGCCACAAGCTCGGTGGGAAAGGGCGAGCTCATTACCTGCTCGATGGTGAAGGAACCTTGCGCCGTAGCGGCGCCGATGATAACGAACAACAGAAGGGCGACCGTCTGCAATCTGCTTCGAGGGGACGCGACCATCATTTTTCCTCCTGCCAAGTAGCGGCGGTTTGATCCCTTACCTCAGGAGTCTGCGTGGAATCCTCCGTGGAGTGTAATTCCGAGCCCTTCGCTGTCATCCTGAGCGCAGCGAAGGATCTCCGCAGTATTCCTCCGGCCCAACGAATCACGAACAACTGCCGGGATCCTTCGCTGCACTCAGGATGACATGTTCCAAATTCCTTGACACCTTCTGCGGCCTGGGTTCGATGCCCTCACCCCGTACCGTTCATCCTGAGGAGTCCCCTAACTTGTCCGCCATTTCCAGCAGGTTCGTTACACTGTTCCAGTTCCTCGCCGTTCCGGTCTTCTTCAATATGCGATCCATCACTGCCGGTAATTTCGACTGGCCGGCGCCCGCTGGGTAGTAGATATACAACTCGCGTCCGTGCGCCTTGATCTCTTCCGGGCCGACTTTCGTCGCCTCGAGCTGCTTCCGCGCCTCGGGACTAATTTCCTCCCTCAAAAACAGCACGTGAAACTTGCCGGGCTCAATCTCTTTCCGCGCGGCAAATGGGTTGTTCGCAATCACTGTCCGCATCTCGGCCGCAGTCCGCAGAACCAGCAGGGCGGGGAATCCAAACTTTTTCTCAAATGCGTCTTCGAATCGCTTCGCTAGCGCATTAAGATTGCGTTCCTTGCTTCGAAACACCACATTCCCGCTCTGCACGTAGGTCTCGGCGCCCTGCCAGTCGAGTGCGCCGCACAAAGCGCGCAGGGCCTCCATACTGATACGGTTGTGCGGACCTACATTCAGCCCGCGCAGCATTGCAATTATCGCCGGCATATCAACCCCCTCCTCTCGCGGCGGACCTTTGCCGCGCCTGCCGCCAAATCCACCACCCAGTTCCAAGAAAGAAACCGCGCAAATCCTTCGCTGCGCTCAGGATGACATCTCGGAATGTTTGTGGGGATGCACGTGCGCATGCGAATGGACTTCGCCGGAGGCGTGAATGTGGCGATGAACGTGGATCAGATTGGTCCGCTCGAGCAACCCCGTGTCGCGCAGAATCTCTCGCGGCGCACCTTCGCTGACCACACGGCCTGTCTCGAAAACATAGCAGTCGTCTGCGATATCCTCGACGATATCCAGTTGGTGTGTGGTCGTGATCACGGTCTTCGCTCCGCCCCGCCAGCCCACCAGGAAATCGATCATCTGGCTCGCACTCTTCGGGTCCAGCGCCGCCGTGGGTTCGTCGAGGAGCAGCACTTCCGGGTCAAGCACCAGCACGGATGCCAGCGTGACCCGTTTCTTCTCGCCCGTCGACAGTTGATGAGGTGAACGATCTTTGAGGTGGGCTATCTTCATGACCTCGAGCATCCGGCCAACTTGCAGGCGGACTTCGTCCTTGGGCCAGCCAAGCTGCAAGGGTCCAAAGGCCACCTCGTCAAAAACCGTCGGGGAAAAAAGCTGGACATCGGGATTCTGAAATACCATTCCCACGCGGCGGCGGAACTGGTAGCTGAACTCAAGGTTCTCGAAACGACTCTCGGTGAGCGGCTCGCCATCGTAAAGAACCTCGCCTCGTTCCGGATAGGCCAGCCCGTCCAGTATACGCAGCAGGGTTGACTTGCCCGAACCGTTGGCTCCCAGTAGCGCCACCCGCCTGCCGGCGTTAATGGCAAGACTCAGACCGTCGAGCGCGGCCACCTGGTGATAGCGAAAAGCGACGTCTCGAACCTCGAAAACCGGAACTGACATTCAGCTCTCCCTAACCCCGGGGCGTGAAACGCGCCGCACCACCACCCCCTCCTCACACGAGGAGGGGAGTTAAGAATCGCCCCTCCTTGGTTAAGGAGGGGGACAGGGGGTGGTTCGTTTCCTATCGACCGAAATAGAACCCACCTACCGCCAGCACCCCAAACACGGCCAGCATTAGCCAATCCAGAGCCGAGGTCCGAAAGTCATCCAGGATGAAGACTTCTCCTCGAAAGCCTCGGGATAGCATGGCGCTATAAACATCGCCGCTGAGCTGCAAGCTCTTGGACATCAAAACTCCCGCGCTCGAGACGGCCACGCGACGGCGTTCCGCTGCCTCAAGTTTTCCCACCATCCGGCTCCGCCGCGACTCGAACATGTCACGAGCGGTTTGAAGCAACAGGAGAATGTAGCGATATGTCATGCCCAGGATAACGACGAAAACCACGGGCACGCGCAGAACGCGCAGCGCCTTCAGCACGTGGCTCCACGGCGTGCAAAGGATGAGCAATACCGACAACGTCGCGGCAGTTTCCACCCGTGCCACTAGATAGCACGCACTGGTCAACCCTTGAGCTGTGACCCGCCAGCCTACCCCTGGAAGCCGCCAGATCTCGCGGCCGGGGATAATGAATGGCGCGGGCAGGGCAATGACTCCGGTAAACAGAAGGATGGCCAGCCACACTCGCTTGGCCAGGTTTCCCAAGGGAACTCGAGACATTACGGCCAACGCCACCGCGACTGCGAACAGCGCACCGATTACCCAAAGCCTGTGCGCCAACGCGGAGGCCACAACCAGAGCCAGCAGACCCACCACCTTGATGCGGGGATCCAGTCGCTGGAGCAGGCCGTGGCTTTTGGCAAGTTCTTCCGCATAGAGAGCCCGCTCCATGGCACTTACAAGACTCGATAGTGTGCGTTCGACAAAACTCATGCGCGACCTGTTTACGCCCGCGAAAAACCTGGCCGAATTCCCCTATTTGTTAAGGACGGGACAGGGGTGGTTGAACGTCGCATCGTCCCAGTGCCCACCACCCTACCCCTTCCGCAGAGGAGGGGAATCACCTAGTCTTGCTGTGGAAATAGTCGGACTGCCTCTGCGCGCCCACAGCGCGTTGAACATCAGCGAAGCGAGGATGATGGCGCCGGAACCAAACATCGCAGATAGCAGGTAGCCGATAGCCGGGCGCCGAACGAAAGCAGGAGCGTATTGAGGAAACGGCGCAGTCCACACGGAGCAAAGGCGCTCCAGGCCTTGAGGCGCATGGGAAGGCGGAGTCACGTTGCTCGAAGCTGCGGCAATCCGCTGCCGCGCCCCTGCCGCGGAGAAGTCGCGGGCGCCCCACTCGCCCCAGGCTGCCCCGCCCGCAAGGATGCCCAAAGGAGTCAATGCCAAGAGCAAAGCCAGAGCAATCAAAAGTGGGCGAAGGGTGCTCCAAACGCCTTGAATCGCAACTTGGCGGGCTTCATCGCCGCGAACTGCGCCGGGGGCGGTGTGCTCCAGCATGGAAGGGTTGGCGCGCTGGAAATAGGCCACCACTCCGCCCGTCAAGACCAACTCCGCGAGGCCGGCAAAGGTCAAGTGCCCAATCATCATGGCGGGAATGGCAATTCCCAAAGGGTAGGGAGCATACAAGGGCGCGCCACTCGGGTCCTTGAATAGCAGCGGCTGAATGCCGAATTCGACGGCGGCGAAAAACGCTGCAGCGTTGATCGCTGCGTAGCCCGCCAAAGCCGCTGCGACGACTCGCCGCGAGGACGTGATGGCTGCCCGCCCGGCCAAGAGCCGGTAAACGAGGTAAGCCACGAGCGAGCCGACAATCGCCATGTTGAAGCAGTTGGCTCCGAGCGTGGTGATGCCACCGTCTCCAAAGAAAAGAGCCTGCATCAATAGCGCAATCGAAACTGCGAGAACGGAAGCCCACGGGCCGAGCACTATGGCGGCAATGCTTACACCCACCGCGTGCCCGGTGGTGCCGCCGGGCAGCGGCAGATTGAACATCATCACCAGGAAAGAAAACGCGGCAAAGACGGACAGCAGCGGAATCAGCCTGGTGCTCAGCCGGCGCTTCAATCGCCGCAGCGCCACGTACCAGAATGGCGCCGAGCCCGCGTACAACACCGCGCAGGTGCTCGGACTCAGATAGCCATCGGGAATGTGCATAAGATCCTGCTCGCCAGCATAACACACTCTCATTCTATCGTATTATAATTCTGGAATTCGTGTTACCGCCGGGCCCGCGCGGATCGAACACGACAGCATTTGATGTCATTCCGTGCGATCTAGTGCCAGCGGCTCACACATGGGGATGAATGATCGCATGCGTTCTCAGCCCCGCGCGAGCGAGGGGCCAGGCCGCCAACCAAACGGATTGCCGCATTCGCAATAGTGGAACGATTCCCCCAACCAGAGATCTTGATCTTTATACCACATCGTGGTATATCCTAACTTGTGGTATTTATTGAATCCATGGCCTTCACACGACGATTGAGGGAACTTGCGGGTGACAACTTCGAAGATGTCCTGAATGCCATCCAGGATGACCTAATTGCCAATCCTCAGCGAGGAACGGTAGCCCAAGGATTGGGCGGGATACGAAAGGCCCGAACCGGCAATCCTGGGAGAGGGAAAGGAAAGCGAGGCGGATTCCGCTACTGGTATCTGTTCTTAGAGCGCCGCGATCATATCCACCTGCTTATTCTACTGGATAAGGACGAGCAGGAGGATCTGGATTCTCGAGAACGGACAGCGCTCCGCCGAATGGTCGCGGAGCTGAAGGGCGCTAGGAGGTAGCATGGCAAGAAAAATCCGAGTGAGAGTCTTTGACGATTTACGTCAGTCTCTGGTTGACGCCGCAGCCTTTGAGCGGGGCAAGCACGTCAACCTCCGTACCACGGAAATCCCGGCGCCGCCCAAGCCCCTCAAGCCGGCTGAAATTCGAAAGATTCGTCATGCGCTCAATGCCAGTCAAGCGCTCTTTGCACGCTTTCTCAACGTCAGTGCCAATACCGTCGAGAGCTGGGAGCAGGGCACGCGACAGCCGGACCATGCAGCCCTCAAGTTACTCACCATCGCCAAGAAACACCCCGAAGCCGTGCTTTCTACGTAGCAGCGCCGACGTGTGATGGAGGTCCGCCGACCTCCCGTGCGAGTGAGGAGAGCCGCAGACCTTGAAAAGCAGGTCTGCGCTACCCGACTGACGCGAACCCGGGCAAGCGTATCAAACAGTGAGCTTGTGCAGGTACTCGTAACTCATCTTGGCGCTTTCGAGTGAGTCGCGGTCGCACTCATCCTGCTCGACGTAGAAGTGCTTCAGGCCGCCTCCCTTTGCCGCCTGGAAAATCTTCTTCCAGTCGATGATTCCCTGGCCGACTTCCGTGAAGGCGGCGGGGCCTTCGCCGGTGGTGGGCGGGAAGCCGGGTTTCAAGTCCTTGATGTGAAGCTGCGGGAAGCGTCCCGGAAAGCGATGGAAGTAGTCGACCGGGTCTTTACCCGCGCGCACGCACCAGTAACAATCCAGCTCAAAATTGACGAATTTGGGGTCCGTCCGGCGGATCAGTTCGTCGTAGATGACGGCGCCATCCACGTTGGCGTAGTCGAAGTTGTGGCCGTGATAGAAGAAATGGCAGCCCGCCTCGCTGACGGTTTTGCCGACTTGATTGAACCATTCCGCGTCCCGCTTGATGGCCTCGAGCGTCTTCCGGTCACGATCCTCGAGGCTGGCCAGCCCTGCATAGGTAACACCACATTCCTTGGCGCCCGCAATGTTCTTCTCGAGGTTATGCTTAAGCTGGTACTCCCCAAAATGCGTACTGACGGCCTTAAGGCCGTTGTCAGAAAGGACTCGACCCAGTTCTGCGGGTTTCTTGCCATAATAGGTCGAGCTATCCACCTCGGCCTCTTTGTAGCCGACTTCCGCCACCCGCTTGATGGTTCCTTCCAGGTCCGTTTTTAGATGGTCGCGTACGGTGTAAAGCTGCAAGCCGATCGGCATGCCGTAAGGATTCGCCAGAACTGGCGCGTTTCCGCTCAAGGCCAGGGCGGCGAACCCCATACCAGCGTTTTGCAGGAATTTTCTTCTCGGGATCGAATTTGTCATGAGTTGTGTTGCTCCTCTCTTCAATCCAGTTTTTCTCCCACCACCAGAAGATCGTTCGATTTGGCCGGATCAAACGGCGCCTTGGCGTAATCGCCCCAGTACTGCAGATTGCCAAAGCCGGCTTCCGTCAGAAGCTCGGCAAGCCGGTCTCTAAAAAGAGGGATCTGTCGCGAGCTTCTGACGTCGGATTGCCATTTTCCTCCCCCTTTTTGGCGCGTCAGAAACATGGCATGAAAGTTGATCGCCTGTGGTTCATAGTCGGCGAACTTCACCAGCAAGACTTCTTCTTTGGCGGTCTCTCCCGAAAGCACCGGGAACCAACGAGCTTTTTCTTTCCAGCGCAGATCGTAATTGAGGTTTTGCGTAAAGAACAAGCCCCCGGCGCGCAAGGCTCCGGCGACGCCCTTGAGCGCCGCCGCCAACTGGCCCTCGCCCGCAATTCCTGGCAGGGCATTTCCCAGGCAAAAGGCAACGTCGCAGGCGGGGCCGAGTTCCGCCGCTTCTTCCATCCTGAGGATGCGTGCCTTGGCTTCGCCGCCGGCAGCGAAGATCGCCTTCGCCTCACGGTCGATTCGTTGCCGGGTCAAAGCCACCATCTCTTCGTCGGCGTCGAAACCAAGCACGCTGAAACCTTCTCGGGCCAGCGCTACGACGTGCGCTCCCGTGCCGCAAGCCGGAATCAAAACCCGCCGCCCCGCGCTGCGGGCGAGTTCCACCAGCAGCGGGAGTTCGCGCGCCAAGCGCTTCTCCCAATTAATCACCGCTTCGTAATACTCTGCGAAATTCAGGGGCATTGATCCTCGCGCGAACAGTCATTCTTCGCTGCGGCAACGATGCGCGAAACGCCCTGGAGTGCGGCAGCGAAGCTGCCGCCGTAGAATCCGTGTGAAAAGGCGGTAGCTGGCGCTACCGCACTCCAAGGCGCTTCGCGCACTTTCAGACAACGATGTGAGCAGGAGGCGCATGTAACCTTTGCTCGGAATTAGAAACTGCGTGCCCTTGCTAGTTCTTTCCATTCGGCCCGCCGCTTGGGTTCGCGGGCGATTCCGGAGCCGGCTTGAATACCACCTCGGCCGGGTATTTCGGTTTGATCGGAAGTGTGCTGCGGCCATTGCCTTGCACGTTAACCGGCGCGAGAAAAGCCACAATGTTGTCGGTCTCGAGTTCCCGAGCGATGAATTGAAGCCCTGCCTCACGACGGTGAGAGATCGTTTCGAGGTCCTTGTTGAAATTCGGAAGCTCGACGTGGAACGCCCCACTTTCATCCGGCGCCACGCGCGCCACGACAAAGCTCGTCACCGCCCCGTCCGCGATGCGGAAGAAACTGTACGCCCAGTAAGCCATGTAAGTGATTTCGATCTCATAAGGCCTGCCGCGAAGGGCTTCCGGCAAATCCACTCTTCCGTTGAAAGTCATTGGCGGGAGGTCTTCGCAGGTGACGTCCGCGCCCTTCTCAGCCTCTGAAATCGAGGCAACTGAAAGGGTCACGATCTGGCATCCGGGCGCATACAAAATCGCTTTGAGAGATTCCGCGGCTTGATGGTTCACGAAGGTTTCGATCAGATACGAGTTCCTCTCCGGCTCGGCTTTGAGAAACCCACCGTTGCCTCCAAAAGGACCGGTTAGAAAGTAACGAACCTGCACCTGCTCCGAGCGCACTTCGGAAGGAAGGCGGATTTCGAACGGCGGCGTTTCGTTCTGCCCCGGGCCTGCTTTAACAGAGAAAAACAGCAGGCCCAACAATACGGAAACGGAGAAGGCAGGAATCGCGAATTGCCTCATAGGATGATTTTACCTCACCGGCCGCTATTTCATGTCGTCAGGCACGGGGATGTTCACTTGCCCTGTGGCGGCCCATTCGGCGCCGCGTTCGAGCGTCAAGGTAAAGCCGGGGCTCTGCATGGCCTTCACATCATGTCCTAACGCAGTTTGGAAAACACGGCCAGCCCCAAAGGAAAGTGTCCAAATCAGCGGTTCGTCTTTTCCCGTTCCGCACCCCTCGCCAGCCTTGCGGCAATTGTTGGGGTCATCGAACGCCGAAGCCAGAACGTGGATGTTGGGCTGGAGTGAAAGCTGGTGATAAAGCTCGTCGTTCTCGGCAAAGGTGGCAGGCATTCCCTTGGTGATGGGGTGCTCGCGGTCGACGATGGTTACGGTGTAGGGGTGGTACGGGCCGTGCCCGGCGGTCTCGCGCCAGGTCCCTCCCACCAGCTTGTCGAACTCCGGCCAACCCGCGAAAGCGCTCATCGAAAAGTGGTAAGAGACAAGTCCCTTACCGTTCCTCACAAAGTCGAGCAGCGCCTGGCGCGCGCCATTGTCCCACCAGGGGCCGGCGTTCCGCCAGTCGCTATAATTGAGCAGCAGGACGTCATACGGCGAAAACGTTACGAGCGTATTACCGCGGACTTCTTCGTTGACGTGGACGTCGAACTTCCCGGTGCGCTCCAAAATCTCGCGCAGCAGCGGCGTGGTGGCGCGCCAGTCGTGCCCATTAACGCCTGTCAAAATCAGCACTTTGATCTTAGGCGGCGTTTGAGCGGGCAAGGAAGCCAGGCTTGTACAAAGCATCAGAAATGCCAGTAGGATTCGAGACATGATGGTGAAACCTCCGGGCAGCCATTATACAGTCGTTCTCTTCTCCGGCACCTTGATCTTTCCACTGCCCGACACTGTCATCCTGAGCGCAGCGAAGGATCTCCGCAGTTCGTCGCAAGTGGCGAAAAAGAAGAATAACCGCAGAGATCCTTCGCTGCGCTCAGGATGACAACAGTTCATAGGCTTTGACCCATTGCTCGG
>Ga0181538_10003724_pt1 | contig 14700 bp, 19 predicted proteins | sample PEATcosm2014_Bin_40_FD_119773 | JGI IMG/M metagenome (GOLD analysis project Ga0181538, IMG submission 119773) | Peatland microbial communities from MTU Mesocosm Facility, Houghton, MI, USA - PEATcosm2014_Bin23_30_metaG | ecosystem: Environmental > Terrestrial > Soil > Wetlands > Peat | place...
AGATTCGCGCCGTCTAATTTTTGGCAGGGTATCCGCCGCGCCCGGCTGCACAAGCCGCCAAAATCTTCCAGAGCGCGGTCGGGCACGGCGGCAGTCCAAGCAGGTTCGTTGCGCCGATGGAAGCCTGTTACCTGCCACCGCGTCACGAACACTTCAGTAAGCACCAAGCCCAAACACATAGGGCGACGGCAGCAACTGCAAGGAGGACGAACACAGGGCCCGTGGCAAGGTGTGGCTCCTCCACGAATACACGCCAGATGTGCGCCAGCGTAATCAAGCCAAAAACCGTGCCGGCGGTAATGAGATATGCCTTCATCAATCCTGTCTCGGTGCGAAAACATGCTTCGGAGAGCAACTCCCCGCCTCACATTAAGCCAACGACCGAACTGCACTACGATCAGCCGTGCGAATCCAAGATGCAACACGCTTAATGCTATGGGGTGCTCGCTTCGGCACCAAATCCAAGGTCCGGCGCTGGGCCAGCTTCGCCTGTCGGCCCGGTGATTGAATTCGCTGGCTTGAAGCCCAGCGGTCTAGCCTGCATCGTTTGCAGGTGCAAAGTATGGCCAACGGCAGCGCGTCACGGAATTTCTGGTCACCGTTATTCCGGTTGGCTGTCTTCATCCTCGCTTCCACTTCGATCTGGAGCCTGCTCGTCGAGTTCTTCGGGTGGTTGTCGATGCGGAGCTTCACCTTCTGCATTTCGCTGCCCGCCTTGGCCGCGCTGTGCGGGCTGGCGCTCGCTGACCGGGCCTGCGGAACTCAACGTCTCTGGCGGGCTGTTCTGGTCGGTGCCGCCGCCGGTCTGGTCGCAGCAGCGACTTACGACATGTTCCGGTTACCTTTTGTCTACGCCGACACCTTGGGCATTCAGCACGTGGTGCCCTCGCTGAAGCTGTTCAAAGTGTTCCCCCGGTTCGGCGCGATGATTCTGGGCCAGCCGCTGGAGCAACCCCATTACTCTCTAAGCGCCCAACTCGTCGGCTGGGCCTACCATTTCGGCAACGGCCTGACGTTCGGCGTCCTGTACGTGGCGCTGATCGGTGATGCCAGCAAGCGGCACTTGGGGTGGGCAATCGTGTTCGCGGTCGGGCTGGAACTGGCCATGTTGTTTACGCCGTACCCCGCCTTCTTCGGCGTTGCGCTGACGGCCAAGTTCGTCGCGGTGACCCTGCTCGCACATCTGGTCTTTGGAATCGTGATGGGATTGGCAACAGCAAGGCTCTGGAACTTCTTGACGCCGTCGGCCAGCCGGTAGGCCGTGGACACTTGTGCATCCCAGCACGGCGGATACAATGGTGATCGTTAGGCAGCGGGCGACTCGGGTATTTCTATGAAGACGCAAATGGTACTTAAGCTAGTCGTTGTAGGAGGGGTGATCGTAGCAGCCGGTTGCTTGCTCCGTGGCCACGACATTCTCACTGCATTCGCGTTATCTCTCCTTTTCTTGGCGGTGATTTTCAAGTTGGCATTGGCTTTGGTCGTCCGCCGCAGCGTGGGATGGCCACCGAGCAGCGGAGGCGCAGATTCGGCGGGCAGACCGGAGTTACGCCCAACCGGCGGTCGGCCTCCAGTGTTATCGGCAGCCGAAGCGGTCAGGCACGAACCCGCCGCCTAATCGGCTCGCCGGGAGTATTGCCCTCCCGGCTCCCACGCCACCGTAGTTGCGGGTCCGTGGCAGGCGGTTATAGTGCTGGGCCGTGCTGACCCTCCCGGCGCGGGGCCAGCGCCGGGCCATAGTGAACGATGGCGATGAGCACGGCGGCAATCCACGGTGATTTCCGGCATCGGCACCACAGGCTCAGCGGCGTGTCGCCCTTCGTTCATCGCGACCTCCACCGGCGGACTCACCTGAATTCGCCTTCACTTGCCGAAGTGAGTGGCCGAGCCTATGCCAAGTTCGGTTCCGTCAGGAATTGAACCTCACGCCTCGCCCGAGCAAGCACATCAAGAATGCCGCACTGCCAACACCAAAAGCTAACCACAACCGGTTCCGGGTCAGAGCAGTGGGCGGCTCTGGCGTCTGGTCCACCGATGCCATGCCAGCCGCCCACGAGGCCAACCACGCCAGCCCAGACGCGCCGCCAAACGACGCCGCAGCCGCCGAGATGACGACCAGTTTCATGCCGACCGGGTTGAATAAACCGGCTGCGCAAAAAGCCAAGCCCCCGGCTAAACAAGGGATGAGCGTCAGCTTTACCGCCCGACTGCGCCGCTCCGACACCTCGCGGCTCAGGAACGGCTGCAACTCACGGACTGCGACATAGGCGACCGCCCCATAGAGAACCACGCCCAGCCCGATGATCGTGGCCCGCCAGAGCCAGTACGGGTGTAAGCCCCGGAGAACGTTCATCCAGTCGCCAAAACCAATCAGCGTCGGCACGGCCAGATACCCAGCCCCGATGAACCCGTTCACGGTGAGCGACAGCCAGAGGAAGTAGTGCAGGAAGGGCGACGCGGTTCTCAGGCTGCGAAGCAATATCCAGAAGGCTCCGGCGGCAAGGAGGTTCATCACGGACCCGGCGGCGGCGACCAGCCGGTTCGCGCCTTGGCCCAAAGGTTCACCAGCGGGAATGTAGACCGTCGACGCAATACAAGCAACCTTGCCGCCTAGCAACACGCACGTCAGCCCATGCCCGAAGGCTTCGTGCAGAATCGAGAATAACGTGTAAACGACTACCGCAACGGCTGTCACGGTGACAATGTCAACACAAGGCGGGTGGCGGGCTTCACCGCCAGTTGCAGGCGTGGTGAGACGGTCGGTTTCCATCGGCTGCCGCGTTACACTCACGTCATCCGGTACGCGCGTCAAGCTGTTGTAGTTTGGGTGGCCCATCATCCCACGTAACCCTCCACTTGCCTTGTGAGCGGGCCGATTTGGCGCTGGCTTGCGAGTTGATGCGGCAAGGTGCGCGGACCGGGCGCGGAAGGCCAGGGGCAGCGCCGCCCCGGAGCCGCGCCGACCGGCGTGATGGCTGCCAGCGTGTCGATCTCGATGAATTCGTTCGTGCCATTGTGCAAGAGCGGTTATGGCGGAGTCACTAGCCAGACAACTCCTTGAGCCTAAAAGACTTGCTGATTTGAGCTGGACATCGGCCTGCACTCTTTTTATCCAATGGGCCTATGAACATTAAACATCGACCGATTCTCACCACCGAACAGCAGGCCCTGCTTGACGGCGTGCAGGTCCGGCTCATTGAACCCCAGGAGCGTGAACGTTTCGACCGACTCCTCATTGAGGGTCACTATCTGCATAGCGCGCAGTTTGTCGGTGAACAATTGCGTTACGTAGCGGAGTATCAGGGCCAATGGGTGGCGCTGCTGGTCTGGAGCGCCGGAGCCTACAAACTCAAATTGCGTGAGGAGTGGATTGGCTGGTCAGACCGGCAGAAACGCCGCCGCTTGCCGCTGGTGGTCAACAACAGCCGGTTTTTTATTCCCGAGCCCTACCACATTCCCAATCTGGCCAGCAAAGTCATGAAGTTAAATTTGCAGCGGCTCAGTGCCGATTGGGAGCAGGTCTATCATCATGCTGTGCTGATGGCCGAAACCTTCGTGGACCCCGAACGGTTTCGCGGCACTACCTATCAGGTCAGCGGCTGGACGCTCCTGGGCAAGACCAAAGGTTTCCAACGCTCGCAGCAGGACTTTTATGAAGCCCATGACCGGCCCAAGCAGCTTTGGATGCGTGAACTGCGCCAGGGGGCTCGCACGATCTTGCGGGGTCGCAATTTGCCGGAAGCTTGCCGAGCTTGTGAACAAGACCGACCGCCGGACTGCCCGCAATCCCCGGAAGAGCTCCGCCAGATGAAAGGCTTCTTTGGCGATATCCCGGAGTGGCACGTTCGCCAACCGGATTTTCCCATCGATAGTCTGGTGGCCGTAACGGTCTGCGCCATGCTCTGCAAAGTGTGCCTGGGCCAGCGGGATTTAGGGGGCTTTGCTCGCCATCTGACGCGCGATCAAATGAAGGCGCTGGGCTTTCCGCGCGATTGGACCAACCGCATTCACACCTACATCCCACCGAGCGAATCGACCTTTGCGCGGATGCTCCAACATATGGATAATCCGGCGCTGCAGCGCGCGTTGCTGCGGTGGTTGGACCAGCTACTGGGCAAGCGCGATCCCAAGGGCGACCAGGTCTCGGCCGACGGCAAGGAACTGCTCAACAGCCAAGGAGCCGAAGTCATCAGTGCTTACTCGGTCCAGAGCGGACGCTGGCTGGGCTCCGAAGCGGTGGCTCCAGGTTCCAACGAAATCCCGGCGGTCCAGCGCTTGCTCCAGCGAGTGGACCTCGATGGCTCGCTAGTCACCGCTGACGCCCTCAACACCCAAACCGAGACCGCACGGATCGTGGTGCAAGACCAGGGCGGTGATTATCTATTCACGGTCAAAGGTAATCAGTCCGGTGTCGCCGACAATGTGCAACAGCTCTATGCCCGTCTGTCGCGCGCCTTTGCCCCCTCGGGACCAGAGGTCAATCGTTCAGATTTGTGAACGCAACCGGAGCCGGACCGAAGCGCGTGGTCTCATTGCCTTTGACACGACCGCCGCTCGGGTGGCTTTTCCGTTCGCCGAACAAGCCGCTCGGCTGACCCGTTGCGTGGACAGCTCCCGCAAGCCGGCTCTGGAAATCGAAACCGAGTACTTGCTCAGTTCCCGCCCGGCCACTCAAATGAATGCGGAGCAGATGCTCTGGGCCGACCGCAGGTACTGGGGCATTGAAACCGGCCTTCACCTCAGACTGGATGTCATCGCTGGCGAGGACCGCAGCCGTGTCCGCAAACCCAATGCGGTGATGAACCTGGCGGTCATCCGACGGGCGGTGGTCAGCCTAGCGGTGCACTGGATTCGCCATTGCAAGGATCGGCGCCAAGCCAGCATGAGCGGCTTTTACGATTTCATGTCGGCTCAGGGTGGCAAAAAGGCATTCAGCCTCGTAACTGCCTGTAAACCAGCTTGGCTACCAAATTCCTGATTCGGCCATAAAGAGCGGTTAACGATAGAAGTTTTAACTTGTCGGGGCGCTCGGCTTTTGGTTTGCTTATACCTGCCGGCAGATGGCAACCTGAAGAACTTAATGAATGCGAAGGTGTTCCTGCGGAACCGGGAAACGGGAAAGTATTACGCGGGGCCAAACGGGTGGAGTGGGAATACTTCCGTGGCGCACGAATTTGAGACGGTGGAAATTGCCATTGAGTTGGCCCGGACTCAACGGCTTGAGGTCATGGAGGTTGTTTTGCGCGACCACGACCCCGCTTGCGATTTGATTCTTTCATTGAAGCCATGGGCATTGACCCCGGCAGAGCCAGACCGCCAGCGCCGCCCGGAGCCGTGGCCGTAGTAAACGATGGCGATGAGCACGGCGGGCGTGGGTAAACGTGATCGCTTGCGCCTCAGAGCACGGCGGATACATTGCTGAGGTAATACCAACCCGCATACATGGCCGTACAATTCGACCAAATCGTCCCTTGGGGGCGTTCCTGCAACGAGTATCGCCTGATGTTCAGTCTGTCTGCGCAGGATTTGTCGGGTGGATTGCTAGACTGCGGCGGCGGCCCCGCCAGCTTCACCGCTGAGTTGTCGGCCTGTGGGCACCGTGCCGTTTCCGTGGACCCCATTTACGCAAATTCTGGCTCCGAGATTCGGGCGCGATTTGAGGCCGAGGTGGAGCCGATGCTGTCTCAGGTCCGGGCTACGCCCGACGATTGGACATGGAGCTACCATCGCGACCCGGACCACCTCTTGGCCAATCGTCGCGCCGCGCTGGAGAGCTTCTTGGCGGACTACGAGCGCGGCTTGCGTGATCGCCGCTACATTGTCGGCGAGTTGCCCTCGCTTCCGTTCGCTTCGGGTTTGTTTCGTCTCGCGGTATGTTCACACCTGCTTTTCCTCTGGTCGGCCTTGCTCTCTGAGTCTTTTCACATTGAGTCGCTGCGGGAGTTGTGTCGTGTGGCGCACGAGGTGCGTGTTTTCCCGCTTCTGACGCTTCGCCGCGAGCCGTCGCCGTACTTAGCCGCCGTGCGGTCTGCTCTTGATGCCGACGGGTGGACCAGCGAGGTCGTCGGAGTGAAAAGGGACAATTGCTTCAGGACGCCGAGAGGTACGTTTCCGAACTGAAACAGCAAGACAAATTGCCCGGTTACAGCAGTACCGAGCACGGGAACCTGATTGCTATGGCCCCTTGGCACGGGGGAGAAGTCACATATCCTGCGTCGGTGATGGTCCGGGCCTACAAACGGGGAGACGAGTCCACGTACTGCTACGCGCTTATGAAGAACACGTCGGAATCAACATGGCGGCTGGTCGAAGGCACACGCCTCGACAAACACGACAAGGTAACCGAGCAATTGTTTCCGAAGTGATGCCGCCTTACACCGGGTCGCCCGGAGCATTACACTCCCAGCTACCACGCCACCTGATACGCGGGTCCGCATCCGGCTAGTCCTGATGGCTGCCGCTTCCGTGCTGATCGCTCAGGCTCTGGGCCAGCATCGCCGGGGGAGGCCCGGCTTACACCACGATGGTTGATCGCTAGTGCGAGGCGTCATCACGCGACGGAGCATTCTGCGACCGTTGCCGTCCAATGAATCGTATGAAACGAAATATTGTACTCACGCTGGTTGCAGCGGCACTCGCTCTGACAGGCAATTGCGCCTTCGGATTGAGCCTCAGTCTCCCCCAGCCGGGGATATTCTTTCCGCAGGGCTACGACACCAATCGGGCAAATCAGGTGCTTTCCGTTCTCCGCTCCGACCAATTCAAGTATCTCGGCGGGTTGACCAGCCATTGGGAACCAAAGTGGTCCACGACGCTGGTATATGAGGGAGATGGACAGGCATTGACGACGTTTCTTGCCGCCTTGAATCAGGTCAAGGGAATGAGCGTGCGCCTCACGTTCTCCAGCGACCTTTCCAAGGAGACTGGCAGCGCCCTGCAAGCAGGCAGTTGGTGGGTTAAGTACTCCCACACGATGCCGGACACGATTACCGTCCGCATCAATCTGGCGGCTCAGTCGTGGGGTGGCGGCCAGTTTGAGTTGCGATTACCGAAGCCAAATCATGAACGCTAATCGGATTGCGGGAGGATTGACCTCCCGGCTTCCACACTGCCCGAGCAGCCGCACCGCAGCAGGCTGGGACGAGAGAACCAGCCGTGGCCCAATTAAAGTCCTATGAGATGCCCTATGAGAAATATCACCAGCCTGTTTCTATTCTTGGCCTTCGCTTCGGTGAGCGTGGGAGCCGACCCAGCGCGTCAGCGTCAGGAGGATGATATTCGCGAGGCAGTTTTCCGGTGGCAGTTCGACCATAACCTTTCGGGTCAGCAGAAGAAGGCAAAGGTTTACTTCCTGTCAGTGGGCGACAAGTACGGCGACCCGTCCGACGAGTTCATCAAACGATTCGCCGACAACAAGGCGCCGGTTCGGAAGCGGTCGGAATGCACGGTTGACGCTGGCAAAGGGGTTTTGGACAAAAAGACCGGAGAGCAGGGTCTGATCTTTAACGTCACCCGCATCCAGTGGAAATCGGATACGGAGGTGGAGGTGGAGGGCGGTTATTATGAGGCGGGATTGAGCGCCTCTGGAAACACCTACGCGCTGAAGAAGGACAAAGGAAAATGGCAGGTGACAAAGGACAAGATGGATGTGATTTCATAGCCGAGACGGTTGCCCTCCCGCCTCGCATACCCCCTGAACTGAGGGTCCGTGTCCGGCAACTCCAGATACGCGAGATTTCGTGCAAGCCGCACCAGTGCCAGTGCAGCCGGAGCGTTCGGTTTCACGCCGCCATTTGCAGCGCCTTATGGACGCTGGACACAGGCATCTTCAACTCGCGGCCAATGGCCCGTAGGCCAAGCCCCCGCGCCTTGAGCTTCTTAACTTCAACAGCCCGTCCATTGATCGTCGAAGGTCTACCGAACCGGACTCCACGCGTCTTGGCGGCGGCGATACCAGCATTGACGCGCTCCTTGATAATGCCGCGCTCAAACTCGGCGACCGCCATCAGCACGCCCAGTTGCAGGCGACCCGCCGGGTTATCGTTCGATGTGTCAATCCCCTGACTGCTCGCGATCAGCGGCACCTGAAGCCGATTGAGTTCATCGAGGATGAGGGCCAGATGCGTGAGCGAGCGACCGAGGCGGTCGAGCTTGTAGACCACCAACCGTTCGATTGTTCCGACGCGGATGTCTTGCATCAGCCGCTCCAGTTCGGGGCGGCTTGTCTTGGCACCGCAAATCTTGTCCACGTAGATGCTGAGGTTCTTCCAGCCACGCTGGCGGCAGTACCTCTTGAGTTCTTGGTCTTGGCTGTCGGTTCGCTGTTCCTGCGTGCTGACCCGGATACAAAGGGCGGTGTTCATAAAGGTGTAGCTTTGTGTAAACGGGGACTGGACATAGCGCCCATCATTTTTTAAGGGGAATCAGGAAGTTTTGGATGCTGTGAAAGGGGGAGTATTTGTGAACACCTGCTTCCGGGGCCGAAACCGGCTGCCGGGCTGCCTGCCAACCTTGTGGCTGGAGAGTCCCCTCGACCAGCATCGGTTCGGTTGGGCAAACCTCAGCATGATCGGGTCGGCTGTGGCATCAACCGGACGTGGGCGCAAATCCGGTCGCCCCAGACGACGGCACAGAACTCGTGCGGCAAAAACTGACATCTCACCTCTTCGGCGAGTTGCCCTACCAGAGCTTGGACGGTTCCCCACCTCGGACTTTCGTCGTTCTCGCTGCGAAGCATCTGGCACTCCCACCAGTCCAGTTCGGTCAGTTCCTTGTCCGCTTGGACCTTGGCCACTCCCTCACCCATGAAATCGGTGTAAGTGTATGAAGTAATCCCCTCGGCGAGCTTGTCCTTTGTCAGGTAGGCGGAGACGAAGCACTCCGGCCTGCCATTCGCCCAAGCGTGGTAGAACCATCCGATCTTGCTGCGGCCTTCGGGCACCTCGATGACGGGCGCGTGCTCCAGCCCCTTGGGCCAATACCTGCCCGCTGGGCAGTTGGCGGCGTAAACGTAGCAGAACTCGCGACCGGTGTACTCCAGCAGGAACCTTGGCGGCCAGCCGACGACCATGCCCGATTGGGGCCAGTTGAGATCGCCGAACGTGAAGTCGTCGGGCAGCTGGGTGGCGGCGACCGCACGCGCAAATTCTTCATCCACGAAGTAAATGGGGACACCATGCTCCAGCACCCGGTAACAGAATGTGGAACCGGTGATCTCGGTCGGCAGAACCTCGCCGTCTTCCGCCGCGAGCCTCGCCTGTGTCAGTAGGGCGTAAAGTCCAGCCGCCACGCACTTGGTCGAATGATAGCCGTCCGGGGTGGCGACCCAGCGCGGCTCGAACAGCGCCCGCTTCGTTTCATGCGGGGCCACATGGTCGTCGTAGACTTTGGCTAGGAATCGCGCCAACGTCGGTAAGCCCGTTTGGGTTGGCGGCGGTGGTTTACAGGTGAGGCTTCCTGCGACCTCCATCGACATCAGCGTTTCCATAGACCTCAGTCCTCGCCTTCCAACATGATCGTGATGACGGGCCGGGCGTCATCGCCGGGGCCGCAGACCGCCCACAGGTTGACCATTTCACGGCGGCCATCTCCGTGAATGTCCACCAGCACTTGAAAGTGAACCCGGTCGGTGCCACCCGCCCGGTCACAGGCCGCCCGTAGCATCCACAATACGTCCCAGAGTCGCCCGGTCAGTGACTGGCCACCCTTCAATTCGAGGACTTCCCCGTCCTCATCCGGCTTCCAGCTTCCGCCTGCCTCAATCGTCTGTGCCCAAGCAGTGCGTGTGATCGCAACCGGCACTTTGAATCCCGCCTGCGGGCAGAGCCTTTGGCCCTTGTCGTCGGTAGCGGTGGTCAGGTCTATGAGCACCCCATTGACGATGGCTTGGGCGCGAGTATATTTAGAGATGGGTTCGCCCCAGAAGTTGTCGGGTTGGATTTGCATGATGCAGGCGCTATGCAATTACGAACCGGGCGAGAACCCGACACTGGGTTCCGGGGCCAAGACCTCCGGCTTGCCGCAGTAAATTTCAGCCAACGACCAGCTATCGGAGCCATCGGCCAGTTTCAGCCCTTTGGCCTGCGCCAGCCGTAGCGCCTCGGCGCAGTTCAGGCGGCGGAATTCACGCGTTCCCATGAGCCTGCTGGGACGCATTACCGCCTCGTCCAGCCGCCGCATTGGGACATTCGTGGTCGCGACCACGTGCAGTTTGAGGTACGAGCCGAGGAAGCCGTCGCCGATGTTCAACAGATTGCTCACCTGCGCCCGGCTGTGCTCGTCGCGAGGCAGAAGCAGGTTCTCGGCGTCTTCGACAATCGCCAGCTTGGCCTTGGCCTTCTGCCACCGGTTCTGGTCCAGCCAGAAGCCCACGAAGTGCGGGGCGCTGAGCACCTCGAAGCTAGAAAGCGGCAGGTAGTAAAACACAAAGCGGTCGATGAACCGTGCCATCAGCATTTTCAAATAGCTGGTCTTGCCTACCCCCGGAGGCCCGAAGAGCACCGTCACCCCGCTGTGGCGCTGGGCCAGCCGCGCCAGCCATTGCTGCTCCCACGCCCCGAAGTCGGCTCCGTAATGCAGCGCCAGTTCCTCCGCATCCGCTGTGGGGCAGGCATCGACCGCCACCAGTTCGGTCTGGGGGCCGTCAGGCCGGAGGCTGAGGAGGTAGAACCCCGGCTTCGCCTTCTGGATTGGCTTCAGGTACCGGCGGAAGTCGGCGGCCACCCGCGCCGCCGCCTGCGGGGTGGGGGCAAACACGGTCAGGTCGCCGCCCTCGTACAGCATGAAGACGCCTTTCCCGAAACACAAGAGCAGTCTCTCAATGATAGGCTTGTAGGTTCGCAGCCAATTGAGTTCAGACCGGTAGAGGTGCTGGCGGTAGTCGTGGGCCAGCCGCCGGGTGTCGAATGGACCTTGCACGTCGACCCGAAGGTACGGCCGCTGCCGGAGTTGGTAGTACGCCGGCAGGTTGAGGAAGGAGGTATCGGGGTGGCTGAAGATGCGCTGTTCGAGGCAACTGGCGGCGGCTTCTGCCCCCGCCTCGTCATCGTCGAGCAGTTCAGAGCCGCCGATCAGGGCGTCCGGCAGAGGTTCCAGTTCAGGAAGTAGCGGTTCGTCGTCGGCAGGAAGGCGCTTGGTGTTCATACAAAATGTCAGTCAATCGGCCCGCCGTTCAGTGGTGCAGGCCGAACGCAGTCATTACTCCAACCAAGTTACCCCGCTGTCATGCACTTTGTCAATAACCAAAGCATTGACTATGCTCGGCCTCGGTATATGGTACCGCCATGAGAAAAGCGAACTCCGTCCCGGCGGTTGAGCCGACCGACACGGTAGGCAGCATTTTCACCGCCCGGCGGGACTTGCTGCAAGGCGTCAAATCCGTCGTCGCAGGCTCAGGCTTCACGGTTGAAGAGGCCGATCTCTTGACCAGCCTGTTCGGCGTCCGCGAATTGAACTGGGACGACCTGCCGCACGACAGCGAGGGCTATGTGGCCTTCAAAGAACTGGAGAACTTTCTCACTCACAACCCCAGCCTCCTGTCCCGGCGCATCCGCAGGCTGGCCGACGCGAAGCCGCCGCTGGTGGAGGTCGCCGAGGCCAAGGCTGGGTCTGGACTACACTTTAACGCCCTCCGGGTGCGCATCACGGGCGAGGGCGTCAGGCGCACCAAGCCGGTCTGTGAGCGGTTCGCCCGGATGTCGGCCAACCTGTTACAGGGAATCCCGCCACGCTTGCTGGAGGCGCACTACCGGGTAAACGAGGCAATCAGCGCCCGCATCCGGGCGCGGCGGCAGAGCGCCAAGGATTTTCTGGTCAATGCCTGAGCAGCCGTTCGTCGTAGTTCAGGAGCCGAGACGCAATGTGGACCACTCCCATTGCCGCCCTGCCCAAGCGATGAAGCTCATCATCACCAGCGACCTCCACCAGCGGATGGCGAAGTGGGACGAGTTAGTGCCCGTCATGGAATCCGAGCGCCCCCGCTTCGTCCTCATCGCGGGCGATCTGCTGCCCAAGGACACCTTCAAGCAGCAGAAGGCATTCTTCGCCGAGATGCGCCGCTTGTTCCAAGCCCTGAAGCAATTTGGGCCGGTGACCCTCACCTACCTCGGCAACGACGATGCCCATGTGCTGGAGCCGCTGCTGGACCAACTTCAGGCCGAGGGTCTGTGCATCAACCTCAACGGTCGCATCCACCGGCAGGATGGCCTTGTCTTCTGGGGCATGAACAAGGTGCGGGACTATCCATTCGGCTACAAGCACTGGTGCGCCCCCGACGGCGATTACGTCGCTTGCCCGCAACAGTACTGCGGCGAAGGTGAGACACTGGATGAGCGCGGCGATTTCGTCCCGCTGGCCAATCTGGTGGACTACCTGTCCGCCAAGCCATCCATCGGCGATGAACTCAACCGGCTCAAGGAACAACTCCGTGCCGGTGAGATGGAGCGAAGCATCTGGATGGTCCACCAACCTCCGACCGGCTTGGGCATGGACATCCTTGGTGATGGGCAGCAGGTCGGCTCTCCGACCCTCCTGAAGTTCATCGAGCACTACCGGCCGCTGCTCGGCTGCAGTGGCCACATCCATGAATCGCCCTATCAACCCGGCGGCAAGTGGGTGGCGCGGGTCGGCAGGACCGTGTGGGTGCAGCCCGGCCAGATCGAACGGCGGCTTCATTACGTCAGTTTGGAACTCACCGACAGGTTCGCCGTCACCAATATCCGGCACAGCATCTTTGGGCCGGGGAATACCTGATGGACGCAGTTGTCCTCGACCTGCTGGCGGAATCACCGCACAGCGGCATTGTTGTCATTTCTTGCCAGTCAGCTTAGATTTTGCCCGGCTATGAAAACTCGAATCCTCTCCATCCTCGGCACCGCCGTCCTGCTGATGTCGGGCTTTTGCTCGCCCGCTTTCGGCGCTGAGACACCCGCCAAGACCACGCGCCCAGCGCTCTACAACGAGAACGCCGACGGCGGGAAGCAGATTGCCGAGGCGCTGGCCATTGCGGAGAAGGAGAACAAGCGGGTGCTGTTGCAGTTCGGGGCGAACTGGTGCGGGTGGTGCCACAAGCTCCACAAGCTGTGCCAGACCGACCCGGACATCGCCGCCAAGCTCAAAGACTCGTTTGTCGTGGTGCTGATCGACGTGAACAAAGGCCACAACAACGACATCAACAAGCAGTACGGGAATCCCAACCGCTTGGGCCTGCCCGCCATAGTCATTCTGGATGCGGACGGGAAGGCGCTCGTCACGCAAGACACCGGCAAGCTGGAAGAAGGCGACCACCACGACCCGAAGAAGGTGCTCGCGTTCTTAAACGAGTGGGCGGGGAAGAAATCCTGAAGCCCGGTCGTCAACGTGGCGCGTGTCCGGTGGCGGCTGTTCTCGCGCCTTCTGGTCAAGCGCCATCATGTTCTAATCTTCTTCCCATGCTCACGACTTCATCCACCGCGTAACCCAGACGGCGGTAGAACTCGGTGGCCCCGTCATTGGCAGTCCGAACCTGCAAATTGACTTTCGGGCAGCCTGCCTCCCGCAGCAACCGCTCCGCTTCTTTCACGATGGCTCGCCCGAGGCCAAGGCGTCGATGTTCTGGCGCAACCGCCACGTAATTGAGCCATCCGCGATGGCCTTCGTAACCCGCCATCGCCGTCGCCACAATCTGACCGCCCAGCACCCCGACCAAGAAAAGATCAGGTCGCACCCGGAGTTTGCGGCCAATATCCTTGCGCGGGTCGTTCCAAGGCCGGACTAATTCGCACCGCCGCCACAGCGACACCACGGCGTCCTCATCCTCTGGCTGGAAGGGGCGAACTTGCACGTTCGGGGCTTCATTTGTCTGTGGCATGCGTCAGTGTATCAGATTGCCCGGTTCAACCCGCCTCATGCGCCGCCGCAACTCCTTTTCGATGTCTCCGTCGATTTGTGCCATCATCTTCTGCCGGTCCTCCGCCGTGGCCTTCGCCAACTCGGCAGCATGTTTCTCCAGCGCTGCCTTGCGGAGGTCGTTTTTCAGAAACTGCAACGACTCGCCCCTCGAAATGACGCCTGAGTGCTTCATGCTCTCACTATCGCTTATCCGCAAGGATACCGGGAGGTAGCCGCCCCGGCAACCTGCATCCGCATCGAGGCGGGCTAAAGCGACACCCCAACTCAATGCCCGCCCGTGGCATACTCACACCCGCTCCGCAGTCAGTCTCCGCTCGTCCCTCGCTTCGCCTCGACTGCTCCGCCCGTTCTAGCTCACTGACCTGAGGGCAGCACAGACCGGAACCCGATGCTGTAGATGCAGGCCAGCGGGACAGCGCCGTCGCGGAACGCCAACGGGCACCAGGTGGCGAAGCCGTACCAGTTACCGCCCCGCACCACACGGAGGGAGCCTGACGCGGGGCCGCGTGGGTCGGTGCCTCCAGCATACGGCCTCCCATACCAATCCCAACACCACTCAGAGACATTACCCGCCATATCGTATAGCCCATACCCGTTCGGCGCAAAAGACCCCACCGGACTCGTGTAGGGATCCTCTCCCTTCGTGAAGGCGGGATTGTAGCCGTTCGGTCCCAAATCGTAGGAAAAGAGGTTCGTGTTTCCATCGTAGTTGGCCAACCTTTCAGAAATGACGTTGCCCCACGGAAACCGTTGCCCGCTCAACCCGCCTCGCGCCGCCTTCTCCCACTCCGCCTCCGTCGGCAACCGATAGCC
>Ga0181538_10003727_pt1 | contig 14694 bp, 12 predicted proteins | sample PEATcosm2014_Bin_40_FD_119773 | JGI IMG/M metagenome (GOLD analysis project Ga0181538, IMG submission 119773) | Peatland microbial communities from MTU Mesocosm Facility, Houghton, MI, USA - PEATcosm2014_Bin23_30_metaG | ecosystem: Environmental > Terrestrial > Soil > Wetlands > Peat | place...
CCAGGAACAGAACACCACAGAATTAGACAGCTGGCAGGTAAGAATCGCAGGAAGAGAGTGCGAAGAGAGCATCGCTTCACCGGAACAGGAGCAACGTTGTTCTGGCAGCGAGTGCTGCATGCGCGGAAAATGCGCCTAGCGATTGCTTGAATCGTCGATCCTGCTGAGGTCCAGCCCGTCATCCAGCACGCCGAGAGTGACAACCGCAAATGTAAAAACTGTCGTGTCCGGTTCCAGGTGTCCGCCGAAGGCCTCATCGGGATTCGCCAGAGTGATGTGCGCGTGCACCCTCCCGCCGATCACGAATCCACTCATGCCAATGATGTCGGCGGGGGCGGTGGGATTTTTGACAAAGACATTCTTAGAGGGGAAGTCGCGATTGCTTACCTGATGGACCTGGTAGTTCCGCACCGAGCCGAAGGCCGAGAGAATTGCCGCATTGCGAATCTTTTCCTGCTTGACCGTCTTCTCCAGTCCGGCGAGCAGGTCCGTGTTGTACTTGAAACGCAACACGACTATGCGCTGCACCTGTGAGTTGAACACGGACACGTCGGGCACCTGATCGCTATTGGGTCTGGCGTCCTGCGCCGGATTTGACGGATGGACAACCTCACGGCGCGTCACTTGTCCCGCAACCAAAAGCCCCGAAGCCAGCAGAACGGGAACGATAGCCTTGAGCATCGTCTTCCTCCTTGAAACGAATGGCGAGTGGCGCAGCCTTTGACTTCAGGGCGGCCCTCGATGAGAACGAAAGCCACCTTCCCAATTATCAGAAAACGTCCCGTCTGTCCCCAGTTTCCGATGACTTATCTATTGAGCCTTTGCTTCTTCCATTCCTCTAGCGTGGGCATGTTCGAAAACAACTTTACGCCTCCAAAGAAATGAAGAATGAAGCCCGCCGCAAGGAGGGAAGGGATGCCGACAAACATCGCTGTTTGAAGAGAATCGATCAAGACTTTCTGGGAGTGCGGAATGTATACGAGCCGTCCTTCACTATTGAGCGGGTCGGTCTGAGTTGGCGTGAGACGAGGAGATCCGTCACGGAACGCCACACCGTAGTAGTGGAAAGAGACCACGCTATCAATCCACACCAGAATGAAACAAATGCTATAAACCGCCCTGGTCGCCCTCTTCCAGAGCGGGTCTGCCAGAGCAGTCGGAACAGCGTCGGAAGCTGGACTTGGTCGAAAATCGCCAACTACTACAGCTTCGCATTCTTTTAGAAAATCTGATTTCGAGAATTGAACGACCTTTATGGCCCTCAGTATCCCAAACGCCACAATTCCCATTCCTGCCATGTGCCACGGCAGGAACCTCGGATCTGAAGGCGGCGCTGACGGGATTGCCGCGAACTCGAATATCGCTGCCGCCGCAAGAATCCCAGCCGCTGGGAGCAACCCCTTTGCATGGCCCCCCGGCCAACGCCAGTTCATGTTACGTCGCTGTCTCAGGGATAGCGAAATCAGGATTACCACCAGGATTGCCGTGGCCAGAAGTTCTTGCTTAACCGAAAGTGCTCTGCCCGCCACGAAGAGCAACATCATGCACCCGTGGTACACGAACATCAGTTGGAAATCGAAGGAGTAGTCCCTCCATTTTCTTGGGTAATTGAGATTGGGGGAGTCGAATAGTGCCATGGCTCACGCGGGTGGCGCGGCCTTTCTGGACGTCCTGCATTTTGTATTTCGCACGTGCGGATGATACCACTGGCAGTCTTCACCGTGGAGTAACGTGGGGCGCTCGGAGGGCTGGGCGAAGCGCAGCCCGGAGTGGTCCTCGATGAGAACGAAGAGCCCCCGCAGGTTCAACCTCAGGGGCTGAACCACCCGCCACGTAGAAATACAGGTGTACGCCTCCGCCAGGCCGTCGCATGCGCGGCAGTGTCCTATTCCTTTTTCAGTGAGTCCTCGGGTGGAAGCTTTTCGGATGCGGTAAGCGTCTCTTCCTTCGCCGCCGACTCCGTCGCCGGCGCGGCGTCCTCGGTAGGCTTCATTAACTCTTCGTAATAGGCAGGACGCGTGTGGCGCACGTGATCCGCCGAGGTTTTCCCGGTCAACCAAGCGCGATCCATCGGATATACATCCGGATCGAATATCACGCTATAGAGATGCCAGATCAGAATTGAGAGCGTGGCCAGAATCGCCTCATAGAAATGCAGGGCCGTGGCGGCGTCCAGCACCCACTTGGGAAAATATCGCAGTGCCAACGAATTGAACCAAAGCAGGAACCCGCTCGCGGCCATCACGAGCGTGCCCCACAAAAATGCAAAATATTCGATTTTTTCAACGTAGTTAAACTTTCCGAATGTGGGCCGCGTTTTTGAGAGGCCCAGATTGTAGAGGAGCATGTCTCCCAAATCCTGCAAGTCGCGCACGCGCGGCGCCATGTAGCGCAGGATTCTCCTGTCGCGCTTCACCAGCACAAGATGCAAGGCGTGGTAGGCGAGCGAAGACAGGAGGATGACGGCCGCCACGCGGTGCACGAGTCCGCGCAATGCGAAATGTGTCTCCCAGACGAGCATGGGCCTCGCCCACCACGACTCCGGATATTTGAGCGCAAAACCGGTCACAACCAAGACGGGGAAACTCACCATCGTCAACCAGTGCGCGATTCGGAAGTTCAAGTTCATGCGCACAACTTCCACGCCTGATTCGACGCGCGGCCCTTTGCGGCGAACCTTGCGTTGGAAATCGAGGAAATGGTGTAAGAACATGAACCCGACGGCGATGGGAATCAGGAACCAGTAGGTGAGCCGAATGAAGCGCACCACGCGGTTCTCGTTCGCCGAGCCAGGCCAAACGTGCACAGGGCCAATCGCGAAGTCCGTCCCGGCGCCGGCGTGGCATTGCCCGCAGGTGTGCGCGAGATTGGCAGGATTCACAGTGGAGCGCGGATCGCTCGACGGATAAATGTTGTGGACGCCGTGGCAGGACGCGCAGTTCGCCACGGTTTGTCCTCCGGCGCGCGCTGCGAGGCCGTGATAACTATCGGCAAACGTCGGCACGCGATCGGCAGGCAGGTTGTATCGCGCGACCAATTGCGCATCGCCGTGGCAGCGCCCGCAGGTCACAACGGAGACTTGGGCGGGATTCACCGTCGAGCCGGCCTCACTCGGAGCCAAAATATTGTGTTCACCGTGGCAGTCCGTGCAAACCGGCGCGGCGCGCGATCCGTTCGCCACGGCCTGGCCGTGAACGCTTTGGTCATAAATCACCTTGATGTCGGCGTGGCAGGTTCCGCAGGTGGCCGGGACGTTCCAGTGATTAATTTTCGACGCGGGATCGCGCGCGTCCAAGATGTCGTGGCTCCCATGGCAATCGGTGCAGGACGCGGCTTTGTCGTTCCCGGCGGCCACGGCGCGGCCGTGCACGCTCATGGAGTAGGCCTCCACGGGGTGAGCGAACGGAATCTTGTGGCGCGCGACGAAATCGGGATTGGCGTGGCAGGAGCCGCAAGTCTGGGGCAGATTGATCTTCGCCACGGGCGATTTCGGATCGTCAACGGACAGAACTTGATGAATGGAACCGTGGCACGATTCGCACGTCGGGCTATCCGCATCCCCACTCCGCGCGGCCATGCCATGCACGCTCTTGAGAAACGCCTTCACTTCGTCGCTGTGACATTCTCCGCATTTCTGCGGCATCACTGTCGCGGCGGGGCGCGCATAGTGCGCCTGATCGTGGCAACTCACGCAAGCTTGATCGCCCAGTAGGCCGTGCACGCTGGCGGGAATCGAACTTGCTTCGTCCGTATGGCACGTGGCGCATTCCACTTTTTTGATTTTCGCGGGATGCGGGAAATCTTTGATGTCGATATGACAGGCCATGCAAGGCAAATCCGCGTGCACGCTGGCCTTGTGTTTGGCGGGATCGACGAAGAGGCTGCGGCCACTGTCCGATTTCAGGTCGGGCTGCGAATGGCAGGCGAGGCAATTGGAGTCGGGATCGCTGACGGTCTTTTGCTGCGCCCGCGCGACGGGAAGCGCCAGCGCAAGCCCCAAAATCATAAGCAGCCCGCCGAGCTTTGCAATCTTCATCGCAGCAGTCTGTCCGGGGCGCGGACCGTTTTCCACTTTCGCCTGTTAGTTCCCCGAGAGATCCGTCAGAACTTTAGGATTCGGATCATCCACCGCCAAGAGCGCGTGGCAGGTATCGCAATCCATGGGGATGGTCCGGCCGTCCGCCGACGTGTGGCTGCCGTCATGGCAGCGGAAACAACCGGGTGAATCCATGTGCCCCAGATTATTCGGATAGCTGCCCCAGGTGACCTTCATCTGCGGAAAAATGTTCCGCAGATAAATGGCCTGCACTTCTTTCACGGCTGCAACCAGCAGCGCACGCTTGTCCCGGTACACGTCGGGATACGTGGACTGGTAAAACGCGTCGAGAGTTGCGGCAATTTTCTGCGTCGCGGCATCCCGGTCGGGATAATCGGCGCGCAGAGCGGCCACGGATTGTTTCTTGATGAACGGGAGATCGGCGCTGATCTGCCCGTCCGAGATGGATTGATCCACCGCGGCCTCAGGTAATTGAAAGACGTGCGTGGGACGGTTATGGCAGTCCACGCAATCCATCGTGCGATGTTCGCCGGCGGAGATCTGCTGCGGCGTGGCGCCCGAGCTCGGGTTCGTGAACTCTACGAGCTTGCCGGAAGTATCGACGAACTTCACGTCGACGATATTCTGGCGTTCTCGGTCAGTGGAAATGTACTCGACCCGCGACCCCTGATCGAGGTGATGTCCGTGGATTCCCACTCCACCTTGCCAGGTATGGCCGCCGATCTTCATGAGGAGAACGGTGTAGGTGCGCGTGTTTTTCTCGTCATCGGCAAAGTGTGTGCGCACAATCAGCTTGTCTCCGGTGAATCGCTGCGGCCAGTGGCATTGCTCGCAGGTCTCGCGCGCCGGGCGCAATTGCTCCACGGGAGAAGGGATCGGCGTGTCGTAGGTGTGAAAGGTGACGGCGAAAACTTGGCGCACGCCCGATAGCTTGGACCGTGCAAACCAGCCCGCGCCGGGTCCGATATGGCATTCCACACAAGGCACGCGCGCATGCGGCGAATTCGTGTATGCCGTGAACTCCGGCTGCATCACGGTGTGACACGTTTGCCCGCAGAACTGCGCCGAATCCATGTACTCCACCCCGTGGTACGTCGCCGTGCTCAAAATGACGAGGTTCAAGAGCGTGAGCCCGCCAACCCAGCCGAACGCCCTTCGCAAAATCGGCTTCGAGAAATCAATCCGCGGAAAGACTTCGGGCAATTCTCCCGATCGGCGCAGCGCCCGGCGCCTGAGGAATGCGCCAATCGGCATCAGCACAAGGCCAATCAGGAACACGCTGGGCAAGATGAGAAAGAAAATCACGCCCACATACGGACTGGCCGGCCCCCCGCCGATGAGGTCGAAAATCCAGAACACAATGAGGGTGAGCGCGGAGCTGGTCGTCAGGACGGCGCCGGCCAGCGTAATCGGATTGCTCCCGAGAAATACGGCTGGCCGGAACCACTTCGCGAGTTTTTGATCCAATGACATCAATAGTTCGCGCTAGGCAGTACGATTCCTTTATTTTTTGGCGAACGTGCGAATGTAGGCTACCAGATTATGCAAGTCAGAATCGGTCAATTGTTTGACGGCCGGCATCTTGCCCTTGCCCTGGGAGATAGCCTTTTCGAGATCCGCGTCGCTCAGCGCCTGAACATCCTTCGAGCCCAGGTCCGGAATCGTGGCCTTCATCATCTTGGCCACCGCGGCGCTGCCTGAGCCGTCCGCCCCATGACAAGCCACGCATTTCTGCTTGAAGGTCGCTTTCCCCGCCACTGCATCGCCGCCAGCCCCAATGAGAGCGACGGGCAAAAAAGATAAACAGAGTAGTGCTGCTGCGATCACGCCTTTCATCAGTTGCCTCCTTGTCTAGTGTGCGACTTTTGTCTCGAGTTTGCGAATCATCAAATAGAGGCCGATTAAAACGAACACAATGCACACGACGGAAACCACAAGCCCCTTGCGGCGATAGCGCAGTTCCGCCAGCGCACTTTGGCCGGCCTGATAGGTGCTGGCCGCGACTTTTAATCCAGCCTGAATATCGCGATCTACCGTGTCCGGCTGAACGGCATGAATTTCAACGCGCGCCTTCGTCAAGTCGTCGCGCGCATCGGCTTCCGCGAGCTTTGCCTCGCTGACTTCCATGCCGGAGCGCTCGGCACGGCCCAGAATCTCGTCGGAGCGCGCGATCGAGGAATCCAGCTTTGTGAGATCGTCGTGCATAGCGCCCGCTGCGGCGAAGCCTGCGTCGCCGTCCGTATGGCATTTCATACATACTGCGTTCTCGGAGGTGCCGATCATCGCGTCGGACGGATGCTCGATGCGATGGTTGCTGTGGCAGGTGACGCATGAGGGGAGACCCATGGCAGCAAATACGTCCTTGTGCGGCCCGGAATCAAAAAGCTGCGCCTGAAAGACATGGCAGGTGGAGCAAACGTGAGAGACCGAATCAACACCCGGTGGCGCCGCGCCGTGGCTGCCGTGGCACGTCGTGCAAGTGGGAGCGCTCAAGTCGCCGCGAACGACCATCGCTTCGTGATGCACACTTGCGGAATAATCGGCGAATTGATCGGTGGGAATGCCGTACGGTTTCATGTACGCGGCGTCCGCATGGCAGTGCGAACAAGTCTCGGCGACGTTTAGCGGGTGCACTCGGGACCGTTGGTCGCTGGGCGGTAGAATATCGTGGACGCCGTGACAATCCGTGCAAACGGCTGTCTTGATGTCGCCCTTGGCGTGCAACTTGCCGTGCACGCTGGTCAGATACTGGCTGAACTGATCGGTGCGCAGCGATGGATCGTACCCGCGCATGTACGCGGCGTCGGAATGACACTTTCCGCAGAATTCGGGAATCAGCTTGTGTTCGGGCGCGCCGCGAAAACCGGCAGCCTTGCCCATCGCGCGCGCAGGATCGCTACTCGAGGAATCACCGCCGTGACACGTCACGCAGACGATGCCTTTCTGGGCGTGAATGCTGTCAGTGTAATCGTCCGGGGAAACTTTTAAAGGCGCATCGAGTTGCGAGTGACAGGCAAGGCAGGTGTTCTGGGTCTGGGCCGCGGCGCGAACCGAGAAAATCGAGGCACCACATATTAAAAGGAGCAGCGCAGAAACGACGAGCGGCAGACGCCCGAACATTCTCGTCCCACCGTCACCTCTTGCGCGGCGTTCGCGTAGGCCCGACACCACGAAGCTCTCTCCAGCGCACGGAATTCGAGTAGGGGGCATCATTTGGCGAGATACCCGTACACGGTCATGACGATCATGTAGGCCAACACAAACACTCCCGCACCGGCGATCCAGCGCGTCACGCGGCCGCTTTTCCCGCGATCGAAAAACGGAAGCAGCGTCCAGACCAGCCCCGCCAATCCGAAGCCGATCACGCCGACCAAATCTCCGTTCACCGGGCCAAGCTTGGCAGGCAGGAGCTTCAGGGTCTGGAAAGCAAACATGAAATACCATTCCGGCCGGATGCCCGCCGGGGCGGAAGCGAATGGATCCGCCTTCACGCCGAGTTCCCAGGGCAGGAACGCTGCGAGCGCTCCCAGGATGGCGAGGACGACGTACCAGGCCATGAGTTCCCGCAGCAGGAAGTTGGGAAAGAACGGCACTTCGCGGTGCGCCGCGGGCTTGGCGCGCCATTCCGCTTCAAGTGACGGCGGCACACTCATCCCAAAGCGCTGTACGAGGAGCAGGTGCAACCCAACGAAAACCGTGGCGAGGCCGGGCAGCAGAGCCACATGGAAGGCAAAAAACCGTGTAAGAGTGGCGGCGGTCACGTCTTCACCGCCGCGCAAAAATGTGAGAATCCAATGGCCGACTCCCGGGACTTGTCCCGGAATGTCGGTGCCGACCTTCGTGGCGAAGAACGAAAGTGTGTTCCACGGTAACAGATATCCGCTGAATCCAAAGCCCAGAACTAGCACCAGGAGCGCAATGCCGCTGAGCCAAGTGAGCTCGCGCGGCTTGCGATAGGATTTCAGGAAAAAGACGCTGAACATGTGCGCGAACGCCGTCAGGATCATCAGGTTCGCGCTCCAGGAATGGATCGAGCGAATCAACCAGCCGAAGCGCACCTGCGTCATGATGTACTGCACGCTCTCGAAGGCGTCGTTGGGAGTCGGGCGGTAATACAGCAGAAGCAAGATGCCCGTGACGACCTGAATTCCAAACAGAAACAGCGTCATTCCGCCGAGAAAATAAAAATAAGAGAAGCGGTGAACGGGAACAGTTTTCTTGCGAAGCAGAGCGAGAATTTCGCTGTAACGGAAATGCTCCTCAAGCCAATCCGCGGTTCTAGCTAGGGTGATCATTTAGGTGTTCCGCTGGCGTTGGACGTAGATCTCGTCACCCTTGATAAAAACGTCGAAGGCTTCGAGCGGCTTGGGCGGAGGCCCGCTGATATTCCGGCCGTCCACGTCGTACATGCCGTTGTGGCACGCGCACCAGACGTTATGGAGATCGGGGCGGTACTGAACCGTGCAGCCGAGATGAGTACAAACTGCCGTGAGCGCGGTGTACTTCCCGTCCGGCAACATGATTAACAGGCCGGGACGATTGCCGAAGCGGAAAATCTTGCCCATGTTCGGCTTGAGATCGCCGATTTTTCCAGCGAGCACGGTATCGCTCGCAAGCTCGGTGGATTGAGGCGGAATCAAGTACCGAAAGACGGGATAGAGAAACGAAGCAAGAGAAGCAACGATACCCGTGCCTAAAAAAACTTCAACGAAGCGACGCCGGGGCGGCGGAGCTGGCCCGTTCCCCTTTTCCTCTACCACAGTTCGCTCGCGGTGGCTGTAGTGGCAGCGCGCAATGGAATCCTAGTATGGCCGGCCCAATACGGCTCGTGAGAACGACACTAATCCTCAAGAGCGACAAGCACAGCCGAGTCGGCTAGTGCTTTTTCGCCAAGCTCCGGATGTAACTCACGAGCCCCTTGATCTGATCGTCGGTAATTTTTCCCTTGTAAGCGGGCATCTTGCCGCCGCCCTTGCCGTTCGTGATGTCGTTGATCAGATCGGTATCCGATTCCTTCTGCACATCCGCGGAGCCTAAATCCGCAACCTTCAATTGCTTGCCCATGGCGGTGTTGCCGCTGCCGTCCGGCGCATGGCACATGGAGCATTTTGTCTTATAGAGAGTCGCGGAATCTTGGCCCCGCGCGACGCCGCCTGCGAATAGAACCAAGATAACCGGGAGCGCAAATATCCGGATCAACTGAGTCGCAAATTGTTTCATTCTGTCCTACCCCCTTAAGATGTGACGAACCGAACTTCACCGCGGCAATCGAACCGGCGTTTCAACTCAGAATGTAGCCAAGAAAGAGAATGTTATATTGTTACCCTCGAAATTCTGCAATGGGATCGGCGCTAGTCCCACCGGTTCGGTGATGCCCTTGTCGGAATAGCCGTAATAATTCCAAGCTGTCTTGTAGCTGAAACCTTTGTAAATGTCGAACACCAGGCTGCCGTAGGGCTTCAAGTAATCAAAGTCCAGGGTGCCAGTGGGCGAAAGCGGATTGAGGAATGTCGTGTTGCCGCGAGCGAGGGTCCCCAGATAACCAAACGTCGCCGTAACGCGTTTACACGGCTTCCACATGACGTCGAGATAGGTGTAGCTATCCTGGCTGCTGTACAGGGACTGTGTACCCAGTGGCGCGGAACCGCCGCTAACGGGGCAGACCGATGTGAAGGTCGTCGAACCCGTATCGGCGAAACAGATTTCGGTTTGGGTATAGATGTCCATGTAATTGTAGCCGAGGTCAATCCAGAATTTGGGAGCGGGCGCCAGCGTCACTCCGAGGCTGTACGAACGGCCGTGCTCGATGTTGTCCACGGTATAAACATCGTCGCGATTCTCGTGGATGTCCAAAGCGGCGGTAAAGCTCGCCCAGGTGTAAGGGGTGTAGGTTGCGTGGACCTTGGCAACCTGCACTTCCCGCGGACTGATTCGCGTAAACGAATTGTCGTTCGATCCCAGATCGACGTCCGCATTGATTCGCAGCGTACTCACTGGCTTGAGGGTGACGCCGAGGAACGCAATGTTTTCGTGAATCAAGTAGAAGTTGCGTGCCGAGTCGTTGGTGGCCTCGGGAACCAGGTTGGTGGGCGAGCCCTCCTGGAGTGAGCCGTTGGCATTCAAGACGCAACCCGTCGGAAGTGTCGTAGAACCTGCTGTTGGTATGGCGCAGTCGCCGCGAGCCGCGAGGTAATAATTTCCCTTCGTCGTGCCCCCCTGCAGGTAACCCGGGGTGCCCCCGGCGCCTCCTGGGAAGTAGATCTCTCCCGTATCCCACGTTGCGCTGAAATCGGAAATCGCACGGCTCGTGTATTCATATCCGAGCCGGGCGGAGAACCAAGACGCGAAATCGTAATGCAGCTGGAAGATATTGCTCTTCAGGTCCTGGCCGAGAAATTGCGAGACAAGTTCATTCGTGTAATCAGCGCTCGCGCTGGTGTTGTGCGACGGGCAGTTCGCTCCGGTATAAGGCGCCGGGCACACGGTGGCAAAATTAGCGGGAGTGACCTCAGAAATCGGGAGCTGCAAGCCGGTCAAGCCGCCGGTCGCGATTGTCGCATATAGATTTGTCTCGACAGTGTCCCACATGCCGGGGATGCGCCAGTCGTCCCAATGGAACTCGTCGATGATGTGGAACTTGTCGGTAACCCGGTAGTCTGCCGCCCAATCGGCGTTGACGGCAACTCGACTCGCGCTCGCCGGTCCCGCCGTGGTGCTGATGCGCGCCAGCGTGCGAGTGCCCCAGCCATTTATAACTTCGTTGAAGTCAGGAATCATGTTCCTGCCGCCCGTGTATGCAACCGAACCGTTCATCTGCAAATTCTTGAAATAGCTGGACTCGAAGCTGAAGCGTTCCGCCGGAAACGACGATCGCGGATTCTGCACTTTGCTGTAGGAGAGGTACCCGTTGCAATTCGAGGTGACCGTTTCGGGCGTCGTGGTAGCGTTCGTGACTGGCGTGGCGCAAGGCGTCGTGCCCTGAAACACGATGCCCAAATCCACGGGCGTGCCATTCGCAAGCTGGTACAGTGTATTCGCGTCGGTCGCGGTTTGGTCCATCTTGGTATAGTTCAGCATTTCATCGAAGGAAAATACGGTGCGTGCGATGCCTCTGTAGTCCGCGCCCACACGATAGGCGTCAGTCGTTGTAGCGGTGGTTTGGCTCAGTTCGGTGTCCGTCCCGCCCTCGAGAGTCGTATCGCCCGGCCCGCCACTGAAAATGTGGGAATATCCCAAGCGGAAGCGGATTCGCGATTCGGGCAACAGTGTCAAATCGTAGTCCTGCATGTGACGGTCTTCGTAGAGCGCGTGCGGCGAATTGACGATCGCCACTGGCCTGCAGGTTACCGTGGTGCCGCAGGTGCTTGGGAACGTGGCCGTGTTCAGCGGATTGGCCAGTAAATCATAGTCGAAGAAATATTCGTCGCGGCGGTACAATACCCGAAAGTCGTACCACTTGTTCTTATCCATGTGCAGGCGGGAAACCGAATTCGGATCGCCGCCGTAGCCAAAATTGCTGAAGCTCAGGTTATCGAACAAAAGTCCCTTGTGGTTTTGCGCCTTCATGTCCAGCGTGTAGTCGAAGAGCCGCAGGCCGGAGCCCAGATTCTCGAAGGTGTTGTAATTATTCATGTTTCCGTTGATCACGCTGTCGCGATAGCCGAATTCCACGGACTGCTGAAAACTGTAATTACCGGATAGCAGTCCCGGATTCTCGCTCAGCGGTTGCGTTGGCCCCTGGTCGGGAAGCTGGGCCTTCGCGGCGGGAATAATTAACAGCACCGCAACTATGGCCAGCCCCAGCACCCAGGAACGCAGTCGTAATTCCTGCATTGCGGCGACCGGCTGCGACGCTTTGCCGGCCGTGATGCCTGTGAGACCTTTTTTCCCGTTCGTTCCTGCGTAGGCGAGGTCCATGGGCACGTCCTTCTTATTTGAAGAAAACGCTACTGAAATTCGAGCCGTGGATTTGCGTGTGGCACAGGGTGCAAGCCTGGTATTGCGCTGCCTGGTTATGGAACGACGGAGCACCCGGCGCGTTCGAGAACGAAGTCGTATGACACGACAAGCACAGCAAATTCACATTGCTCGTCTTCAACATGTGGGGGTTCGGCCCGCCGTGGGGCGTGTGGCACATGACGCAGCCTTCCGTCTTCACCGGCTCGTGCTCGAACACGAACGGCCCTTGCTTGTCCTCGTGGCACTTGTAGCACACGACGGATTGGGTCGCTGAGACCCGCAGTTGATGTTCTCCCACGGTCCCATGAGGATTGTGGCAGTCCGTGCACTGCACCAGGTGTTCGTTGACCCGGTGATGGAACGGCATGTTGAATTGCGCCTTCTGCTGCAGGTGGCACGTGTAACAAAGTTCCGGCTGCGGCTTAGCCAACAAGTATTCTTTGGTTTCCGCATGATGGATCGAGTGGCAGGAAACGCAGCTCACATCGCTGAGCCGATGCACTGATTCCGTCAGGTGCATGGCCTCCGTACCCGTCGCATGGCAGGTCAGGCAGCGGGCGTTGATATCTTTGGGTTCGGACTTATCAAAAGTGAATGGCAACAGCGACTGATTGGTGGGATCGCTGGCGTGCGCCGCCGCTGGCGCGTGACACGTCTCGCAGCCCTGCTTCAGCGGCCCGCCCCGGGTATCGTAGGTGGTCTTCCAGTGAGGTGAATTCGCCCAGCTGTTGTAATTGTCCTCATGACAGATCTTGCAGGTATCCGCGTCCACGGGGGGAGGAGCCTGATTCTGAGCAGCAGGTGCGGCAGGGGGAGTGCTTGAAGGGGGAGGAGCGTTTTGCCCGGCGTCCTGGGGCTTTCCGGCGGCGACTACCACCAATGCAGCGCACATCAGACAAAAACTAAAAAGCGATAGTGCCCTGCTCGGGCGCGTCATCGGCATTTGGCCTCCCTCAGCTAGGCTCGTCTGCGGCCTGCCGGAATCATATTATCTCGCCAGCAATTATGGGTGTGCAAAAAGGAACATTCCGTGACGGGCGTCACAATCGGCCGTACCGAACGTCACAGGGCCTGGAAGGGGGATTTAGACCGAAACGAGCTTTTCTAGCCCGGGCCGGTTCTTGACTATGAGGGTCGAGCCATGCACTTCGATCAATTGTTTCTTCTTCAAGCTTGCAAAAAGCCGTGTCACGGTCTCGCGCGAGGAGCCCACCATCTCGGCGATTTCCTCGTGTGTGAGGGTAAGCTTCGCACGGGTAGAACCATTTCCTGATCCTTTGGAATCCGGCAAATCCAGAATGAACCTTGCCAGCTTCTGAATTGCCGAGCCCGATAGGCCAAGATACTTAACCTCTTGAAATGTGGCCTGATAAATGTGGCAGAGCATCTCCGCAACTCGCACAGCCACCTCACCGTGCTCCCGGAGGAAGTGCATGAAATCTTCGCGCCGGATGAAACTGGCCTGTACAGGTTCATGCGCTTCGGCAGTCAACCCGTACGGCAATCCGGAAATGGTTCCGGGCAGGCCGATCACCTCGCCGGGCTCGACCATGCGGAGGATGAGCGATTTCCCGCCCACGGAGCCGGCGGAAAGCTTCACTCGCCCATTACAAATGATGAAAACCCCGCGAGGCTCCTGGCCTTCAACGAAAAGAATCGCACCCTTGGGATAGGTCGCAGACGACGAAATCGCATCCAAGGATTCGAGCGCCCGCTGCGGGAGATTACAAAAAAAACGGTCCTTGTGCATCGGGCAGGAAAGGCAATTCTCGATGACTTTTAAACCGTACGGTGTGGTCACAGCCATAGCACAATCATTATACAACTGTTTTGGGGAGCGAGGCGGCGATTCCGCTCACGCGCCTCGGTGAGTAGCGGCGCGGGTAGCGTCCGCTTCTGCGTCGGCGTAGAGGCGGTCAATCACATTCTGGTATTTCTGCTCCACGATCCGGCGCTTGAGTTTCAGAGTGTAAGTCAGTTCGCCGCCGCTGAAACTGAAATCCTCAGGCAAGAGGGCGAAGCGCTTGATCGTTTCGTACTGCGCTAGCTTCGTGCAGAGGCGTTCCACTTCCTTCGCGATGCACTCGCGAACCCAAGGCGCGGCGGCAAGTTCTTCATGCGAACCCGCTGCGTGCCCCTGATCGCGGGCGAGCGAATCGAGAGTGCCGAAATTCAAAACGATCAGTGCGCTCACAAATTTGCGGCGATCGCCGATCACGGCGGCATTCAAGATGTATGGGCTGGACTTGAGAAGATTCTCGATGGGCTGAGGGGCTACAAATTTTCCGGCGGCGGTTTTCAGTAACTCCTTCTTCCGGTCGGTGACGTACAGGTAGCCGTCCGAATCCAGGTAGCCGATATCTCCGGTGGAAAGCCAGCCGTCGTTTGAAAGGACCTCGCGCGTTTCCTCGGGCTTCTGGTAGTAGCCCTGCATTACGCAGGGGCCGTGGACCTGAATCTCACCGTCGGCGGCGATACGGAGTTCGACATTAGGAATCGCGAGCCCGACGCTGCCGACGCGATTTTTTGGATAATTGCTGGTGGCGATGGGCGAAGTTTCGGTCAGGCCGTAACCTTGATAGATCGGAAGACCGAACGCCCAGAGAATTTCCGCGAGCTCCTTGGAGAGCGGCGCGCCGCCGGAAAAAATAATCCGGAAGCTGCCGCCCACGCCGGCC
>Ga0181538_10003731_pt1 | contig 14688 bp, 10 predicted proteins | sample PEATcosm2014_Bin_40_FD_119773 | JGI IMG/M metagenome (GOLD analysis project Ga0181538, IMG submission 119773) | Peatland microbial communities from MTU Mesocosm Facility, Houghton, MI, USA - PEATcosm2014_Bin23_30_metaG | ecosystem: Environmental > Terrestrial > Soil > Wetlands > Peat | place...
ACGGCATGGTGCTGGTGACAGGGCCGACGGGTTCCGGCAAAACGAACACGCTGTACTCCTCTGTGGCGCGCCTGAACGTGGTGGACACGAACATCATGACAGCGGAGGACCCGGTTGAGTTCCAGTTGGCTGGGATCAACCAGGTGCAGATGAAGGAGCAGATCGGGCTGAACTTCGCGGCCGCGCTGCGCGCCTTCCTCCGGCAAGACCCCAACATCATTCTGGTGGGAGAGATACGCGACTTTGAAACGGCGGAAATCGGGGTGAAGGCCGCATTGACGGGACACTTGGTGCTTTCGACGCTGCACACCAACGATGCGCCCTCGACCATCAGCCGTCTGATGAACATGGGCATCGAGCCGTTCCTGGTGGCCACTTCCGTGAACCTGATTTGCGCGCAGCGGTTGGTGCGGCGCATCTGCGTCAACTGCAAGGAAGAGTTGGAAGTGCCGGAACAGGCGCTGATTGACGCCGGGTATTCGCCCGAAGAAGCGAAGACGACGAAGATTTATCACGGCAAGGGCTGCTCCACTTGCAACAAAGGCGGGTACAAGGGGCGCACAGGTTTGTATGAAGTGATGGAGATCAATGACGAGTTGCGCGAACTGATCCTGGTGGGCGCTTCGGCGCTGGAGTTGAAGAAGAAGGCGATCGAGCAGGGAATGATTACGTTGCGGCGAAGCGGGTTGATCAAGGTGGCGGCCGGGCAAACCACGATGGAAGAAGTGTTGCGAGAAACGGTTTTATAGTTCGGAGAGGATGCGACCATGGCAGGTATAACACTCAGCGAATTGCTGAAAAAGATGATCGAAATGGGAGGCAGCGACCTCCACATCACGACAAACAGCTCGCCACGCGTGCGCGTGCATGGCAGGTTGCGTCCGCTGGACATGCCACCGTTGACGGCGGCGGACACGAAATCGCTGGCGTACAGCGTGCTTACGGATGCGCAAAAGCACCGCTTCGAGGAAAACCTGGAGCTGGACTTTTCGTTCGGGTTGAAGAACCTGGCGAGGTTCCGCGGCAACGTCTTCAATCAGCGCGGCGCAGTGGGCGCAGTCTTCCGTACAACTCCGTGGGAGATTAAGGGTTTTGATGCGCTGGGACTGCCGCCTGTGGTCAAGGGTCTGTGTGACAAGCCGCGCGGCCTGGTGCTGGTAACCGGTCCGACGGGTTCCGGCAAGTCCACCACGCTGGCGGCCATGCTGGACAAGATCAACGCCGAACGTGAAGAGCACATGATCACGATCGAGGACCCCATCGAGTTTCTCCACAACCACAAGAAGTGCCTGGTGAATCAGCGCGAGGTACACGCGGACACGCATTCGTTCGCCAACTCGTTGCGCGCCGCACTTCGCGAAGACCCGGACGTGGTGCTCATCGGAGAAATGCGCGACCTGGAAACGATTGAGTCGGCGTTGCGTATCGCGGAAACGGGCCACCTTACCTTTGCAACGCTGCACACGAATTCCGCCGCGTCCACCATCAACCGTATTATTGACGTTTTCCCCTCGCACCAGCAGCCGCAGATTCGCGCGCAGCTCTCGATGGTGCTGGAAGGGATTCTTTGCCAAGCGCTTTTGCCGCGTTCGGACGGGCGGGGACGCGTGATGGTGATGGAGGTGCTTATACCTACGCCGGCCATCCGCAACCTGGTTCGCGAAGACAAGATTCACCAGATTTATTCCGCGATGCAGACGGGCACGGGGCAGACCGGGATGCAAACATTTAACCAGGGGCTGGCCAACGCCTATTTCGCCAAAGTCATCACCTTGGACATGGCGTTGTCTCGTTCGTCGAATCCGGACGAACTGCAGGACATGATCAACCGCGGAGTGGCTTCGACGCCGACCGCCGGCAAGACTACTTATGGGAAGCAGCCGGTGGGGGCCAAGCATTAAGGAATTGCATCGGTGAATCGGGTTTCGCAGGCAGGAAATGACTTTTGACCGCTGAGGAGGAGATACCATGCCGGTCTTTACTTATCGGGGAACAAATCGAACGGGTGCATCGGTTACTGGCGAAATGACGGCCAGCAGCAAGACGGAGCTGCAGAGCCTGTTGCGTCGCCAGCAGATCACGCCGACGAAGATGTCGGAGAAGGGCAAGGAGTTCAACTTGCCCACCTTCGGCGGAGGCGTCAGTCCGAAGGAGCTGGCGGTGTTCACGCGCCAGTTCTCGGTCATGATCGACGCCGGTCTGCCGCTGGTGCAGTGTCTGGAAATTCTTTCCAGCCAGCAGGAGAACAAGACTTTCCAGAAGGTGCTGACGGGCACGCGCTCGGCGGTGGAAGGCGGCAGCACGCTTTCCGCGGCCATGAAGCAGTACCCGAAGGTCTTCGATGCGCTGTATGCCAACATGGTGGAAGCGGGGGAGACGGGCGGTATTCTGGACACCATTTTGCAGCGCCTTTCGACGTACATCGAAAAGAACGTGAAACTGCAGCGCGCGGTGAAGTCCGCCATGGTGTACCCCATTGGTGTTTTGACCATCGCGGGGGGCGTCATCATCCTGCTGTTGTGGAAGGTGGTGCCGGTGTTCGCGAACCTGTTTGCGGGCATGGGCGTGGATTTGCCTTTGCCTACAAAGATCGTCATTGCCACCAGCCATTTCGTCGGCAGCATCTTCGGCCTTCTGATCGTGGTGGGGGCCGTGGCCATCGTTATCGGACTGAAGGTTTGGTACGGCACACCGCAAGGGCGCTACGCGATTGACGCTGTAGTGCTGAAACTCCCGGTGTTAGGCCTGCTAATGCGGAAGATTGCCGTGGGACGGTTTACGCGCACGCTGGGCACACTGATCTCGAGCGGCGTACCCATTCTGGAAGGCCTGGACATTACCGCGAAGACGTCGGGCAACGCAGTGGTCGAGCGGGCATTGAACAAGGTCCGGAAATCACTGGAAGAAGGCAAATCGCTAACGGACCCGTTGAAGGAATCGGAAGTATTTCCCGGGATGGTGACGCAGATGATCGCGGTCGGGGAACAGACGGGCGCGATGGACGCGATGTTGCAGAAGATCGCGGACTTCTACGAGGAAGAAGTGGACGCGGCGGTGAAGGACTTGTTGACTGCCCTGGAACCGATCATGATCGTCTTCCTGGGCGGCGTTGTCGGCGGCGTGGTCATTTCGATGTACTTGCCGCTCTTCTCGCTGATTGGCAAACTGGCCTCGGCTCACTAAGCGAACTGCTCATTCGGAAAGGGAGGACGGGAGAATCAATCCTGTCCTCCCTTTTCTTTTTGGGGAGAGAATTCCCAGGGTTGTGAAGTTCGTGGCTTGTTGTCCCACTCCAGGAGTGGGGTTCCTGCAGGAATTTCAACAGAAAACCCGATTCGCTTACATCTTCGGCACAACGATGACCGTGATCGACTGCGCAGGAAAAGTTGTGCTGAGCGTGCTTGTCGTGCTTCCCGCTGGCGGCGGCGTGACGGTCAGGTCAGGCTGCGCGACGATCGCGGCCAGATTGGCGTTGCTATAAAGGAAAACCTTCGCGGAGCCATTTGGGGTCAGGTTTGCGAGCGAGACGGTGTCGGTCAGGTCTCCATAGGTCTTGTTGATGACGACCACAGTGACCGTGTTATCAGCGGTACGAAGCGCACCGTAGACCGAGAGCACGGCCTGATTGGCGCTGGTGGAGGCCAGAGCCATGTTGCCGAACGTTGAGTTGGCGCCATCATAGTTGCGGTAAACCGCGAATGCCATCATGCCGGGAATCTGTTGGCTGGGATTGGTCGTAGGCCAAAATGTTCCCAGATCGAGGCCCTCGCGCCCGAAGATGCCAAGGATGTCCGCCTGCGCCAGCGCGCCGTTGATGGATTCCAGTCCGCCCCAGTTGTACTCGTCGATGGCCAGCTTGGTGCCGGGATAGTCGTTCGCAACCCAGGTCTTCATCATCGGAATGACTTGCGGAGCCTGCAGGGGAGTCGTGCAACTGGAAGTGTAGTTCGGGTCCGTGGTGTAGTTGGGCTGCTGGAAATTGGGGTCGGTATATGTCGGGTCCCACAAGGCGCGCGTCGAATTCAATCGCGCCTGTTGCGCGCCGGTGTCGCCCGCGGTCGTTAAGGCGACGGAGTTGCCGTTGTACTCGGCGGCGAAATAGGTGTGCAGGTCCAGATAATCCAGCAGGCGCACGTTGTTCTTTGTGTCATAGGCCGCGAACTGCTGCAGATAGTATTCGATCAAGGGGATGCCGTTGTGGGCTTCGCGGTCGATGGGATTGCTCCAAGGCTCATAGCAGGGAGCTCCCGTGTCCCATCCGGACTCGACGTCTTTCTTGGAGTAGAAATAATCCCACCAGAAATCCATCACTGGGCCGCTCACTTCGGCGGTCGGGTCGGCCGTCTTGATGGCTTGCGCCGTGGCGATGCCGTTGTTCGTCACCTCGTCGTACGTAAAGGGCGCGGGATGAACGTCGCGTTGCGTGGCATCCCACCAGCTAGGCTCGTTGTCCAAGTCGTAGATAGCCACGCCACCATTCGCAGCAGTGCCGAATTTGCCGACCAGATAAGTAACCCAATTGCCAGACCACGAGGGGCCGACCGCGGTGCTAGTGACGGTGGGAGCGTTGCCGGTGATGAAAGACTGATCTGGATACTCCCCATCGCCGCAGGCTGCGTTATAAGGGTCAAAAGAATATTGACTGGGATAGGTCGCTGCAGGAAAACCGCAGGAGGAGTTGTCCTTTGCCACCCAACCTTGGACGGGCACGGTGCCCAGAGTTTTGATGCCGAGGCTGTTGTTACTCATTACCAGCGCATCGAATGCTTTCTGACCGTTGACCGGAGCGGCCCCGTCGCCGCCGGTGCCGTCACCATTCTCAAAATACCAATCCGCGGCTGCGTTGGTTACGTCCAGCATGTAGTTGTAACGCGAGGTCGAATCTCCGCCCCAGCGATCGATGGTGATGTTGGCGTTCTTGGCGGCTGTAGAATCAGCCGTGGTCGCGTTAAGAAGATACGCGTTCATGCCATAAATGTAAGGACTGATGGCGTGCGTCTCATTGCCCGCATCCACAGTCAGTGCCGGCCCAGGCGCGGTTGCCGGGGCAGAGAAGTTCACGGTGGCGTTGCCGCTCTTGGTGTTGTCCTGCGTGCTCGTTGCCTGCACGGTCACGCTAGCCGGAGGGGGGTAAGGCGTCGTGTAAAGGCCAGTTGTGCTGATCGTGCCGGGGTTCAAATCGCTGCCTTGCGGTGCGAGCACCGACCAAGTCACCGCGCTGCTATAGCTGCCCGTACCCGTGACCGTCACGGAAAACTGCACTTGGGTTCCGATCACTGCAGGCGCGGGATTGGGAGCGACGGTTACCGAGGTAATGGAGTTTTCTGGAGGCGGGGTGGTGGTAACCCCGCCACCGCCGCAGCCCGACGCCAGCAGGCATATCCCGATTCCTATTAGAACAGCCGAAGTACAGCGCAAGTTTTTCATATTGAAAATCCCCAAGCCCTCAAAGGTTCGCCCGTAACCAAGCCCACTCAGCCGGTAGGAACCTTCCACGCGATTTCTTCCATTGCGTACTATCCTGGAGCGGAGATGGCAGCATTCGAGACGGAGGAAGAGAAGAAATGTCGCGAGCAATCTTACTTAACCGGAACTTACAATTTGATTTTCCGGTTGAGCAACATTCTATTCGTGGCTGCCGCGGTTTGCAACGCGCCCGCGAGGGATTTGATTGCATGGCCTTGTGGCGGAGCAGGTGAGAAATGCGTAGCGAGCCTGGGCGGGGAGAGAGTCCGGCCAATGCTGTCAGTACTCGAGCGTGGGACACCTGACTCTTAAGACAGGACCTGGTCATTGGTGTTTCCGTTCCCCTTGCGGTTCTGTCTAAGATAGAGATGAGGAGCGCGGGGGAAAGCGCTTTTCAGGCCTACATTCATGGAACAGACGTTCAATCGGCGGGAATGGCTGGAATGGCTGACGCGCGTCCGCCTGTTGATGATCGCATTGATTCTAGGTGTGGGAGTGGTGTGGCCGCAGTATGTGCCGTCCACGGGTTCGCCGCGTTATTTTCTGCCCATCATCATCTTGTGGATCACCATCAGCATTCTGCACCTGATTCTGGTGCGCTTGCTGCCGGCGACGTTCTGGTTCGGCGCGATCCAGGTGCTGTGCGACGTCACCATGATTACTGGGCTGGTGTACGCCACAGGATTGCAGGACAGCAATTTCACTTCGCTGTACCTGCTGGTGATCATTGTTGCCAGCATTCTGTTCACGCGGCGGATGGCGTTTGCGACGGCAGCGCTGTGCCTGGCGTCGATCGCGGTGGTGCTCCTGCTGGTGAACGCGGGGAAACTGCCGCGGACTTCTCTCTCGGTTGCTTCCGCCGAGACGCTGCGCCTCTGGTTTCTCGGCAATACGTTTGGATTTCTCACGGTGGCTTACCTGGCCAGCCTGTTGGCGAACTCCCTGCGGCGCAAAAGCTCCGAACTCGAAGAGAAGCGCGAAGAATTGTTGGAACTCCAGGATTTCACCGCGGACATCATTCATTCCATGCGCGGCGGCCTGGTGACTACGGATATGGAAGGGCGCGTAGTGCTGATCAACCGCACGGGGGAAGAGATATTGGGGCGCACGTTTGCGGATCTCCGGGGGCGGGATTTGCGGGAAGTCAGCGAGGAATTCTGGCTGCCAGACATGAGCGGGCTGCCTGAAAAGCTTTCGCTGCGACGAGAGATTGAGTTGCGAACCGCTAGCGGGCAGCGCAGATTCCTTGGCATCTCTGTGTCGCCCCTGCGAACGCGGGATGCGGCGCGCAGCGGGTACGTCTTCAATTTTCAGGATCTTACGGAATTGCGCCGGCTGGAAAAGGAGGTGGCCACAAAGGAGCGCATGGCTGCTGTTGGCAGGCTATCCGCTGCCATTGCCCACGAAATACGGCAACCGCTGACGGCCATGGCGGGCGCGGTGAAGGAACTGGGGCGGCTGGTGCCGCTGGAGGAAGACGAGAAGCACCTGGTGAACATCGTCAGCCGCGAATCGGAGCGCCTGAATCACATCATCACGGATTTCCTGAACTACTCGCGCGACAAATCGTACGAGTTTAAGGAGGAGGATGTACACGCGCTGCTGGCCGAGACGCTCCTCCTGATGGAGCAGAAGCCGGACGTCCAGACTAAATTTCACATCGTGCGCGCGTTCAACGGGGAAGTGCACAAGGTGCGCGTGGATCCCAACAAAATCAGACAGGTGTTCTGGAACCTGTGCGACAACGCTTTGCGCGCCATGCCCCAGGGTGGAACCCTGACCGTGGGCATGGAGGAGATTCCCGATTGGCTGCGCATTTCTTTCCGGGACACCGGGATTGGCCTGGACCCGTCGCAACGCACGAAGATTTTTGAACCGTTGCAATCCACTTTTGAGGGCGGCACGGGTTTGGGATTGGCGATCGTTTACCAGATCGTGCAAGCGCACAACGGCCGGATTTCCGTAATCAGCGAAAAGGATAAAGGCGCGGAGTTTGTGGTTGAGCTACCGCTTATCGAGTGAGGAACAATGCAAGCGACGAAAAGCCCCGTAAAAGAAGCAGGACGCGAGATGGTGCATATTCTCGTAGTAGATGACGAGAAGTCCATCTGCGAGCTGCTGGAGATTACCTTTCGCAAGGAAGGGTATCGGGTGGAGATCGCCAACAGCGTGGAGGCCGCCAGGCGCAAGCTGGAAGGCTCGCTCTTTGACGTCATCATTTCCGACGTGCGCATGCCGGGAGAGACCGGCGTGGAGCTTCTGAGGTATGCGCGAGAGGTAGCGCCAGACGCCTATTTCGTGCTGATTACCGGCGTGCCGACCTTGGAAACGGCGATTGCGGCGGCGAATGAAGGCGCCAACCGGTACGTCATCAAGGACCACGACCTGGTGGAACAATTGCGCGTGGCGGTGCGCGAAGTTGCCGAGAACCTGAAGTGGAAGAACGAGGCGGGCTACCTGCGGCGGGAATTACGCAGGCTGACGGGGCTGGACAATATCATCGGGCAGAGCGCGAACATGCGCGCCATCTTTGATCTGATCCAGACCGTGGCGCCGCAGACCAGCCGCGTATTGATAACGGGAGAAAGCGGAACCGGCAAGGAGCTTGTGGCGCGAGCGATTCACGAAAACAGCGCCCGTTCACGTGCCCCATTCATCACCATCAATTGCGGCGCGTTCCCGGAAACGCTGCTGGAATCGGAACTCTTTGGCTATACAAAGGGAGCGTTTACGGGTGCAAATGAAAATCGCCGCGGTCTGTTCCAGGCGGCGCATGGCGGCACACTCTTCATGGATGAGATTGGCAACATGGACCAGGCCATGCAGGTGAAACTCTACCGCGTGCTGCAGGAAGGAAAGGTCCGCCCGCTGGGAAGCACGGAAGAAGCAGACGTGGACGTACGCGTGATTGCGGCGACGAACAGGGACCTGGAGAAGGCCATTGCCGCCGGCGAATTTCGCGAAGATTTGTTCTACCGTTTGAGTGTCATTCCGATTCACGTGCCCGCATTGCGGGACCGGCGCGAGGATATTCCCCTGCTGGCGCGGCATTTCCTGGAACGTTTCCGCAAGACCATGGAAAAGCCGATTGAGGGCATATCGCCGCAAGCGATGCAGCGCCTGGAATCCTACGATTGGCCCGGCAACGTGCGCGAACTCGAGAACACCATTGAACGAGCCGTGGCTTTGGAGAGCGGGCCGGAGATCTCCACCGGGGTGCTGCCGGATCGCATGACCGGAGTGGGAAGCCCGACGACGGCGACCGGGGGACAACTCGAGAGCGTGGCATTTCCGCCGGAAGGCGTGGATTTCGAGTGGGTGATGGCGGAAACCGAAAAGCGTTACCTGAAAGCCGCGCTGGAAAAGTCGGATGGAGTGCGCACGAGAGCGGCGGAACTGCTGAAGATCAGCTACCGGTCCTTCCGGCACTACGCGAAGAAGCACGAGCTGTAATCTCTGATCCCGCTTAAATAGCGCCGCCGATGGGGGCTTTGCGACTGCGAAATAATGAGAGAATTCGCGCGACGGCGAAAACAGCCAGGATCGTCAATATCGGATCGACGGGATGGCGATAGCGCAAGGAACTGTGTGTGATGTAGTAAGGAATAGGAAATAGGACCACACATAAGATTAACGGCAGCGATTCTCTCGGGCGGGTAAAGAGACTAATCAGCAATCCCACAATCGACAGAACGGAAAGAATAAAAACGCTCCAAACATACTGCGCCCGAATGCCCGCGGGCCGCACGAAAGTGTCCTCAAGGGTGTCAAACACTCCCGTCCACGTATCCACGAAGCGCCTGCGGCAAAACTCGCGGAACTTCTGAGGGTTGGCGCGGATAAAGGCGATAGCGTCTCGTTCCTTGAGCTTGTTATAGACGGGCTCGCCCGTCATGAGGAGCAATTTGTATTCGCGGTAATTGAATTCGGGATGGAGGGCAAGCGAGTAGACCATGTAAGGCTGGAGGGTGGGATTATTCCCAAGCATCAACTCGAGACCAAAATTGGATTTGACGTAAAACAAACTATCAAACTCAAAGTAGTTCCTCAGGGTCCAGGGGACTATCGCCAGGACAAAGAAAAGAGCGGCGCGGGCGACGAGTTCGCCCGAAATGACTGGGTGCTTTGCACGCTGGAACAAAAGCCAAAGGAGAAAGAAGGGCAGGAGAATGCTAATAGTGGGATTCGTGAGGGCGGCCGCACCCCACAGCAGGCCATAACCCGCCCAGTGCAGAGGCGTGGCGGATTCGCGCAACCAATAGGTGAGCCAGACAAGAAGGCACAAAAGAAATGCCGAGAGGCTCTGATCCCATATCCATTCCACGGGCATAAGGACGGCTACAGGAGAAAAAGCCCAGAGCCAGGCTGCGGCCAGCCCGGTGCCGGTGCCATAGACTTTTCTGCCCAGATAGTAGATCGGAAAAACCGTCAACGAGGAAAAGATGATATTGAATATCTGGGCGAAGAGCACGACGCCATGGTCATCGAGGCGGAATAAAAGTCGACCGAGGGAAAGAATCCAAGGATAGACCGGGGCAAGCCAGGCAGTGACGTACGGATAGTGAGGAAAGGTGTTGGCAAATCCGAAACCCTCCGCGAGCGATTTGCCGACCATGACGGCTTCGAGTCCCCAAGTCACGTAACGCTGATGGGGCAGATCCTCGATATGGTGTGAATAAAAGAATAAGAACATCCTGACAACGAAACTGGCAATGACGGCCGCAACTGGAAGAGTCAGAAAAGCCAGTCTTGAGTTGCGGGAATTCTTCGCCGCCCCCACAAACGGGGACTCATCGAGCTGGTTGGAATCCATGTTCCCAAGCTAACTTTCGCGGCGGAGATGGTCAAGAAAACAGATGCGATTCGACTACGCTGCATGCCTAAACTGGAACTTGCTCTTTTGTGGGCGAATGGGGGAGTGACCATTCGCGGCAGGCGACAGTGACAAAAAGTGTCGGTTTTTTGGGGCGAAAAGGGGAGATTCCGTAAGGGGTCACAACAAAAGGCGCCAGTACCAAGCATAAGCACAACAAAATCAATGTGTTGCAGGACTTCTAGTACGAACGTACCCACTCTCCTAAAATTGGCAATTATTTTGCACATCTTTGGGTGTGCTCTGGCACGATTTCATCTCTCAAGGAGACTTCATGAAGAAGCAAAAGGGTTTCTCTCTTATCGAACTGCTGATCGTCGTGGCGATCATTCTGATCATCGCGGCTATCGCAATCCCGAACCTTATTCGTTCCAAGATGGCGGCGAACGAGGCTTCGGCGGTCGCTTCCCTGCGCACCATCAATACAGGTGAAGTGACGTACAACAACACCTATCCGAATACTTTTGCCACGTTGGCGCAGTTGGGCCCGGGCGGCGCGACCTGCGGTACGCCCAGCTCGGCGAACGCCTGCTTGATCGACAACCTGTTGGCCAGCGCTTCGGTGGCAACTGCACCGAAGAGCGGCTACTACTTCACGGTTGCCGTGACCAACCCAACGGGCTACACCACGTTGGCGAGTCCCTCTGGCGCCGGCACAACGGGCACCCGCACGTTCTGCTCGGACCAGAACCTGGTTCTCTTCTACAACCCGACGGGCGGCTCTTGCACCACGACCACCGCCAGCCCGCTATAATAGCTCGGAAGAGAGCAAACTCTGAGAAGTTGAACGGAGCGGACCCAAAAGGTCCGCTCCGTTTTTTTCTTGTTATACAACTCTTGAAGAGCTTGCCGGAATGGGAACTACCGAGCCAGCGAGTGACAAGTTTCGTCCGGCAAGTGACTTTTCGCGGCCATTGCGGACTATTTTTTCAAAAAAAGGGGCGATTCTGGCTCAGATTTGGGGCAAAACAAAGAGGTTCCGGGGCGTGGATTGGCCCCTTGTTTGCTTCACATTAGGATGACTGAAGTGTAGACACACACCTTTCAGTGGGGATACGTTGAGAGCCGGGTATATGGGACACAAACAAGAAGGCTTCTCTCTAATTGAGTTGCTGATCGTGGTGGCGATTATTCTGATTATCGCCGCGGTCGCGATTCCCAGCCTGATCCAGTCCAAAATGTCAGCCAATGAGGCTTCGGCAGTGCAGACGGTGCGCGACATCAACACGGCGCAATCGGTTTACTTCATTCAATACGGTGTGGGGTATTCGCAAACCCTCGCGGAGTTGGGTGGAACAAGCGGAACGCCTAGCTCTTCCAGCGCGCTTTTGATACCCGATCCGGTCGCGCAAACGGGCACAAAGAGCGGGTTTCAGTTTATCTATGCGGTAACGGGGAACAATGGCCCGAACGGGGCACCGTCGAACTATACCGTCAATGGCAATCCGATCGGCGCGGGTAGCACGGGGCGCATTTGGTACTTCACCGACGAGACCATGGTAATTCGTGAAAACCCAACACAGCCCGCTTCCAGCACGGATCCTTCGATCTAATTGGACATTTGATTGCCAGCAGCGGCACTGCTATAAATTGACGGGTGACCCCACGATCTCGCCGAGGTTTTCCGGTTGAAGCATTCCCTCCATTCGCAATGCGATGGTTTTGTGCCATAGTCCTTGCCTTTATCTTTCCAGGTTTTAGTTATCTAAACACTGCGGTGCTTTCGGGCGCAGAACAACGCGACCCTGTGCTGACGCTATTTGAAGCGCGTTATCGTGCGGCCAAATCGCTTTCTGCCACGTTCCTGCAAGAGTACTCGGAGAACGGCAGAGTCACGCGCAAAGAAGCGGGGAAATCCTATTTCCTGCATCCAGGCAAAATGCGCTGGGATTATGAGGCTCCGGAAAAGAACACGTTTCTGGCGGACGGGAAGTATGCGTGGTTCATTACACCTTCTGACCATACCGCTACGCGCATGCCGGTGAAGAACAGCGAGGATTGGCGAACACCCCTGGCGTTTCTAACCGGCGGTGTGAAGCTCTCGCGGATTTGCGTGAACGTGGAGCCGGCGACGGATGTTTCGCCCAAGCAAACTGGGAACGCAGTATTCCGCTGCGAATTGCGAGGCGCCGGTGGCGAGGACACTGCTGGCGGTGTCGCGGGCAAGGAAAGCGCCGCCGCGAAGGAGCACTCCGCGAAAAGGGCGGGAATGGTCCTGTTTGAACTATCACGGCAGGGTGAATTGAGCCGTATTCTGGTGGAGGAAGGAGCCGGCATCCGAGTGGAATTCATGTTTAAGGATTGGCAGTGGGATCCGGTCCTGCCGAAAACCCTTTTTCAGTTCGAGGCGGCGCCTGGCATGGTCATCGTGAATGGGCCACTACCCGATTCGCCGGGCCTGCGTCAGTAAGAAGAGAAGGGTAATCGCTCCCGGCCCGCCGTGTGTACTTGACGTAGCCCAATCGAATAGACCCTTTTTGGGCTATTCTCCGAATGAGGTAAACTAAGACCTATGGGGGAATTCGTCTGCCGCGTTGCCGACGCCAATGGGCGGGTCTTCTCGCACGTTGAAGCCGCCGGCACGCTCGAGGAAGCGCGCCAGAAACTCGCCGAGCGCGGCTTGTTCGTTTATTCCGTGCGATTGCGCAGCGGCCTCGTCAGCGGCATGCTCGGGGTACGCAAAGAACGCAAGATCGGCGGAAACGATTTCCTGATCCTCAATCAACAATTCAATACGCTGATCAAAGCCGGCCTGCCCATCCTGCGCGCGCTGGACCTGTTAGCCACGCGCGCAACCGCTCCCAAACTGCGGCCTGTCTTGACGCAGATTCGCGACCGCGTACGGGAAGGGAAGTCGCTTTCGGAAGCGGTTGACGAAGCCGGCGTGTTCTCCAAAATGTATTCGACGGCCATTCTGGCCGGGGAAAAGAGCGGCAACCTTTCCGGCGTGCTGGATTACTTTATTGCGTACCAGCGAGTGAGCACGGGGGTAAAGAAAAAGATATTGGCGACGCTGGTGTACCCGACGCTGCTGGTGTCGGTGGCATCCATCATCGTGACCTACCTGGTAACCGTGGTGATTCCGAAATTTGCCTTGCTCTACAAAGATCTGGGTGTGGATTTGCCCGGTCCCACGAAACTACTGGTCACCGTGACGGTGGACTACCGTTATTACATTCTGGGATTGATTGCGGCGTTTTTCCTGACCTTGCTGGGCATCTTTTTCTGGTCTCGCAGCGAAGAAGGCGGAGTGGCGTTTGACAAAATGAAGTTCCGCATACCCATCCTCGGCGAAACTCTGCTGAAATTCCAGGTGGCCCAGTTTTGCCGCACCCTGGCCACGCTGTTGACGGGAGGCACGCCTCTGGTGAGTGCGTTACAGACAGCTTCGGAATCGATTACCAGTAAGCTGGTGCGAGGCACCGTGGGGCGCGCGACGCAGATGGTGCGCGAGGGCGAATCACTGCACGGGGCTCTGTCTTCCAGCAGAGTGATGCCGGAAATGGCACTGGATATGATCGAAGTGGGCGAGTCTAGCGGCGCGCTGGCACCCATGCTGAACAGCGTGGCGGAGTTCTACGAGGAAGAAGTGGGGTTGCGGTTGGGGGCGATGGTCGCGGTGATCGAGCCCGTTATTCTCATATTCATGGGTCTTCTGGTAGCCTTTATATTGATTTCGCTGTATTTGCCGATTTTCTCGTTCTCCATCTCGGGAGCAGGAAAGTAAGGATCGTGATCGTTTATGGCCACAGTTGATCCCAATGTCCACGATCCAATCGTGCCGGGCGGCGCGCCGGACGCGGCGCAGGAACGCGAACAGGCGCGGCGTCTGGCGGAGCGTTACCGTTGCGGGTTTATTGACCTGACGGAACAGCGCATTGACCCTGAGTTGTTCCGCACCATTCCCGCGGACCTGATGTTCCGCTACAACTTTGTGCCTTTGGTGACGCACAACAACACTCTGGTGATCGCCGTGGCCGATCCCGGCATGGTGATTCTGAGCGATGAATTGCCACTGCTGTTGGGAAAGAAGCTGGCATACAAGGTTGCCACGCCGCGGCAGATCGGCGACTTGCTGAAACGCACGGAGCAATCGCAGCGCGTTCTGGAGCAGGCCACAGAAGCGTTCACGCTGCAGGTTTCCAAGGACGAGGAAGAGGGCGACGAGACCATCTCCGGGGACCGCCTGACGCGCGACTCCACGGTGAGCCCAGTCGTAAGGCTCGTCGAAACGGTCATCTTCACAGCGCTGGAACGCAGGGCAAGCGACATCCATATTGAAGCGCGCGATTCGGAAGTCGCAGTGAAGTACCGCATTGACGGTGTTTTGCAGCACGCCATGCAGCCCA
>Ga0181538_10003732_pt1 | contig 14687 bp, 11 predicted proteins | sample PEATcosm2014_Bin_40_FD_119773 | JGI IMG/M metagenome (GOLD analysis project Ga0181538, IMG submission 119773) | Peatland microbial communities from MTU Mesocosm Facility, Houghton, MI, USA - PEATcosm2014_Bin23_30_metaG | ecosystem: Environmental > Terrestrial > Soil > Wetlands > Peat | place...
CCATTTCGAGCAGCCTCTGCGCCTAGAGCCGATGAGCAAGTTTCCGGTTGTCCGCGATCTCGCCGTGGATCGCTCCATCATGTTTGAGAATTTGAAGCGCATGAAAGCCTGGATACCGATCGATGGCACGTACGATATCGGCGAAGGCCCCCGCATGTCGCCGGACGAACAAGAGAAAGCGTATCCGCTTTCGCGTTGCATCACCTGCGGCAACTGCCTCGAGGTTTGCCCGCAAGTCAACGAGCGGAGCAATTTCATCGGCGCGGCGATCATCAGCCAGGTGCGCCTGTTCAACATGCATCCGACCGGCGCGATGCACGCTCGCGAACGCCTGGAGGCCGTGATGGGTCCGGGCGGCGTCGCCGATTGTGCGAACGCACAGAACTGCGTCATGACGTGCCCCAAGGGAATTCCGCTCACTGAGTCGATTGCCGAAGTGAATCGCCAGGCGATTCGCCGCGCCGTCACCGGCCTGTTGTTTGGGTAAATCTAATGTTTTCTTATCCGCTGCTCGCCTTGGCTGGAGTCGGCGACAAAGCCTCCGCCTCTCCCGCCGCATCTGAATCCATCGCTCTTCGGGCGCGCGAACTTCATTTTAATTCCCTTGTTGTGGACACGCATGTTGACGTCGCGCAACGATTCTTTTTTGAGCGATTCGACATGGGGAGCCGCGATTCCGAAGGCAGCGTGGATATACCGCGGCTGCGCGAAGGCGGCGTCGGCGCTATCTTCTGCGCGGCCTGGATTCCCGGGAAAATCTCCGGGCCACCAGCCGTGAAACGCGCGCTCGATCTACTCGACTCCGTACGCGAGCAGGTGCGCTCACATATCGCAGATCTCGCACTCGCGCGCACCGCGGATGAGATTCGCGCTGCGCGCCGCGACGGTAAAATCGCGCTCGTCCTTTGCGTCGAAGGCGGCCACATGATCGACAACGATCTTGCCGTCCTTCGCACATTTGGCGCGCTTGGCGCACGCTACATGACACTCACGCACTTTGCCGACATTGATTGGGCCGGCTCTTCCGGCGGTCTGGTCGGCGCGGGTGGAAACAAAGGGCTCAGCGAATTCGGGCGCGACGTTGTGCGCGAGATGAATCGCCTGGGGATGGTCGTGGATGTTTCGCACGTCTCGGATCAAACGTTCGCGGACGTACTCGATGCGAGCAGCGCGCCGGTGATGGCGTCGCATTCCTGTTGCCGCGCGATATGCCCTGCGATGCGCAATCTCAGCGATGACATGATTCGCGCGCTTGCGGCGCGCGGCGGTTTGCAGCAGATTGTATTTCACATGGGCTTCTTGAGTGCGGAGTATCATGCTGCAATGCGGGCGGCGTTCTCCGAATTCGAGGCCCGCAGCCGCGCCCGGAACGAGAGCTTTTCGGAGAATGAAGCTCGTACCTTGCGGGAAGACGTAAGTCTAAGCGACGAGATGGTGCGCGAAGGCAAGTTGCCTGCGGTGAGCTGGGAGAAAATCGTTGAGCACGTGGATCACGCGGTGCAGCTCGTGGGCGCGGAACACGTCGGGCTGGGATCGGATTTCGACGGTGCGTTCATGCCCGAAGGAATGGAAGATGCCTCGAAATGGCCGCGTATCACTGAAGCGCTGCTGCGGCGTGGCTACCCGGAGGACGACATTCGGAAGATTCTGGGAGAGAACGTGCTGCGCGTATTGGCGGATGCCGAACGCGTGGCACAGGAAATCGCGGCTGCTGCCAGCTCGTAAACTGAGGATGGTAGCGCAAGCCGCATAGACAAAGGAGAATTCATGAGCAAGGGATTTGCAGGGATAAGTCTTGTACTCGCCTTGGCGATTTCTTGTGTGTTGGCCGCGGCGCAGGCGCCGAGCGCACCGCAGCACACGACACACGCTCCAGTTACACATGCGGCTCTGACCTACGATCACGCGCTGCTTGCGCCGTCGCTGCTCAAGCTGAAAGCGCCCGACGTGTACGAGGTGCGAGTTGTTACAACAAAGGGCGCGTTTGTGATAACGGTGACGCGCGCTTGGGCGCCGAACGGCGCGGACCGGTTTTACAATTTGGTCCGGCATCACTATTACGACGGCGCTAGTTTCTTTCGCGTGCTGAAGGGTTTTGTCGTGCAGTTCGGATTGAGCGCGTATCCCGAAGTGAACAAAGTTTGGGCTAACGCGAACATTCCGGACGACCCGCCAAAGCAAACGAATGGCGCGGGCTACGTGACGTTTGCGACCGCCGGGCCGAACACCCGCACCACGCAGGTGTTCGTTAATCTCGCCGACAATTCACGGCTCGATTCGATGGGTTTCGCCGCGTTCGGCCAGGTGACTGAAGGAATGGACGTCGTCAACCAACTTTATGGCGATTACGGCGAGGGGGCGCCCGACGGGCATGGACCGAGTCAGGACGACGTTGCGAGCAAGGGCCGCACGTTTCTTCAGAAGAATTTCCCAAATCTCGACAGCATCACAACCGCAACGATTGTAGCTCCCGCGGCCACGGCGACACCGAAAGCGGCCCCGAAGCCTGCGCCGAAGGCGGCTCCGAAACCACCGGCAGCGAACTGATGCGCGCGATTTAGCCGACGCCGAGGACGCCGACGAGTTCGCGCACGGACGCGGCGGATTTTTGCAGCGCGGCGTTTTCTTCAGGCGTGAGCTTGATTTCGATAATCTGCTCGACGCCGCGCGCGCCGAGTTTCACCGGCACGCCGACATACAGGCCCTTGATGCCGTACTCGCCTTCGAGATACGCGGCGCACGGCAGGATTTTCTTTTTGTCTTTCAGGATGGCTTCCACCATTTCCACCACCGCGGCCGACGGCGCGTAGTAGGCGGAACCCGTCTTCAGCAAGTTGACAATCTCTGCGCCGCCTTTGCGTGTGCGGTCGACGATGGCGTCGATTCTTTCTTTAGAGAGAAGATCGGGGAGGGGAATTCCCGCTACGGTGGAATAGCGTGGCAGCGGCACCATGTCGTCGCCGTGGCCGCCGAGGACAAATGAATTCACATTCTCCACGCTGACGTTTAACTCCTGCGCAACGAAGGAACTCATGCGCGCGGAATCCAGTACGCCGGCCATGCCCATGACGCGATTCTTAGAAAAGCCGGAGATTTTGTACGCGGCTTGCACCATGGCGTCGAGCGGATTGGTGACCATGATAAGGATTGCGCTCGGCGAATACTTCACCACCTGCTCGACTACACCTTTGATGACGTCGTAGTTGGCTTTGAGCAAATCGTCGCGGCTCATGCCGGGCTTGCGCGGGAATCCCGCAGTGATCACGACGACGTCGCTATTGGCCGACTCGCGGTAGTCGCCGGCAGCCGTCGAGATTCCTACCGCGTGCGAATCCGACCCAGTGATGGGCGTGGACTCCATCATGTCTAGGGCTTTGCCAGCGGGCGGGCCGTCGAGAATATCAGTGAGCACGACGTCGGCCAGTTCGAGATCGACGATGCGTTGTGCGGTGGTGGAACCGACAAAACCGCCCCCTACGACTGTGACTTTCTTTCTCATGCGTCCGCTCCTAAGTAATTCTAATTGCCACGGGAATTGGCCCGTTTGCTTTCTTCAGGGGCTAAAGCCCCCACATCTACGACCGTTCCGCCGGAGCTAAAGCTCCGGCCTCCTATAGAGGCAAGGACGCGATGCGCTAGCCGGCGGCGGCTTTGTGTTGCATATTTTCGATGATGGCGGAGGCAAACTCTGACGTGCGGAGTTTGGTGGCTCCTTCCATCATGCGCTCTAAATCGTACGTTACGCGTTTCTGCAAGATTGTGCGGGCGAGGCCGTCTTCGATGAGGCGGGCGGCTTCGCCCCAGCCTAGAAAATCAAACATCATTGCGCCTGACAGCATGACCGAACCGGGATTGATCACGTCCTTATCGGCGTATTTGGGCGCGGTGCCGTGCGTGGCTTCAAAGACGCCGAAGCCGTCGCCGATATTCGCGCCGGGGGCGATGCCGAGTCCGCCGACCTGCGCGGCGCAGGCGTCGGAGAGATAGTCGCCGTTAAGATTGGGCGTGGCGAAGACCTGATACTCGTCGGCGCGCGTGAGGACCTGCTGGAAGACGGAATCGGCGATGCGATCGTTGATCATGATTTTCTGCTTCCAGCGTCCCTGACCGTGCGTGGCGTAGATGGAATCGAGGACCCCTTTGATTTCGGCATACAGCTTTTGCTTGAAGGCGTCGGTGGCCTGATCGATGCCAGGTTCGATCGCAGCGGCGTTTTGTTCGACGGTGAGGGCAGGATTGCGGTCTTTATTGTCCACGATCCAACTCTCGCGTTCGGTGATGATGTCCGCGCGAAATTCCTCTTTGGCGAGTTCGTAGCCCCAATCGCGGAAGGCGCCTTCCGTGAATTTCTGGATGTTACCTTTGTGCACGAGCGTAACGATGCCGCGGTTGCTTTCGATGGCGTGACGGATCGCGCGGCGGACGAGGCGCTTCGTGCCGAAGGGCGACATCGGCTTGATGCCGATGCCAGAATCTTCGCGAATCTTTTTGGGGCCGCCGCCGAGCATCTCCTTGTTCAGGAATTCGATAAGCTTTTTCACTTCGGGTGAGCCCGATTTCCATTCGATTCCGGCATACACGTCTTCCGTATTTTCCCGGAAGATGACGACGTTCATGTGCTCGGGATGGCGTACCGGCGACGGCACGCCGGAGAAATAACGCACCGGGCGGACGCAGGCGTAGAGATCCAAGAGTTGACGCAAGGCGACGTTGAGCGAGCGAATGCCGCCGCCGACCGGAGTGGTGAGCGGGCCTTTGATGGCCACGCGGAAATCGCGAATGGCGTCAACCGTGTCTTGTGGCAGCCATTCTTTGAACGTGTTGAAGGCTTTCTCACCCGCGAAAACCTCAAACCAGGCGACTTTTCTTTTTCCACCATATGCCGCCGCGACCGCAGCGTCGAAGACGCGTTCGGAAGCTTTCCAGATGTCGCGGCCAGTGCCGTCGCCCTCAATGTAGGGGAGAATGGGACGATCGGGGACGCGAATTGCGCCGCCGAAATATTCGATGGCTTGGCCATCGGCCGGCAAGGGCTTGCCGTTGTACGACGCCTTCATGATTGCGAGTTCCTCCTACTCGGCACGAAATAATTCGCGCGAACACAAGACAATAACACAGTCGAAGCGCGCGACACATGGGGGCGGGGTGCGCAGAAATGTGAAGGTGTACAGAAGTGGGCAGACTACCCTTCAAGAGGAGACTAGAGTGGTCTTGCTTATTGGGATTGGTAGCTAGAAGAAAATTGAGGGTGGAAATCATGATTAAGCGACTCTTGGCTGTTGTTTTCCTGACGTTTGCGTTTGGTGCGCTGTGCCCGTCGCCTGCGGCGGCAATGAACACGCCCCGGTCCGACTCGAGCTACGCAAGTCATCACCGCCGGCATCGTCGACATCGGCACCCGTACTAGATTCACAGGGTTTGCCTCTGGTGTTGAAAGTTAGCCACCGTTATTCAGGATGAGGCCGGGTTGGTCGCGCGTGCGAAAATGCTCGCGCGGCCAATTTGGATTTGACATTGTCGTGGTTTGTGCCGCCCCACCGTGACTTTCCCTAAGATTACTGCGAATACCTAGGGCTTAGGATTGGGGCTATCGGTCTATGCCGCCGCTACGGGCTGGTTCGAGCGCTGTTGTGTCAAGAGAGAGGGCGGGGGGACAGGTAGGAATGCCTGTCCTACTGGGGCCCGAAAACCTGCTTAAGATTCGGCGGCGCGGACTACGATGTGGTCGTAGAGGCTACGGACGTGGCGGCGTGTGTTCTCCACGGCGGTTTCGATGCCTTCTGCGAGCGGGAACTGCCATTGTTCGAGAAGGCGCTGAACGCGGTCGGCCATACTGGATTCGGGGAGATGATTTGCGGCGCGGCCGGTGACAAGGCGCAGGGCGTGATCGATGCTGCGGTAGAGCATGGCGCCGGCGCGAAGGGTTTGCGCTTCAGTCGAGCCGAGTCCGGAAATCTTTGGGCCTAGCGATTCCAGTAGCGCGATTTGGCGGAGGACGTGTCCGCGGCGCTCGGAGAGCACGGCTTCGGTGAGCTGCTCATTGGGCAGGACGCGCGTGAGGAATAGAAACGCGAGCACGTATTCGATGTCGAAAAAACCGCCCGCCATTTTTTTGAACTCGCCCTTCTGACCGAGCGGCCGATCGGGATCGGAGCTTTCACGTTCGAGACGCTGGCGCGTGCGGGAAAGATCACGCGCGAGCGATTTGGGCTCGGAGAAGCGGCGCACGATGCACTCGTGGACTTGACGCAGGGCTTCCATGCCGAGATACGGATTTCCTGCGACGGGCCGGGCCTTCAAAAATGTTGCGGCCTCCCAGGCCTGCGCTTCCGACTGAAAATATTCCTTGAGATAGCTGACGGTTTGCAGCGTTTCGCCTTCGGCGCCGCGCGGGCGGAGGCGCGTGTCTACTGGAAAGAGGAGGCCTTCGCGCGTCTGGCTGCTGGCGATGTGAATGAAACGCTCGGCGAGAAGGCGCCAGGGTTCGCGATCCTGCACGGACATGCCTTCGTCCACGAGGAAAATCAGATCGACGTCGGAGCCGATGTCCATTTCGCCGGTCCCGAGGCGGCCGAGGGCGAGCACGGCGAAAGGGGAGCCTTCGAGATCGTTGGTTGTCTGGTTCATGAGCGCGGCGAGATCGAGGCCGCGCTGGATGGCTTCCTCAGCGAGCTGGGTGAGCGCGCGGAAATTATCGAATGGCTGGCTGGTGCCGAGCAGAGCACGAACCAGAGTGGCCAGAACTCCGCGGCGATAAGCGATGCGGAGCGCGGACATGGCTTCTTCTGCGGCCGTGGCGCTGAGCGGCGTGCCCAATTCGAGATGCGGAAGCGCGCCGCGGAAGCCGGCGAGGCCGGGATCGGCGACGGCGGAAACTTCCTCGGGATTCCACGAGAGCAGATCCACGGCGAGATCACTGCGGGCGAGGACCTCGGCCGCGATGGAAACCCATTCAGGATGGGTTTCAAGTTGCGCCATCAGCTTGGGCTGAAGCGCAGCGGAACTGAGAAAACGCAGCAGGCCGCGGCGAACGAGAGTGGCTTCGGCATCGGAACGTTCCTCAGAAGCGATGGAAGCGGCAGCGGAGACAGCCGGGTACTCCGTGCGCAAGCGGCGGAGGATCGAGCCCATGCTGGGGTCGGAGCGCGCGGCATCTTCGCCGGCGGATGGTTCAGGGCCAGGGCCGGTGAGGATGCGTTCGTAGATTTCGCGGACGTCGCTGAAATGTTGTCCCACGCGATCGAGTAGGATTTCGCGCGGCGAGCGTGTGTCCGCCGGGCCAGGCTCGACGCCACAACGGCGTGCAAGGCGTTCGAGGGAATCTGCCGCTTCGGGCAGCGTGTGACGCTGGAGGCCGTCGCGAAGTTGGAGGCGGTGCTCGACCTTGCGCAGAAATTGGTACGCGGCGCTCAAACGAAAGAAATCGCGGCCGGTGAGGTGGCCTTTGTCGTGGAGGCGGCCGAGCGCGAGCAGCGTTGAAGGCGAGCGCAGCCAGTGATCGGAGCCGCCGTACAGGCGTTGCAGGCATTGCGCGAGGAATTCGATGTCGCGAATGCCGCCGGGAGAAAGTTTTACGTTCCAGCTGGGGGAGCGATTGCTGGAGGCGGCGCGCTTGCGAAGGCCGCGAGTCATCTCCTCGCGCGCGTTGAGTACGGCTTCGACGACGGCGAGATGAAATTCGCTGCGATAGACGAGCGGCTGCACTTCTTGCAAAAAGCTGCGGCTCAACTCGTGATCGCCCGCGGAGCCTCGCGCTTTAATGAGCATCTGCAATTCCCACTCGCGCGCACGGGTGCGATAGTAGTCGAGGGCGTTCGCAAGCGGGCTGGCGAGATCGCCATCGCCGCCTTGCGGGCGCAGGCGCATGTCCACACGATAGACGGCGCCTTCGGGTGTGGGTTCGGTGACGAGGTGGACGACTTCTTGCGCGAGGCGCGTGAAATATTCGGCGTTGGTAGCTTTGCCTTGGCCGCCGCCGGTGGTGTGGCCTGCGTGGCCGTAAAGGAAAAGGAGATCGATGTCGGAATTGTAGTTGAGCTCCTGCCCGCCAAGTTTGCCGAGGGAGATGATGGACATGCGCGTCGAATGTGTGCGGCCCTCGGAATCGATGAATTGAGGCGAGCCATAATCGTGCTCGATGCGCAGGGCGGCCATGAGGAGTGCGCGTTCGAGGAGCACGTCGGCGAGGTGGGAAAGCTCGAGCGCGGTCTCGGCGAGAGTGGCGAGGCCCAGGACATCGCGCAGCGTGATGCGCAGATATTCGCGGCGCTTGAAACGGACCAGCAACGACGCGGGATTTCCTTCGCGCGACATCGTCTCGAAGCGGGCGAATTCTTCGACCAGGTCTTCGGGAGATTTCAATTCCTCGAGACCCGAGGCGTTGCCCGTCAGATGTCGCGCGGGACCTTGCAGCCAGGCGAGCATCTGCGGCTGTTGCAAAACGAACTCTGAAAGATAGCGGCTATAACTGAACAGCACGAGAAGATGATGAAGCGCTACGGGATGTTCTTCGAGATAGCGGACGCGCTGGCTGATGCTCTGCGCGCCGTGTTCGACGGCCGCAGCCGGTGAGAGATCGGGGGAAAGAAAGCGATCGAGATAGGCGAGTGAGGCGTCCGGATCGGGGACTTGCGCGAGCAGGGCGGGCAATTTCGCCCAGAGACTTGCGGGCAAGCGGGGCGCAACCTGTTCAAGATTGGCGCGGGCGCGCTCAGGTTCGGCAAAAACAATGCTCGAAAATGCCGTTTCCATTGCGGCTACAGACTAGCGGAAGGCGAAAAAAGAAGCAAAGCGATTGCATGGCATGGGAATTATTTCCAGGCCGTGGCGGGGATGGAGAGGCTCGGCGTGGCGGCGTGCGGCGCGGGAGCGGATTGGGCGGCAAGGGGCGCATCGGCGATGGTCGCCAGTGTGGCTAGGGCGGAGAGGGCGGCCAGCTTGGACGTCTTGGGGTTTGCTTCACTCGGGACATTTTCACAGAGCAGGCGCAACGAGCCAAATTCGCCGCAAGCCTCGATTTCGTGGATGTTGCGCACGCCCTGGGGCGATGCGACTACGCGCACGCGGACTTCGCAACGATCGCCGACGGTGAGGGCCAAGGCAGCGGCGACGTTTGAGGTTGCGGGGAAGGCGCGGGCGGCATCGGCAGCCGACCCGTCGAAAACGACGGTGTCTTCGGTTAATTCTTTTAGTTGAATGCCTTGAGCGGAGATGAAGGGGGATCCGGCCAGCGTGCAGACTGGTTTGCGGCTGGTGAGTGTGACGCTTTCCATGCGGCCCACACAGGCCGCGCGGAGACCGTCGAGTCCGGCAATCGCCCCGGAGGGGAAGAGGATGCGGCAGCCGCGGCTTGCGGCTTCGCGGAACCAATCGTCGCGACCGAGCAGACCGCCGACGCTCATGACGAGGACATTTTTCCGGTGCGCGAGAACTTCCGGGATGAGCGTGGGAAGCGCAGCTTGACTTGCGGCTTCGACGATCCAGTCGGAGCGGTCGAGAAGTTCATCGAGATCGAGGATCGGCGGCGCAGATCGCAGGCTGGCGTTGAGAGCGGCTGCTTTGGGGTGGTCCGCGTCCGCGATGCCGGAGAGAACGGCGTTGAGATGGCCTTCGTCAATGTGGCGGGCGACCATCTGGCCGATCGCGCCAGCGCCGAAAATGCCGATACGCATCGGTGATGAGTGTGAGGCCATTACGAGAGCTCCATCATGCGATCGATGGCGCGTCGGGCGCGAGCGGCAGTTTCCGCGGGGACGCGGACCTGCGGGGCCATGGATTCTAGCGAGCCGATCACTTTGTCCAGCGTGATCGTTTTCATAAACGCGCAGACGGCGCCGGAATTGACGGCATGGAATGCGCGGTCGGGGTGCGCGCGGCGCAAACCGTGGAGGATGCCGGTTTCCGTGCCAACGGCGAATTCTTGCGCCGGGGAAGCCGCTACGTGGCGCAGCATTCCTTCCGTGGAGAGGAAAAACGTGCGGCTGGTTGGGAGCGAGCCGTCGAGAGCGCGCTCCATGCAGGAGCTGACGCAACCGCACTCGGGATGCAGAAGGAGTTCGATGTCCGGGTGCTCTTCGAGAACGGCGGCGACGTCTTCTGGGCGAATCATCCTGTGGATGTGGCAGTAGCCGGGATACGCAATGATGTTGGCGCGCCCGGTTTGACGGGCGATCACGCTGGCGAGGAATTTATCGGGGAGAAACAGAATGGGCCGCTCTTTTGGAATTGCGGCGACGACCTTGGCGGCGTTGGCCGAAGTACAACAGTAATCGCTTTCGGCTTTTACTTCGGCTGAAGTGTTGATATAGGCGACGACGACGGAATCGGGGAAGCGTGCCTTCCATGCTCGCAGCTCAGCGGCCGTGATGGAAGCTGCGAGCGAGCAGCCGGCGTTGGGATCGGGGAGGAGGACTGTCTTTTCAGGGCAGAGGATGGACGCCGTCTCGGCCATGAAGTGCACGCCGCAGAAAACGATGATGGAGGCCGATCCGCGCGCGGCTGCGTGGCAGAGGCGCAGCGAATCGCCTACAAAATCGGCGATGTCCTGAATTTCAGGCCGCTGGTAATGATGGGCGAGCAGGACGGCGTTCGTTTCGGCACAGAGCTCGCGCACGCGGTCTTGCTTGGCTTGGATTTCGGCGGCGGTGTCCTCGACGATTTCAATTGCCGGGAGGACGTATCGCGTCTCGAACTGAGCGGGCGCGGTTGACATTTTTGGTCCCTTCTTCGAGGAAAAGTTTCTGGCTGATGTCCAAGGCGCGCGCGGAGTGCGTGAGCGCGCCCATGGAGATTGCGTCCACGCCGGTTTCGGCGTAGGCGCGCAGAGTTGACTCGGTGATCCCGCCGCTCGCTTCGAGCAGCACGTGGTCATAAAGGCGTTCTTCACAGAGTGTGGCCAGCAATGGCGCGATCGCTTCGGGCACCCAGTTATCAAGCATGAGGAGGCAGGGGTAGAACTCAGCGACAGAAACGCGCAAACGGCGAAACGTTCTGGCGGCGGCCAGCGCGCCCTCGGAAGTGCGCACCTCAATTTCGATGAACGCGCAAACGTGGCGCGATTCCCACGCGCGCTCGATGGCAATCCGCGCGGAATCTTCTTCGCGCGGCCCGAGAAGTGTCAGGTGATTGTTTTTCAGGAGAATGGCGTCGCCGAGGCCGAGGCGGTGCGTGCCGCCGCCGCCGAGATGCACGGCGCGCTTATCAAGCAGGCCCCAGGGAGTCTTGCGCGTGGCGACCACGCAGGCGGAAGACGAAATCGCTCGGACTTGCGATTGCATCCGGCGCGCCATCGTGGCGATGCCGCTCATCCGCTGGAGAAGATTCAAAGCGAGCCGTTCAAGAGCGAGAACGTGTTCGCCATCGCCTTCGATGGTGATGAGAGAATCTCCAGGTTCGACATCGTCGCCGTCATTTTTTTGCGACTCCGCGGATACGCCGTAACGACCGTACAGCCACGCCGCTTCCGCCAAACCTGCCACGACGCCGTTTTCCTTCGCGAACATTTCCGCCTTGCCGTGGCCGCTTCTTAAATCGAAAAGTTCGGTAGTCAAGTCGCGATTGGCGAGATCCTGTCGGAGAAGGCTGTCCATCAACGTGCGCACGGATTCCTCGTAGAAGGCGTTTGAGAGAGCCAGTTGTCCGCCGCGGAAAAGGCACTGCTGAACGAGTTGGGATCGGGTGACTGGCATGGGCGCCGTTCTTACCTCAAGAGAAATCCGCGGGCGCGCAGGCGAACCTTTGCGCGGGTAATGCGATCGCGGCGTACCGCCTCGACCGTATGGAGATGGACTCCTCCGGTCAGAGAAGAAAGAAGTTGAGCGTGAGAGCCGCGCCAGTTGCGACAAAAATCTGCGACGTCGGCGCGCGATTCCAGCATCAGCGAACCGCGCAATTCACCGTAGAGCGGATGCTCGACGATGACGTCCAGCACTTTGCAGCCGAGATCGACCAGAATCTGCAATTCTTCTTCGGTGCGCTCGGGCTTATGGCGGCAGGCGAGGACAGCGCGAACGGCGCGGCCCGCGCGGGGAGAAACGAGATACCCTCGCGGAGTGGCCTCGATTTCCGCCCCAGCGGCGCGTAGGATCGCCAGGTCCTGCACGATGCACTGTCTGCTGACGCGGAACTGTCGCGCGAGATGGCTCCCTTGAACGGGGGCTTTCCGCGCGCGCAACAGGGATTCGATTTTCTTGCGCCGCGTGCCGCCTTCGCTCGTCCGCAAAGGCTTCTTCGCAGGGCGGCGAGTGGTTTGTGCGAGGGCCATAGATAGATGTCTTGTCACATATCTTGTCTTCTGTCAAGGCATGGGGGACGACGATTGTGATCGGGCTCGTGTTGCCCCTGCGGAGTTCAAACGCTTTGCCATGTCTCCGCAGCGTTCACGCTCTGGGCTATTGCTCTATGCTGTCTCTCCGGGACCGACTGTGGCCCTGCAGAATCCTCTTACGGGACCCACGAGCTGCAAATGAAATGGAACTATCTTAGGTGTAGCCGCGTACCATTGTCGTAGGGAGGGCGAACATGGCTGACGAGAGCGGTAGGCGGGGGCGACGGTCTCCCGCGGGCGCAATTGTCCTGATCGTGATTGGCGTGATTTTTCTGATGGCCCATTTCATTCCGAACATGGACCCGTGGCCGCTGTTTGCGCGCTACTGGCCGCTCATACTGATTCTTGTGGGGGCCGGAAAGCTGATCGATTACATGTGGGCGAATTCGCACAAGGATCAGCCCGCCCGCTCGCTCGGCGTTATGGCGGCGCTGATGATTTTGGGGCTACTTTTCCTAGTGGGGCTGTGGCGCCATCCCGGTCAGGGGCGACAGGATCACATGAGCCGCGAGGTGGACGCACAGGGAGCGCAGTCGGTGCGAGCGCATATCGAGATGCCTGCCGGGACGCTGCACCTTTCGAGCGGGGCCGCGAGCCTTTTCGATGGGGATTTTGAGTACACGGGCGCGAGTGCGGTCCCCAATGTGAATTACAACGTGGCGAGCAGTCACGGTGACCTGGAAATTTCCGCCGGGCGTTCCAACATTCACTTTGCCACCCCCTCCTCCGACGACATTTGGGATTTGCGGCTCAATTCAGCGATGCCGACCGAACTGACGATTGATATGGGCGCCGGAACCGGCAATCTGCGGCTGAACGATCTGAATCTGACGAGTCTTGAAGTAAATCTCGGCGCGGGGACGCTGAACCTGGATTTGAACGGCGAGTGGAAGCAAAGTTTTCACGGAGACATCGAAGGCGGTGTGGGCACCGCGACGGTGGAGTTGCCGAAGGACGTCGGCGTGCGCGTGCATGCCGAGGGCGGAATTGGATCTGTAAACGCGAGCGGGTTGAAGCGCGACGGCGATGACTACGTGAACGACGCCCTGGGAAAATCGCCGGTAACTCTGGATTTGACCGTGCAGGGCGGCGTGGGAACGATCAATCTCGAGGGCGCTCAGTAGCGGCGTAAACTGATTGGCGTGCGCGCGTCACGCGGCGAAGCGCGCGTGATGATCCTTGAAGATGCAGCGGTCCATTACGACGAATAACCCGGCTTCGCGCGCCCGGGCAGCGGCGGCCTCATTTTCGACACCTTCCTGCATCCAAATCGCGCGCGCAGCGATGCGAATTGCGCTCTCCACGATTTCCGGGACCGCTTCAGGCCGGCGAAAAATATTCACGATGTCCACGTGTTCGGGGATGTCTTCGAGGCGCGCGTAACAGCGCTCTCCGAGGATCTCCGTCTCGCCGGGATTGACGGGAATAATGCGGTAGCCCGCGGATTGCATGTAGCGCGAGACGCCATAACTTGGCCGCGACGTGCGCGAAGAAAGCCCGACAACCGCGATGACTTTGGATGATTCGAGTAAATCGCGAATCGCGTCCGAGGTCATTTTGTTTTCGGGCGAGCGAAGTAGCGCGATTTGCGCGGAGACTTGCCGGTCGGCTTAATGCGCGGCTTGTTGCTGGGGGTGCTGCTTGGCTTAAAGCTCGGTTTTCCGCTGTCCCTAAAGCTCGGTTTGAAGCTTGGCTTTATGGTTGTCTTGAAGCGCGGCTCATGGCCAGCGGCGTGGCTCGGTGTTGTACTTGTGGACGACTTAACGGCGGTTTCCGTTAACGATCGCTCGACGGCTCGGGAGAACGACGTTACCTCGGCAGGTTCGAGGCGCCGGTAGGTTCCCTCGGGGACTCGTTCGAGATCGAGGGGGCCGAGGCGCACGCGCTTCATTTTTTCCATGCGGTGCCCGAGATCGAGGAGTGTTTTCCCCAGTGTGTCGCGGCGTGCGCTCGAAAGTTGGACTTCGTACCACGGATTTTCCTTAGAGCCGCGCGATGATTCGAGGGGATCGATGCGGACGTGGGCGGCCGCACCGATGGCGCACATCTCTTCCTCCGAGAGGCGGCCCTTCACCTTAATCCAATATGTTTGCGGCAAACGGGACGCGGCTTTCAGCACGCGCGCGGCGAGTTCGCCGTCGTTGGTGACCAGGACGAGTCCACTCGCGGCATAATCGAGGCGGCCGACGGGATAGACGCGCTCGGGAACTCCGGGCAAGAGATTGCGCAAGGTGCGCCGGCCCTCGGGATCCGCGAGCGTCGAGACGACCTGCGACGGCTTGTGCAGCAGAATGTACGCGTGCGTGGTGGCGGGACGCGCGACGCGGCCTGCGGCTTCGACGCGATCGCGTTCGGGATCGGC
>Ga0181538_10003735_pt1 | contig 14684 bp, 15 predicted proteins | sample PEATcosm2014_Bin_40_FD_119773 | JGI IMG/M metagenome (GOLD analysis project Ga0181538, IMG submission 119773) | Peatland microbial communities from MTU Mesocosm Facility, Houghton, MI, USA - PEATcosm2014_Bin23_30_metaG | ecosystem: Environmental > Terrestrial > Soil > Wetlands > Peat | place...
CGCTTCTTGTCGTCGCTGCTTCGCCCTTCGGCCCATCGCCATGCGCGCAGTTTACGGACTACCGCTGTGGATTACGTCAGCATTTTTCTCTCAGGAATCCAGACTTTCACCACGGCCTGCTAGCATCGCCCTTCTTAATGCAGGGCTGCAAGCCCTGCTCCACCCCGGATCGGTCCGAAGACCGGTCCGACATCGTGAATCATCCAGCTCACCCGCCGGCGATGACTTGCCACGCCGATTTCAGCGACTCGGGCAGACCGTAGATATCCATCGCGGTAATTGCGATGGCGCTGGCCCATCCGGCAATGAGCAGGAACCAGCCGCTTCTCCACGCGCCCATCCGCTTGCGAGAACTGGTGAAGTGCAGGAGCGGGAACATGGCAAAGGGCAACTGCAAGGCCAGCACCACCTGGCTCAGGGTCAGCAGATCGTTCACGCTGCTCTCGCCGCGCGTGCCGATGATCAGGATCGCCGGCAGGATAGCCAGCCCGCGCGTGATCAGCCGCCGCACCCAGGGCGTCAGCTTCCAGTGCATGAATCCTTCCATCACCACCTGCCCCGCCAGGGTCCCGGTGATGGTACTGCTCTGCCCGCTGGCCAGCAGCGCCACGGCAAACAGCATGCTGGCCGCGGCCGTGCCCAGCAGTGGGGCCAGCGTGAGGTAGGCCACGCGAATCCAATCGGTCCCGGCGCCGAAGCGGACCACCTGGCCGCCGGCGACGGTCATGCTGTCCTTGCCGTTGAACACCATCGCCGCCAGCACCATGATGGCGGCGTTGACGAAGAACGCGATCGACAGCGCCACCGTCGAGTCCAGCGTATTGAAGCGGATGGCGGTGCGGATGGAACTCTTATCTTTCTCGAACTTGCGGCTTTGCACCAGCGCCGAGTGCAGGTAGAGGTTATGCGGCATCACCGTGGCGCCGATGATCCCGATCGCCACGTAGGCCATGCCCAGGCGGCGGAGCCCGGGGGTGAGGAGGGCATGCCCCATCTCCAAAAAGCTGGGCGCGGTCTGCGGAAGGATGAAGATTTCTATGAAGTAGCAGATGCCGATGGTCGCCACCAGCACCAGCACCACGGCCTCGACGGTGCGTATCCCAAAGCGCTGCAAGGCCAGCAAGAGCAGCACGTCCGCGGCGGTGATCAGTACGGCCCAGAACAATGGGATGCGGAACAGCAGGTTCAGCGCCACCGCGCTTCCCAAGACTTCGGCCAGGTCGCAGGCGCCGATGGCCACCTCGGACAGCAGCCAATTCGGCCAGCGTGTCCACTTGGGATACCAGTCGCGGCAGCATTGCGCCAGATCTTTTCCCGTGACCACGCCCAGGCGCGCGGAAATCACTTGCATGAAGATGGCCATGAGGCTGGCCACGGCCACCACCCACAGCAGGCCATACCGGAATTGCGCTCCCCCGGCCAGATCGGTTCCCCAGTTGCCGGGGTCCATGTAACCAACGCTCACCAGCAGGGCCGGTCCCACGTAGGCTCGCCACTGCCGCCAGAATCCCGCGGCGTGGTGCGGCACCTCGACGGTGCTGTGCATCCCTTCGAGGGAGAGGTGATTCACCTGAGAAGGCGTCGCCTTCGCCTCTTCGGCATGGTTTTGTGGGGTAACAGCCATTAGCCTTGGTACAGAAAGATTAATGAATACCGGTTAATGTTTCCGCAACTTGCCCGCTCCCGCCGGCGCGACCCACACCTTTTCCGCCGCCGGGCCGCCCACCGAGACCTTGTGCTTGTCGGTCAGCAAGGTCATGGTCTGGTCGTAATTCCGCTCCAGTACCCGCAGCTTCGCCCCGGGACGGATGCCGCGCTCGTCGAGAAAGCGCAACAGCGCGCTGTCCCGCTCGTACATGCTGCTTACCTGGTAGCTCTTGCCGGGTTCAGCTTCCGCCAGCAGGCGCAGGCCGCGGCGGCGGCGGGCTTCGCTGCGCTCGGGAACCACCGGATTCCCGTGCGGGCAAGTCCCCGCCGGACCCAGTTTCTGCGCCAGTTTCGCCTCGAACTCCGCCGACACTGCATGCTCCAGGCGCTCGGCCTCGTCGTGCACCCGGTACCACTCCATGCCGAACACTTCCGCCAGCATGCGCTCGATCAGGTGGTGCCGCACCATGGTTCTGAGGGCCACTTTGCGGCCGGCCGCAGTCAATTCGACCCGGCCGTCGGCGCGCACCGCGACCAGTCCGTCGCGCTTCAGCCGCCGCAGCGCCATGGTGACCGCGGGCGCGGAAACCGCCAGCCGGTGCGCCAGCGTCGCCGAGATGACGTGCTCGCCCTCGCTCTCGGCTTCGAGGACCGCTTTCAGGTAGTCTTCCTTCGAGATGGTGATCATATGGACGTGGGCTTCCGCCATTGGCACACAGATTATACCCCAATGGTTAACCACAGTTAACAGATTAGGCAGCGCAGGCGCCTTCTGTCTGGAGGCCCGTCTTCGGGCCTACGGCCCTAAGCGCGGCGCCCCTCGAGGTTTGACGCCATCGCCCGGGCCTGGTCCCAAAAACCTCCGTCTCCAAATAAAAAAGCCAGCGGAAAGCTCCGCTGGCCAGATCACAAACACAAATCGCTTCAGTGCTTCAGGTCCGCCTCTTGCAGCTTGGCGCCCGGCGGGACCATCCAGAGTTCGGCCTGGTCGCCATATTCGCCGCCATCGCGGAGTTGCAGGCGCTTTTCATCGATGCCTTTTTCCTTGGTGAGATACTGCGCGGCGCTGGCCGCCCGCTGCTGGGCCAGCTCCCGGTTCTCACCCGATTCAATCAGCCCGAGCACCACCAGCGAGCTGTCGGTGTCGCGCTCCAGGCGCAAGGCTACGCCATCCAGCACGGCCTTGCCGCTGTTGTCGACGCGGGCGCTGTTGCGATGGAAGGAGACGTAGTTCAGCTTGGTGGGCGCCAGCGCGGCCCGGGGCGAATCCACGTTGACGGTGGTTTTGGCGGTGGCGGCGAGATCGCGGTCGTCCGTCACCGTGGCCACAACCTGCACCGGACCAGCGGCCAGGTCGCGAGTGTCGAGCACGGCGGTGTTCTCCCGCTGCACCAGCCGCGCATTGGCGGCGCTGAAGGAGAAGGACAGCGGGCGATGGTCAGCGCTGGAAGCTTCACACGCGATGGTTGAGGTATCGCCGGCATGCACTGCCGGGGGCTCCGCTGTACAAGCAATGACGGGAGGCTGCGGAGCCGCCGCCGGGGTTTGCACCGCGGCGGTCTGGGCGGCTTCCGGCGCAGCTTGCTGCGCGGTTTCCTGCGGCACAGGCGACGCCTGCGGTTCGGCCTCGCCCGTCTCCGGCGTAGCCTCCTCCAGTTCCACGCCGTCGCCCAGATGGATGTCTTCCAGGGCCAGCGTGACCATGGCGGTCGAGCTGGTCGGGGTCACGCTCAGCACGATCATTTCCCCCAGGCTGATGCGGGGAAACTCGCGCAGCCGGCTATGCGGGAAGGTGCCCGCCGCGACCTGGCTGTCGTCGTAGTAGTTGGCTTTGAACGACAGGTTATCCACCTCATCGTTCTTGTAGCTGTCATAGCTGCGCACGGCGCGGAAGTAGTCGCCGGCCTGCACTCCCTGGTTGGCCCCGACATTCAGGTAAACCTTCCTCCCCATCCCCGCCAGGGTGTCAAAGTCTTTCGCCATGGCGATCCTGCCGGTGAGCTTTCCATTGGCCGGGGCAAAGGGATCGAAATTGATTTTGCCGCGCAGCGCGGGCGTCGCTCTTTCGACAAACGGGATCGCAGCGTCGCCCGGCATGATGTCCTCGCAGGTGAACTCCACCTGGGTGACGGCAATGTTGTTGTGGATGGCGACCACCCGCACCCGGCCAATATCGGCGTAGGGGCGGCCCAGTTGCCGCAGCAGGGTGTTTTGCCCGCGGAAGGCCTCATAGTGGTTGGGGTCCCGCACCTGGCGGACCAGCCAGTACTGGGTTCCCACCGCGAACCCGCTGCCTTCCAGGTAAACGTAGCCGCGGTCCGCGAAGCGGGTTTGGTGGGGCGTCTCCCGCCCGCCGGCCACGAATCCCGCCTTCTGCAATCCCTGGTTGCTGACGAACCCGGCGCAGTACACGTCCGAGTAGGTTGGGGCTTGCTGCCGCGTGACGATGTTGGTGAGTTTGACCTGCGCTGTGGCCGCGGTGGCTACCGCCAGCAGCAGCAAAACTAGACTACGTTTCATGGATTCCTCCCCGGATTCCCCAACCTCAGACAGGGCCCTGGCCGCCATCGTCGAATCCGGCTAACGCGATGATCCGGAAGGCGCAAGACCACGCACCAATGCGGACTGTCTGCTGCGAAACTAGCAATGGTTACCGCAGAGGGTCAAGGTAACCACTGTTACCAGAAAGGCACGTTTTTCGAGCATGACCTTTAGATAGTGGCAGAATCGGTTGTTGCATCATTTGTTGTGCGCCTGTAATATGCGCGCGTTCCCCAGCTATGCCCGGTAACTCGAATTACATGCCGCGCCTGCTTCCCCTCCGCCTGCCCCGGGTCTGCGTAGCCATCGTGGGCGTCACCCCGGCTGAGATGTTCGAAAAAGCGGAGGCCGTGGTCAGGGATAACCCGTTCATAGAGTTGAGGTTAGACTATATTAGGCAGCCGGCGCTGGCGCTCCAGAAGCTGCGCCGCTTCGCCGATTTCCACCCCGAAGCCCTGGTGATCGCCACCTGCCGCCGCGCCGTCAGCGGGGGCAAGTTCCGGGGATCGGTGGCGGCCCAGGTGGACGTTCTGGTAAAGGCCGCCGCCAGCGGCAGCCAATTCGTCGACCTGGAACTGGAAAGCGCCGCCGCCTTGAAATCGAAAGACCTGGACCGCTTGCGCGCCGCCGCCGCCGTCATTCTCTCCTTCCACGACTTTCGCGCCACCCGCAAGCTCGACGAGACGTTCCAGAGAATGGCCGCTTTTCCGGCGGACTACTACAAGGTGGTCAGCACCGCCAATTCGCTCTACGACAACGTCGTGACCATGAAGTTCCTGGAGCGCCAGAGCGAGAAGCATTCCATGATCGGGCTCTCGATGGGTGAGCAGGGGATCATCAGCCGGGTGCTGTGCGTGCGCGCCGGCAGCGTCTTCACCTTCGCCTCGGCCGCGGCCGGAGAGGAGACCGCGCCGGGACAGATCACCGCCCGCACTCTGCGTGACACCTATCGCATCGACCAGGTGGATGCCGCCACCAAGGTGTATGGCGTGGCCGGCGATCCGGTGGCGCACTCGCTCTCGCCGCTCATGCTGAACACCGCCTTCCGCCGCGAGAACGTGAACGCCGTATATCTCGCCCTGCACGCCACCAAGCTCACCGACCTGCTGGCCTGCGTGCGCGACATTCCCCTGCACGGGCTCAGCGTCACCATGCCCTACAAGCAGGCGATCATCGAGCACCTGGACAACACCGACGCGGTCACCGAAAAGATCGGCGCCTGCAACACCGTGATCCGGGCGCAGGATGGAAAGCTCTACGGCTACAACACCGACGTCTCCGGGGTGGTGCGTCCGCTGGAGCAGCGGCTGCACCTGTCCGGGGCCAAGGTGCTGGTGGTGGGCGCGGGAGGCTCGGCGCGCGCCGCCGTCTTCGGATTGAAGGAGCGGGGAGCCGAAGTCTTCATCATCAACCGCACCACCTCGGCGGGACAGAAGCTGGCCCGCCAGGCCCGGGCCAAGTTCCTCAACCGCACCCAAATGCGCAGCCTCGAGTTCGACGTGATCGTCAATGCCACGCCCGTCGGCATGGGCGGCGCCAAAGTGTCGCCGCTCAGCGAGAAGGAACTAAAGGCGCGCATCCTGTTCGAGATGGTCTACACCCCGGCCGAAACCCGCCTGGTCAAGATGGCCCGCGACAAGGGCCTGCAGGTGATCACCGGGGTGGAGATGTTCGTCCAGCAGGGCGCGCGGCAGTTCGAGATCTGGACCGGCAAGCCGGCGCCCGCCGACGACATGCAGCGGGTGGTGACGGCAGCCCTGCAGGCCCGCGCCGCCAACGGCAACCACAAGCAGGGCGCGTCGGAGCTGGCGGCTTCGTAGGGCGGCCCGTCGTGTGGCTGATGGACACCGTGGAATCCGCGTTCTCCCTGCTCAAGCGCGGTATCATCGGAACGTGGCATCGCGTGAGTGCGAAGCATCTCCCTGCCCACCTGAACGAAATGACGTAGCGTTTCAATAATCGTAAGAACCCGTTCTTGTTCCGCGATACGATCAAGCGGACGTTGAGTGCCGACAATGTTGAGTTCATGGAACTGACTACGGCGCCAGCTTCTTAGCAAGTTGCTCCAAGTAACCTGCCGCGCCACTAACCGGATAAGCACCTGCCAAAATTCCACGAAACACAATTAGATTTGGTGCACTCACTGGGGGTAGCTCGGGCTGCGGCCCAAGCTTCTTGAGCAATTCATCCCTTGCATAGACGGCATCGCCCAAAATGTTGGCCTTAAACGAATATTGATAATTTGCTTCTTCTTGCATACTTTCCTGAGTCTCGGCATTAAACAGTTGTGATCGCTCCGCTTCCGTCATTCCAGAATGCCACTGGGCACGATATTTATCTCTGATTGCCTGCTGTCGCAACGTGTGGTCTCGTTCAGCTTCACGCATTCTTTTCACAACGTCAGCCGTAAAGTGACGTAGCTGCTGGTTGCTGGTCACCTTAGTCTCGTATTGTTTCCTTGAATACTCTGCGCTCGTTTCGGCCAGCTTCATGATGGCAGGAGCGAACTGAGCAAGCTGAGCATAATCCTCCAACCTCGTGCTGAGTTTTGCGACGTCCACCTGTCGTGCCGTCTCAGCTTTGCGGAGTTCATCGCGCAAATGCTCTAGGTCATTATGCTGTGCGTCAACTTCCGCAACATGGGCTCGATCTGCCTTCACGATCATCACAATTTCGCCCGCCCCCAAAAGCAGAAAAGCGGACGCTAACCCGATTCGCAGCCATCCCTTAAACGATGGCCACAATTGCGCCTCCTATGGCCATTACCGTGGACAACACACCAACAGGAATGTTTGGCATCAACAACGCAGTCAAGGTCACGCGTATACCTCCGCGTCCCCTTGCGCCGCTGAGTTAAACTGGAGTTGGAGATTGGGAGCGCAGGGGCAGTAAAGAAATTATACGTCTGCCCTACTTTGCGCCACACCTTGTATTCTGTAGCACGACGCACAACATGAAGCGGTCCAAGCATCCAAACACAGCGGCCCCGACTGGCGTTCGCCTTACTCCCGAGGATCGTGAAATTCTGAAAGCACTGAGCGCGAAGCTGGGGGTGGGGACAGCGCAAGTTCTTCGCTTGGCGATACGCAAGCTGGCCGAGATCGAGCAGGTGGGCCGCTGCTACGTCGAAGGCGCCGTGCCGGTGTGGCGGGTAGCTGTCGAGCTGGGAGAGAGGGTTTCAGAGGACGTGTGGGCAGACGTGCCAACTGACCTGTCGAAAAACATCGACCATTATCTGTACGGGTCGCCCAAGGGCGAGGGTCCTCGTCGACACCGGCTAGAGCGGCCTCGGCGAACCCGATCGGGTCGCGCTTGAACTGCCGGGGCTGGGGCTTCCGGTACCCCCTCCGGCAGTGCGGCCCCGGTTTGGCCGCCTCCTGGCGGGCTGCGGCCAAGGTTTTCTGGTGTTGTCAAGAAAGATTCCGGGTTCCTGCCCCAAAACAGTTGCTATTTTCCGGCAATCTGGGCTAAGATAACAACGGGACCCGGAAAGACCCAGGCTCCGGGTTTCTCTTCGTACCAGCTAGCCCGTCTCTTCTACAAGTTCGGCCCGTGAAACTTTAAGATGCCCGGCGCGGTGTCGTTACGCGCTGGTCCCCAGTCGGAGCTACTGACATGGCGTGGTACGCATACTGCATCACCGAACAGCAGGCCTTCCAGCAGAACGGGACGCGCGCGCGCCGGCCGTTTCCCGTCGAGAATCTCAAAGGCATCAACGGACAGCAGGTGTTCGGGTACCCCAGCGGGGATTTCGCCGTCATTGTGAGCGAATACGACCGGGGCGGACCGCTCGACCAGCGCGCTATTCTCGACCACGCGCGGGTGGTGAGCGAATGCTTCCGCAACACCACCGTGCTGCCGTTCCGCTTTGGCACCGTGTTCGACACCGATGAGGCGCTGCGCCGGGCCGTCCGCGCCAACCGCCGGGCCTTCATGGCCACCGTGTCGCGGCTTCGGGGCAAGGCGGAGATGCACCTCAAGTTGCTGGTCAAGGACGGGTCCCTGCGCGAGGCCCTGCTCGAGGTCGAGCTGCCGCTCACCGCGGGCAGCGAGTACCTGACCAAGCTGCGGGAGAAAGCCTGCAAGCAGCGCGAACGGCAGACCCGCGCCCGGGCGCTCTCCGTCCAGGTGCACAAGCTCTTCAATCCCCTGGAAGCCGACGTCTGCTGCAAGAAGGTGGATTCCGGCGGCATGCTCATCGACATTGCCCACTTGATCGACGGCAGTTCGGTGCAAAAGTACCAGAGCCGCTACAGCACGGCAGCCCGGCAGTTGAAGGACGTCGAGTTGGCCATCAGCGGGCCCTGGCCGCCCTATCACTTCATGCCCGGAAAACTGCGCACCGCCTGAGCCGCGCTTCCGCATCGCATCCTCCCCGGGCGATCCAGCCTGGGGATTTTTTTCTTCCCGGCGCACCCTCGCGGCTGCCCGCCCCCGGCTGCTGCAACCTGGGGGCAGTTGACGATACTTCCAAACCACGCATATCATTTCTAGTTTGGCTGGCAGCTCAAGGACAGCAGCAGGGGCGCTCGGCCGGGTATCTCATGGACAAGAAGCGGTTGGATCAATTTAAGAAACGGCTGGAGACGCGGCAGCACGAGCTGAAGCGGCTGGTGGTGCGCAACGTACAGGATGGCCGCGCGGCCGACGAACAGGCGGCGCAGGACATCGCCGACAAGGCCGCCAACTCCTACACCAAGGAGTTCCTCTTCCACCAGAGCAACAACGACCGCCAGCTTCTGCAGTTGGTGGAGGAAGCGCTCAACCGCATCCGCGAGGGCGCCTACGGCGAGTGCGTCAACTGCGGCAATGAACTCAACGCCAAGCGCCTCGAAGCTGTCCCCTGGACACGCTACTGCATCAACTGCCAGGAGAAAGTCGAGCAGGGGCTGCTGGAAGAGAGCAGCACCTAGCGCCATCGAGTCCGCTGCCCGGGTTTGACGCTCCCGAATGGCCGCTGTTAGACTCCCGTTGTCGTCCCTTTCTCAGCTTCAGCAAGGGTTTCCGTGGCCTATACTCGACATCAACTCAAGCAGGATAAGTTTGCCGAAACCGCCAAAGACACCGTTTCCTGGGCGGTCGAACACCAGAAGCCTCTCGCCACCGTCTCGATCGCGGCTGTGGTGGCGTTGGTCATCCTGGCCGGCGGCTGGATCTACTACAACCAGCGGGATCAGGCGGCCGGCGCCGAAATCGGCGCCGCGCTGCGCATTTACGGCGCGCCCCTGAGCCCGGCCAATGCTCCCAAGCCGGACTATCCGACCTTTACCTCGGCCAAGGAGCGTGCCGAGGCCGCCCGCAAAGTTTTCCAGCAGGTGCAGGACAAGTACCCGCACACCCGCGCCGCCGAGGTCGCCCGCTACTTCGTGGGAGTCACCTCGTTCGACGTGGGCGATACCGCTACCGCGGAAAAAGCCCTGCAGCAGGTGGCCGGCTCCCGCCACCACGATCTGGCGGCGCTGGGCATGTTCGCGCTGGCCTCGGTGTATTGCGCCGAGAATAAAGAGGCGGAGGCCATCAAGCTCTACCAGGAGTTGGCCGCGCATCCCGCTTCCACCGTCCCCAGGAGCACGGCGCAACTGGAGCTGGCCACGCTCTACCAGCAGAAGCAGCCCGAGGAAGCCGCCAAGCTCTATGCGCAGATCCAGAAGGACGATCCTGGCAGCCCGGCGGCGCAGGCTGCCACCACGCGCCTGGCTAGTCTGAAGCCCTAAAGGCAGTGGTCAGTGAGCGGTGGCCGGTGGCCAGTTCGCGCCTGACTGGCCACTAACCACTGGCCACTGCTCTAAGGTTCATCTACCCGCGCTTCATCCACCAGCATGATGGGAATGTCGTCGCGCACCGGATAGACGCGCCGGCACTGCGGGCACTTGAGCGAGTCCTGTGCGGCGCTGGGAATGACCGGCTGCTTGCACACCGGGCAGACCAGAATCTCGAGGATTTCCTTGGCGATCATGGCGAGCCGCCCCTCGGCGGCCTCCATATTGTAGCCTGACGAAGAGCCAGCGTGAGGCGCGCCAGCCGTCCAGCCCTTTCCGGTTGAATGGGATGGCGCCGTTGTCATACAATATACGTACATTAGATGTACGTTGTACTCACGAGGTGTGAGCCATGCCGGGAACTCGAACTACGACCCGCTCGCGGCGTCTCAACGTAAGGACCACTGCGCATCAAGCCAAGCTCATTCGTCTAGGCGCGGAGCTTCGCGGCACGAACGTCAGCAGCTTCGTATTGGAAAGCGCTTGCATGCAGGCAGAACATGCCTTGGCCGACAAGCGCGCGTTTGCGCTCGGAGCAAGGGACTGGCAGCGCTTTATGCGAGCGTTGGACCGGCCTGCCCGTGAGAAACCGGCTCTCCGCAGATTGTTGGAGCGTCCCAGCGTTCTTGAAGAGCGGGAATAAATGATGATCGGCCCGCTGTCCGCCATTGAGGCTGTGGACGAAACTCATGACTTGAGCCGGTTTGACTGCGGGCAGCACCCCTCGCTTAACGAATGGCTACGCCGGTATGCATTGCTCAATCAGAAGAGCGAAGCCGCCCGGACTTATGTCGTTCATCGCAGCAGAGTGGTCGTTGGGTATTATTCTTTGGCTGCGGGCAGCGTCTCGAAGGAAGAGGCACCTGAGCGGGTCGCCAAGGGACTTGCACGCCACCCCATTCCGGTGGTCCTGCTGGCGCGCTTGGCGGTCGACCGGACGGAACAGGGCCGGGAGCTGGGCAAGGCTTTGCTGAAGGACGCGCTGCTGCGGATTCTTCGCGCGGCCGAGACGGTTGCTGTCCGGGCCGTTCTCGTGCATGCCATCGACAGGACAGCCGCCGACTTCTACAAGCGGTTCGGTTTCGAAGCATCCCCGGTCGATGAGTTCCACCTGATGCTGCTGATGAAGGATCTGCGGCGGAGCATCGGTCGATACGATTAGCGGCGGGAATCTTCGCCCCCCGCCGCCCGCCAACAAATCCCTGACATCCTGCCGAGCCTGCGGTTAAGATAACTCTCGGGCCTTATTCCATTATCACGAGGGATTCATGGCGGCAACACTGCTCGACGGCGTCAAAATCGGAAACGAGATCAAGAACGAAGTGGCGGAGGAAGTGCGCCGGCTGCACGAGACCGGGCTGCGCCCGGGACTGGCCGCGGTGCTGGTGGGCAGCAACCCGGCGTCGGAGATTTACGTCCGTAGCAAGGTACAGACCTGCGAAGCGCTGGGGCTCTACAGCGAGAAGATCACGCCCTCGGAATCGGCCAGCACGGAAGAGCTGCTGGAACTGGTGCGCGATCTGAACGCGCGCGACGAGATTGACGGCATCCTGGTGCAACTACCCCTGCCTTCACAGGTGGATTCCAAGAAGGTTCTGCTGGCTGTGTCACCGGGGAAAGATGTGGACGGATTTCATCCGATGAACGTCGGCTATCTCGCGACGCAGCGCCCAGGGCTTGTTCCGTGCACCCCAGCGGGGATCATGGAAATTCTGAAGCGCAGTAACATTCCAATCGCGGGGTCTGAAGCTGTGGTCGTGGGACGCAGCGACATTGTCGGCAAGCCGGTTGCCATGTTGCTGCTCAACGCCAACGCGACGGTCACGGTTTGCCACTCCAAGACGCGGGACCTTCCCGCGGTCTGCCGTCGCGCCGACGTTCTTGTTGCCGCCATCGGCAAGGCCGGCATGATCACGCCCGACTTCGTGAAGCCAGGCGCGATCGTGATTGACGTTGGCATGAACACGGTTACCGATCCTGCAGAATTCAAGAAGTTCTTCGCCGGGAACGAGAAGCGCGAGCGTGACTTTGCGGCAAAAGGTTCAGCCCTGATGGGCGACGTTCATCCCAAGATAGCTGAGGTCGCAGGCGCGATCACGCCCGTCCCCGGCGGAGTCGGCCCACTCACCATCGCCATGCTAATGAGCAACACGGTGAAAGCAGCCAGGCTGCGCCGCGGGCATACGGTGGCAGCGGTGGCGACGCGATAGTTCCGTCGCATTTACGTACAATACGGTGTTCCCGAAAATCGCCGTCAAGGACTGAATCATGAGCCATGTTCAAAGCGAGCGCGACGGAGCGGTGTTGCGTATCGCCATCAACCGTCCCGAGAAAAAGAACGCACTGACAGCGGAGATGTACGAAGCACTCGCCGACGCGGTGGAGCAAGGCGAGTCTGACGCTGCCGTGCGCGTGTTGTTGCTGCACGCCATCGGTGACGCGTTTACCGGCGGCAATGACTTGATCGACTTTCTGCAGAAGCCCTGGACCGGGCAGAAGGTACCACCGGCTGTTCGCTTCATTCATGCTGTGGCAGAGGCCAAGAAGCCTATCGTTGCCGCCGTGCAGGGACTCGCGGTAGGCATCGGCGTGACGATTCTGTTGCACTGCGATCTGGTGTACGCCAGCGAGGGCGCCAAGTTCATGATGCCTTTCATCGATCTCGGCATTGTGCCCGAGGCAGGTTCGACCGTACTGTTGCCGGCGGTCATTGGACATCAGCGCGCGGCAGAATTGCTGATGCTGGGCGCTCCGCTTGCGGTCCAACGCGCCTATGAACTGGGACTGGTAAATGCGGTTGTCGCTCCCGAGGCACTGTTTTTCGCCGCATCGCAAGCAGCGCAGAAGCTGGCGGAAAAGCCATTTGGCGCACTGCTGGCCTGCAAACGGCTGATGAAGCAGACGAATCAAGCGGAGGTGGCCCGCGCGCTGCAGGAGGAAGTAGCGGAGGTCAACATCCGGCTCGATTCGCCGGAGACGAAGGAGGCGCTCAGCGCGTTTGTCGAAAAGCGCAAGCCTGACTTCGCCAAGTTCCGGTAACATTGCGCCACGCCGAATTTAATCTCAAACTGGATTAAAAAATGTGAGAATCGGCATCTTTGCTGTTAGAATACTCTCCATCTGCTGATCACCTGTTATGCTATTCCAGAAAGGGGGGCTTAATGCCCATGACAAAGACAAAAACAGCTATATCTTGTTTGCTCGCATCCCTGCTTCTGATCTTGACCCTGCCCGCGTGGGGTGCCGACAAGACCAAAGACGAAGAGACCATTAGAAATGCCACGACGGTGTTACAGGCAATGGTCGGCAGCCAGGACGTGCCAGCCAGCACAGTAGCGAAGGCTGATTGCATCGTTATTCTGCCTAGCGTGAAGAAATTCGCCGTGGGCATTGGCGGAACCGGAGGCCGCGGTCCGATGACTTGCCGTGAGGGCGCTGACTTCACTGGCAAATGGTCCCCGCCCGCCATGTACAGCATCGGTGGCGCCAGTGCCGGTCTTCAAGTCGGAGGCACGGCTAAGGATTACATTATCCTGGTCATGGCGCCGTCGGCGGCCAATAAGCTGCTGGACGGCAAAGTCAAGGTCGGCAGCGACGCGACCGCAGCGGCTGGTTCCGGAGCCAGCGCAAGTACGAGTACTGCTGACATGCTGACCTACTCCCGGACTTCCGGTCTTTTCGCTGGCGTTTCACTCGATGGCGCCTCGCTAAGCCCCGATAGTGACGCTAACCAACGCCTATACGGGAAGGATGTCAGCGCACGCGACATTGTCGGCGGCAGCGCGGTTAAGGCGACGGCCGCTGGCCAGCAACTGGAGTCCCTGCTCAATAGCAAGGCGGGAAAGAAAATGTAATTGGCGGACGCCTAGTTTCAACGCTGGTTACCACCGCTTGATCTTCTCTCGGAAAAGAATGCCCCGTTCAGGCCGAAGGTGCTGGAGCGGGGCTTCTTGTATTGCTCCGGCAATCTGCCTGCGGCGCTTCGCGCCACTGCGCAGTGGCAAGATCGTGCTGTCGGGCTGAACTCTGCAACTCGGCGCGCGACTAGGCAATCCAACGCGGAGGCGTCCGCAACCCCTCCGGCCAGGTTTCTCTATCCCCTCTCATTCTCAGCCACGATCGATTCCCTGCTTGCGGATCACGCACCACTCCACCAGATCAAGAACGCGGCAACTTATGCGTGCAAGTCGGGTTTTATCGCTCGTAGTCAGATTGACACTCAATTTGCGATGATGTAACGCTCACAGTGGCTACGGCAGACGTGGCGGCGTCAATCATGCAACGAGTGTCCAGGAGCGTTGGACGATGAAGAAGAATCTTGTACACGCAGCCGTGATCTTCGCGGTGCTTGCGTGCAGTACTGCGGTTTACGCGCAGATGGGTCCGGACCAGGGCGGCGGCCAGTGGGGCCACGGCCAGGGGCAGCCAATGACAGCGGATCAGCGGCTTCAGCGCATGACGAAGCAGTTAAACCTGAGCGATGCGCAGCAGCAACAGATCAAGCCCATCCTGGAGAACGAAGCGAAGCAGATGCAGGCCTTGCATGAGGATTCCTCACTTTCACAGCAGGACCGCATGAGCAAGATGCAGCAGATCCGTCACGGTACGTCGAGCCAGATCAAGCCGATCTTGAATGCCGATCAGCAGCAAAAGTACGAAGAGATGATGAGCCACCAAGGCCATGGCCGCGGCGGACCGGGTCAGAATCAGCCGCCTCAGCAATAAATTTGTCCTGAA
>Ga0181538_10003736_pt1 | contig 14676 bp, 12 predicted proteins | sample PEATcosm2014_Bin_40_FD_119773 | JGI IMG/M metagenome (GOLD analysis project Ga0181538, IMG submission 119773) | Peatland microbial communities from MTU Mesocosm Facility, Houghton, MI, USA - PEATcosm2014_Bin23_30_metaG | ecosystem: Environmental > Terrestrial > Soil > Wetlands > Peat | place...
GAGGAACCGGGAGCTGGAGGGCCGCCTTGAAGTGGTAATTCCACGAACCAATCCGCCAAAGTGCGGGCAATCACCACGAACTCAAACAGTAACTCCGTGCACGAAATAGCGCGTCACGTTACACTGACGGCGGTGGGGCGAATCTGGACCCTACCTCCCGCCGCCAGCCGCCCAAATCCGAATTCCGAGGGCCGAAACCCGAAAGAAGGCCGAATACCCAAGGCCGAAGCCACGCTCGGGCATTTCGCTTCGTCTTCCTTAGATTGCACGCAAAATGGCTGCAATTTGTAACCGCGAAATACGCGGAAAGCAGAGGGGGAAGGAGTGTTTTACCGTGTATTCCACTTATTCCGCGGTTGTTTTTGCTTCGTTTGGTTCTGGCTTGGCCAGGTTAGGATTTCGGGCTTCGGGTTTGGGCCTTTGTGCTCACGGGTTGGTGGTGCTGTCCAGTACGCCCACGGCGGTGCTTTAACCGAACGAATGATTGCGCTCGCCTAAGGCGCGTGATATACATTAGGCGAATAGTGCCGCTCTAGCGGGCAGTTGGGTTTGCCCGGCGACCGCGGCCCAACGGTCCTGCTACTATGAAACAAACGAAGAATAATGGGCGACGGAGCGAATGGGCTTTTACCCTGATTGAACTGCTGGTGGTGATCGCCATCATTGCGATCCTGGCGGCACTGCTGCTGCCCGCCCTGGCGAGCGCGAAGGAGAAAGCCCAGCGCACGCAGTGCGTCAATAATTGCAAGCAGATCGGTCTGGCCACGCACCTGTACCTGGCTGATTCTCAGGACATCATGCCGTACCCGAATTGGAATCCTCCCTGGGTGCGGGGGTGGCTCTACGATCCGGCGCCAGGCAGCGCGGTGCCGAATTTGACCGCGGCGCCCTACAATATAAATCCGCGTTTAGCTTACGAGGGCACGATCGGCAACGCGAATGGACCGGGTGGCCAGGGCGGCCTGCTTTGGCAGTACATCAAAAACATACCCGTTTACCGGTGTCCGCTCGACTATACCAACACGACGGACTGGAAGGCGCGCCCCAACAAGTTGTCCACTTACATCCAGAACGGGGCCATTTGCGGGTACGGCGCCCTTGGGTCGAGAAGCTATCCCGAAAGCCAATTTCGGCAGGACGCTTTCATGATGTGGGAGCCGGGCACGGTGCCAAATAATCCGGGTTATGGTTACAACGATGGCGCCAGCTATCCCGACCCGACGGAGGACGGGGGCTTGGGCACGCGCCATGGCAAGATCGGCGGCATCGTGCTGAATGTCAGCGGCAGCGTGCTCTTCGTCAAATCCAACGCCTGGTATCTGGAGGCCAAAGATTTACAGAAGAATCGCCTGTGGTGCAACCCTGGCACTGCCAACGGGCACTGAGCGTTTCGGGACATCACTCCAACTGCGCTGCGGGCTCAGCACAGACGCACGCGCCGAGCCCTGCCTTGCGGGGAGGACCAACCAAATCTGCGACCAGAATCCCGCCGCGGCGGCGCTAGCTGCCAGGCTATGGCATAACTATGAATTATTGCGCAGCAGCCTCTATGGCCGGCCTCGTGCCGGGACGCATCCTCACCCTGGCGCTGGTGTTGGGAGCCGCCAGCCTTGGTGCACAACCGGCGACGAATCCCCCACCGCGGGCCGCCCGTTCCGTGCATCTCAGTTTTCCGGCGCCTGAGGGCAACCTGTATTACAACGAGATGGTGGTGGAGCAGTCGGTGCCCGGCAGTTATTTCATGGCCTGCGGCTGGGACACGGGCTACTTCGGCATCCAGCAACTCGACCGCGCGGAGGACAAGGTGGTGCTCTTCTCGGTGTGGGACCCGACGCGCGGAGATGATCCGAATGCCGTGCAGAGCGAAGACCGGGTCGAGGTGCTGGCGCAAGGAGAGGGGGTGCGCATCCGGCGATTTGGCGGCGAGGGCACCGGCGGCCAATGCATGGCGCCGTGTCCCTGGAAGCTGGGAGAGACCAACTGCTTTGTCGTCCAGGGCGAGGTGCAAGGCGACAAGACGGCCTACACCGCGTATCTCTGGCTGGCGTCGAAGCCGCATTGGTGGAAACTGGCCACCTTCCGCACGCGCACCGGAGGCCGCCCGTTGCGGGGCTACCATTCCTTCATCGAAGACTTTCGCCGCGACGGCCAGAGCGCGCAGGAGACACGGCGCGCCACTTACGGGAATGGCTGGGTGCGCACGCTGCGAAATGAGTGGACGGCGCTGGACCGTGCGCGGTTCACCGCTTCCAACGCCGTGTGGGAATCCCGCGACAACATTGACGCCGGTTTGGCCGGCAGCCGCTTCTATCTGGCCACCGGCGGCAACATCACATCGCAGACGAAACTGCAAGGAACGGTTCAACTGCCTATTGCGCCGGCCAAGCCGCCGGCGCTCGATTTCCTCGTGCCCCCGAATGGCGCCCCCAAAGGCGACTGATACCTTCAATACCTTCAATAATATTGCGCACATGCGCATGAACATGGTTACTTGCCGCCATGCGTCTGCGTTGCGGATTCGTTCTCCTCGCCGCCGTGCTGGCCGGATGCTCGACGGGCCGCGGGTCGTCAGCCGCCGGGAGTAACCCTGTGCGCCGCGACGGCACGGTGGACACCACGTCCTTGCGTGGCAAGGTGATGTGCGGCTACCAGGGTTGGTTCCGCTGCCCGGACGATGCGGCCAACATGGGGTGGATTCACTGGAGCCGTGACTCGCGGCAGATCGCGCCAGACCTGCTGACTTTCGAGCTATGGCCGGACATGGCCGACTATTCCCCTATGGAGCGTTATCCGGCGCCGGGGTTCACCCATCCAGGGGGCCGGCAGGCTGAGCTGTTCAGCTCGGACAATGCCCGAACTGTCCTCCGCCATTTCGAGTGGATGCGCGATTACGGCATTGACGGCGCCTGGCTGCAACATTTCCTCGTGGACCTGCCCGGTGGGTCGCAGCCGATCCGCTATCCGTCCCGATTGCGGGTGCTGAACCATGTGCGGACTGCGGCACTTCAGACCGGCCGGGCCTGGGCGCTTTCCTATGATATAGCCGGCATGCCAGGGGACCGGATTTTCGAGGTCCTCACCTCGGACTGGAAGCGAATGATGGACGAGAAGGTGGTCGAAGATCCGCGCTACTTACATCAGGGCGGCCAGCCGGTCGTGCAAATCTGGGGCTTCTACTTCCGCAACCCGCACAATCCGATGAATGCCGAGCTGGCTAATCGTCTAATCGACTTCTTTCGGACCCCCGGCCCATACGCCGCCTTCCTGGTTGGAGGCGGTGACTGGGACTGGCGGCACAATCCCGACACTTCGTGGCAGAAGTTCTACGGGCGATTCGGCGCTTACTGCCCCTGGAATATTGGCAACTATGTGCCCGACGCATTCGGAGGGAAGCACGCGGCAACCAATAACTGGGCCGAAGATAAGCGCGAGTGCGAACGCCTCGGGATGCTCTGGATCCCGGTCGTCTATCCGGGCTTCAGTTGGGATAACTTGCAGCGGCTGGCGCCGGGGACGAGTTTGATTCCGCGCCGTGGTGGCCGGTTCCTCTGGGAGCAATTCGTCGCGTTGTCTCGCCTGGGCAGCGACACCGTGTACGTGGCCATGTTCGACGAGGTTGACGAGGGTACGGCCATCTTCAAAGCCACCAGTAATCCCCCCGCGCAAGGGCACTTCGTCGGGTACGATGGTTTGCCCAGCGACTGGTATCTGCGGCTCATCGGGGAGGCGGCCCAGAGGCTGCGCGGCAAACAGCCCATTCCGCTTGAGATCCCACTCCAGCCTTAATCCGATTGTGGAAGAGGCTTGATCCGTTCCCCCGAGCGTCCTGCCGGACAGCGCCAGTGCGATTACGAGACACTTGATTCAGGAGCGGTCCGCATTCGGCACCTCCCGCGACGTGAATTGCCGCACCGGCAAGGGACGGTGCCAGGGCAGGACGGAAGACTTGATATCAAGAGAGGCATGGGCATGGCTTTTGCTCTCTTTTGCGGGGCAATGTTTGCCCGGATGAATGTGAGAGTCTCCCTCGCCGCCTTTCTGCTGGCCTTTAGCGTTTGCTCACGGCTCCAGGCGATGGACCGTTGGAGCGCGCTGTCACAGATTGAGTCGGGCGACGACGATCATGCCGTGGGCGCGGCGGGAGAGGTTTCCCGCTACCAGATGAAGCCCGAGGTCTGGCAGCGTTACGCGCAGTCCAAAGCAGATTGGACCAACCCGGACGATGCGCTGTCCGTAGCCCGGCAGGCGATGCAGGAACGGTGTGCGGAGTTCGAGCGCGCGACCCAACGGCCCCCGACGGACTTGGAGTTTTACATCCTATGGAACGCCCCGGCGCAGGTTCAACGGCCAGGCAAGGCGGTGTCCGCGCGAGCGGAGCGGTTCTGCAACCTGATCAATTGTAAGTGAGGGGGGGATCTCCCGACTACGGTTTGGGTGAAGCAGGCTTCAACGCCTTTTCCAACAATCCTCGTTCGCGCGGGCCGTAAGAGAGCTTGGCGGCGAGCGCCTGAGCTGCCGGGGTCATCTTCCTCCAGGTCTTTTGCAGGGCGTTGATCAGCTTATCGTCGGCGGTCCGGCTGGCGAGGCCGGCAAACTGGTGTTCGAGGAAGACGAGACACAGCGCGTCTTCCAGGACGCGGCCTTCCGGGTCCTGCGGGAAGTCCTGCTTGAGGTTCAAGCTCTGGACACGCGCAACCGTCTCCTCGGCATAGCCGACCTCGCGCAGAATTTGCCCGGCCTTCTGCGCGTGGAACTGATTGAGCCCGGCGCGCCACTTCAAATAGCCCGCCCGGGTCATCGGATACGAATCCCGCGGCACCATCCAGCGGCAAAGGTGCTGGCAGCGCGCGGCCAGACGAAGCGGCTCGGAGGCGTCCGGGCGGAGCTGGAGCACCCACCCGGTCAGCCGTTGCGCGTAGAGCAGCTCGCGAGAATGGGCAACCCCAGCCCCGTGTTCAACATTCGGATCGCGGGCATTCTCCTCGTCGAACCGGCGCAGCGCGGCCTCGAACCGCTGCGGGTCCCGAGGCTGGAATCTCTCAGTCATTGCCTTGGTCTTATTGCAGAAGTGCGTTATGCTGGCAAGCAGGGTTGAATGGGTTAAATGAGTCAATGGGATGAATGGGATGAATGGGATGGATGGACGGAGACAACCAGTGCGATGAATTATGAGCACAGCAGTGTTTAACGGGCCGCCTTCGCCGGAGGACTTTCAGCGGCAACTGGCGGAGTTCATGCAACAGCACATCCAGGGCGCGCGCGGGCAGCCGTCTGCGGAGGCCCAAACCGCCGGCGCGCCGGAGAGCACCAGCCGGAAGGAGAAGGCCGACCCATTCGAGTTCAATTACAAGCCTCGCGAGGTGAAGGATTACCTCGACCGGTTTGTCATCAAGCAGGACGAGGCCAAGAAAGTGCTGAGCGTCGCGCTGTGCGATCACTATCACCATGTCCGGCTGGCGCTCGAAGGGAAGGAGTCGGCCAATTACGCCAAGCAGAACATCATCCTGATCGGCCCCACCGGCGTCGGCAAGACGTTCCTGATCCGCAGCGCCGCGGACCTGATTGGGGTGCCGTTTGTCAAAGCCGATGCCACCAAGTTCTCGGAAACGGGCTATGTGGGCGGCGACGTCGAGGATATGGTGCGCGACCTGGTGCGGCTGGCGGACGGGGACGTCACGCGCGCCCAATACGGCATAATCTATATTGACGAGATCGACAAGATTGCCGCGGCAGGCAACCTGACGGGCCGGGACGTCAGCGGGCGGGGGGTGCAGACGAACCTGCTGAAGCTGATGGAGGAGACCGAGGTGCCGGCGCGCTCCGCGAACGACATCGCCGGGCAAATCCAGGCGATGATGGATTTCTCCCAGCGGGGCCGGAAAGCGCCGAGCACCATCAACACCAAGCACATCCTGTTCATTGTCAGCGGGGCGTTCGGCGGGTTGGAGAAGATCATCCACCAGCGGCTGCGAGAGGCCACGATCGGTTTTGGGGCCAAGGACCGTCCGCTGGACACCACGGAAGACGTGCTGGGCCTGGGCCAAACGCGGGACTTCATCGAGTTCGGGTTCGAGCCGGAATTCATCGGCCGGCTGCCGGTGCGCGTGGTGTGCCGCTCCTTGAAGGTGGACGACCTGTTTCTGATCCTAAAGAGTTCCGAGGGCAGCATTATCCGGCAATACGAGCAGGACTTTGCCGCTTACGGCATCGAGGTGCTCTTCACGGATGAAGGGTTGCGGCGGATCGCCGAGCGCGCAGGCGAGGAGCAGACTGGCGCGCGCGGGCTGATGACCGTGTGCGAGCGGGTGTTTCGGGATATCAAGTTCGAGTTGCCGTCCACCAAGGTGGGCCGCTTCGTGGTTACGCGGGAGCTGGTGGATGATCCCGCCGCCGAGTTGCAGCGGATACTGGCCGACCCGAAGCGAGAAGAGCGGATTGTCGCGCGGCAACTGGTGGATGAGTTTGCGCGGCGGTTCCAGGAGAATCACGGAATGAAGATCCGGTTTACTGAGCAAGCCGCGGGAATGCTGGTGACGGAGGCCCTCGAGAAAGCGCAGTCGGTGCGCGATCTATGCGCCAAGCGGTTCAAGGATTTCCAGTTCGGCTTGAAGCTGATCGCCCAGAACTCCGGCCAGCAGGAGTTTGTCATCGACGCGGACGCCGTGGAGGCGCCCGACAAGGTTTTGAGCGACTGGGTGGTGGCGAGCTATCGACGCGACGGCGGCGGGGAGATCGCGAAAAGCCGATAGCTGATGGTTGGAAAAGAACGGGGGCGCGACCTTGACTGGCCGCGCCCCGATTTCCTGACTCACAACTCACTGGCCCATCAACTCTCAACCGCTCTTACCCGCCGACGCTGGCCAATTCTTCGTTGGTGGCAACGTTCACGATCTTGAACTGCTCGGCGTGGAGCCCCGGGTCCGCGCGGAAGGAGAGCTTGCCAAAGTAGCGCTTCTCCATCTCGATCAGATGCTTCTCATCCTCAGTGCGCAGGCGCTCGAGGATGGTCGGATGCACCACGATTCGCAACTGGAAGTCCGATTCGTCGCGCGAGCGCTTCTTGAGTATTTCGCTTAGCTTGCGCTGGATCTCGACGCTCATGGTCAGCGCACTCTTGACCTTGCCCCGGCCTTTGCAGTACGGGCAGTCATCATAGACCGCCGCATCGACGCTCTCGGAGTGGCGCTGGCGGGTCATTTCCAGCAAGCCAAGCTGCGAGATGGGCAGGACGTGGGTCTTGGCCTTGTCGCGGCGCAAGCCGTCTTTCATCCGCTGATAGACCTGCTGCTGGTCCCGGCGCGACTTCATGTCAATGAAGTCGAGTACGATCAGACCGCCCATGTTCCGCAGCCGCAACTGGCGGGCGATTTCATCAGCCGCCTCCAGGTTCACCTTGAGAATGGTCGATTCCTGGTCCTTGCCGCCCTTGTGCCGGCCGGTATTCACATCGATGGCCACCAGCGCTTCCGTTTCGTCCATGACGATATAGCCGCCGCTCTTAAGATGGACCTGGCGGGAGAAGGCATTCTCCAATTGCCGGGTGATATTGAAGCGGTCGAAGATCGGCTGCGGCTCGGTGTAGAGCTTCACCTTGTCGGCGGAACGCTTGGAGATCTTCGCAATCATCTCCCGCATCCGGTCGTGGGCTTTCTGGCTGTCCACCACGATCCGCTCCACGTCTTCGGTGAGGAAGTCGCGCACGGTCCGCTCGATCAAATCCGGCTCCTGGAAGACGCAACTGGCCAGCGGCTGAGACTTGATGCGCTCCTGGATTTGATTCCATTCGTCGAGCAGCAAAGCCAGGTCGCGCACGAAGTAACGTTTTTGCTGACCCTCGCCCACGGTGCGCATGATTACCCCCATACCCTCGGGAATCGCCAGTTCGCGCAAGATCTTCTTGAGACGCTGGCGCTCCTGCGGGTTCTCGATCTTGCGCGAGATGCCGCTCTGGTCTGAGTTGGGCAGCAGCACGAGATAACGGCCGGGCAGGACCAGGTTTGTGGTAACCCGCGGGCCTTTGGTGCCGATGGGTCCCTTGGTGACCTGCGCGATGATCTCGCTGCCCGGCGGGTATAACCGCGGAATGTCCTTCTGCGTGACCTTCGGCCGGTCGCGGCGCCGGGCACCCCGATCGACTATTTCCACCCCGCTGTCGAAACTATTCGGCACGATGTCCCAGTAGTGGAGAAACGCGTTCTTCTCGAATCCAATATCGACAAAGGCGGCTTTCAAACCGTCTTCGAGGTTGCGCACCTTGCCTTTGAAGATGCTGCCGACCAACCGCTCTTCGGTCGTGCGCTCGATGGTGAATTCCTCAAGGCGGCCTTCCTCGGACACGGCCACTCGGGTTTCCAGCGTTTCCGCGTTGATGATGACTTCCTTGTGCATCTTCTCGACCGGCTTGATGAGCCGTTGGACCTTCTTAACCAGCGTGCTGGCTGCGGCCCGGATGGTTTCGACAATGCCCCGATTCTGCTCCTTGATGGGGACTGGCGCAAAAGGCTTTTCTTCCTGGACTGGCACAGGGGCTGCCAGGTTCGGCTCACGGAAAGCGCCTTTGCCCGAGCCCGGCGATTCCGCCGTTTCTCTGGGCAATCCCTCGGGTGGGAGGCCCGCGGCGATATTCTCGGCGCGCTCGATCTCGTGAGCGTGGCGGTGCTCATACACCTTCTCTGGCACGGGCGGGCCGCCCACCGCGTCCGCCCGAGCCTGGATGGCATCGCGGTCCGGGTGCGGCTGTCCATGTCCCAGCCCGCCCGTTGGGCGGAAGCGCATGCCGCGCCGTCGTCGGGAAAAGTTTCTGTCACTCATATTTAGTAGGTCTTTCGATAGATATACACGTTTTGCAGGATGCCCATGGCGATCAACGAGCCGAGCACTGATGACCCGCCGTAACTCAGCAGCGGCAGTGGCACGCCCGTCACAGGCATAATCCGAATGTTCATGCCGATATTTATGAATACATGGCTGAAAAGGAGCGTGACCACGCCCACCGCCATGAGCTTGCCCAGGCGATCGCGCGCCTGGCCGGCGATTCTGATTCCGGTGAACAGAACCACCCCATACAGCGTGAGCACGATCACGCTGCCGACGAATCCACTCTCCTCGGCAATGACGGAGAAGATGAAGTCGTTGTGCGCCACCGGTCGCGGCAGGTAACCGAGGGCATTTTGTGTGCCCTGCCGCCAGCCTTTGCCCGTCAGCCCGCCCGAGCCGACGGAGATCAACGCTTGCCGCACGTTGTGCGAATAATCAAGCTGCTGCCTCCGCAGGTGCGCGCGCTCCGCCTTGGACGCACCGGCAGGTGGAGGATCTTCTGCGCCGAAGTAAACCAGCAACCGTCGCCGCTGGTAATCTTCCAACTTGATTTGCCAATTGGGAGGCGCGAAGAGCACGTTGGCCACGAACAAGAAGGCCAGGATCCCGACGCTCGCGAACATCCACCCCAAGAACCGCCGCGGAGTGCCGGCCACGAACAACATCGCCAATCCGGTCGGCAACAGCACCAGCGCCGAGCCGAGGTCCGGCTCCTTGAGAATCAAGATAAACGGCAGCATCATGAGCCCCAGGGCCTTCCAAAAAGTCAGGGGCACGCGCAGTTCCTCAACGGGGCGGCTAAGGAAGTGCGCCTGGGCCAGGATGAAGGCGAGTTTGGCAAACTCCGACGGCTGCAGGCTGAAGAAGCCCAAATCGAACCACCGCCGCGCCCCAAACCGCACCGTGCCGAAGAACAAGACGACGATCAGGAGGAACACCGCAATCCAGTAAGCGATCATCGACCAGCGCGCGACGGTATGGTAATCCACGCAGCACAAGGCCGCTGCCGCGCCGGTTCCCAGCGTGAACCAGATAATCTGCCTGAACCAGCTCTGGTTGTACCAGGGCGCCAGGCTCGCCGACGCGTTGACCATGGTCGCGCTATAGACGAAAATCGCCCCCAGCAGCATCAGCCCGCAGAGCGCGGCTATCTGGAGCCGGTCGATGCGCGACTCGTGGTGTTGGAGGTTGGCGTCAAACATGGGCAAGGCGGCGCAAGACCGAGCTGGGCCCATCGCTGAATTGGTTAGACGGCTGGGTCGTCATTCAGTGGTTTTGAGCGAGGGTTCCGGGCTTACTTGTGCTCGACCGTTCACGCTGCAGGATTGCGGCGTAGATATCGTGCGCCACCGGGGCGCAGGTGGCGCCACCCGTTGTGCCGTTTTCGATCATCACCACTACGGCATAACGCGGTTGTCCATAAGGCGCAAACGAGGCGAACCAGGTCGTATGGCCGGTCAGGGCATTACGCTCATCCTGCACTTGGGCGGTGCCGGTCTTGGCGCAGATGCGTATGCCGGGAACGGCCGCTTTGGTGCCGGTCCCATCCGCATCTTCCGTGTCGCCCAGCATGGCGTCGTGCATAATCTTAACCGTGCGCGAGCTAATGCCCAATCGATCCCGCACCCGGCGAGGCGGAAAGGCCATCGGCGGCACGCCCAGGGTCGAGTCGGCCGCTTCGATGCGGTCCACTAACCGAGGCCACAAGACATCGCCGCCGTTGGCGATCGCCGCAGTCAGGACGGCGATTTGTAGCGGGGTTACCCATACTGGGTCTTGCCCGATGCAGAGGTTGCCGGTGTTGCCATCGGTCCATCCCGACCTTAGCCGATCGAGGCCGGGGAACGAGCCGTGGGCATCCTGGCGGGTGGGCAGCCCCTCCCGCTCGCCGAAATGCAGCCGCTGGCCGAGGCGGATAATCCGCTCCGGGCCGATGCGCAGGCCGACGGTGATGAAGTAGGAATTACTCGAGCGCTTTAGCGCTCGGCTAAAGTTGAACGGACCGGGCTCGGCCAAGTCTCTAAAAGTGTGATTACCGACTCGAACATGGCCTTTGTTGGGTTGGGCGGGATTGGGTTCGACGTCAATGATTTCGTCCGGGTTCAACCCAGCCTCGAGCGCGGCCATCCCGACCACGGTCTTGAAAATTGAGCCCGGCATATAGTTCTGCCACGTGGCACGATTCATTTCGGCGTTCAGGTCCGTAATGCGCTGCCACTCCGCGTGCGTGATGCCCTGCACATACCAGTTCGGGTTGAGTGTCGGCGAGGAAGCCATTGCCAAAATGTCCCCCGACTGCACGTCCATGACGACCGCCGCCCCACGCGTGTCAGGGCCGAAGACTCGTTGCAAGGCGTGCTCGGCGGCCTGCTGGAGGCCAAGGTCTATCGTCAGCACCACGTTCGAGCCGGGCTCGGCCGGGCTCCAGACATTCTCGGTCTGGCTGTAGCCTTCGTTGTTGACGAGCACCGATTTCGCTCCCGCCATGCCGCGCAGCTCCTTGTCAAAACCGCACTCGACCCCGACCTCGCCGCGGTAATCGGGCAACCGAAACGAGAAGAACGCCGCTTCGCCCTCTTTGGAATCGTCATCGCGCCGCAGATGGCCCAGAACATGCGCGGCCGTGGTCTCGAAGGGATACCAGCGCGTTGATTGGATCTCCAGATCCACGCCGATTGGGCTGGTGGACTGCTCCTCGAAGCGGGCGATCTGGGCCGGGTTCAGGTTCGTTAACACCGGGCAGGGCAGGGCGAGGCGGGTTTCATAATGGCGTTCGAAGTTGGTCGGGTTTAGCCAGAGTGGCTGGCGCAGCCGCTGGCTGACTTGCAGGACCACGTTGCTGGCGACTTCATAGCGCGCCTGTTGACGCAGCAGGGTCTGTGCTTTAAGGGTGAAGATGAATTGCCTGCGCTCTTCTCTGGTTAGCTTGCGATGCAGCTTCTTCTCGAGTTCTTTCTGATTCTGCTTGAGCTCGGCTTGAGCGCGGCGGGCTTTCCCCGAATAAGCCGCCTGGAAAGCTTTGTGCAGTTCCTCAAGATATAAACTCACATTGTAAGTGGGCCGGCTCTCGGCCAAGACAACGCCATTGCGGTCCAGAATCTTCCCGCGCACCGCCGGAATGCGCACCGTTCGGAACGACTGCGTTTCGAGGTTCGCCTGATAGTCCCGGGCCGATACTACTTGCACCCACCACAGTCCTGCCAACAGGACGCCCAAGCCGCTCAGGACCGCTATCGCAACCAACCGCAGGTGGGGATCATCCTTCTTGAGCTGGTCGAAAATGAGCATTCAGAGACGTCCCCTCCGGATTTCCCGGTCTGGACGGAAGCTGCTTTCGGTGGCGGGGCGGTGCACCAGAACCCGCTCGAGCCATCCAAACAATTCGAAGCAAATAGGAGTTGCGATGGCCCCGCCGACGGTCAGCACGACGAATTGCCAGAGAGTGCCCCAGCCCAACAGCGGCGTGTGGCCCATGGTGAGCAACAGCAGCAACGTCAGCGCCGGCGCGGCGGCGCTGGCGCCCATACCGAGGACCAACTGCGCGAAGGTCTGGTCGCGCAAGATCAGGTCGCGCTTGAGGTAAATCGCCAGGCCGATAGCGAACAGCGGGAACACGGTCACTCCCAGGGGGTTGGCGGACAACGAATCGAACCAAAGCCCGCCGCAGAGCGCCAGCAGCGCGACGGTCGTTAGCCCGGTGCACAAGGCGGCATAGACCATGAGCGGCGGCAGCAAATCGACCTGGGCGCCCACGAGATGGCGCACGCCGCTGAACGAGGCTTCCCAGAAGACCGCCAGGAAGGCTGCGCCCAAAACGAATGCTGTATTCAGCCAATTCATGGGAACATCACCCACACTTCTTCCAGCGCGTTCAGGTTCGCCGCGAGCCTCACGCGGGCTTGAGTGCGCAGGCCGAAATCCACCGCTTGGACATCGACGACTTTTCCGATCGGGATGCCCGGCGGGAAAATGCCGCCCTCGCCGCTCGTTACGACGTTTTGCGCAGGCTTCAGATTCGCATTCCTGGAAAGATACCCCAATCCAACGAATTCGGTGTCCAGCGGTCCGGAGGCGCCGATAACACCCGTGTCGTGGGCTTCGTTTTCAACCCGCGCGGAGACTTTGCAATTGGGGTCTCCCAGGAGCACGACTTGCGAGCGGGTGAGACTGACGGATGAGATGCGCCCGACCAGGCCATCGGTGGTCAAGACCGGCAGGTTTACCCGCAGCCCATCCCGGCTGCCGAGGTCGATTTGAACCGTGCGCCACCAGTTGGCCGGCTCGCGCAGGACCACTTTCGCCAATTTGAGCTTCCAGGAGGTCTGACGTTGCCAGCCCACGAGCTGTCGGAGGCGGGCATTTTCGCTGGCGGTTTCCTGCGCCTGCATGGCCTGCAACCGCAGTTGTTGATTCTCCCGGCGGAGCTCGTCATTAAGCCTGAGCAATTCGCGACGTGACACCACAGTGTCGCCCATTGTGCCAGCCAATTGCTGCGACGAACCGGCTAGCCCGAAAAGCGGGAGGAATAGACTCCCGATACCCAGCTTAAATCGGGCGCTCGTTTGGCTTGGCAGATTCAGAATAACTAGCGTCAACAGCACAACCAGACCCAATGCAATGTAATGCGGCCGTTTCAACATCTAAATAATCAGCTAGCGGCGATCAGCAACTGGTGCTGGGTAAACGGTCGCTCATGACCGCTCACCGACTACCGACCGCCAGTTGCTAAGGATGATGACAGGAGGGAACTACTTGGAATTGGTAGAAACGCGCTTAAGAAATTGGAGTTCTTGCAATACGCGGCCCGTGCCTTCGGCGACGGCGCTTAGCGGATCGTCGGCGATGTGAACCGGCAACCCGGTCTCTTCGGCCACCAGCCGGTCAATGCCGCGCAGCAACGATCCGCCGCCCGCCATGACTATGCCACGGTCCACCAGGTCGGCGGACAGTTCAGGCGGGCAGCGTTCGAGGGTGATGCGTACAGACTCCAAGATGCTCGAGAGCGGCTCTTGCAAGGCTTCGCGAATCTCTTCGGAGCGAATAGTCAGCGTTTTCGGCAGACCAGCGCTCAAATCGCGTCCTTTGACTTCCATGGTTAATTCCTGCTCCAGCGGAAAAGCAGAGCCAATCCGTATTTTGATCTCCTCCGCCGTGCGTTCGCCTATCATCAGGTTATAGGCCCGTTTAATGTGCGCCACGATCGTCTCATCGAATTCGTCTCCGCCGACCCGCAGGCTGCGGCTAAAGACGATGCCGGCGAGGGATATGATTGCGATTTCGCAAGTCCCGCCGCCAATATCGACGATCATGTTGCCCGCCGGTTCATGCACCGGCAAACCGACACCGATGGCCGAAGCCATCGGTTGTTCGATTAAATACACTTCACGCGCTCCAGCATGAGTTGCGGAGTCTTTAACTGCCCGTTTTTCCACTTCCGTTATGCCTGATGGGACCGCCACCACGACGCGCGGCGCAATCAGCTTCCGGTGATGGACCTTTTGGATGAAATGGCGCAGCATCGCTTCGGTGATCTCAAAATCAGCGATCACGCCATCTTTCATGGGCCGAATGGCCACGATATTTCCGGGAGTGCGCCCGAGCATCCGCTTGGCTTCTTCGCCTACGGCGAGCACATTGGTGGTCCCGGCCTGGATTGCGACGACCGAGGGCTCTCGCAAGACAATCCCCCGATCCCGCACATACACGACGGAATTCGCTGTCCCAAGGTCTATCCCAATGTCATTGGAAAACAGGCTTTTAAGTTGCGCAAACATGAATTTTGCCTAACGAAGCAACAGATTATGAGAAATCAAGGCGGGTGGTCAAGAGTATTAAACAAACTTTCCGCACTGCCCGAAC
>Ga0181538_10003737_pt1 | contig 14676 bp, 11 predicted proteins | sample PEATcosm2014_Bin_40_FD_119773 | JGI IMG/M metagenome (GOLD analysis project Ga0181538, IMG submission 119773) | Peatland microbial communities from MTU Mesocosm Facility, Houghton, MI, USA - PEATcosm2014_Bin23_30_metaG | ecosystem: Environmental > Terrestrial > Soil > Wetlands > Peat | place...
CCCTTGTCGTTCGGGCTGATGATGAACACGCCCAGGTCGAGCCGGTGCGCCGCTTCAATCGCCGCCCGGTTCAGGTCATTCACGAAATACCAGTGGACGTTGCAGTAATCGAATTCGCCGCTGTTCACCGTTTCGAGGATGACGTCGGTCGTCGCGTGGGTGGAAAACCCGATGAACCGCACGCGCCCGTCCTTTTGCAGCTTGCGCGCCGCGGCGAGACAGCCGTTCTTCTTCAGCGACCAGTCCAGCAATTCGCGGTTGTTGATGCCGTGCAACGAGAACAAATCCACGTGGTCGAGCTTCAGGTATTTCATCGAAGTCTCAAAGGTCTCGAGAAATTCCTTCGGCGTAGCCTTCGGCGACACCTTGGTCTGGACGATGATTTTGTCGCGCGGCAATTGGGGCAGCACCTTGCCAAGCTGCATTTCGGATGTGCCGTAGCCGCGCGCGGTTTCAATGTGATTGATGCCCAGCTCGAACGCGCGGTGGATGCAGGCCTCGAGATTTTTCTGGCTGTCCGCCGGGATTTCCTTCGGATCCACATCCTGCCACTTGAATTGATACCGCATCCCGCCGCAGGAAATCACCGGCATTTTCAATTCCGTCCGCCCGAAACGACGATATTTCATCGCGGCGAAAATAGGTTGCCTTACACACGATGGCAAGTAGCGGGATTGTTGAATTTAAGAACTCGCGCCGGTCAGTGCCCCGGCCCGGAGATCCGGCCGGGAGCGTGCCGCTGCCGCGGATCTCTCGCCGGTCAACCTTCAGTCCAGCCCGTAGTACAAATACTTCTGGCCACTGTCAGGCGTCGGGTCATTGTCGAACATGCCGTCCGCACGTTCGCCGACCGAAAAGACTTTCACCCGGGTTATGCTGTCTTTCGGTAGGACAACGACCATGGAATCGGCGATTTCTTTGTCGTTGTCCTTGGCGATTTCAACAAAAAAGACCTGGGTCGCCCCGGCGGCGTAAAAATCCTCAACCAATTGTGCAACCTGTCGCTTGTCCGCCTTGAAAAAAACGTGGCCCGGCGGCTTCAGCCACTGTCGCGCCTCAGCCGTGTTCGGCGCGGCGAGCGCAGCCTCGACATGTTTGTCCACTTTCTCTGCCATGGTCTGGCTCTCCGATTGCGCGGACGGGCCGGGAGATGAAGGCGTCTCCGCTGTGCCACTGGCGGGTGCCGGTTTCTTGCTGCAACCGCTGGCGAGTGCGCACAGAATCAGAGCGGAACTCGCCAACAGAATTGTCGCATGGATTCTCATAATTTTGGCGTTTGGGATCGCGCGCAATTTAACAGGCTTCCGGGCAGGCACAAGCCATTGCCGGCGCGTGAACAGCAAAACCATCCAAAAAATCACTTGCCACCGACATCACCACCAGCGTATATTCCACGCTCTTTTGCAATAACGATTTTATGCGACGTCCCAAAGGCATCAAAACCAGAAAGTCCGTGGCCAAGCGTTTTAAGATTACCGCTGGCGGAAAGGTCCTGCGCTCGAGCGCCGGTCGCCGCCACCTGGCCCAGAGCAAAAACCCAAAGCGCCGCCGTTCCCTCCGCGGCTTGACCGGTGTGGATCCCACCGACGTTTATCGCATCACGCAAAACTTGCCGTTCAGCCGTTAACATCCCAGACCCCAGACCCCAGACCCCAGCTCCCAATTTTATGCGTGTTACCAACGCCCCAGCTTCCCGCAAACGCCGCACCCGGATGATCCGCGCCGCCAAAGGCTACCGGATGCGCCGCTCGAAACTTTACCGCTACGCTTCCGACGCCGTTGACCACGGCCGCCAGTACGCCTACCGCGATCGCCGCCGCAAAAAGCGCACGTTCCGTTATCTCTGGCAAATCCGCATCAACGCCGCAACGCGCGCCGCCGGCCTCACTTACAGCCGGTTCATGGAAGGACTCAAGGCCGCCAAATGCGCGCTCGACCGCAAGGTGCTGGCCGATCTCGCCGCGACTGACGCCGCTGCTTTCAACGAATTGATCAACGTTGCCAAAAGCGCGCTTAAGGCCAAACCCGCCGCCACTCTGGCGAAGGCGTAAAAGTCCCCGGTTTTCAGGTTCAAGCGGGCGGCCAGAGAATGGCTCGCCCGTTTTTCTTTTGGTGGGGCGAGCGCCCCGCGAGCCGGATTTTTCTTTGTGACTTTTGCGCCTTTTTGCGGCTAAAATCCGGGCATGTCTTTGCTGACCGACATTGAGCCCCTCAAACAAGCCGCGCTCGCGGATTTGAAAGCTGCTCCCGACCTCGCCGCGCTCGAACAGGCCAAAGGCAACTGGATCGGCGCGCACGGCAAGTTCACCGCGCTCATGAAGCAGCTCGGCACGCTGTCCAAGGAGGAAAAGCCCGCCGCCGGCAAGGCCATTAACGCCGCCAAAATCGAACTTGAAGCCGTGCTGGCCGAACGCCGCTCCGAACTCGAACTGGCGGCTGCGCTGCCAAAGGAACCGACCGATTTCACGTTGCCCGGACGCCGACGCACGCTCGGCAAACTCCATCCGCTCACGCAAGTGACCGAGGACATCGTCCGCAGCTTCCGCAAAATCGGCTTCGTCGTCGCTGACGGCCCGGAGATCGAGGACGAATATCATTGTTTCGACGCCCTCAACACCCCCGCCGACCACCCCGCGCGCGACACCCAGGATACATTCTATCTTGCCAATACCGCGCCGAATACTTCTCCCTCTCCCGGGAGAGAGGGCCGGGGTGAGGGCGAGCGTAAACCGTTGCTGCTCCGCACTCACACCTCCTCCGTCCAAATCCGCGTGATGAAATCACAGCCGCCGCCCGTGCGCATCATCGTCCCGGGCCGCGTTTATCGCCGCGACAACGCCGACGCCACGCACAACCCGACCTTCCAGCAAATCGAAGGGCTTTACGTGGACAAAAACGTCACCGTCGGCGACCTCAAAGGCACGGTGGAATTTGTGTTCAAGGAATTGCTGGGCGAGGAGACGAAGATCCGGTTTCGCCCGCATTATTTCAGTTACACCGAGCCGAGCTTCGAGATTGATTTCAGCAACGCGCTCGTCAAGAAGCTGGGCAAGGACTGGCTGGAGATTGCCGGGTGCGGCATGGTGCATCCGCAGGTGTTTGAAAACGTCGGCTACGACCCCGAAATCTGGACCGGCTGGGCGTTCGGCTTCGGCATCGAGCGCATCGCCATGATTCGTTACGGCATCAACGACATCCGCCTTTTTTACGAAAATGACGTGCGGTTCTTGAAACAATTTTGATTTCGAGCCCCATGAAAATCACTCTTAACTGGCTCAAGCAATACGTTGATTTCGACTGGTCGCCGGAGGAATTGACCGAGCGGCTCACCATGCTCGGCCTCGAAGCTGAAGGCGTCCACAAAATTGGCGGCGAGTTCGAAGGCATCGTTGTCGCCCAAATCCTCACGCGCGATCCCGTGCCCGGCTCCGACAAGCTCTCCGTCTGCAAGGTGAACGATGGCAAAGGCGAGCGCGTCATCATTTGCGGCGCGCAAAACCATAAACCCGGCGACAAGGTCCCGCTCATCCTTCCGAACTTCGCACTGCCGCTGAAGCCGGGCGACAAGGAACCATTTGTCATCAAGGAACGAAAAGTTTTCGGCATCACCAGCCACGGCATGATGTGTTCGCCGCAGGAACTCGGCCTGCCCGACAAGGTGGACGGCTTGCTCATTCTGCCTCCGGACGCGCCCGTGGGGAAACCATTTGCCGAGTATCTCGGTCGCGCTGGTGGTGACGTGGTTTATGATTTGGAAATCACGCCCAACCGGCCGGATTGGAACAGTGTCATCGGCATCGCCCGCGAGATTGCGGCGGTGACAGGGAACAAGCTGAAGATTCCAGATTGTAGCGGCGCTGTGTCAGCGCCGTCGGCGGTCACAGACCGCCGCTACAGTGCAGCCGATCTGGTTTCGGTACGCATTGACGCCGCCGAGCTTTGCCCGCGGTACACGGCCCGCGTCGTCAAAGGCGTGAAAATCGGTCCCAGCCCGGATTGGCTCCGAACCACGTTGGAAAAAGTCGGCATTCGTTCGATCAACAATGTCGTGGACGTGACGAATTTCGTGATGATGGAAATTGGCCAGCCGCTACACGCATTCGATTATCATCTTATTTCCCGTAGCCGCGTTTGTGAAAACGCGGATGGTTCGCGGTCGTCGAATCCGCCGTCTCACGACGGCGGCTACAAACCGACCATCGTTGTCCGTCGCGCGAAGGTCGGCGAGGAGTTCATCACGCTCGACGGCCAGAAACACCAGCTCACCACGGAGAACTTGCTCATCGCCGACGAAGAAAAGGGCATCGCCCTCGCTGGCGTCATGGGCGGGCAGAATTCCGAGATCAAGGACAACACCGCGGACGTGCTCATCGAAAGCGCCTATTTCTCGCCCACGAACATCCGCCGCACGAGCAAGGCACTGGGACTGCGCACCGACGCCAGCTACCGTTTCGAGCGTGGCGCGGACATTGACATCAATGACTGGGCCAGCGCGCGTTGCGCGCAGTTGATTCTCCAAACCGCCGGCGGCCAGCTCGCCGAAGGCGTCGTGGACGCCTATCCGAAACCGGTCGAACCGAAGCAAATCACCTTGCGCCATCACAAGGTGAATGAACTGCTCGGCATTGCCGCGAAACCGGAGGAGTGCGAGTTTTATCTCGGCCAGCTCGGTTTGAAGGCCGTTGGTCGCAAGGCGCGTCCGGTGGGAGCGGGCGGTCCGCCGGAGCCGGTGACGTTTCAAGTTCCGACCTTCCGCGTGGATTTGAAGCGCGAGGTGGATTTGATTGAGGAAATTGCCCGCCTGCACGGCGTGGACAAGATTCCGGCCGCGCCGCCGCGCGGCGCGATTGGCGCCAACGCGTTTGATTCGGTTCATGATCAGATTGCCGAAGCGCGAAGAATTTTGACCGGTTTGGGATTGAACGAGGCGCAAGGGCAGACGCTCATCGCGAATGCCGAATGCCGAATGCCGAATGCCGAATTGGTTGCGCTGGCGAATCCGTTGAGTTCAGACATGGACGTGCTGCGGCCAAGTTTGCTGCCGGGATTGATTCATTCATTGCGACACAATGTCAGCCACAAGAATTACGCCGTGGCGTTGTTTGAGATTGGAAAGGTCTTTGCACAAGGTCGGGATGCTTCGCCGAAGCGTCCGGACGGCTCGGCGAGCCGTCCCTGCCTCGAGGAACGCCGCGTGGCCATCGCGCTTACCGGCCAGCGTGAGCCGCTATTCTGGAGCGGTGAAGACCGCGACGCAAAATTTGACGCTTACGATTTGAAAGGCCTGCTGGAAGAGTTTTTTGAGCAATTCGGTTTGCGCGGGATGACCTTCAACCGCCGGGCCGAAAGCACCGCGTTCTTGTTCGAATCGGCCACGATTCAACTCGGCAAGCAAACATTGGGCGAATTCGGGCAGTTATCGCCGGTGCTGGCGAAGGAATACGATTTGCGCGACGCCGTTTTACTCGCGGAATTGAATCTCGATCAATTACTGACGCGGCGGAATCCGGCCAAGTCATTCAAGCCGTTGCCGCAATTTCCGGCGATACGCCGTGACGTGGCCATGATTGTGCCCGAAGCCACGACTCATGAAGCGGTCTTGCAGGTGGTGAAGCAAATCAAACCGGCGAACCTGGAAGCCGCGGAGTTGTTCGACGTGTTTCGCGGCAAGAATGTGCCAGAAGGACAAAAGAGTCTGGCCTATGCCTTCACCTATCGCGCGGCGGACAAGACGCTAACCGATGCCGAAGTGAACACCGCCCACGAAAAATTGATCGAACAGTTCCGACAGCGCCTGCAGGCCGTTGTGCGCGAGGGATGAAGCTGGCGCCTTTTTTGCCCTTGAAAAGCCTCTCATCCGCTGTTCCAATCGCGCCAGTCCAGATTATGAAAATCAATGCCGTTGTTCTTGCTTCAATCATTCTGTTCTCGGTCGTACCCGGTTATGCCGCGCCGAAGTCCGCGGACGCGTTCGAACAAAACCGGAAACTCGGCCGCAGTGTGAACATCATCGGTTACGATCCGATCTGGCGCTCGCGGAGGGAGGGCCGCTTTCAGGCCAGGCACTTCCGCCTGCTCAAAGAGGCCGGGTTCAACTCGGTGCGGATCAACCTCTTCCCGTTCGATTACATGGACGCCACAAACGGGTGGACACTCCGCAAACAATGGTTCGAGACGCTGGACTGGGTGGTCAAAAACGCGCACCAGCAGGGACTCCAGGTCATTCTGGATCTGCATGAATTCGGGAACATGGGCGACGATCCGGCAGCGAACAAGGAAAGGTTTCTGGCGTTTTGGCGGCAGCTTTCGGCCCATTGCCAAAAAGCGCCGACGAGCGTGTATTTTGAAGTGCTCAACGAACCTTCGCGCAAAATGACCGCCGCGCTCTGGAACGAATATCTGCGGGAAGCGCTGGCCATCATCCGGGAAAAGAACCCCACGCGCACGGTCATCATCGGTCCGGCCTTCTGGAACTCCATTGACCATTTACAGGAGCTGGAACTGCCCGACAACGACCGCAACCTCATCGTCACCGTCCACTATTACTCGCCGATGGAATTCACGCACCAGGGCGCGCCGTGGGCAAATTACAAGGACAAGGTGGACGTGCAATGGCTCGGCACGGAACCGGAACTGGCGGCCCTCAACGGCGAATTCGACAAGGCCGTCGCATGGGCCAAGGAACACAACCGGCCCATTTTCCTCGGCGAATTCGGCGCGTATGACAAAGGCCCGATGGACTCGCGCGTCCGCTGGACCGCCGCCGTGGCCCGCGCCGCCGAGCAACGCGGCTGGAGCTGGGCTTATTGGCAGTTCGACAGCAACTTCATCCTTTACGACATTGACCGCGATAAATGGGTCGAGCCGATTCTTCATGCGCTCATCCCTGCCGCCGACGGGGCGCAATCATCAGCAAAATAATTTTCAAATTGGGGCCAGGCTGGCTGGCTGGCGAGCCGGAACTCGCAACCGCTCTTGCCGGACTGGCAACCGGTTGGCAACCGGTCATCCGGCTGGCACAAACGGCGGCATCGGGCAGTCCAGCTTGTCGGCAACGGCACGGAGCAGTTCGGCTTCAAAAATCATCATTGAAAGTTGTTTCTCCTGGGGATATACGAGTTCAACATGTCCGGTCATAATCCACCCTGGAACATTTATGAACATCAAGCTCAGTTACCAATCCATCGCCAGCATAGCATTGTGTCTGGCGGGAACTTTTACCTGGAGCGCAACGGCACACGCAGCGCCGGCAACCAATTATCAGGGTGCCGGTGCCGTTCTTCGTCAGGCGGCAGAAAGTGTCAACCAGATAAAATCAGCAGATGAAAAATCTTCCCCCGCGGCCCAATGGCGTGCGGATTTGAAGGCATTCAAGCAACAGTCCGCCAGCCTGGCGCCAACCGAAGCGGCGAAACAATGGCTGGCGATGGTGGATCGCCTGCTGCAACTGGAGGAAACGCCCGCCAATTTCGACCAACAGGACATGATGTCCCATCCCATTCAACCGGACGAATTGGTCGAGGCGCTGCCCCCACCCGCGAGTTGGGCCGAATTGGCCAAAGCCATTGAAGCGCGCCCGGCGGGCGAAGGCGCTCAGGCGTTGCAGGGGCTTGGCTTGCGGCTGCTGGCGCACACCCTCTTGGGTGACACGACCAGGCGGCGGGAAGACATCGCTGCCCTGGAAGCCCTCGCTGCCAAGGCCAAAACCCGGCAGGCCTACTTTTACAATTCCCTGTTTGAGGAACTAAGCAGTTCCCTCATGGCAGCAATGGACAACCCCGATGCCGTACTTCAGGCATTGGACCGGAAACTGGCGGCCCAACAATCCGAGGAAGGCGATCGTTATCAATCCAGCCTTCAAGTCCCGGACCTCGTCCCGCTGGTCGGACCGGAAAAAGCCGAGGCATTTCTCCGCCGCGCCCTGGTCAAATCCAAAGCCCAACTGAATATTGATGCCGGCACCGCCACCGACAAGCTCGCGCAGAAACTGGCACTGGAATTGGTCAGCGAATTGAAAACACCGCAGTGGTCGCTGGTCAATTCGCTGGAGTCGGTGGACTTGTATGAAGCAATGGAGAAACGCTTTGCCAAAACCGGGATCAATGAACCCCCGGCGACCGTTTCCGACATGCCTTCAGTACCGCTTCCGCCCGATGCTTTCGGCGACAATGAAAAGCAGAGCGCGCGGATTTATTATCTGCTTGGCCTGATTGCCCGGGAACGCACGGCTGATGCCGTGACGGTGGCCAGACAGTTTGAGAAGGAAAACGACGCCTACTTCCCGAATGACGTCATCCGGCAGATGGAACGCGCCGGTTTCGTCGGCCAGCTCAATGGTTTTTTCCATGAACTGTTGCAGCAAAATCCAGACCTGCCTTTTTGGGAGGAGTATGTGCAGGTGGCGGCGCATGCGGGTCAAACCGCAGAAATGGTCAAGCTGGTCCAGGCGGCCATTTCCAAGCCCGGCCTGAGCAAAGGCCAACGGGTGCATCTGCAACAATTGTTGTATCAGGCGTTGCTCGCCAACGACGAAGTCGAGGCCGGGGTGACCGAACTTCGCCGCTTGATTCAAACCAATGAACCGGCCCCGGCCTCGTCGGGTCGCTACGAGCGTGAAAGCCGCGGCGATTTGGCGTTGAACCTGGCGCGAATCGGCCACCTCCTCAACCGTCCCGAATGGCTGGAGGAAGGCCTCGCCGACGCCAAGGCGGTGGTTCAAAAACAGGACGAAACGGATTATTCTCCGTGGGGAAATTCAACCGCCCTGTCACTCGCAAGCCTTTTGGACGACCTGAACCGGGGACCGGAGGCGGAAGCGGTTCTGGCCACAGCCTTGTCCAATGCCGTCTCGAAGAAGGCAAACCCGCGAATGTACGGTTACGAAGAGCGCTCCACTCCCGCCACCCAAATTCTGACAGCGCTTGCCCGGCTGTATCACCACGCCGGACGGGATGCTGACGTGTTGAAATTATTTGATGATGCACCGTACTGGGGCGTAAAAGACCTGGCTGATTTGAACTCCCGGTTTGCCGACCTGGAAGATATGGTTCCGAATTATTCCCACCAGCCCGTCATCGTGCCGGTAGGTTATTACGCCGCCGCAGCGCTGGCCAAAACCGGACGCACGGCGGAGGCGCGCACACTGCTCAACCCGCTCTTCGATCAATCCCCCGGCTGCGACCGGCTGTATGAATTGTTGCTCTCGTTGGATGATGAACAAGCCCCGGCCGAACTGGATGCTTTGTTCGCGCGGGACCAATTTGAGGAACGGCCGTTGATCTGGAAGGCACACTGGTTGCGCACCCACCAGCGTTTGGCGGAAGCCGAACAAGCCGCCCGCCAGGCCATTGCCATTGATCCCACGGATGGCGAGGAAGGTCCCGGCGACCGCATCCGCGCCTATGTCGAACTGGCAGAGATCCGCGCCGCGCGGGGTGACACCAATGAGGCAGCAACTTTGCGTGGCGTTGTTCAATCCGTGCATCAAGCGGAATTGGCCGACCAATTTCACGCCGCCGGCCTGCTCAAACGGGCCGTGGCTTTGTATCAGGATTCATTGAACCGTTTTGCGGACGCCTACTGCATTCATGCGCGGCTGGCCGTGCAACTGTCGGACATGGGATTGCACCAGCAGGCGGAGGAACATTATCGGCGCGCCTATGAATTGATGCCCGACCAGTTTGGCCGCATGGAAAGTTATTGTTTCGGGTGCGAACGAGCGTTTGACGGCGAACGGGCGCAAAGTATTGCCGAGAAGGTGTTCACCGAACTGGCCCAAAAAACGCCAAACAAGCCGCAGGTGCATTATCTGCTCGGTTATCTGCGGGAAGAAGAAGGGCGTTACCCGGAAGCGCTGACCAATTATCGCGTGGCGGTCAGGCTGGATCCCGATTATCTCAATGCCTGGGAAAAAATCGAAGGCATCAGTTCCCATGTTTTCCAATCTGCCACGGAGCGCGACGCCGTGGTTTTCAATCTGCTTCGACTGGATCCATTGGCTCGTCACACCCATCCGTCGTTTGAAAATGTCTCCGATCTGGCCGCGCTCTGGCGCAACGTTGCGATCGCCGCCGGGAAGTGCCCTGCCAAACCCGAAAGTCTTTACCCGTTGCCGGCCAGCAAGGCACAAGTTGAAAAGCAAGCGGCGCAAGCCAGCGAACAAGACAGGGACCTGGAAATGGAATACCGTTTCAGATCGCACGAGCTGGAAGAAAGCATCACCCCCGGCAAGGCCATCGGGCAAAATGGATTTGTGCGCGCCGCCCAGGAATTGCTGAGTCGCGAAGCCTCAAGTGCCATGGAGGAATGACCTTCGTGGCAGTAACATCTCCTCCTGCACCGGTCGGGTGGATGTGGAAACGGGCGTAAGGCCGGGTGGAAGGAGGCAGATTATTCCGTTGCCACAAACGGTGGCATCGGGCAATCCAATGTATCGGCGACGGCGCGCAACAATTCGGCTTCGCTTTCCTGAATCACGCCATCGGCGCCGACGGTGTGGGCACAGGCTTCAATCAAATTCTTTTTGATGATCGGCACGGCCTGCGCAAGGCGGTTGAGCGCGGTGTCAATCTGCGTCACGCCGCATTGTTCGCGCGGCAGCAATCCCCAATCACCATCGGGCGCGCGCAGATAGGGCGCGCCCTGGTTGAAAGCCTTTTGAACTTCCGCAGCGTCACTGTTGCCGGCGTTTGCCAGCGCGGACAACACGACCGCGCAATCCGGCACGAGCGGTTTGAGTGTGTAATATTGGACCGTCGGCGGACGCGCCTGGCCAAACTGCGGGGCGAGATGGCGGAGCACGATTTTCTGCAGCACGTATTCAAACAGTTCGACCTTCCCGTCACTTTCGACCAGCCATTGAAGCGTCTGCGAAAATTGGTCGAACTGTTCCGCGGTCAAATGCCGGAGTGTGCCCAGTGCCAGATTGACTATTGGCAGGTGCGCGTGTTGAGCCGCGGAGGAAACGTCAGGGAATAGCGCAGCGGTTTTTTGTGGTATCGCCGGGTCAACGCGTTTGGCGAGTTCAGCGAGCTGTGTCGTGCGCGTTTTCTCGTCGGAACTCAGCAGCATGGCATAGATGAGCGCAACGGCGTCGAGCGGTTCACGCGCGGCAGCCCTCACGCTATCGGGCAGCGATTCGCGCAGTTGTTCAGCGTATTTGAGATGCAGCGGCGTGGGATTGCCCAGATTTGGCAGGACGGTATGCGATCTGATGACCGGCGGTTTTTCCGCGTCGCCCGAGGCGAGGATCGCGCCGCCCAGCACCGTGCCAAAAATGTTCGGCATCGGCGGGCGTTTCGGTGTCGGAATCTCTTCCGGTGGCCGGTCGCGCCCGTCGTATCGCACGTAAGGAAATTTTCCGTCGAAATTCGGGTCAAAGACGCGGATGCGTTCCGGGAGCGGCGGATGCGTTTCGAGCAGTCCAATGAAGGGTTCACTGACGCCGTTTCCAAAGAACATGTGTGACAGTTCCTCGGCGTGCGCGTGGCTGAGGCGCGAACCCGTTTCGCCCAAACCGCCGATTTTTTTCAGCGCGCCCGTGATGCCTCCCGGATTGCGCGTGAATTGGACGGACGAGGCGTCAGCCAGGAATTCGCGTTGGCGGCTGACGGCAGCTTGAATGAGCCGTCCAAAGAAAACACCGATGTAGCCGATCAGCAACAGGACGAGGCCAAGCAGGGGCAAGGGATTTTGGCCACGCCCGCGTCCGCCGCCGCGCGCGGTTTGCAGGAGAACGCGACCGATGATGGCGAGGCAAAGGATGCCAAAGATGATTCCCATCAGCCGGAGGTTCAACCGCATGTCGCCGTTGAGGATGTGGCTGAATTCGTGGCCGATGACGCCTTGCAATTCGTCACGCGACAAAATTTTCATGCAGCCGCGTGTGACGGTGATGGTCGCGTCGCCGGGTTTGTGGCCGGCGGCGAAGGCGTTGATGCCGTCCTCCTCGTCCATGACATAGACCTGCGGCACGGGCACACCGGAGGCGATGGCCATTTCCTCGACGACGTTGAGCAGCTTGCGTTCGTCGGGATCGGTTGTGTTCGGGCTGAGGAGGCGTCCGCCCATCATTTCCGAAACCGCGCTGCCGCCAGACGCCAGCGCCATGGTTTTGTAACTGCTGCCGATCAAAATGACCGCCAGCACGCCGACAGCAACGGCGAGGAACATCTGCGGATTCCAAAGCGCGAACTGCGGCGATTCGCCGAAATTATGATGCTGTTGCGCCTGAACGCCGGAAAAAATCAGCAACGCGGCAAAATACACGGCGACGATGAGCGCCGCGACGGCGATGGCAAAATAGAAGACGAGCAGCTTGGTTTTGCGGCGGGTCTTGTCCTGCTGCGTGAAAAAATCCATTTCGGGAGGGGCGGCATTTGGCCGTCCCAAAATTAATTAGGGACGGCGGCACGCCGTCCCTCCCACACATCACGAGAACGAAACCTTCGGCGCGTCCTTCTGTTCCGGTTTGTCTATGACAAACAGTTCCGCCGGGCCGAAGTTGAAGATGCCCGCGATGATGTTCGACGGGAAAACCTCCCGGTCGGTGTTGTAAACCATGACCGAATCGTTGTATGCCTGCCGCGCGAAGGAAATTTTGTTTTCCGTCGAGGTCAGCTCCTCGGTGAGCTGCATCATGTTCTCGTTGGCCTTCAAATTGGGATATTGTTCGGAGACCATCATCAGACGGCTCAACGTGCCGGCGAGTCCGGTTTCAGCGGAAACCAGGTTCTTCATGGCGCTGGCGTCGCCGGGATTGGCGGCGGCGGCCTGCGAGGCCGTGTAAGCGATATTGCGGGCCTTGGTGACATTCTCCAGCGTCTCACGTTCGTGCGTGAGGTAGCCTTTGGCAATCTCAACCAGGTTCGGAATCAGGTCGTAGCGGCGCTTGAGCTGCACGTCAATTTGCGCGTAGGCGTTCTTGAACCGGTTGCGCAACGTCACGAGTTTGTTGTAGCCGCCGATGATGAAGGCGACGAGGCCTAACAACACGACCAGTACAACGACTGTAATAATCAATCCAATTCCCATAGCCATAATTTTCCTTTGTTAAGTTTGCTCTTCTACTAAGCCAAAGCCCGCCACCCGGCAATGATAATTTGGCCCGCTTTTTGGAATTGGTGCCTGGGCACGCCCACCATTACGGTTCAACGAAAACCGGCATCCCGACCCAGACGAGATGGCTCAAATATTCCGCGTCCCAGTTTGCGAGGCGGAAACAGCCGTGTGATTCGGTGCGTCCGACCTGCTCCGGGTTTGGCGTGCCGTGAATGCCATAACCCGGTTTGTCCAGACCGATCCACGCCACGCCGACCGGATTGTTCGGGCCGGGTGGCAAAACCAGTTTTTGGTTCAACTGTCGCGCCTCCGCCGATTCCGGAAATAATTCCGGGTCGAAGGTATAATTCGGATTCGGCGCGACGACGATGACGTGCAGTTCGCCGACCGGGCGTTTTTCGACGCGCGCCGCGATGCTGCACGGGAAATGCGCGAGCAAGTTGGTTTCCACGTCGAATGCCTCCAGGAATTTGTCGCCGAGATGAATGACGGCAAACGCCGCCTTGTTTGTCGGCGCGGGATAATTGACGTCGGGAATTTTCACGACCGTGCCGGCGGCAGGGTTGGTCCAGTCCACGCCCGGATTGAGTTGCCGGATCAATTCGGGGTGCGCGTGGCCTTTTTCGGCGACGAGTTCGAGTTCGGTTTCGTAGGCGAGCGCAGACTGCTGCGACTTGGCGAGCCACGTCTTGCCGAGCGGTTGCAACCCCGCGAGGTCGTTCGTCGTGACCACGTAGGTTGTCAGCGGAGCCGAATCGAGCATGAGCCGCGCTCCGGTTTCCGCGTCCAACACGCCGGTTGGTGGCAAATTGTCCCTTTCCTGAAAAACAGAAATTGCCCTTCGCGTTTGCGAACCGGGCACAGCGTCAATTGAACCTGGTGAAATACCACGGCGCGCCAACGCAATTTGCGCTTCAAACACATTGCGCGCAGCGCGCGGAAAACCGCCTCCGGCTTCAATTGTCCCGTTCCACTGGCGTGCCACAGATTTGACGGGAGGCGGCGCAACGACGCGGACCGGTCTGGCGTGATGTTCGTGCTGCCACCAAAACCAGGCCGCGATGGCGATAATGGCCAACACAAACAACCAGCGAATAACACCGCGTTTATCGTGGGGTTTGCCCGGCAATTGATATTTTGGCTTTGAGCGGCGTGCCACGCCGGAATTAAGCCACAGGCCAAACGGCGACCCAAGAGCGAAGTCAACGACCGGAAGGAGAACGACTGGCTCAGGCCAGATTCAGCACGGCGTCGCCGATGATACGGGCGGCATCGTCGTAGCTGACCAAACCGGTATTTATAATCATTTGGTAGAGGAGGGGATCCTCAATGTCGGCGCCAAAGTACTTTTTGAGATAACGCCGGCGGGCATGATCTTCGCGCAAACAAAACTTGCGTGCCCCGGTCTTCGTCATGTTGTAGGCTTCGAGGCAGTGCTCAATCCGCTTTTCGAGCGGCGCCACCAGGCGGACATGGAGTACGTGCGGCAATCCGGCGGTAACCATGTTGGCGCCACGGCCAATGAGGATCACGTTGCCTGCTTGAGCCAGTCTGAGCACCGTCTCGGCGGTCTGATGAATAACGGTCGTTGACGGCGGATGCACTCCAAACACGTCA
>Ga0181538_10003739_pt1 | contig 14674 bp, 16 predicted proteins | sample PEATcosm2014_Bin_40_FD_119773 | JGI IMG/M metagenome (GOLD analysis project Ga0181538, IMG submission 119773) | Peatland microbial communities from MTU Mesocosm Facility, Houghton, MI, USA - PEATcosm2014_Bin23_30_metaG | ecosystem: Environmental > Terrestrial > Soil > Wetlands > Peat | place...
GCCAGCACTACATTCGTGTTATATTGGGACTCTGTACTGAGAACCGAGGGCGCGTAGCTCAGTTGGGAGAGCGCGGCGTTCGCAACGCTGAGGTCGAGGGTTCGAATCCCTTCGCGTCCACCAATCCTTTGTTTTTGCCCTCTCGAAGATCAGGTCAAACGGCTTTCGATATGAAGGGTAAAGACTTGTAGCATCCACAAAGCAGTTCGAAAGGACCAATTTCAGCAGTTTGGCTTTTTCGGCGGGTGTCTGTGTAACGTACAGAAAATACGCCTTGTTTGCGAGTTCTAAGATTCGTACGCGGTCGATCATGCGGGAGGGGTTTTCCGCCTGCTCAAGCTCGCGCAGGGATGCGAGAACCGCCTGCTCCTCCCGTTGCCACTCCTCCGACTTGGCTTGCCATAAGTCAACGGGAATCTTACCATCCAAGTGCTCATCCAAAGCCAGGTTGCGCCTTCGGCGAATCGTGGTTAGCCGCTGCTGTAATCGCTCGACCTGCTGCTTCCTGAGCGTCCCCTCCCTGTCTTTGTCGTTCAGGAGCGAGTCCGTCAGTTGCCTTAGAATGTCATCGGGTATTAAGATGCCTTGCAGCACCTGGCTCAGCCGCTCCGCGATGGCCTCCTCGCGGAACATCGGGAGAGTGCACTTTCCATGGTTTGTCGGACAATGGGAGTGGTAATAGATGTACTTTCCTTTATGGATTTCGGCGGTTAGGGCGCAGCCGTGATCTTTGCAGAATAGCATGCCGGAAAAGGCAAAATGGTGCTTGCGGGCACGAGGGTGCGCCTTACCACTTATGTAATCTTGAACGCGAGTAAAGAGTTCGTGCGAAATTACGGGAGCGTGGTTGCCTTGGTAGATTTTTCCGGACCATCGAAACATGCCGATGTAGTAGGCATTCTGAAGTACCTTAAATATGTACGAGCGGCAGAGGATCTTGCCAAACTCAGTCTTCACCAGCTTCCTTAAGTCGAGGATTGAGTACGAGCCTGTGGCGTAGAGATCGAAAAGCCTCTGGACAATCGGGGCGGTTTCGGGGTTCACCTCAGGGCGGCGAAGAACCCTGTTAAAACGGTATCCGAGCGGAGGGTGACCACCGGGGTAGATGCCCTGTTCAGCCTTCTCGCGCATTCCCTTTTTTATTTCTTCCCGGAGGTTGTCAATATAGTTCTTCGCCATCACGGCAAAAATGCCCTGGACGAGCTTGGCTTGAGACTTCGAATCCTTGTCGATAACCTGAGCTTCCTTCACAAAGTGGATTTCGACATCAAGGTCTTCCAGAGTCAGCATGTCCCGGAGATTGCGGTATAGACGGTCCGTCTTTTCGACTAATATGATGCGGCATCCCCTGTTCTTCCGCAGGAAAGACACCATCTCATCGAACCCTTTGCGTCCTGCCGCCTTGGCGGTACAAGCCTCGACAAATTCCCTGACAACCGCGATGGCGCGCTTCTCCGCGTAGTCGTGCAGGAGCTTGGTTTGGGCGGGGATCGAAAACCCCTCTTTCTCCTGCTCGCTGCTAGAAACCCTTGCATATAGGACACCGTCTCTCATTTTGCCCTCCATCGGCGCGCTGCCGCCTTCGCAGTTTGGATGTAGTCTTGCACCCGATCAAAGACCTCCTGCGTGACTATCGCAGGATGGGTGCCTTGGTAAGCTTTTCCCCCCCATCGAAACATACCACGATAGAACGGATTCTGAAGTATCTGAAATGTTCTCGACAGGGAAAGGACCTTGCCAAATTCCTTTTTGACAAGCTTGCGTAAGGACATCAGTGAGTATGAGCGTGTGGCGTACAGTTCAAAAACTCGCCTGATGAGCGGCGAGGTCTCCGGGTCCAGTTCAGCTCCGCGACTAACCCTGTTAAACCGGTACCCGAGTGGAGGGTGGCCGCCGGGGTAGATGCCCTGTTCGGCCTTCTCGCGCATCCCCTTTTTTATCTCTTCCCGGAGGTTGTCAATGTAGTTTTTGGCCACGACGCCATATATGGCCTGGGCCAGGTTGGCTTGAGACTTCGAGTCTTTGCTGACGATCTGCCCCTCTTTGGCCAAGTGTATTTCGACATCGAGGTCTTCCAAGGTCAGCATATCGCGGAAATTGCGCCAGAGCCGATCAATCTTTTCTACAACGACGGCGCGGCATTCTTTGTTCGCCCGCAGGAGGGAGACCAGTTCCTGGAAGTGCTTGCGTTCTCCCACGTCCGCAAATTCTCCGACGACTTTGATGCTATGCTTCCTCGCGTACGCCCGGAGGAGCTTAATCTGGGCGGCGGTTGAATTCCCTTTCTGCCGCGACTCTTCGCAGCCAACTCTACTGTACAGAACACCTTGTTTCACCGCGTCCTCCGGCGCGGGCTGTGCAGCCGCACGCGTGCTGATCAGCTCGCGCCTATTTGTGTTTGGCCGATCCGAGAATTCGCGGCCGATTTTGATGTCGAGCTTCCTCCCGTACTCCTGGACCAACTTGAGCTGGGCGGGGATCGAAAGCCCGCCCTGATCCTTGCTGTAAACTCGTGCGAATAGAACGGTGTTTCTCATTTTGGCCTCCTCCTCATCGGGCTGCTTAACTAATTCCGTTAGGTTCTTGGTTGTTGGCATCAGCACAAGCACACTGCGCCTTGCGTTCCCACTCATCAAGCAAAAGGAACATTCCGCGCAGGGCATCCAACGCGCTTAGGTCTAAATTGTTCTGGCTTGTGCCCCCGTGCTCCGTCTGGGGAGCGGGCAGCTCTAGCGTGGTACTTGGCATGTCGGGCTCCTTGACACTGGCGCGAAGAAGCCCGAGAATGCCTTTGGGTCTCTTGGTGCGGGCTTGCTCCGCGCCGGAGATTTGGCCCTGTCGGTAGTTAACGCTACCGGCAGGGCACTTGCTAAAATTAAGGCCTGCGCCAAGATAATTCCGTTGCTGGCCTACATAACTTGACCTCCATCTCCAATATACATCGTCCCGTGGCCTGATTTGAGGACAATTTGCATTCTGGACACAAAAAAAGGGGCACACCGAAGGCTTCCCGGTGTGCCCCTTGTGCCGTGGCGGCAGACGTGCTATAAGAAAGATGGAACCGATTTGCACTGGTTAGCGCCTCTGCTTTTTGGTTCTCCGGGGCCCGCTGCGTCAACAGCGGGCTTCACTTTTACCAGGCTAATTCTTGTTCCCTAACTTATGTTGCGGCAGAGCTTCCCACATCCTGCCTGAGTGGCGGAATCTCCGGCCCTCCCCGCCGTGCAGCGCTTGATATGCCCGAGCGGAGTCGATTCTCGCAACGCCGCTGCTCTGCCAACCTAGGTTTATAATTCCAATCACGATGTCGGCAAGACGCATCGGTGCCCCGTTGGCACAAAGGACGTCATAGGCTAGTTTAGTTGTCTCGTTGAAGAAATTCTTCTTGCCTGTTGCAATCGCGGGAGCAACAAGCGGGGTGTTCTTGCCTGTCGGAGTCGCGGGGGGAACGGGCCGGGTAACCTTGCCCTTTGCAATCGCAGGAGCAACTGGCGGAATATCCTTGCCCGTCGCAGTTGCGGGAGGACTGGGCCGCGTACCTTTGATCGTTGCAATCGCGGGAGCGCTGGGCGGGATAGCCCCTGCCGCTGTCATGGGCGCGGCGAGTTCTTGGGAAGCGAGTTTCTCTGCGATGATCCTTTGCTGTTCCATGATGCTCTTGTAGCTTTCGAGGAGGCTCCTGCGTTCGATGACTGCCTGGAGTCCGGCCTGTCGAGCCGCTTCCAAGATTTTGCCGTTGCAAATTTCAAGCTCTCGTTCGATATCTTCAAGACTAAGGGCCTTGAAATCCGCCATCTCGTTCGCCCTCCACAAACCCTAGGTTGACTTCAACACAAGGCTATACAACGTCAAGACTACTTGTCAAGCGAAAAATATAGGCTTGACAATTTACCCTCCCACTGTGTCTAGGCTTGGGAAGTTAGCAGTCTTGCGCGCAGCCGGTTCGGGGGGTAGGAGATCAGCCTTCATTGATAATGTGCCGTTCTATTGCTGCGACAACTTTCGCCCCATCCACATCCTCAAGCGAGCGAAACCCATGCTCAAATGCGTTATCATCGCCATGAAGTCGACCAAAAGTCGGCACGCCCCACTTCACGACGTCGGAACCCTTGATGCCAAACGTGATCCATGAAAAGCAATCGACCACTGCGACAAATTCCTCGTCATCATCCAACGCCGTTTCGCCTTCCAGAATCACCTCGACGTGAGCCTTTCGGTTCAGTTCAACGTCCGTATCGAACGACCAGCTATAGACGGTGTTTCCAGTCCCAGGTAGCTGGTGAAATCCAGTCCCTACTTCGCTGGTGGGCCAATTTTTGGCAAGACACGCCTCGCGCCATCGTTGGAGGAGCGCGACAACGCGGTGCTCGTACCGAACTTTGAGTTCCTCAACTGTATCTTTCATTCTGCCCTTTCCAGTGGTTACATCGGAGATTTTGCGCTGAGTTATGCTAAGGCAAAGCTCAAGGAACCGCCGTTGCAGTTCCGCTCCACGCTCGGATTTTGAGACGAACGATTCGGCAGCCCGCCAGACCAGAATCTCGCAAGCGCGGCGTGTTGTGGTCTCATCGTGGTGATGGAGTAGGCCGTGACAGTTGCGACACAACTTGAGAATGTTATATTGCGACGACGGGCCGCCATCACCCCTGGCGATCCAATGCGCTCGCTCCAGGGGAGCCTTCGTCGTTTCGCATATTTCACAGCGGTGCGTTACCTGTTCGCAACGCTCGGGGGCACTGGGCTTCCCCTTTTTTGGAAGATCCAGCTTCTGCACCCAACTCCGTCTGCCGCCCGCCAGGGGGCCGAAGATCATCGCTCGCGGCACGCGCCAGCGATTGGCGAGCCGCTTTTGGCCCATTGGCCCATCCAGGTAGTTTAAGCCGTAGTCGTGTTCGAGCGCCCTGCCGATCCGTTGCTCGACCTCGATCATCTTGGGCGTTTTCACACCGTCCGGAATCGGTTTGAACTGCGTTTCCTTGTTCATGGACTCCCCCGCAACAACTTATAACGTGCTTTGAAATTAGCCGGGCCTCAACTAGATACCGCGCAATCTCAAGCTCGGTAAGCCGAGGCGAGCCAGCAAATACATCGGGCCTCGGTGGAGGCCGTAGCCGTGCTGAGGCCACTCAGTTGATCCACCCGCCGCCCGCGTCTTTGCTCTTGCTCGGCGGTCGCATTGTCTTCTTCGGCGCAGAAGCATCCGGGGTCTTTTGGGAAGGGTTCGTCGCGACAACGTCTTCGGCCGCTTGGAGCTTCGCCGCCAATCTGGTGGCTTCTGCCGTGTCGCCCGACAGCAGCGCTTCCTTCATCTTTTTGCCGAGTACCAGCTTTAACGCAATTCCCACGTCTTTTGCTGCGTCGTTGCTCATTTTGTTTACTCCCGTTGGAACACAAGTTGGCCGAGGCCGCTCACTTCAGGTTCTCTAGTTCGGAGACAAGCGCTCACTGCATCGTGCCCCGGTTCCCCGGAAGCAGCGATGCAACGTGCGCCACGTGCAGGAGGTAGAGGAACGTCAACAAGTCCAAACCCAGCAGCCTGCTGATTAACTGGCGGAACGTACGCAGCCGTTCTTCCCGGTCCGAGCCGGGCCGGGCAAGCCATTTCGTCGCCTCTATGATCTCTCCCGTGTGCTCCTGCAATGCCTGCACGATCTCCAGGGTGAAGAACTCGCTGGCGTCGAGGAATTGCTCATGGTCTGTCAAGCTCCCGCTTTGCGCCCGCCGGATCGCAACATGCACGGCTCGATGCTCCTCCATGCTGAAGTCAAACAGTGGCATGTCCTCCAGAACCTCAGCGAGCCGAGCCAGCATTGCCTCATCAGTCGGGCTGGTCATGCCCAGCCGACCCGATTCCTTGTCTGTCATGCGTTGTCACCTCCATCTGCAATACACATAGTCGAAGGGGCATGCTTTTCCGAATCATGGCCTATCGTACTGGCCTACAGTCTGACTCAAAAAAGCCCGCCTGTCAACTTCCTTCGGAGATATTGGCATGGTCGGCAACCCCCGTGGCACCTGCACTGGAGCGCCCCGGCGCAAAGCTGTGTCGCATTGGCGCTGGAGGCGGAAGGGGAAGCAAATAACGCCGGAGGAAAAGGACAGCCCGGCGTGCTTATCGCCCGCCGAGCGCCTCGCCGATGATGGCATCGACCCGCCCCCAGAACTCCTCTTCGAGGTCCCAAGTGCTCGGCGGGAGGCGGATTTCCGATATGTCCATCGCGAACGTTCTTGACCAGTATCGCCGCGCATATTCCCAGTAGCGGCTGCTGTCCCACCTGGCCCGTGCTGTCATCTCATCAACAGGCTGGCGGCAGAAGTCTTCACCGGCCTTCCTGAGAAGACGGCGGAGCATGATGAAGAGAACGCTCTCGCGGATGTTTTCAGGTTCAGCCGGAGCATCTTCCTTCCCGGCCGAGGGGTCACTGGCCAGCCGGACTTGCTCCAAGATGAAGTTGCGTGCCTGCTCGCGCAGGATTCTCTCGAAGCACTCCCTGAAGCCGCCCCGTTTGAGGAGGGTCTCCTCGGCCCGCTCCCCCTTCTCCGGCCCGAATTGCCAGCAAGCCTGGTCCCGGAATGTCAGCAAACCTGCTCGCGGGGACTCCGGGTTCGCGCAGGCCCCCCATTCCGGCCATCCGCGGAACAGCTCCAGAAAAAACCGGCAGGAAGTGCAGTCAGGGCGTGTTTCCCGGGGTCCCGGCCACTTCCGCTGGCCGTACGGCTCGAAATCCGTGGGCAGTTTCATGCATGTCTCCCAAAGCTGGTCGTCGCTCGCGTTCATCGAGTCCTCCCATTGGTTCCGAACAGATGCTGTGGTCCTTCTGACGCCTCACCCGGCAGCGTCCCGAAGATCGGTCCCTTTTTTGATCGAAGCCGAATTTGGCCGCACGCCAGTCCCGGCTCTGATCTGCACCCTAACCGTCTTGCTTCCAACTTTATTTGCCATAAGTGCTCTTTCCTTCGATACATTGGTTTTTGGAGTTCGGTTTTTCTTCCGCTCCATTGATAGAATACATTCGCGGCAAGGATTTCCCAGGATTATTTTGCCCAGGCTCCTGGCCTAGACATGCACGGGCCACCGGACAGCCAAAAAGAGACGGAATGACGAAGAAGTGATCACGCCCACGTTCTGTGGCCAAGATGGCCTCGACGGTCGCGAAAGCGGAATGGCGGGAGTGGACACGGCCGGAGCAGGTAGCAAGGGATCGGAAGCTGGCGCGCAAGCTGTGGACGAAGTGGAGGACCCGGCTGGGGCTGGTGAGAGGGGCGCGCGAGATTTTCGAGGAGAAGCTGATCGAGGAGTTGAATGGGATGTACGAAAACCAGCCAGTCGAAGGCTCTCGTGCAACGGTATAGGCTTTAACCCACCACCAGGAAGAGCTAGCAGGGCCTCGGTCATCCCTCAAGATTCAGGTTGAGTTGGCAGAGTGTCTCGGCCGAAAGGGCCCATCCATATCGAACTAGGCATTGCTTGGGGCATCAGGGGCCTATTGGTCTGCGTGCGGAGATACCGGCAGGGAAGCAGGCTTAGGGGCCTAACACGGGCCCTGCCAGGGCAGCGGCTATGTCACCGGAGCAGCGGAGCGAGTCAGCACGTAAGGCAGTGTTGGCTAGGTGGGCTAAGAAAAAGGCTGCCGAATAAGCAGGTCTGCTAGCCCACTTTCTTGGTGTTCTATTTTTTGGATGGCAGTCTGAACACTGCTTTCAGGAAGCCACTCGCAGTCATCTCCAAGAGAGTTGTCGAGTACAACTACGTCAATAGGGCCACCACATCCGTCAATGTATTGTTCGGCCTTTTTGACGAGGTAAGCTCCAAGGGCTGCACCAGTTTGGGTGTCTAGTTGGCTTGAGTACAACTTATCGGATAAGAACCGAATAAGGGAGCATTCTCCAATTCCTAAGTAGCTGAAGTTGTTGACCTTATGAAGCCCTCTTCCGTCAAACTTGAACAATTCGGTTTGACCCAAAAAGGCAGTTGAACCAATCAGGAGTTCAAGTTTTTGCTCGAATGCGTCATATAGTCGGTTCATGTCGGTTAGGACGCCATCAGCAGCGTTCTTGACGACTTCTCCTGTGATTGGCATGGCTAACTGGCGCACTACACGCATGACTTTTTCTTGTACCTCTTGAGCAAGTCCTGGGGTGCCGGAATAGCCAAAAACTATTTTCCAAGCGGGGCCCTCTTCAATGCTTAGCTTCTTTTCGTGGTATTTGAATCCCGCACCAGATGTAATCTGCTGGTCGGCACACAATACTAGCCCGTCCGTACATTGAAAACCGACAACCATGGTCATTGGCTGTTGTCCCCCCGGTTTTGGTTTTGGGAGATTATATGGCTGTTTTGTTCTGAAGGGAAGCGGGGGTTAGTCCTTTGGTAACGTGTTGTGCTCATTCTTCTCCTTTGTGCTAGAATCCGTGCGGGCAGAGGAAGCGAGTGTACCGGGGCTACTCCATTCGTAAGGGTGGCCCGGATGACTGCCGTGTTACTCTGTCTGCTAATTCCATGAAGTTCCTTAGAATACCGCTGCAAATAATCTTTGGGATACTCATTGTTGCCCTGATTATCAGGCGACTGTCGGTTTTTGTTGAATATCCGCTATTCTCTGCCTGCTTCCTGGCTGTGCTACTTACGGTCGGCTTCCTGTTAAGCAGGAGAACAGGAATCAAAGAAGGAACGTGGTTCGGCTTTTCCGGCGTAAGGACCGCCTATCGCTGGAACCACGCTTCTCTTGAACAACGCAAGGCAGCACTCGCAAAAATTGGGATACTTGATGACTCAGACAGGGACGATCTGTTGAACAAGAAATGGCCTGATATTCCTGGTACAGTTCAGAGGCTATTAGTTCAATCCCGTGGAACTACCGTACAGCAGGGAACCGGAACTGACTTATAGGGGACAGGCTGAGGCTATCCTCCCGAACCGGAGTAGAGAGGACGGGCAATGGCCATAATGGGACTCAAAGAGTTTTTCGAGAACCTATTCGCCAGCGATAAAGAGGCTGGCGCAGGCAGGTCGAATTTGAGTATTGCGGGTCCTCCCGAGCGCCCCAGGCGAGCGCCACCTAGTCCAGATGTGGCTGCAAGGCACGAGCAACCAGCGCCAGAAGCGGCCTACAAAAAAGGTGACGTCATCGGCGGCAAGTACGAGGTTCATAGCCTGCTTGGCAGGGGTGGCTTTGGGGAAGTGTATTTGGTTTACAGCCGCCGGCTTCGCGAGGCCCTTGCACTCAAGACCTTTCGTCAGGAGTTTCTTGCCGAAGCCGAAGTGAAAGAAAACTTCAGACGTGAAGCTCTGCTGTGGGTGAACCTTGAGGCGCACCCGTTCATGCTGACTGCCCGTTTTGTAGAGGAGTTCTCCGGTCGGCTCTTTGTCGTGATGGACTACATCGTGCCCGACGGTCAAGGTCGAGTGAGTTTGGCAGACCACTTGGACCGTGCTGGGGGGCCGATCAATACCAACCAAGCACTTGAGTGGGCGATTATGTTCTGCTACGGCATGGAGCACGCTAACCAGCGCGGTATCAAATGCCACCGAGACATCAAGCCGGCCAATATCCTCATCCGGCAGGACGGCACACTTTTGATCAGCGATTTCGGTCTGGCGGCAGCAGCGGAAGCGGCGTGGAAGGGACGGGGCCGCGCGTGGCAGCGCTCCGCAGCGGGGGGCTTCGTTGGCTTGAGCCTATTCCAGACTGAGGGCAAAAAGGTCTGCGGTACACCGGGGTACGTTGCCCCAGAGATCTTACGCGGGGAAGGGGCAGACGTACCGAGTGATATCTACAGCTTCGGCCTGGTGTTGTGGCAGATGGCGGCGGGTAGCCAAGTACCACCCTTTGCGGTGGGCGTGGTACCCCCGCGTAGTCCCGGCGACATCGACCGCTATGCGTATGAGATCTATGAGCGGCAGATGAGGAAGCGTGCGCCAGCAGTGGGTGAGCCGCTCGGGGCGCTGATCGAGCGGTGTCTGGTGGCTGAGCGCTCGAGACGCTTCGCCAGTTTCACACAATTGCGGGCTGAACTCGAACCGATCCTCCGTCGCCGCGCCGGCCGGACTGTAAAATTGCCGCCCGTTGGCGAGCAATCTTGGATGTTCTGGAATAACAAGGGGGGTTCACTTCTTTCTCTCGGGCGGCTTGAAGAAGGCGTGGCTTGTCTCCGCAAGAGTCTGGGAATCAATCCGGATTCTTCCTGGGCGCACGCTAACCTCGGCACCGCGCTCGCTGAAAAAGGCGACCTGGATGAGGCAATCGCCGAATACCGCTCCGCCCTTCGTCTCCAACCGGACCTCGCCGAAGCGCACAACAACCTTGGCACCGCGCTCCAAGCCAAAGGCGACCTAGATGGGGCCATCGCCGCATGGCGCACGGCAATTCGCCTACAGATGGATCTCGCCCCAGCGCACCATAACCTGGGCACCGCGCTAAAGGCCAAGGGCGATCTGGACGGGGCCATCGCCGAATACCGGACCGCGCTTCGCCTCCAGCCGGACTACGTCGAAGCACACAACGACCTCGGCACCGCACTCCAGGCCAAAGGCGACCTGGATGGGGGAGTCGCCGAATGGCGCACCGCGCTTCACCTCAAGCCGGACTACGCCGCCGCGCACTTCAACCTCGGCAACGCGCTAAAGGATAGAGGCGATCTGGACGGGGCCATCGTCGAATGGCGCACCGCACTTTGCTGCCAGCCGGACTTCATCGACGCGCACTTCAACCTCGGCAAGGCGCTTCAGGCCAAGGGTGACCTGGACGGGGGGATTGCCGAAGCGCGCACCGCGATTCGCCTCCAGTCAGATCTCGCCCAAAAACATTACAATCTCGGCAACGTGCTCGCTGACAAGGGGGATGGGGACGGAGCCATCGCCGAATACTGCACAGCGGTTCGACTCCGGCCGGACTATGCCGACGCGCACTACAACCTCGGCATGGCGCTCAAGGCCAAGGGCGATCTGGACGGGGCCATCGCCGAATACCGGACCGCGCTTCGCCTCCAGCCGGACGCCGCCGACACGCATCACAGCCTCGGCAACGCACTCCAAGCTAAGGGCGAACTGGAAGGAGCCATTTCAGAATACCGCACCACCCTTCGCCTTCAGCCGGACTTCGTCGAAGCGCACTACAACCTCGGCAACGCGCTTCAGGCTAAGGGCGATTTGGACGGGGCCATCACCGAATACCGGACCAGTGTTCGCCTCCAACCGGACTTGGCCCTAGCGCATCAGACCCTCGGCACCGCGCTAAGCGCGAAGGGCGATCTGGATGGGGCCATTGCCGAATACTGCGTGACGCTCCGCCTCCGGCCAAACGACCCCGAGGCGCACTACGACCTCGGAGTGGCGCTCGCGAAAGACGGCGATCTGGACAGGGCCATAGCCGAATGGCGCACCGTGCTTCGTCTCCAGCCGGACTTCGTCGAAGCGCACTATAACCTCGGCAACGCGCTTGACGCCAAAGGCGATCTGGACGGGGCCATCGCCGAATACCGCACCGCGCTTCGCCTCCAACCGGACTACGCCGCTGCACACACCAACCTCGGCATCGCGCTCCAGGCCAAGGGCGACCTGGATGGGGCCATCGCCCAATACCGCGCCGTACTTCGCCTCCGCCCTGACTACGCCGCCGCACATACCAACCTTGGCATTGCGCTCAAGGCCAAGGGCGATGTGGACGGGGCCATCGCTGAATACCGCACCGCGCTTCGCCTCCAACCGGACTACGCCGCTGCACACACCAACCTCGGCAACGCGCTCCAGGCCAAGGGAGATCTGGAGGGGGCCCTCGCAGAATTCCGCATGGGGCCTTCGCCTCCGGCCGGACCATGCCGACGAGAAACGCAACCTCGGCGTCTCGCACCGGATAAAGGGTGATCAATAGGCGGCCTCGTAGAAATTCCAGAGGACCACAGGCTCGCCCCGAACGAACCTGCCTTTCGCAAGACAGACGAATGCCTTATGCGCCAATTGAAACGCTAGGATGAGCGGTTCGTCGAGAAGCAGTAGGAAACCGCTTTGCCTACTTCACAAGCCCCAATTCTCGTGCTCCCCGAACTACGGCTTCATAATAAGCCTTCTCGTTGGGACTGTGGGCAAGTGGGACGAACAACCCTAAATTGTGCAAATTCAGAAGAGGGTTGACGGCATCACGTTGGTCCCTCAGAGCGTCATGGTATCCCCGCCATATCATATACGCGTCCATTGCTTCGGTCCCTTCCGCTGCATACGATTTGCTCAATGCCCGTACAAAACCAAGGAATGGATTCACAAGAAATCCGGTTTTGCCGCCCATCGAGACAAACCTAGCGTACGACATAATGTATGCCGCGCCGGAAAGCAGGGTGCAAAGCTGGGGGTCGCTCGAAAGCTTCCTAGCATTGTCCAGCACCAAGGAGTTGTTTGCCCGAAGGAACTCTGCCCCTTTTTCTTTCCCCGGCTCGTGATCTAGCACCATGTTCGTAACGGCTGCTGCTAGGCTCGCCACAAACTCGCCGCTACCTTCTGAACCGAAATCTTGTTTGTATTTTGCGTATAGAGTCTTGTACAAGACCGCCGTTGTCAGCGACTCGGTCGCTGTCCCGAGTTCCAATATATACCCATCAATGAACCCCATGCTTTGCCCCCTGCCCCCTCGCTGCGTTCAAGCGCGGCGATTCGTTTCCGTCAGTTAAAAGAGGTCAAGGCGAACTACCTAGCGCTGTTCGTGCCTGATTTCAATGCCTGTTGTTTCATCGGCACTAAGCTCATACTCTCCGTTGTTCTTTGGCGGATCGTCCGTCTTGTAGTTAATCCTGTCCGGCTCCGCAGATCTTCGATGAACGATGATCGTGTAGGATGCCTTCTCCTTATTGAGATTTGTTACCCTGAAGCGCGCCATCTCGTTTCTGCTGCCTACCTGAACGACGGTTAACTCTATTCCACCATCATCGGCCTTGAAAGTCTGCCCTACGACTATCTTTTCCGCCATCGCGGGTCCCTCCTTTGTGTAATTTGAACAGCAGCCGGTAACCTCTACCTGTGAAACGGGCACAACGCTTGTTTGCGGACTGGCACCATATAGCAGGCTGCCTCTAAATGCAAGGGCGAGTCGAGTTTTCAATGCTGGGCGACGGCTGCGCTCATAACTCACTCTGCCGTAATACCGTCGAGAAGCGCCCGCGAGCCGTGCTCTTGTGTGGTAGACTGCTTCCCGCTTGACTGCCCAACAATTCAACCCCGGAGGGATCAGCTATGAGCGAGACAGAACTTGCCGGAAGGCTGGAGAGGCTTGAGCGGGACAACCGGCGGCTCAAACGCTTTGCCCTGGCCGCCCTCGTGCTGGCAGCTACGCTCGCCACGATCTACGCTACGCAGCCTGTGCCCGAGAGCTTCACGGCCCATGAATTTAACGTGGTGGATGACTCAGGAGGTGTACGGGTGAAGATGGGCATGTTGTTGGGCAAGCCGGTCATCACATTTTTCGACGCGCAAAACATGCCTCGCGCCTTAATGGGGGTCGACTCATCGGGCGCGCCGAACATTTACTTCAATGACGCGCAAGGTACGCCGCGCATGGACATGTCCATCGGTGAGTCAGGCCCGTACATCATGCTCAGGGACGCAGGGGGAAATCCAGGCGCGAGGCTGGAGGTCACAGCAAGCGGTCAGCCGGAGATCTCGCTCTTGGACCAGCAAGGTTTTGGTTTGTTCTTGGGGAACACATCGACTATCACGCCAACCACGGGCGGGACGGCGCAAACCTCCGCCGCCTCGATTGTCATGAGCGATAAGGGACACCGCATCATCTGGCGAGCCCCATAACCTCTGACCGAGGACTGCTTCTAGTTGGTTCCCCTCAGACTTTTGGCGAGAGCTACTCGCTTGGCAAGCGCATCGAGGTAGTCTGCCGCCTTACTCATATCGGGGGGGCAGCACGCGGGCGAGTGCATAATCTGCGGCCAGCCGCTGGCGGAGATGTGCGACTTGCCTCGACGGCCGGCAGCGGTGATCATCGTGGGGAGTTCATGCAGCGCAGGCCTCCGGGCAAACATTGCCGTGGGGTCGGTAACCCGTCCATAGGCTACCGATCCCGAGTTAAGGGGCTGGTTGGGATTCAACCAGCCGCGAGGGATCGGTCCAGAATTTCGGGGAAGAGAGCGGATTTTTGGGCGTAACACTATCCGCCAAGGCAAGTCTTTGAGCTATCGGATTATTAACTAGGGAAGGACTTTCAGGCCAATGGAGAAGTGATGCGTATTGAGATCATGCTGCCGTGGCTGGAGCCGTCACCTGGTGTCGGAGGCGTCGGCTGCCGCCTCCTGGGCGAGCCTCATCTTTTTTCTCTCGACGTAGCGCTTCTGGTTCCTGGCCTTCCGGGCACGGTTCAGTTCCTCCTTGGTCGACCCCTTGACCTTCCCTACCTCCTGGTCTACCATCTGGGTGCAAGGAGGGACGGGGACGAAGGTGGTTGCCATTCCCTGAGGGGCCGCAGGGCTTGCCAAGGTGACGGTGCCGTTTGAGCCGATTGAGATGGAGGCCTGGGTTCCGGACGAAATCTCGCCGTTTCCGCTGGGAGTCGGGGCGTCTGTGGCAACCGGAAAAGTTCGAAGATCGTCTACTAGTCTCCACCATCTCTTCCTATGCAATGCCCCAAGTGCCATCACGAGAATCGGCAGGGCGTACAATTCTGCACCCGCTGTCACACAC
>Ga0181538_10003744_pt1 | contig 14663 bp, 13 predicted proteins | sample PEATcosm2014_Bin_40_FD_119773 | JGI IMG/M metagenome (GOLD analysis project Ga0181538, IMG submission 119773) | Peatland microbial communities from MTU Mesocosm Facility, Houghton, MI, USA - PEATcosm2014_Bin23_30_metaG | ecosystem: Environmental > Terrestrial > Soil > Wetlands > Peat | place...
ACCACGCCCATGCCGTAAATGGCCATCGCCATTCCTTGCTTGTGCTTGGGAAAACTCTCCACCAGGATGGCTTGTGAGATGGGTTGAAGAGCTCCTCCGCCGGCGCCTTGCAGAATGCGGAAGAAGACCAGAAGCGGCAGCGTGGGAGCCAGTCCGCACAGGAACGAGCTGACGGTGAAAATGGCGACGCAAGTCATGTAAAACCGCTTGCGCCCGAACAGTGAGGAGAGCCAGCCGGTAAGCGGCAGAACGATGGCGTTCGAGACAAGGTAAGAGGTCAGGACCCAAGTACTTTCGTCGACGCCCGCCGAGAGGTTGCCGGCGATGTGCGGTAAGGCCACGTTGGCCACACTGGTGTCCAGCACCTCCATGAAGGTGGCCAGCATCACCGTCAGGGCAATCACCCACGGGTTCGTCACTCCGCCTTGGCGCGCGCGCGCGAATAAGCTTCTCATGCCTTCAGGTCGTTGGTCCTTTTCACTTGTCATTCTGAGGCCCATGTATTAAGGGCCGAAGAATCTCTGTAGTTTGTTTTGATGATCCGGGGGCGGGGACAGTCCGCAGATCCAGCGGCCCCAAGAACCGAAGGCCGTGCAACACGCCGACCCCCTCACCCGGCCCGCGCCGGCTGAAGAAAACGCAGGTGCGGGCCACCCTCTCCCCCAAGGGGGAGAGGGTTTTACGCTTGAGATAGGGAGCCCCCCTCGGCGAAAACCGCAAACCTGTTTCCCTGCATGCTGAATCGCGAATCCTGAATCCTGAATCCCGGCTCCTAATCTTCGAAGCTCCCGGTAGCTCCCTGGAAACCGTGGGATGCCTGCTTAAGAACCCACTTCAGCGCGCGAGCCGCATCGTAGCAATAACCGAGGTTGTGGTTGAGGGTTGAGAAGCAATGCGTCTGGCACTCCTTCTTCATCTCGTTCAATTGCGGAACCTGGAAGTTGTGATTACCCACCACGCCCCAATCGTGCCGGGCCGAGTACATGGGGAAGCAGGGCGCGAGCGTGCCGTCCACGCGGATAATGAGCGAGTTCTGGCCCGCCCGGCAGTTCCACGGCTCGACCTTCCCGCGCATGAACGCCTTCATGTCCTTCAGTCGTTGCACGGAGTTCACCATCTTGTAGCCGGAGCGATTCTTCTCGATCAGCCAATCGATCAGAGCGTCAACGCGCGGCCAATCCTCCTTCTCGATGAAGGTGATGTTATCCTGCATGTGCTGGAAGTGTTCCTGCTCGAGCATGGGCGATTCGTTGATGTGATAATCGGTGGCGATGCCGTTCTCGTGGGCGATCTCGGTCAGTTGTTGCACATCATCGAGGTTGTTTTTGCAGATGTTGATGTTGAAGAAGACGCCGTAGCCGTACCGATACTGCTTTTTGATCAGATAATCAAAGTATTTGCGAACCGGGCCAAGCGCCTTAGGCAGCCCGGGCTTCTCCTCGACCGCATCCACGGCGAAATTGACGATGGCGACGCCCGCGTCGGCGACCCAGTCAATGACCTCCGTCCGCAAAAGGCGGGCATTGGTGGGCAGGTAAACCCAGAAGCCCTTCTGGGCGGCATAGTAGATCACCTTGTGCGCAAATTGGGGCCTCAGGAGCGGCTCGCCGCCCATGAGCGCCAGTACCCTGCAAGTGGTGGAATGCAGCCAGTCGATCGACCGCCGCGCCGTATCCTCCGTCATGCCTTTCACTCGATTGTCGAAGGCCCAACAGTAGTGGCAATCCAGGTTGCACTTCCATTCCGTAAACAGGTAGGCAATGATGGGGTGGAAATCTCCCGGCAGCACGCGAGACTTGAGATAGGGGAATAACCAGCCGCGCATCGCTCGATAAACCTGGGAACCGGTCCAATGGCGTTTATAAGGATCGGCCGGGGAACCGCGCTTGTCGGCTTCCAGTTCCTCATCGGTCAGGAGTTCCGGATGCTGAGGGAACACCGGCTGTGGCAAGTTAAGGGGATTCGCGGAAGGCGGGGGCGGCAAGAGCGGCCTCTGAGGTGGGTTTTTCAGCAGGTCGTGAAGTTGAACGTCCAACCGGAAGGGTGGTGTGTGGTCGCCCAGGTCCGGGTGTCGCTGAAAAACGGACATAAGTATCTCCTCTCTACAGTAGTTTGAAGTTTGTTTACAGCACTACGCTCCAGAGGATTTGATGCAGGAGGCCCGTGAAAAGGACAATGTGTCCTCGTTTGCCCCCTTTCTGATCCCAACCTTGCGCCGAGCTATAGCTCGGCGCCTGCCGACCCTTCGCTTCGCTCAGGGCAGGCTCTAAAGGTCGGCGCTTCGTGTCAACGCATTTTGCGATGCCAACACTAGTGGCGGTGGCCCTCTATACGCAGTGCTCAAGCCCCATAGCACACAGGACAGTGGCCAGCACCTTTTCATCCCCCAGTTTGGAGGACATCATCAGGTCGTACAGGTGACGGTTGGCCCAGTCCTGGTTAAAGTACCGGCGGATGAGAGTCGCGCGCTCCTGGTCGCGCGCCTCCAAAGCAAGTTCAGCTTCCGCCCGGCTGGCGTGGCGGCTTCGAATCCGGTGCAGGCGCTCGGCGCGGGGCGCGTAAATGAACACATGAAATGCGTCGCTTCGCTGCTGGAGGATGCATTGGCTGGCGCGCCCGACGATGACGCAATGTCCGATGGCCGCCGCCTCCTCGATCACTTGCCGGGAGTGCGAAGCCATCGTGTCGGCATCGAACAGTTCGGGCATCGGACCGGCCATGGTGCCGCGTATGAGTCCACCTTGCCAAAGCGCCCGGACGATGCGGTTGATCCAGGGATCGGGGCGTTCATCGTATTGTTCAGCCAGCTTGGGATCGACGCGCGCGAGTTGCGCGATCTTTTCCACCAGGCACCGGTCCAACAGCTTCCAATCCAAGTGGTCCGCGAGGAGTTGGGCGATCCCGGCGCCCCCGCTTCCGTATTCCCGCGCGATTGTGACGATGCGGAACATGGCTAACCTCTTAGATCAGTCGACAGTCAACAGTCGACAGTCCCGAATCAATTGACAGTCGGCAGTTAACAGTCCGACGGCACTGTGCTTTCTGGGTTTTGACTGTAAACTGTCGACTGTTGACTGTCGACTCACTTCGTAATGATCGTCACGTCCACATTCATGCCGGGGCGCAGGATGGCTTTATCCGGCGGAATGGGGTCGACGAGTATCTTCACTGGAATTCTTTCCACGACTTTGACGAAATTGCCCGTGGCGTTTTCCGGGGGCAAGAGGCTGAGCCTGGCGCCCGTGGCTCCTGCAATCGAATCGACGTGCCCGGGGAAATTGTCCCCGTACATATCCACGTGAATCTCGGCCTTCTGCCCGGAACGGACATTGGACAACTGAGTCTCTTTGAAGTTGGCCGTCACCCAGATATCCTGAAGAGGAATTAACACCAAGAGGCTTTGTCCGGGCTGAACGATCTGTCCGACCTCCACCGCCTTCTTGGTCACCACGCTATCCATTGGGGCCACCACCGTGGTGTAGCTCAACTGCAGTTCGGCAGCCTCAAGGTTGGCTTTGGCCTGCGCCACCGCGGCAACTGCGGCTGCCGCATCAGCCTGCTTAATGGGAACCTGTCTGTGGTTGGCTCGAGCCTGCTCAACCCCGGCGCGCGCCTGGTCCACTTTGGCCTTGGCCGCCAGCATGGCGTCCTTGGAAATTTCAGCCCCTTGTTCTGCGGCGGTCAGTTGGTCCTTGGCCGCCGCCAGAGTGCTCTCCGCCACGCGCGCTGCCGCCTGGTAGGCGTCGAACTGCAGTTGCGAAATTTCCGCCTTTCCCACGAGCAGCTTCATGCGCGCCAGATCCGCCTGGGCACGGTCGTTATCGGCCTGCCGCGCGTCGACGTTGGCGCGGGCGAACGCAAGTTCCGCGATGGAGTCTTTTTCGTAGGCTGACTTGGATCGATCATATTCCGCCTGCGCGTTGGCGAGTTGCGCGTCGGCGGAAGAGGTGTAGCTTCGAGTGGTTTCCTGAGTCATCGGTACTCCCACCCGAGCTGCTTGCGCCTGGCTCTCTGCGAGCGCCAGGGCCGCCTTGGCCTGATCCGCCCTAGCCTGGTAATCGCGTGGATCGATGCGCACCAGAACTTGTCCTGCCTTGACCGTTTGGTTGTCAAGCACCGCCACCTCGGACACGTCACCGTAAATCTTGGCAGCGATCGGAATAATGTGACCGTCCACCTGGGCATCGTCGGTGCTTATCCGGTTGTGGTAGTAGAGGATCAGGGCGACGGTGACGATGGCCAGAACCACGATTGCTCCCAGAAAGAGCCGGCGAAATTTTGGGTCGGCCCAGCGGCTGGTTGTGCCCTGGCGCTCCGGCTCCCGCTGCGGTGAGGCAGACGGCTCCTGGTTCACAGCTTTTTCCAGTTCTGCGACGTTCGAATCCATGATTCTTCCACCTCACTTTGCGTAAAGGCCTTCGGTTTGGCCGATGGCATGTGCCAAGTCGGCGCGCGACTGGTTGTAACCGTATAGGGCCACAATCTGATTATCGTTGGCGCGCGCCAAGGCGTCCTGCGCGGTAATCACTTCAATGTTATTGGCCACTCCTGCCTGGAATCGGTCACGCGCCTGAGTCACTTCTTCCTGGGCCAGTTGGACTCCCAGATTGGCAACCTCGACTTCGTGCCGCGCGGACTCGAGCTGTGCGACCCCGGTCTTCACTTCCAGGGCGATCTGGTCGCGAAGATCCGATCTTTCCTGCATGACCTTTTTCAGATCCAGGTTAGACCGCGCAATCTGGGCGTGAATCCTGCCGCTGGTGATGATCGGCACGTCAAGAGAGATTTGGAAAGTATAAGAGGGAATTGAGCCCGCCAAGGAGAGACCCTGGTAGGCCCAGTCTCCCCCGAGGTTGACACTTGGGAGGCGTGACTCGCTGGCGGCCCTTATGGCAAGCCTCGCCACCCTCTCTTGCGCCTGGAGCGTTTTCATCTCCGGGCGAGTCGCGAGGGCCTGTTCGATACTCTCGCTCGCCACAAACTCCGGAGTCTGGAAGAAGCTGGGTTGATCCGCCAACTCCACTTTCTGGTGCGGGTCAAGATTGAGAAGCCGGACGAGCCCAAAGAGTGCGATCTCCTCCTGCGTTTGCGCTTCGATGAGGCGCTGTTTTTCGTTCTGTAGCTCGACGTTGGCGCGCAAGGTGTCCAGGCCGGTGCCCACCCCGTTCTTCTGCAAGTCGTAGGCTTGATCGTAAAGGGCCTGCGCTAAATCGACGCGTGATTTCGCCGCCACCACCGCTGCACCTGCCCGCATGCCCCCCAAATACTGCGACACCACCAATAGCGCTGTCTGCTCTCGAACGGTTGTTTCCTGGGCTTCACTTGCCCGGATGCCCTGGCGGGCAGACTGAAATCGGCGCCACAGAGTCAGATCGAATATCGGCATCCCGAAGTTCGGACCCGCCTGAAAAAACTGAAACGGCCCGCCGTGCTGGGGGATGCCGGGGAACTTGCTGCCAAACAGAGCATAGATGTTATAACGCATGGCTCTGTCCACAGTCTGAAAATCAGCCTGCGGCAACAGTCCGGCGCGCGCCATGTTCTGATCCTGCACGCTCTGGGCCAGACTCAGGTTGGAGATCAGGACCTGCGGGTTCTGCTTCAGGGCAAGCTGAACTGCTTCCTGGAGCGTCAGTTTCAGTGCCTTGGCGTCTTGCGCTCGTGCGCGCCCAAGGGGGATGAACATGGGAACGAACAACACGATGAGCATCTTGACCAGGGTTTGTTTGGCCCCCTGTGCTTTTTCGGTGGTCCGCTTTTGCTCCTCGTCGCAGCTTGAAATCTCTTCGATGATGGACCTGGTCATAAGGCCAGTCCCGACCAGCTTTGCCCCTTGGCCATGGATCTTGGCTAAAAGGCATTTTCCTTTAGAATCGATGAAGGTCACGCCAGCAAGTTCCACGACAACCTGCTTCCATTTCTCGACTGTCGAACTCCAGCAACGCTCGAACTCCTCGACCCACGGGCCCGCGAGCTTGCCTTCGAGTTTTAGCGTGACTTTGCCTTGTTCTTCTTCGGCGTTAGTTGTGACGCGGAGCATGATTTAGGATTCACCTCGTTCTACATGGATATGGCAGACCAAGGGCCAAACCGCGGGTCGGGCCTGGCCATGGTTAACTGCTTATAATCAGGAGACTTACTAAAGATCAAAGGTGCTAACAGCTGGTATGACGAGGCGGCTTCCGCCGAAATATCGGCTCGTGCCGATATTTCGGCAGGCTTTCGACGGCAGTCAGCGCTGACCCTGGGATCTGAGTGGGTCAGGGAACGAGCCAGTTCGATGGCGTGCCAGGATACGATGCGCTGCAACGCGCTGGCCGCGGTACGGTCCGTGAACGAAGCGTTCTCTTTGGAACGCGTGGACGAGGCCTACGAGCGTATGATGAACGGGCTAGCGGGGTTTCGGGCGGTCCTTCCAACTTAGCCGAGCACAGAAATACTGTTCGAGCCCGTCGGGCTTGAATTCTGCCCATAGTCCGATTGGATATTCGCCTGAAGCCGTTGCATCTCCTGCTGGATGAAGGTGTATGTCTGCTGGGGGGTGAGGTAGCCGAGCCCGGTGCTTCCGGCGGGAGTCGGATGAAGCTGCTGCCACTCCTGCTGGATGACATTGTATGTTTGTTGGGGGGTGAGGTAGCCGATGCCGGTGGTTTGCGGTGTTTGGCTCGCAAACGCGGCACGGTGACGCTGGCCCAGAGATTGCGCTGCTGGATTCTGGATGTTGACCTGAAGCGAGGAGTAGTCCTTCTGAGCGGCCGAAAGGTTTCCAGCCTGGAGATCTTGCGAAAGCTGGTTGAAAGCATTGGAAATGGTGCTGTTGGTTTGCGCCAAAACAGATGAGCCAGACTGCGGCACAAGTTGCTCCAAGGTGGCAAGGTCTGACTGTGCGGCAGACAAATCGCCCGATTGGAGATCCTGCCCGAGTTGCTGGAATTCTTGCTGAGCCTGCTTGGTGCTGCTCTGGAGACTCTGGTTGGCATAATTAAACAAGTAGTTGCTGGCTATACCGAAAACTGACATGGTTATCTCCTCCCGGAACTGCCGACCAGTAAAGAGTGGAGCCGGCGCCTGGCGCCTGCTGGATGCTCCCTCTGCGCGGCTCCTTTCGGCCTCAGTCCCGTGACTCCGTCCTGAGTAGGGCATGTGGTGTGCCAATTGGCGCCAAACTTCGTGTTTGCTAAACGCCTTCATTTGACGAGGGTTAGCTAGCCGGCATCGGGCTGTGCCGTGCTGACACAGACGGACGCTGCAAAGCCTTCCGCCTTGGACCGGGCATTGTTTGCCTAGTTGCTTGGGAGCTCTGAGGAAATCCAAATCTCACCGGAGCACCGATGAGACTACCCTTTACCAAAAGTGCACCACACTCCGGGCCCCGCAGGGGGATGGCTTGCCGTCCTCCTGCGCGTCGACGAGGACATGGCAAGCCCTACTCAACCTCAGCCGCTCGCAGTTGATCGCTTACCATGAACATGGGATTATGACCCCATGAAAACGGGACAGGTTAGCAATAAGTGACCACCGATATCCGGCCGGTTTCGTCCACTTTCCGAGGAGGTCGCACAGCCCATGCCAGTCGTCATTTCGTTGAGTGAATTCATTGACGCCATCGAGTCTGCGACCGATGAGGCCGACTCCTACCTCGATCCGGATTCAGGCGAGATCGCCTATGTGACCGATGAGATGCGGGACTTGGCTCAGGAGGGAGAGGACGAACACACTCCGGACTGGATGCGCGGGGACCTTCCAAAAGTCCGCGAAGCGCTGGAATCCGGCCGTTTCCTATCCCTGCCGACCGAGTTTCACGTGCATGAGTGGGCTATCATGGAAGAGTTCTCTCAGGACCAGGAAAATGACCGCGTGCGCGGGGCGCTATTGGACGCGATCCATGGGTCAGGTGCGGTTCGCATGTTCAAAAGCACCGTTCGACGCCTCGGAATCGAAAAGGATTGGTACAAGTTTCGCGACGAAGCCATCAAGCAAATCGCCGTCGAGTGGTTGGAGGAGCATCATCTGCAGTATAAGTAAGCGCGACGTTATAAACCGTGAATTGAACCTAAGCTTGTTCGGGCAACCCCCGCGGCACAAGAGCTCGGCTGAGCGCAGGAAAGGGCGACCCCCTCACCCGGCCCGCCCCGGCTGGAGAAGGCGCCGGCTGCGGACCACCCTCTCCCCCGAGGGGGAGAGGGGACTGCCGCGAAAACCCGAGGCCCAGCCAATTGCCAGTGCCCACTACCCACTGCCCACTGCCTACTGCCCACTGCCCTCCTCGCCCGGGGCGTAATAGCCGCGGCGGGCATAGACTGTGTACTTTTCGTCATTCGAGGCGTCTTTGATGTGAATCTCGATTTCACGGAATGCGCCATCGTGATGCCGGTTGGTGCTGTAGTAGCCCAGGCTATAGCGCTGCTTCAAGCGGGACATTGCCGTGTCCATGGCGGAGCGGATGGAGTTGAGGTTTCTGGCGTCGATGACTTCACCCCCGGTCTCGTGGGTCATTTTGGGGACGGAAACGTCCCGAAAGGATACTTCTTCTAAGAGGGGAGGAATCACGTACATCGAGTGAGGGTGAGAGCCTTCCTCAACCCTAATACTGTAAATGACCGCCTCGGATTCGAGCGCTTGGTGAATGACCCGCTTCTCATCGCAGTATCCCTTTTCCGTATTTTGGTTATCGGAGACCAGGATGATGGCGTGACGGCGGCTCGGAGCGGCGCGGGCGAGATAAAGTGCCGCTTCGTAAAGGGCGTCTGGAATTACCGTACCGCCGCCGGGGCGAATGGTGGCAATGGCGTCGGCGATGCGTTGGCGATTCTTCGTCAGCCCAACGAGCATCTCCGCGCGTGCGGCGAAGTCGAACAGGGCCACCTGGTCCTCTGGCTTGAGAGCGGAGAGCGTGTCAAAGGCGACATGATGCAGTTGCCTTAGAACCGGCCCCATGGTCCCGCTGCAATCGAGGACGAGGGCAACGGCCAAGGGGAGTTGGTCGCGCGAAAAATACGCGACCTGCTGCTCGATGCCGTTTTCGAGAACTCCGAAACTCTCGCGAGTCAGATTGTTTACGATGCCGCCGTTCTGGTCGCGCACCGTCGCTTCCACCAGGACCAGATTCACGTCCGCCTTGAGCCTGTAATTGTCCCCCGTAGCTGCGGGGGCGAACGTCTCGACAGGCGGAGTGCCGGCCGCAGGAGGGAGTTGGCTCGGGGCGGGCCGAGTCCCGGCAAGCGTCAGAGCCAAAACAGCGACAACTTGACGTGCGACTGCGTTTCTCATCAGTGTCCTACGGCTTTTCCGATGCAAGGGATAAGCCATACGTTGCCAGCCTAACCCCCGGGCAGGCGGGCTTGCGTCACTATGGTATCATTTGGCACCTAAATTCTGATGCGGGACAACTCCTCTCGCCTTCTCGACTGTTTAGGCATTGCCATCTATAATCGCCGATGGACTTTCCCTGGGGGGTGTTATGCAGAAGCGGTTCGGCTCAAGTCGATTAGGGGTGGGCACGATGGCGGCGAAGTCGGCATTCCAGGCATTCGCCCTGATGATGGGATTCGCGCTTGCGGCTGCGGACGCCTGGTCACAGGCGACCTTCTTCAGACCGGTCACCGATAATGTGAGCTACAATGTGGGCTCCCAAGTCCGTGTTAAGGTGGTTCTCCCGCCTGCGGGCAGTTTTGGTTCGGCTCCCATTGATATTTCCGCCAACCTCCGCTACGCGGGTGAACAGAAGTACTTGGAACCCAACAACGTACAGATCGCCCGAGGTATAACGCTCGGCGCCAAGGAATCGGCGATTGAGTATTACCCCTTGTGGAAGATTCCAGAGGATGCAAGAACCGGGCGCTACGAGGTAGTCCTTGCGTTAAGCGGGTCTCAGTCGATTGTGAATGCGCAGGCAGTTCCTGTCACCTCTTTTTCCGTTTACCGGAAGCTCGTGAAAATCGAGAGAATCCGGCTCGGCAAAGCTTTTTACACACCGGGGGATGCCGTTTCCTGCGCGGTTGACCTCAAGAACCATTCGGGACATGCGATAGGCGATCTGCGGGTCGAGTTCTCCGACCGGTACTGGCCCTGGACCGCGCAAACCTCGGAACGCGCGGGGGTGGATGTCGAAACGATTGCGGAGGGTCTATCGTTGCCTGCTGGCGGAGAGCAACATCTCGAGTCCGCCCAAGCCGCTGTAACCAAGCTGCCCCAGCCGCCGCAGCAGGCGCAGCAGACTCCGGAGGCCAAGGCAGCGGCTGCTAAGCGGGCGAAGGAGCCATCGGTCCAGCAGTATGCGGTGGTGGTGTGGGATGGGGCGCGCCGGAACATCTACGACATCGCGTTTAGTTCCGAGGTGTTCGTTCAACCCGCCGGAATCACCGAGCCGAAGCCGTATCCCCTGCAATACGTCTATCCGTCCCTGGACGCCGTGAACGTCACGAGCTACCGGCACTTCTATCCTGCCGGCCTGGATTCGGGGGCCATTCAAATCGACCACGAGCACACGATGTACCCGTCAGGGAGCGAGGCGACAGTGCGGTTTTCACTGCGCAACCCCACGAGCCAGCCTTGGCGCGGGGTGAATGTTCGGGCTCGCTTGCTCGACTCCAAAGGGAAGGAGGTTGCCACCCGGCAAATTGCTACAGGGGTCAGCCTCGACCCAACGAGCGCGGCACTTCCTGAGGGGACCTCGTTCACACTCCCGGCAGGTCAAAGCGGGATTTTCAAAGCGCAGGTGGAGGTGAATGACCCATCTGGCGACACGCTGGCAACGAACGTCCTCGAGCTGGCCGCTAACCCTTTGCCGCATTCCATTTTGATCTTTTGCGCACATCAGGACGATGAGGGGGCGCACGCGGGGATGATTCGCGCTGCGGTTGAGAATCACATCCCGATTCACTTCGTCTATCTCACCTGTGGCGATGCGGGTTCGTGCGACCGGTACTACGAGCATTCCTGCGCGCCGGATGAGGCCATGAATTTCGGCGCGCTGCGCATGGACGAGGCGCGCCGGTCCGTGGGTCACTTGGGAGTGCCCAGTGAGAGCATCTTCTTTCTAGGATTGCCTGACGGCGGTTCCGGCCAGATCTGGTATGACCACGTGGAGGCCTCGAATCCCTACCTTTCGGTGCTGCTTGCCAGCGAACATGCGCCTTACGAAGGCGTCGCCGAACCCAATTTGCCCTACACGCGCCAGGCGGTGGTCGAGGCGGCCGAGCGATTCATCCGTGAGTTCCATCCTGAGGTCATTTATACGGGACATCCTGACGAGCGCCACGTGGACCACCGCACCAACAATTGGTTTGTGGTGAAGGCGCTACAGGAATTGCTCCGGGCAGGTGCGGTCCGGCCCGATCTTACCTTGCTGACTGATCAGGTGTACGGCCCCGGGCCGCAGGCCCACGCCCCGTACAAGTATCAGAAAAACGTCCTGAGCGTTTCCCCCGACGCCATGGCTCTTGCCCAGGAAGCACAGTGGTTCTACCAATCGCAGGGCGGCGACCGCGCGCTAGGGCAACTTCGCACCTTCGACAAGTTGCGGCGCGAAGAAGTCCACTGGCAGATTCTGGATTGGAAGGATCATGAAGGGTGGAACGAGAAGCAATGAAAGTCGTCAGTAGTCAGTTGTCAGTGGTCAGTCGCCACTCGTCGGCGCCTCGCTGTTTTTCGACGCGCTGAAGGAGTATCGGAGGGCTGAGAGCTGATAACTGACGACTGATGACTGACTACTGAATTTGAGATCTTGGATGACTGAAAACGACGGGTCCGATAAAGTAGAGAGCGTGGCGGCTGAAACACCTGGCCCAGAAGGACACTTCCCCAGCGAGCCATTTCCGTGTCCGGCCTGCGGGCAGTTGTTGGCCCCCTCTTGCCGAGTCTGCGTTGCGTGCCATCACGCGATCGACCCCGCCGAGATCGGGAAAGAAACGCCAGCCATGGTCGTTGCGGTCGTGCCGCCGCGAACCCTGTCGCCAGTCCGGTTTCCTTGGCCGCTCTTCCTATCATTTTTCCTGGCCGTGATGGCCGGGGGAATCCTTTCGGAGTCCTTCATAGGTCCCGCGAAGACACAGATCTTGGTTGGGACCCTTCAGCTTATTTTGGCTATCTGGGTTTCCTTCGACGCCTACTCGAAACGAGTACCCCATCCCTTGAGATGGGGGCTGGGTACGATGTTACCAACTTGGTTGATCATCCTTCCCTGGTACCTGGTTCGCAGGCGTCGGCCTGAGGCGCCGTGCCCATTCGTCGAAGCGCGAGTCAAACCCACAACCGTGGCGGCACTTTTTATCCTGCTGGCCGTCCTGATCTACGTGATGCTTAAATATGCCCCGCCGGTGTGAGGTATTTCAAATCTCGGATCTAAGATTCCTGATTAGCTGGTAGCGAAGGCCCCAACCAGAGGGGGGCGCTACACGAACAATTCGGGGAAGACTTTTCTGTAGATGGCCATGCCGAGGGCGGCGTTCATGCCGATCTCTTCCAAGGCAGTGATTTCTTCATCCGTCGTAATGCCGCCTGCGGCGGTAATCGGCAGTCGCGTGGCAGTGCGCAAGTTTCTGAACCACTCCAAGTTGGTTCCTTGAAGACGGCCCTCGGCATCAATATAGGTGCAGAGGAATTCTGAGCAGTAGGGCTCGAGTTGCATCAAGGCTTGAGCAGAACTGAGCGGCAGTGTTTCCCGCCAGCCGCGTATCGCAACGCGATCGCCGAGGCAATCCACCGCAATCATCAACTTTTCGCGAGGGAGGGCGGCAAGAAGATTTTCAAGGAATGTGGAGTTGATCCCGTCGGAGGTAAACGCGCTGCTTCCGACAATAACCTTGAGCGCGCCACCCGCGACCACTTGCACGGCCTTTTCCACCGTGCGGATTCCTCCCCCCACACGGCAGGGCTTTCGCCGGCAGAGTTCGCGGATAATCTCGCTGTGGTCTCCTCGACCGAGCGCTCCATCAAGGTCGATGACCTGGATTTGAGGATAGTCGGCGAACTTGGCGAGCACCGCCAGCGGGTCGGGCAACTCCAGGAACTTCTCCCGCCCCTGGATGAGTTGCACGACCTTTCCGCCCATCAAGTCGATGCAGGGAATGATCATTGGGGGAACCAGTCGAAAGTTGAGAGTCAAAAGTCTAAAGTCTAAAGGTTAAAGGATAAAGTCTAAGAGAGACTCTTTTCATGGACCTTTACCCTTCGACCTTTACCCTTTTGCCCTACAAGCGCACCGGCACGCCCTGCGATTGCAGGTACTCCTTGAGGCTGCGCAACGTGTGTGTCTCGAAGTGGAAAATCGAAGCGGCCAGGGCAGCATCCGCATGGCCTTTCAAGAAAACCTCCGCAAAATGTTCGAGGCCGCCCGCGCCGCCGGAAGCGATCACGGGAATATGGAGCGCTTCGGCAATGGTCTTTGTTAACTCGCAGTCGAAGCCTGCCTGCGTGCCATCCGCGTCCATCGAAGTCAAGAGGATTTCGCCCGCCCCGCGCGCTTCGACCTCGCGAGCCCAGGCTACCGCGTCCAAGTCGATTTGTTTGGTTCCACCGTAGGTTGAGACCGTCCAGCGAGGTGAGGCAAGCGCATCCCTAAGGGGCGCCCCTTCACTGCGTCGCGCATCGATCGCAACCACAAGCGCCTGTCGTCCAAAGTGCTCGGCAATCTGGTTCACAATTTCGGGAAATTCCACCGCAGCAGTGTTCACAGCCACCTTATCGGCTCCGGCGGCGAGCAGGCGCTGCGCATCTTCCAGAGTCCGCACACCTCCACCCACCGTCAGCGGAATGAAGAGGCGGCGCGCCACCCGGTGCACCGTCTCCATCAGTGTGGCACGGCCTTCGCGAGAAGCAGAAATATCGAGCATCACCAGTTCGTCAGCCCCTTCGCGGTTGTAGGCCTCGGCCAGGTCGCCCGGGTCTCCGGCATCTCGCAGATTCAAAAACTGGATGCCTTTGACTACCCGGCCGTTCTTGCAGTCGAGGCAAGGAATTATGCGTTTGGCGAACATGAGAACCTGTCAGTTGTCCGTCGTCCGTGGTCCGTCGTTGTATGCAACGGACAACTGACCACGGACAACGGACCGCCCCTTCACAAACTCAAGAAATTCTGCAGGACGTTCAGCCCAACTTCGCCCGACTTTTCCGGGTGAAATTGCACTGCCCAGGTGTTTTTCATCTCGAGTCCCGCGGCGAAAGTCTGGCCGTATTGAGTTACCGCGGAACTCTCTGGGGTCGCCGGACCGTAATACGAGTGGCAGAAATACACGAAACTGCCATCCGCAATTCCTCGAAAGAGTCCGCCTTGGCTGCGAATCTCCAGTTGGCTCCAGCCCACGTGCGGAACTTTGAAGACGCCTTGTAATCGAGTCACTCGGCCCGGGAGCAAGGCCAGTCCGGAAACCTCGGGGGCCTCCTCGCTGGCTTCGTAGAGCGCTTGGAGACCCAGACAGATGCCCAGGAAGGGTGTGCCGGCGGCCAGCGATTCGCGCAAGGGTGCCAGAAGGCGGCGTTCCTCGAGGGCGCGCATCATGGTTCCGAAGTGGCCTTGGCCCGGGAATACGATTTTCTCCGCGGCGCGCAAGGATTCAGGCTTGTCCACCACCTCGGCTGAATGTCCGAGGTGGTCGATGGCCTTGAGCACGGAGCCCACATTGCCGGCGCTATAGTCGAGTAGAGCGATCACAGCAACCCCTTGG
>Ga0181538_10003745_pt1 | contig 14661 bp, 13 predicted proteins | sample PEATcosm2014_Bin_40_FD_119773 | JGI IMG/M metagenome (GOLD analysis project Ga0181538, IMG submission 119773) | Peatland microbial communities from MTU Mesocosm Facility, Houghton, MI, USA - PEATcosm2014_Bin23_30_metaG | ecosystem: Environmental > Terrestrial > Soil > Wetlands > Peat | place...
CGCTGCAACGCCTGGGACGCCAACGAACGCCCGCCATGTCGGCGGGCTTGGCCGACCATGTATGGCCTTTACACGAATGGATCACATTTCCGGCCGTTCAATCGGAATAGGCCACTAGGGAAACTCGAATGACGAATCAAATTCGAAATTCAAAACTCGAAGCGACTGGCGTTTCGAGTTTCGTCATTCGAATTTGATTCGTCATTCGAATTTCGAATTTCGAGTTTCCGCGCAGCGGGTTTACTTCGTCTTCCGCATTTCGGATTTTCCCTCACATTCCTCCCGGCGCCGCGCCGCCATTCCCGGGGTTGTTCGGCGGCTGATGGTTCTGCGTCTTCATGTACACCTGCATGCCGGCGGCGGTCAGGGCTTGCAGCAACTGCGACGGAAGATAGGTGTCAAGACGAACGGCCGATGCGTCGGTCGAGAGAGTCGATCCCATGGGAGGGAGATTGTCGGGCATGGTAACGCCCATGTCGATGCCGAACATTTTGGCATACCCGAATCCGGTGGTGGCCCACAAATCCAGCGGGACGTAAACCGCGGCACATCGCTGGGCGGGCAATTCCGACGAGACCGCCTTGGTGGTGCCGATCTTGGCCAGGGGATCATCACCGACCTTGGCGGCGGCAATAGCGGCGCTGACGGTGGCGTCGTCCAGGCCCATCACCGTGAGCAGGTTCTGGTCATTCACCAGGCCGGTGAACGCATCCGGGCCCTGGGGACCGTAGATCATGCTGATAAACTGCATGGCCTGCATTTGCTGCGGGTTTTGTCCGTTCAAATTGATCGGGCTCTTCAGCTCGTCGAAGCTGACGCCATCCACGGTCTTGGCATCGCGCGTGAACGTCTGGGCGGCGCCGGCGGGCATTTGCACGCCAATCGCTTTGATCGCGGCTTGCTGGGCGTCCTCCAACTCGCGGAAGGCATCCAGCATCGTCTTGGCATCGCCATGACGGATCACGACCATCTGGATGAGCGGCGCGGCGCCGGGCTGGGCGCTCGGCGTAAGGAGTCCGAACGTTGATCCCCCGGAGGCGGCGGCCAATTTCTGAAAGGCCGTAATCCAGTCGTTGAGCGACGAATACTGCGGACCCAGGTCCGTGATGGCAGCCTGGATGGGCGCGAGAAAATCCGACAGCGCTGAGGTCATCTGCTGCGCGCTGGCGCCGCCGAAGATCAGGTACTTTCCGTTGGCCAACCCGGTGAGAAGGGAATCATCGGTGTTCTTGAAGTTGGCGACTTGTTTGCCGCAGGATGACGCCGGATCGAACTGACACATCAACGTCGTGGCGACGCCGTCGGTGCTGAGGTTGATGCTGAAGCTGGCGGCATCCGCGCCTTCGGCGAACGATTGTGCCACGTTGAGACACTGGCTGACGATCACCTTGGCCAGCGGGGCGAATTTCGTCGCGTCGATGTTTTGCATCCTCACGAACTGGTTGATGAGCTGATCGATCTCGGGCGACGCGGCCTGGCGAACCTTGTCGATCCCTTGCAGCATCTTCGGCCTCAGCGCCTTGAGATTGCCCAGGATGACGAGGTCCTTGGCGTCCAATTCCTTGGCGGCCAGGCCGTCGACCTGAATGACGTCGGTGGGCGGCTTGGCGACGATGTCGCGGACCGGGCTTGCGGCGGCGTAATCGCCCCAGTGGGCCAGATAGCTCACGTCCGGGTCACCCTTGAAATGGATCTGGGTGAGATCGCCATCGGGCTTGGCGTCGGCGAAGTTGCCGACGAACTTCTGGTAATCAGAAACGGGAATCAGGATAAGCATCGTTTGGCCCTGGGGCGCGTTGAAAGCGCCGGGGTCGATGAACGCTATCGCCAGATCGCCGGCCCCATTGACGCCGTCGGGCGCGCCGACGTGCTTCAGCAGCGATCCCAACGGATCGACCATCTCGGGTGACATCTGCGCCAGACCCAGCGACGCGGCCAGATCGGCGACCTTTTTGCTCGTGGCCTGTAGATTGCTCACCTTGAGCACGGCCAGGGCATTGCTGGGCACCTGGCTCATCACCTGGGCCGATACAAGCGAGGCCGCCATCCCCAACCACGCCACGGCCGCCAAAACGAAGTTCCTCGATGCATTCATGGTTTCCACCTTCTTGTTGGTCGCAATCCTACCAGCGCTTAGTTATAGACGGAAGAAGGCCAAATAAATTTCATTCGCCGTCGAACGTCCCTTCCCTATAATGCCGGGACAAAGGAGCGACCTGTTGCTTCTGCCGATCATTGAGCGTTCATATCCAGTCCCCGGCCATTTTGGCGCCGGCCCGACCAGCATCGGCTCGGTGCGGGTGTTGCGGATCAGCATTACCGATCGTTGCAATTACCGCTGCGTGTATTGCATGCCCCAAGACGGCGTGACCTGGCTGCCGAAGCCCGAGATACTCACCTTCGAAGAGATCGAGCGGGTGGTGAAGGCGGCAATCCAAATCCACGGCATTCGGCGATTCAAATTAACCGGCGGCGAGCCGACGGTGCGCAACGGGCTGGTCGAGTTGGTCGGATTGCTCAAGCGGATCGACGGCGTGCAGGACTTATCGCTGACGACCAATGGCCAGCGTCTTGCGGAGTTGGCCGGGCCGCTGCGGGCGGCGGGGCTGGATCGCGTGACGGTCAGCATCGACAGCCTGGACCCGGCACGGTTCCAGCGGATTACGCGAACGGGGGACCTGGCGGCGGTGCTGGCGGGCCTCGATCGTGCCCAGGACGCCGGGTTTGATTCGATCAAAATCAACTGCGTCACGATGCGGGGGATCAACGACGACGAGCTGGTCGATTTTGGCCGGCTGACGGTCGATCGCAAAGTGACGGTGCGGTTCATCGAATATATGCCGCTGGGGGAGGCGGCGATCGGCCCGGCGGCGGGATGCGACGGACAATCGCGCCCAACCGATGCGCTGATCAGCGAACGCGAAACCCGCGGCATCATCGAACGCGAGCTTGGACCCCTCACGCCGGTCAATCGGCAAACCGAATCGGGCGTCGGACCGGCGAACGTCTGGCGGCTTTCGCGCGGCCGGCCGCTGGGCCGCATCGGATTCATCAGCGCCATGTCGGCGCCGTTCTGCGCCACCTGCAATCGCCTGCGCCTGACGGCCGACGGGCTTCTGCGATCCTGCCTGTTCGACGGCGGCGAAATCGACGTCAAATCCATTCTCCGGGGCCAAAACCCTTCCCTGCATGCCCTTGCCGACGCCATGGTCCGATGCGTCCGGATGAAACCAACCGTCCATTCGCATCATGGCAATAAACAGATGAGCCGAATCGGCGGATAGGCGCAAACCCGTCGTCGCTAATGACAAATGGCCAAGGACCAATGACAATCCCCCCTGAATGGCCAAGCCGCGCAACGACCTCCTCGACCGTGCCGTCTATCTGACCCTGCGCATGATCGCGATGGCGATGCACTGGTTTCCCGTGGACTTGAATCTTCGCACAGCCGCGCATTTTGGGACGGTCTGGGATTATTTCGATAAACGGCACCACCAGCGCGCGGTCGCCAATCTCGAGCGATGCTTTCCACATTTCACGGATGCGCAGCGCGATTCATTGGCGACAAAGAGCGTTCAGCACATGTGCATGCTCGCGGTGGAGATGATGCACACCACCCGGCTGGTGCGCGTGGACACCTGGCGAAAATACGTCGAACTGGGCAATTTCCATGAAACCCTGGAGTTGTTGATGGCCAACAAAAAGGGGTTGATCATGCTCACGGGCCATTACGGCAACTGGGAGATTCTGGGCTACGTGATGGCAACTTTGGGATTTGGAAGCACCGCCGTCGCCCGCCCGCTGGACAATCCGTACCTCAGCGAATGGGTCTACGGCGTGCGCGAACGGCAGGGACAGAAAATCGTGGGCAAAAAAGGCGCCACGACGGAAATCACGGAACTGCTGGCCAACGGCGGGGTCGTCGGATTCGTCGCCGACCAGAACGCCGGCCACAAGGGAATCTTCGTCGATTTCTTCGGAAGAAAGGCCAGCACCTACAAATCCATCGGGCTGCTGGCGATGCAATTCGAGGTCCCGATTGTCGTCGGCTATGCGCGGCGATTGGGCGGCCGATTCCGTTTTCGCCTGGCGACGCAGGACATCATCTGGCCCGCCGATTGGAAGGACCAGCCCGACCCGCTCGTCTACATCACCCAGCGATACACCAAGGCGATCGAAGATTTCGTGCGCGGCGACCCGGGCCAATATCTGTGGCTTCATCGCCGCTGGAAGACCCGCCCCAAGGGCGAAGAGCCGCTGAAACACGATTAATAACCGAGAAGTAGCTGGCGATACTCCCCGTAGCAGACTTCCCAGTCGTAAAGCCGTCGAACGCGGTCTCTTCCGCCGGCGATCAGTTTTTCCCGCAGCAATACATCGGACAAAACTCTTGCGATCGCGTTTGCCAGGGCTCGCGGGTTCCTGGGTGGGACGAGCAATCCGCTGATGCCGTCTTCGATCACGTCCCGAATCCCCGGCACGTTCGTTCCGATGACCGGCACCCCCGCCGCCATCGCCTCGATCAATACCAGCCCAAATCCCTCGGCATCGGACGGGAGCACCAAGACGTCGGCGTTCTCCAACGCCTCGGCCGACCCCGCAACCGCGCCGTGCAGGATCGCCCGGTTCTGAAGGCCGAGCCGGGCGATGGTTGACTGAATTTCGCCGCGCTGGCTCCCTTCGCCCCAAATGTCCAACACGATATCCGCATTCAAAAGCGAAACCGCGGTGACGAGGTCCCCAATGCGCTTGATCGGATCGAGCCGGCCGATGAAGGCGACGCGTCTGCTCTGTTTCTCTCCCCGGCGCTCGCCGGAAAAATCCCGGATTCGGACCGCGTTGGGGATGACGAAAAGCCTCTCCGGCTTCACTCCCGCCCATCGGATGGCCGCCTCCTTCACCGATGGCGTTGGAACGACGATCTTCTCGGCCGCGTGCTGAATCACGTGCTGAAGCCTCCAATGCCAGCGGGGATTAGGCTGGGTTGTCTGAATGGACTGGACGAATCGAACGCCGGGAACAGCCAGCGACGCCAAAGCCGCGACGCCATTAGCATGGATGAGAAAGCTGAAAACGGTATCGATTCTTTCCCGGCGGATGAGCCCAATGAGTCGAAAGAGCACGCCCGGATCGAATCGGCAGCAGGCGTTCAGCGCGGTGACGGGCACGCCGCGGTCGCGCAATTGATCCGCCACCGGTCCCCAGCGGTCGAGGCAGGCGACGTGAACGTCGAAATCCGCATCGCCGTGAAGCCGGACGGCCAGCTCGCGCACGACGGTCGGCGTTCCGCCGATCTGTAGATCGGTGATGAGCAGAAGTATTCGCCGTTGCACCGCCGGAAGTTTACCCGAAATTTTGGCAATCCCGGCGCGGGCGGGTAGGGATAGCACCCCATGGCGGATTCCAGGCCGGATGCGATATTTGCCGCGGCCAAATTGCGTCCTACCCGTTTGCGTCCCGTCCCCGCTCACATCCTCGGCATATTACGGACATAAGCCTTTATTGTGCGTCAAAGACCAGTGCGTTTGAACGATCCGCCAAGTACCACGGGTCTGACGGTATACTTCGGTGCAATTCCAAAACATCGCTGTCCCTTCGATGCCTGCATAGGACACAAAATTGAACGTCAAAACGGCGGCTTCACCGACCATCTGAACCAAGGGGTTGAGAAGTTCATACCTCGACGCAAAAATCTTGCCCCGCAACCGTTCGTAATAGGCGGTGAGAGCTTCCAGCCCATCAAGACGGCGTTCCACCATCGGGTCAAAATAGACGACGTCCGGGGCGGAAATCTCCAGGAATCCGGAAGGGTCCCCACTGAGCCAGCGTTTCAGCGCGGCACGCTCCATGACGATAACTTCGTGTTCCTGCGTCATCGGCAGTCCATCCATATTTGCATTTCCTTCGCGTCCTTCGCGTCTTCGCGGTAATCTTTATCTGAACGTCGCCAGCGCGTACGCGAAGAGTATGGTCAACTCGACTCATCCGGCAAGGCCGCCGAATTTGAGATTGGCACTCAGATTTCTGGCGAAGGGAAATTGGCCCGCATTCAAGCGGGAATGTCTGGCGGCGCTCGGGCGGGCACCATCTCCGTCCGATTACCAGCGATGGCGGGAAATTCATCGGATTACGGCCCAGGATCGCCGGCGCATGCAAGCGCAAATCCAAAGCTGGCCCAGGGCGCCACGCATTTCGGTTGTGCTTCGAGGGTCGGACGGCGCGGCAGGCTTGCGCGCTTCAATCGAATCCGTTTCGCGGCAAGTTTATCCGAATTGGGAACTGATTGTCGTGGAGGATGCGACGCGGGATTTTCTCGATTCTCGAATCAGATTTGTCGCAAAGGATGCCCCAATTCAAGCGGCAATCGCGTCGGCCATGGGCGCGTTCGTCTGCTTTGTCGATCCCGGCGACGAGATGGCGGAGCATGCGCTCTTTCGCCTGGCCGCGGCACTGGTGGACAATCCGTCGCTGGATGTGATTTACAGCGATGAAGACACTGTATCGGACACGGGGGAACATGCCGAGCCATTTTTCAAACCCGATTGGTCGCCGGAATATTTCCTGGCCTGGAATTACGCGGGCCGCCTGGCGGCGTATCGGCGGGAACTGATCGGGAAAATCGGCGGGATCAGGGAGGAATTCGCCGATGCGTTCGAATACGACCTGATCCTGCGGCTGATTGCGGGCAACGCGGCGATCCATCACATACCCGACGTTCTGTATCACCGCCGGAAATCCGCCATTTCCCCCTCTCCTGGTACTCCGGGAGAGGGGAGCAAACCCGCGCCGGCCGAGCGGGCATTGCAAGACTATCTGGCTGCAACCGGCCAATCCGCGACGGTCCACAGCGGCGGCGGCGCCCCCGGCGTCCATCGCGTCCGTTTCGCGCTGGCCGGCAATCCGCTGGTGTCGATCGTCATCCCCAGCGCCAGCCGCCCCGCGACCATTCGCGGTCGCCAGAGCTGGTACGTCCTGGAATGCGTATCCACCATTCGGCGATTGAGCACCTACAAGAACGTTGAAATCATCGTGCTGGACAACAACGACATGCCGGCCGATCTGGCGGCCGCATTGGGGCCGCTGGAGATTAGGCGGATTCCTTTCATTGGCGAATTCAACCTGACGCGAAAGATCAATCTGGGCGCCTCGCAAGCACGGGGCGAGCAGTTGATCCTTCTCAACGATGACATCGAGGTCATCACGCCGGACTGGATCGAAGCGATGCTCCAATTCGCGCAGCAGCCGCCCATCGGCGCGGTCGGCGCTCAGCTATTGTTCCCCGATGACACCCAGCAGCACACGGGAGTGATCCTGCTGAACGGCAACCCCCGGCATCCGTTTTACGGCCAGCCCGCGGCACATCCGGGATATTTCCATTCTTCGCAGGTCCACCGCAATTGGTCGGCCGTCACCGGCGCGTGCATGATGACCCGTACCCAGAACTACAAGGCCGTCGGCGGATTCAGCGAACAGTTTGGGCTCAATTACAACGACATCGATTATTGCCTAAAACTCCTGGCCATCGGCAAACGAATCGTCTACACGCCCTATGCGAAGCTATATCACTACGAATCGGTGAGCAAGACCGGAACGTACCGCCGCGAATTTGAAGCATTCCACAGAACCTGGCGGCAGCGATTTCCCCGCGACCCATACTACAACCCAAACCTCGGCCGGCATTTCCGGGTCAAGCCGTGAGCGGCTCTGCATCGCATCCCTGTCTCATTCGATGTTCAACGCCTTGAAAATCGCCCAAGCTCCCGAGCGGCATTGAAATTTCGCTCATCAAACAAGCGATTAATTATTCTCCTGAGGCTGTTTTCTGAACGTTAGCGTCACTTGATCGTTGTCCAGCAACCGGCCATCCAGCACATCTTCCTGGCCCCATATGCGGTAACGGATGGTGAAATGGGCGGGATCGTTTGGATCGGGTTGGCCGGCGAAGATACGCACGAGGGGCGGTTTGCGCGGCCAGCCAGTTAAGACGTCAAATTCCCATCCTTGCGGCGTATAAATGGGTGGCTGGCTCCATGTGCCAGGAATCACGGTGAATGTGTCGCAGTTTAAGCTTTGGACGAATTGCGCGCTGAATGTGTCGCCCTGGGGGCCGTACCTGACGCATACGAGGCGGCGATGGCCGGCAGGAGAAATCCGCTCGTGGAGAAAAATGACCGCCGGGTTAATTAACGGCGAATAGGAGCGGGACAGCACGAGGGTGAGTTTATTCCACTCTGAGACGCCGAACGCGGCGGCGGTCGCGGGACTTACCGCCGCTTGCATACTGGAGCGCCGCTGGAGGGGATAGGGATGATATTCGGGATTGCCGGCCAACAAAGCGGCGGCCTCGGTGGGATCTTCCTCGTAGACGACGGTGTCCGGCGACAACGAGAATTGCAGGCATTGGTGCTGCCAGTAGAGGACTTCCGCTCGCCGCCACCAGGTGGGCCCCCATTTCCAGGCGACGAGGGCCAATCCCAGCAGCAACGACGCAAATATCACACGATAGATCCATCGGCGGTTTCGCGGCGCAGGCGCATAATCGAGCGGCGCGGCGCTGGGTGTAAGGTTGCTTGATAGCATCGTCATGCTTTTGACGCGGCGGCTGGGCGAAAGTTTCACGAAGTCAGATTGATACTTCTTCGCGCAACTTCGCGTCCTTCGCGCCTTCGCGGTAAAGTCTTTCTCGGACTCGCCAGTAACAAAAACCGCATGAAAACAAGAGGGGTCCGTAACCTGAACGGCATCCTTTTTCCTTTGGCCCTTGCGAACATAGATACGGCGGAGGCAAAATACCTTCGCCATTGAGGGTTCATCATGCGTTACGCAATAATGGCAACAGTAATTGGTTTATTGGCGGTGTCGAGTCTGTCTGCCGAAGGCATTCCTGCGACGACGCGCCCCACTACGAATCCCGATCAAGATGAGTTATCTCGCCCGGGGGCAATCCTGATCGCGCGGTGGTATGCGCTATTGGATGATAAATCGGCGGCGTCGATCGAAGCGCTCGGAACACCCAAGGAATCAGGCAGCAAGCTCTATCACGCGATGATCTTCAGCGCAACCGCGCTGCGCAACGCACTTGCGCAGGCAAGCGGCCGCAAAGACGTGTTGGCGACGGGGCGCGAGGTCGATTTCGGGAAATCGCAGCCGTGGGACAAACGTGTGGAGATCGACCCTTCGTTTTTCATTCGATTGATGGCCCGAAGTCCGATGCGGGTTACGCTTGAGTTCGATCCATCATCGCCGGCCGTTTTCGATGGTTTTGATCCTCCCGACCAGAACGGCATTCATATTGTGCTGAATCATCCGGATCTAAAGTTGAGGTTGACGGAGTTGCCGCAGACAGAAGCCGCCACCACGCAGCCGAGCGAGCAAGCCATCATCTTTGATGGTTCGCTCAAGGCCGGCGAGGCGCTGGCGTTTTTTGGGACTTACACCGGAGCATCGGGAACAAACTATCATAACTTGATCGTCTGGGAGGCCTTCCGCGCCGAGGAGTGGGAGACTTCCAGCTTTGTAGGCGGCGCTTCGGGTATCCCCACGGATTGGTGGCTCGCAAACGGCCCGCAAAAAATGCGGATGCTTGCAGATGTCGCCGTCGTTTGGGCGTCACGCGCCAAACATGCGCCGGAGGATCCGCCTCCGGCTTTCTCGGTGATCCTTCCCAATGGAGCGGGCGTAAAGTTGTTAGCGCTTTCCAGGCCGGCCAGGTACAACTTTTGTTGCTGGGATGCCGCCGGCGATCCGATCGATGACCCGATGCATCCACGTCTTTCCTCCTTCGGCACTCGGGACAGTGGTTTGCATTACACGGCCGAGCTTCACGATTCCACCAGTGAAGCCAATACCCCAATGCCCACGGGTGATGATCGACCGGTTGATTCGCAGTGGCGAGCGTTTTCCACGGCGGTTCCGCGTTCCGGTCAGCTCACGTTTATTTTGGGCGAAGGGCCCTGGACGCAGATTGGGGAATTGAACTCAGAGCAGCCCCTTCAGGTGGATAAGATCACTTACACGATCGCCTCCAAGAGAGATCAAGGTGATGACCTCTTTCGCGTTGACTACAGACGCAGCGCTTCCAGCAACGATCTGATGGCCCTGACAGCCGTCTCTGACGGTGGTAGCGAAATTGGGTCAAGGGCCGGTCCATTTATGAACGAGGGGATAAATACGCGATCGGGTTCGGCCATGTTCAGCAAGCTATCGTTGGATCATGTCAAAACTTTTCATCTGTGGTTGCGTAAAGGGCACGTCGTAACGTTCGCGGATTTCGCCCAATCACCCAACGAAAGGCCGCCCGCGACTGTAACGCGCGATCAGGTCGTTGCCGCGGCGGCTATTTTGCGCGCGGCCCAGCCGGCATCACCGCAATGAACACCGCTCCGAAAGTTGTCGTCAATTAGGTCTTGGCCGCGGCGGAGTTGGATAGCCGATTCGGTATTGCCCTTCCAGAATCGCCCCCGCTCCCACGGCCAGCGATGGCGCCAGCACGTCCCCCTTGATCTCCGCATCCGGACCAACCAGCACCGCTCCCCGGCTGGTAATCGTCGCCTTCACCTTTCCGCGGATCACCATCCCCCCGCACAAAACGCGGTCGGCGACAATCTGCCCCTTTTTCTCAACCGTTACTATGCCGCAGGTTTCCACGCTTCGGCGGGCCTGGTAGTCCTTGATCGGCAAATCTTCCAGCCGAAGTGATTTATGACAAAATTTGCAAACGACGCTGAGCGCCTTGCGCGACGCCGGCTGGCTTTGTCCGCAATGCAGACAAACGATGATGGCCCGATCGTCGCCGGTGGGAGAATCTGCAATCGGCTCTAGCGGTATCGCCATGAAGCCTCAATCGGCCAAGACGCAATGGATAATGGATAATTGACAGTGGACAATTATCCACTGTGAATTATCCATTATCCATTTTGCCCCGTCATCCCACCCTGGCCGGTTGTGGTACGGCGCCGCCCGGCTGACGAGCCACCTGCACGGTCACCTTCGGCTGGCCCGCTTTTACCGCCTCCGGACCCACGCTCACGTGCCCCGTGAACACGGCCCCTTCCTCCACCACCAGCTTATTAGCCCGCAGATCGCCTTCATACCTCGCGCTGCTCTTCAATTCGATTCGATCGCTCGCCACAAGGCTTCCATGGATTTCGCCTTCCACCAGCAGCGACCCGGCCTCCACGTCCGCCTGTAGCTTGGCTTCCTTGGCAACGTGCACCCGTCCGGTGGTGGTGATTTTCCCTTCCATCCGGCCATGGATCCGCATTCCTTTTTCGAACGTCAATTCGCCCTTGAAGTTAGCATCGGGCCCGATAATCGTCGGATAATCTTGCGGGGATGAGTCCGCCATGGAATCCTCCAAAATGAACAGCGCCAGCCTCCAAGCCGGCAATTGTTGCGCGATTATAACGACAGGATTGGCGAGGGCTAGTGGTTTGCCGGGAATTGGGGCGGAAAAATCCCGCGATCTCAACGAAACGGAGAGCGGACACCATGACCCATTGGCACGGCGCTCCTTTTCACTTTCAGCGATCCTTTGGAGACCAGTCTCCACCCGTGACTGGCCTATTTTTGGTAACTGTGGCTATCCCGTACGGCATGTTTTCGTCCCGCAAGTCTCCCACGCTATGATGCGATCAAGGAAATCGATGGTCGGTTCAACCCTTGTCGCAAAATCGCCCTGCCGTAAATCCATCCGGAGGCCACCTTGCCAAACCACCGAGTTTCTGGCTAACCGCGCGATTAAACTGGGAAACACGATCGCCTGAAATATGCATTACTATGCTACGCTATCGTGAGATTATCTCGTATCCAGAGATGGTTCAGCGCGAGGGTATTGCCCTACAAAGGGGAATGAATTTCCGAGTGCGAGGGGGTCTGGCTGGGTACTCCATTATCCTCATGAGCGTCCGCAAAGGCGCACCATACCAAGACCAATGGCACGATGAATCTATCCCGGGTCCACACGCTGGGATGCTCGAGTACGAAGGACACGACGCACCGCGATTTCGCGATTCCAACATCGATTCGAAGAGTATTGACCAGCCCATGACGTTGCCAGGCGGGACACCTACAGACAACGGCAAGTTCTTTCAAGCTGCAATGGCTACCAAGTCTGGCAAAGGTATGCCAGAAACGGTGCAAGTCTATGAGAAAATCGCCAACGGAATCTGGTGTGATCGCGGCCGTTACCTGCTTCTGGACGCGGAGATCAAAACGGTACAAGTTAGCCCAAAGAGCTCCCGCACCAGGAAGGTGTTCCGCTTCTATCTAGCGCCCACCGCGACTCCAGATGTGAAAACACGCGAAGATGAGCGTGAGCTTTCAATCTCGAGGCAGATTCCCACGGCGGTAAAAGTCGCTGTCTGGAAGCGCGATCAGGGCAGGTGTGTAATGTGCGGCGCGCACGACAACCTCCACTTCGATCACGATTTGCCGTTCAGCAAGGGTGGGTCGAGCATTACCCAAGACAATGTCAAGCTGCTATGCGCCAGGCACAATCTTAAAAAGTCCGACAAGATTATTTCCCTCGGGCCATTAATCGGACCTCTCGTCGCTGCGACCATAGCCTCCATTGTCCGTGGCGCATGAGGGGCGCGGCATGGTCAGCCACCTCCCTTGGACGGGCGGCGTACGGCGGACAGGGAGAACGGTCGCATTGCTCCTATGTTGGAAGCTGGCTACATCGCTTTCGAAACGCTTGACGCGCTTTCTCTCTGGGTAAACAACGGCGACCGATTAGGATTGCCCGCATTACGGCAACGCCGTCCTTTTTGAGCCCGCTGAGACGCATTCCCCTTCCCGCAGAAGCAAATTCCCCCAGCCATTGCGATAAGCGATTGTGGCATCATCAAATACGATTGGAACATAAGCTAGCACATACTAATCAATACGGAAAAAGTGTCGCATTCTGTCGCATTTTGTCGCACTCGGTTCCCCGCGCTAATCACCATCGAAAAACTGTCAGATTTTGTCAGATTCTGTCAGATTCAACCCCCCACCCAGAAAAACGGAGCAACGGTTTGCAGAGGCATTTTTGAGCGGTGGAACAGCAGAACAGGAGACCGCAGTGGAAGGGATCTTCTTCTGACGTTTCCCCGCTCTACTGATCTACTGCTCTACTGCTCCACTGCTCTGTTGGCCGGGTACGGCCAACGGAGGAGGTGAGATTCGAACTCACGGGACCCTCACGGGCCCACCGGTTTTCAAGACCGGAGAAGAAGATAGCTTAAGAGGCGATGAAGTAAAAGGTTGTGAAACCGACGCCGAACGTCTTGGCGTTTTGCTTGGCGCTTTCCGGAGACTGGACCCCGAATTGGCTTCCGTCGTCGCCGCCTGGCGACGCCTTCCTCCTGCGATTCGCGCTGGCGTCGTGGCCATGGTGAAAGCTTCCGACAAAACTTGATGTTGCGACAAGCGGAGCCGGAGGCATCACATAGAAACAGCATACACTGGAGCGGCTGTCCAACCTGTCGGTCATCCCCGTCAGCCAACTCGACGAGTAAATGTGGGATCGGTGCAAAGTCGGTTGGCGTCCGACACCGACCAGAGCGACAGGGATATAATTCCGCCTGTAGGTCGTCACTACATCGGATTGGGAGGCAATTGATAGTTCGAGGAGTGCCCTGCGCATTCCCGCAGACCAAAAAAAAGGAGTCTCGCCATGGTGCCTCCGATTACTACCGACGTTTTGCGCGACTACTTGAACTGCAATTTTAAGGCTCATCTTCGCCATAGCGGTCAACAGGGGATTCGATCCGACTACGAGATGATGTGTGCCGAAGCGGGTCAGGATCTGAGGCAAAAGGCTATCCGCAACATCGTTGCCCAATACGCCGATCGTGCGGTGGAAACGAACGTCGTCTTGGCCGCATCCGCGCTCGGTCGTGGGGCCACCTTTATCCTAGGCGCTGAGTTATGCGACGAACGTTTTCAGGTCCACTTCGATGGATTAAAGAAGGTGGATGGATGCTCGGACATTGGCGACTTCCACTACCTGCCGGTGCTGTTTTGCGAGGGCCGCCAAGTCCGAAAGGCAGAGCGTTCATTGCTGGCAGCGCTCGGATGGCTTCTGGGTCGCATCCAGGGAAAAGAGCCAGACCGCGGAATCATCTATCACGGGAGGGAATGCGAGGCCACGACGGTACGCTTCACATCCGGCCTGAAAGCGGCGGAGACCATGATTGAAGCAGTCGGCCAAGTTTTCCGGGGCGAGGCGACTCCGAATCTGCTGCTCAACGATCATTGCCAAGTCTGCGAGTTCCGCCAGCAATGCCATGCGCGAGCGGTGGAGGAAGATAACCTGAGCTTGCTGCGCGGCCTAGGAGCAAAAGAGGTGAAAGGCTATAGCCGCAAAGGCCTGTTCACGCTGCCACAATTAGCCCACACGTTCAGGCCCCGGCGCAAGGGCAAACGGTCGAACCGCCGTCACCAACATCGGTATCATGCACTACAGGCGTTGGCGATCCGTGATAAGAGGGTCTATGTGCTTGGCACCCCGGAAGTTCCTACTGTGCCAGTGCAGATCTACTTGGACATGGATGTCGCGGGGCGCGCCAAAACCAGCCAGCGCGGGGCGCTCAAAACCGGCCAGTGCTTTGACGATGCATATACCTCATCCGTTTGATTCCATGCAACTTTCTGTTGAGTTATCGGCCCTGAATC
>Ga0181538_10003749_pt1 | contig 14650 bp, 8 predicted proteins | sample PEATcosm2014_Bin_40_FD_119773 | JGI IMG/M metagenome (GOLD analysis project Ga0181538, IMG submission 119773) | Peatland microbial communities from MTU Mesocosm Facility, Houghton, MI, USA - PEATcosm2014_Bin23_30_metaG | ecosystem: Environmental > Terrestrial > Soil > Wetlands > Peat | place...
CGAGCTGGTTGTAGCGCACTGACTGGTCCTGTTTCGGCGTCCGCCGTTGACCCTTTGGTACGCACCGTTTACCAAAGGATTTTCATTGAATTTCACAGAATTGTTATTGGCAGAGCCGATTCTTCGCGCTGTTGCTTCTGAAGGATATACCGTCGCCACGCCGGTGCAGGAGCAGGCGATCCCGCACATCCTGCGCGGGCGCGACATGCTGGGTTGTGCCCAGACGGGCACGGGCAAGACGGCGGCGTTCGCGCTGCCGATTCTGCATCGGCTGTCAATCGCCGCGCGTCCGGGCGGGGCGGCGCGGCCGCGATGCCTGGTGCTATGCCCGACCCGCGAATTGGCCATGCAAATCGCCGAGAGCTTTCGCGTTTATGGCAAGCATCTTGGCCTCCGCAGCGCGGTGGTTTTCGGCGGGGTCGGGGTCGGCCCGCAGGCCGAAACGCTCCGCCGCGGCGTCGATGTCCTTATCGCCACGCCGGGACGGTTGCTCGATCTTCTCGGTCAGCGGCTGGCAGACCTGCGCAGCGTTGAAGTGCTTGTCCTGGACGAGGCCGACCGCATGCTCGACATGGGATTCATCCAGGACATCCGCAAGATCATCGCGGTCCTTGGGGCGCGGCGGCAGACGCTGCTGTTTTCGGCGACCATTCCAACGGACATCCGCAAACTCGCCGGGGCAATCCTCCGCGATCCGGTGACGGTGCAGATCGCGCACGCATCTCCCGAGGCCGACCGGATCGATCAATCGGTTTACTTTGTCTCCCGGATGGAAAAACCCGCGATGCTGGCGCATCTGGTGAATGAGCTGCCGATGTCGCGCGCTATTGTGTTTACCCGCACCAAGCACGGCGCCGACCGCCTCGTGCGGCGGCTGCACGCCAGCGGCATTCGCGCCGAGGCGATCCACGGCAACAAGACCCAGAACGCCCGCCAGCGGGCGCTGGAGAATTTCCGGAGCGGCCGGATGTTCCTCCTGGTGGCGACGGACGTGGCCTCGCGCGGGATCGACGTGGACGGCATCACGCACGTCGTGAATTACGACCTGAGCGACGAGCCCGAAACCTATGTTCACCGCATCGGCCGCACCGCACGCGCCGGCGCCAGCGGCGCCGCCGTTTCGTTCTGCGACCCTGAAGAGATGCCCAATCTGAGGGCGATCGAAAAGCTGATCCGCCGGCCGATTCCCGTGAAGACGGCTCGGGGAGTCGTGCAAAGCCCGAAACCCGAATTCCGAATTCCGAATCAATCGGTAGGGCTTCGCCCTCCGCCCCGAAGCCCAAAACCAGAACGTGCTGCCAAACACTTTCACCCGTATTCCCAGCCGGTGACCGCCGGCCCGAGGGCTCCGGCGCAGCCGCGGCGCCATGGCGTTCATCCGATGCACCGGCGCAGGTTTCAGCCGGCGTAAAAGGGATCGATGCATTGGCCGACCCGGTGACAACCAATTCCCACCAAATGCGACGGCCCTGCCGGCGGCCAACTTCGTTGGCCGATCGCCTTGACACTTTGGCCGCGTTTCGTTGGAGTTTGGCCCATGGCGCGGAGGGTTTTCATTACGGTGGGGGAAGCCAGCGGCGATCAGCACGCCGCGCTGCTCATCCGCGAGCTTAAAGTCCTCGACAAGGACATCATCGTTGAAGGCATCGGGGGACCGGCGATGGCCGCGGCGGGGGCCATGGTCCATTACGACACCGTTCAGCGGGCGGCGATGGGATGGAAAGGCGCCTTGCGCTACTTCGAAATGCGCCGAATATTCAAGTGGTCGCGCAACCATTTCCGCCAGCGGCCGCCCGACCTGGTCATCTGCATCGATTCCTGGGCGATGAACTGGCATTGGGCGAAGTTGGCGCATGGGATGAACGTCCCGGTGATGTACTACGTCGCGCCGCAGATGTGGGCCAGCCGGCCCGGCCGCATCAAGCGCCTGCGCCGCTACGTGGACCGGGTCGCCTGCATCCTGCCGTTCGAGGAAAAATTCTTCCTGGACCGTGGCGTGCAAGCGACGTTCGTCGGTCATCCGCTGTTCGACGAACTGCCCCCGCATCCGCCGGTCGATCCGGCAAGGCGATTCCCGAACTGTCCGCCCGTCATCGGCGTCATTCCCGGCTCCCGCGCCGCCGTCGCCCGGGAAAACTTCGGCAATCTGCTGGAGGTCTGCGACCGAATCATCGAAGCTTTCCCCAAGGCGACGTTCCTGGTCCCCACGATGCCGGCCACGCACGGCGTCGTGACGCGGCTTCTGGAAGCCAAATATGCCGTGCATCCCCAGGAGGTTTCCGAGGGTTTGCAGGCGATTGGGCCATTTTCACTGGGGATGAATCAGTTCAACCGGCTCATTCCCCGATGCGATCTTTGCCTGACGGTTTCCGGCACGGCGACGCTTCACGCCGCCGGCCACGGCGCGCCGCAGATCGTCGTCTATCGCCTGAACCCGTTCGTCTGGCACCTGGCGGCCCGGTGGATCGTCAAGGCCCGCGTCTTTTCACTGGTGAACCTCCTGAACGATGGCCGCCAGGCGATCGTGCCGGAATTCGTGCCCTGGTACGGATCGAACCAGCCGGTGGCGGACAAAGCGTTGGAATACCTTCAAAATCCCCAGCTTTTGGCGGAGCAGCGCGACCGGCTACAGAACCTGATCCGCACGCTCAACCGCCCCGGCGCCAGCCGCAACGCGGCCCGGCTGGCGCTCGATCTGATGGTCGGACGCGCCACGACACTCGGGGGGCAACGGCCCGTCGCCTGATCATTGGATCTATGCAGGTCATTTGTCCCCCATGGAAACAACCCGCCTGGCCGTCAGGAACACGAGATGAATCCCGCCGATGGTTTGCCCGGCGACCGTTCGGATGGCCTCGGCATAAAGCTGCATTTGCCGGCCGTAGACTTGGGCGCGCTGCTCCAATTCCGGCTCGCTCACCCGGTCGGTTTTATAATCGACGATCGCCAATCCCGATTCCGTCGGAACCAATAGATCGATCCGGCCGCGGATCATGATCTGGTCCGACGCATCACCGCTCGGCGGACAATCCTGGGTCGGCCGCATCAAGGCGAAGGGAACTTCGCGCATCAGGCCGGCGTGGCCGGCGCGGATCAATTTTCCCACCTCGCTCTCCAGGAGCCACAGGACCGCGGCGCGATCGACGAGGCCGGCAGCCTGGGCCGACATCAATTTCCGACCCACCAGTTCCGCGATCTGGCGCTCGATCTGGGGCAACGCCGCGGCGCCGGAAAAATCGAAATATTGCAGCAGCGCATGTGTCGCGTTGCCGATGTCCGTGGCTCTCGGCGTCGCCTCCTTCTGAAAAAACCTGGGCAAATCCAGCTTGCGCCCAAGCGGCAAATTCGATTCACGCGCCTCGGTGGCAATTCCCTTCGCCAACGACGTCACCGAAGCCGTCGCCGGGACGCGCGTGAAGGCATCGAAGGAATAGGCGGTCTGAAATCTTTGGATCAATTGCCGCGCCGCATCGTTCATCGGCGGGTCGGCCGGCAACGGCTCGAGGCGGACCATCCCCTTCTGCCGTGCGGAAAATTCCGGACGTTGATGGCGGGGATTTTTCCAGTTTCGCACGTCGGCGGGGTCGTACTCGTGCAGCTTGAAGATGGGATGCGATGCCGCGGCGGTCATGGCCGCGACCGGGCCGAGCCAGTCAATCGCTCGTTTGGCGCCTTGCACCGCGTCCGGCGGCAGCGGGCCGTCATGGCCGGACCATTGGCTCTGCCATTTCTGCCGCTCTTCCAAGCCGCACGTCGCCACCAGGATCAGATGCTCCTTGGCCCGAGTCATGGCGACGTACAGCAGCCGCAATTCCTCCGCCATCGTTTGCCGGAGCAGGTTTTGCCGCACCAGCGTCGATGCCAGCGACGGGTATCGAATCAAACGCTCCTGATCCACGACGGCCATTCCGAGGCCCATCTGGCGATCCACCAAAATCGCGCCGCGCGTATCGGAGACGTTGATTTGCTTGCCCAGGTCGGGCAGCAGAACGACCGGGAATTCCAGGCCTTTGGAGCGGTGGATGCTCATGATCCGCACCACCTGTTCCGCCTGCCCCGCCGGCGATGGACGCTTCAGGTCCGCCTCTTCTTTCAGGTTCTCCAGGAACCGCAGAAAGCGGTAGAGTCCCTGGCGCAAAAACGTGCCGAATTGGCCGGCGCGGGAGTGCAACTCCAGCAGGTTCGCCGTGCGCTGCCTGCCGTCCTCCAATCCGCCGCAAAACGCCAGGTATCCCGTCTGGTCGTAAAGTCGCCAAAGCAACTCGGCCACCGGACGCTTGTTGGCCTGGTCGCGCCACTCGGCCAGGCGATTCAAAAAATCTTTGAGATGCGCCGCCAACTCATCATCTTGTTCCAGCGCGTACCGCCGCACGGCTTCGTGGAAGGGGAGGGGATCGGCATCGTCGCGGTAGGCAAGACGAATCCGCGCCAGCGCATCATCCGGATCGGGCAACCCGGCCAGCGGGCTGCGCAAAACCGTCGCCAGCGGAATGTCCTGCCGCTGATTGTCCAGGATTTGCAGCAGGCTGAGGACGTCCCGCACCTCGGTCGCTTCAAACAATCCGCCGCCCGCCTCATTGTGAACCTCGATCCCGTGGGCGCGGATCACGTCGGCAAACCGGTCGGCCTTGTGCAGCATCGCCCGCAAAAGCACGACGATGTCACCCGGTTCGATCGGCTTTAGAACGTCGCGGCCCGCATCGTCCGGCTTGCACACTTTCATCCGCGGCGAGCCATCCATGCCCAACAATTGCCGGATTCTTCGGGCCACCAGGATCGCCTCGTAATCGACGCGCTCCAGCTCTTCGGATTTCGGGATTGGGTCCAGCCCGTCGGCGGCGCCGGGTTCCTCCGGCAACAGATGCAACTCGAGCGGCGCGCCGGCGAAATCCGAAACGCCGTCCCCCGGCGGAAAGGTGCGCCCCACGGCCAGGCGATGCGACTGGTCGTATTCGATCTGGGCCGCCTGGCGCGTCATCAGCCGCTCGAAAACGCCGTTGATCGCCTCCAACAGCGGGGCACGGCTGCGGAAATTCTCCCGCAGATCGATCACCTCCCCCATGCGCTTGTCGATCGCCGCGGAGAAACGCCGGTGCCGATCGAGAAACCTCTCCGGCTCGGCCAGGCGGAAACCGAAAATGCTCTGCTTCACGTCGCCGACGCAGAACAGGTTCGCGTTTTGCTGGCTGACGCACTCTCGGCTAACGAGAGTAAGGATCGCATCCTGAATCGGATTGATGTCCTGATACTCGTCCACCAGAACGTGCCGGAACTGCTCGTGCAGCGACTTGGCCAGGGCCGATGGGCGCATGGGAACGGCGTCGCCCTCGCGGAGAACGTTCAGGCTGAGCCGTTCCAGATCGGCGAAATCAAGAGCGCGCTGGGCCGACTTGGCCGCGGAATACTCCGTCCCGAAATCCGAGACCAGGGACAAATAGGCCTGGGCGTGCGGCGCGACGCTGCGCATTCCCTCTTGCCACTGCCGGCCGTTAGACGCCAGCAAATCCCCCAACGGATTTTCATCCACCGCATTTTTGACGCCATCGACGATCGACTTGGCCAAGTCCTTCGCCGCCGGCTGACCGCGCACGGCCGGAATGCGCGGGCGGGCGGCGCGAAAGTCCGCGACCTCGCCGACGAGCATGTCCAGCCCGTGTTCCCTCAGCACGGTCTGCCAGTGCGTGAAAAAAGGGGACAGTCCCCTTAAATACTCAACGTATGGCTCGAACTCCCGCCCCAGGGCGGCAATCGTCCGCCGGGCATCGTCGCAGCGGCGCGACAGCGCCGACAGCCCCGCGTCGATCTGCCCGACCAGATCCCGCCCCAACTCGGATTCCTCGAGCGGTTTGTCCGCCGACTGGCGCATGACGCTGGCGCTCTTTTCCATCCAGTCCCGCGGGTCGGTCAGGCTGGCCAGCAGCTCGTGCGTGGCGACGACCTGGCGAACCAGGGATTCGTCGTCGCCGTCGCCGTAGGCATCGATGAGCCGATGGAAGTCCCCGGTGTCGTCGTCCTCATAGCGGCGGTGAAACAGATCGGTGGCGACTTCGCGGCGAAGCAGGGCGGCCTCGTCGGGATCGAGGATTTCGAATTCCGGATCGATCCCCGCAAGGGTGAAATTCTGCTTCAGAAGCCGGAAACAAAAACCATGCACGGTGCTGACGTGGGCGTGTTCGGCCAGTCCCACCTGCCGCGCCAGACGTGGCGAGGGATTGCGCGCCATTCGATCCCGAAGCGCCAGTTGGATTCGGGCCTTCATTTCGGCCGCGGCGGATTCCGTGAACGTGACGACCAGCAACTGATCGACGTCGCAGGCGTTTTCGGCATGGCAAACGAGATGCGCGCATCGCTCGGCCAAAACCGCCGTCTTGCCCGACCCGGCGGCGGCGCTGACCAGGAGGCTGTGGCCGAGGGCGTCGATGGCGGCGCGCTGGCGCGGAGTCCATTTGGGGGCCATTGCGCTCATTGGATCGATACCCCCCGGTAAATTCGAAATTCGAAATTCGAAATTCGAATCAAATTCGAAATTCGAATGACCAAAGGAAAACCAGTTCGAATTTCGGGCTTCGAATTTGATTCGAGTTTCGAATTTCGATTTTCGAACTTCATTCTCTCCCCCTCATCAGTCTCGCGAACATCTCCTCCCTGTTCATTGCCTCCAACTCGTCATAGCATCCCGGGCTCGGCTCGAGGCGGCACAAGGAACGAAACTCGCATCTGGGGCACGGCGTCTGCTTTCCCATCCGAAAAGGACGGATGTCGATCCGGCCGGTCATGATCTGATCGGCGAGTTCGCCGATGCACCGCTCGACGTGGCGGAGCAGGGCGGCGAACTGGGCGCTGCCGGCGGCGTCGGATTGGTTCACGCGTCCCACGCTGCCGTCTTTCTTGAGAAAGAGCTGCACCACCTCCGAATTTCCCTCGGTCAGCGATCGGTCCAATTCTCCGGCCACGCGAATGTCGAATATGCCGCGCGGCTTGACGAGCAGGTGAAAGCGCGGATCGTCCGGCGCGGGAGCGTTTTGGGGATCGGCCAGACGCACGGGGCGAAGGAGTTTTATGAAAAACGCCGCGGCGGGAGCGAGCTTGCCTTCCTCCGTCAAATGCCGGCCATGCTGCTCCAGCACCAGAAGATAGCTCGGCAGTTGCAGGCTCAGGCCGTGATACGCGCTGCCCGCATCCGGCGCGTCGGCCGACAAGCGATAGTCCAAAGCGCAGGCCGATCCATCGGCAAGAAGATCGACCCGGTCGATCTTCCCGTGGATCAGCGTTTGGTTACCCGCCGGCGTTCGGATCGCCAGCGGGGGAAGCGAGTCGGCCGGATTCGATCCGAAGCGGACGTTGATGAAAGCGGGCCGGAATCCCCCGCGCTCGGCCGAGGCTCTTTGCGTGGCGGCGATCAACCCAAGCGTCTTGGCGATGTGTCCGAGCAGGTATCGGTTGCGCGCTTTGGATAGCATCAGATCGTCGCGAAGCTGCTGGCCGAGTTGCGCCGTCAACCGCGATAGCCGCTGTTTTGCCTCGGCGTCATCCACGTCCTGCCAAGTCTGCCGGGCCGCGATAAGCTCTTTCACCAGGCGCTGCAAAACCTCGTGAAATACGCGGGAAAGATCGCCCCGGTCGACTTGCCGATGCTCGCGTTGCTCCAGCCCCAGCCCGTATCGCGCGAAGTGCTGATAGGGGCACATGCGGAACGATTCCAGTTGAAATATGCCGGCGTGCAGCGGGGAAGGGAACATTTGCCCGGCGTGGCCGGCGTCGAGCCTGGCCTCGTTGGCGTAGCTCAGCGCTTTCCACGCACGGAAACGCGCCACGTCGATCGCATCATCGCACTGTGAATGCGTCGCCAGCCATTGATACACCGGCTCCCACTGCGGATCGGCGGCGCCGTTGCGAACCCAGCGCATCAGCGATCCCACCAATTGCCGGGGCGTGGCGACGTGGCGCAGGGGCAACATTTCCTCTCGGGGCAGTTGGGCGAGCGGCACGTCCGGCATGATCGCGACCACGCGCTGCCACAGCGGCGATGCGCCCACGGGCCGGCCGGATTCGTCGCCGGCACTGCGCGTCAGCAGCAGCCGCTCCGAGGCGCGCGTCAGGGCGACGTAGCCCAGGAAATGCTCGTCGAGAAGCCGGCGCGAAGTGTCGGGATCGAGGTCGATATTGTGCCGGTCGAGCATGCGGCGATCGGCATCGGTGAAAATCGAATCCTCCCGGCTGGCGCGGGGAAACTGCCCCTCGGCAAGTCCCAGGACCGCGCACGCCTTCACCGCCGGCGCGCGCGTCCGGTCAACCACGCCCACCAAAACCTGATCCACCGTCGGAGGCGTCAGGGCCAGATCGAACCCCTCCAGCGCCGAATCCAGGATGGCCGAGAAATCCTTCAGTGAAATCGCTTCATCGCCGAAGAGATCAACCAGTTCGTCGAACAGTTTTACCAGCTCGTCCCAGACCCGCTCGTGCTCGCCGCGCTCTTCCAGTTCGCCGGCTTCGGCGGCACGGTCCATCCATTGCACGATCTGATCGCGGCATTGGAAATCCTCCAAAAGACGGAAGATCGCCGAGGCCAGCGAGGCAACGGATGTCGCGCGCTGTCCGGCGGCCGATTGGACAAACGGCTGAAGCCGATCCACCAAACCGCGGCGCAGGGCATCCATCCGCGGCGCATCGTCAACCCAGACCGGGTCCGATTCCTCGCCGCGGGATCGGCGGCCGGTCCACGGCTGCGGTGATATCCACGTTCCGTGATCGATCCCATGGAGCAGCACGTAATTTTCCAGCGCATCGGCGTCGGATTCGGTCAATCCAACCAGCCCGGTTTTGATGACGGCCATCATCGACTCATGCGACCAGTTGCCGGTTGCCACGGCCAGCGCCGCCCGGATCAGCCGCAGCAGCGGATGATGCGACGCCGACCGGCGGCGATCCACGAAGAATGGAATGTTGTGCTCGTGGAAGGACGCTTCCAGAAAATGCTGGTAATCCTGTTGGCTCCGCATGAGCACGACGACGTCGCGGTAGCGCATGCCGCCGGCGACGAGCATGCGAATCCATCGGGCCACGGCGTCCACCTCCGCCTGGTAATCCGGGGCCTCGACGAGTTGGATGGCGCGGTCCTGGGGCTCTGCCGGGCCCTTGGCCCCAAGTTCCGGCGACGGGAAAAAGGCGCGCTCGAGCATCGCCAACCGCGGGCTCTTGAACCTTCGCGGTTCCTTCAGGTGCGCCGGCGCCAGCACTTTCACGCCCTCCTCCTGGAGCGTGAACCATAATTTCCGATACGCCTGCTCGCAGCGGTGGAACGGGCTCATCTCGTCGGGAACGTGGTGCGGATTGGCGATGCACGGACTGTTCGGATCGAGCATCAGGGTGATAGACGCCGATTTGCAGACTTTGCCGAGGGCCGCGATCACTTTCCGCTCCGAGCCGGTGAAATCGTAAAAGGAATCGATGAAGACGTCGGCCGGGGGCAAGGACCGACATCGGCCGATCGCCGCCAGCGCTTCAGCCAGCCGCCGATTGGGATCGATCCGATCCTGGCCGAGAAATTTCACGTACTGCGAATAGATCAGCGCCAGGTCGTGAACCTTGGCCTGGAGGGCGGGGCTGGCGGCAGCATCGTTCAGTTGCCGCTCGATGCCGACGGCTTGGTGGCCGGCGCGTTCCAGTTCGGCGAATGTCCCGTCGAGTTCGGCGGCGACGCCGGGGTGATGGGCAACCGAGCGGAAGAAGCGAAGCTGCTCGTGCAATCGGCGAAGAAGATGGCCGAGGATCATCCGCCGGCCGCGATCGGTAATCTCGGGCACCGCCGCGCCGCCGCATTCGGCCAGGATTTCGGCGCCCAGGTCCTCGAAGGAAAGGACGCGGGCGCGGAAATATCCTCCCAATCCGCTGCCGCAAGCCAGGGCGCGCTCCGCAACGAACGTGGCCTGACGCGGAAGGATCCAGTAGATGGGCGCGCCCAGCGGCTGCTGGCGAATCGACTGAACAATCCGCTCAAAACACCACGCCGTCTTGCCCGTGCCGGCCCGACCGATGACGAATCTCACTGGCATATGATGGCAAACAATAGCCTAACAAGGGTCAATTGTCATTGGTCACTTGTCATTGGTTATGGAAATGCGGCGATGACCACGAGCAGGAACATGACGATGCCGACGACTAGCTTCATCATCACGCCGACGAAGCGGCCTTTTGCCGCGGCCCAGCCTACTCCAAGCGAATGGGCGGTTTCGCCGCCGCCGAGGAATTCGAATCCGGCGGCGCCGACGAAACTTCCGAGACAGACGCCGACGATGGTGAGCACCAGCGGAAATACCAGGCTGCCGATGATGCCGCCGGCGATCCCGCCGAGGAGGGCGCCGATTGCCGCTCTTCGTTCGCCGCCGGCTTTGCGGGCCGCCGCGCCGCCGGCGGTCATCTCCAAGATCTCGGCGCCCAGGCTCAGGACAAACAACGCCGCCAGGGATTTGAATCCGATGTGCCGCTCGTGCGTCAACAGCGCGTAGATCGCCGCCGCCGCGGTCATCACCCAAAGCCCCGGCAAGGTCACGACGACAAGCGCCAGTGCGCACACGGCGAAAAGAATCAAGAGAATGTAGTAGAGCCAGATCATTGGCGGGTATTAGCGGGGAAGAATTGGCGGTCGTGATCCATCAGATGACGATCATCCTCGATAATTGCCAAATCATCCACGCGACGGCGGCCAGGGCCGCCACGAGCAGGAATCGCCGAAGAAATCTCAGCAACCATCGCCGGCGGAGTTTGCTGGCGACGGATCCCAGGTCGCCCACGGTCAAATCCTGAGGCGGCGTGAGTGTGGCATAGACTCGGACCAGTTCGGCGACGCGGGCGTCGAAGGTGTCGGCGGCGATCGCGGTCAGGGCGTGGTTTGCGGCGATGTGATGGTTTGCGGCCGCTCCGGTGGAACAATCCATCGCCACGGCCGTCTGTCTCGGTTCCAGATGCTCGCCGCGGAATAAAAGAAATGCCTCGCGCTGCTGCGCCGGAAGCAGCCGCAGGGCTTTTACGAACGCGACGTGCTGGGGCGGGGGATTGGACAACGTCCGCACCAGGCAATCCTCGCTTGGATCGGGGGTTTTATTACTGGCCAATTCCCGTGTCGTGAGAACGGTGTGATGGAGGAACCAGCCTGTCGCCTCGGCTGCATTGCTCCACCATGGCAGGGCGTGCAGGCTTTGCCGGACGACGGTTTCCACGACCGCCTTTGCGTCATCCTCGCGTCCGCAGAGCGCCAGGGCGATCCGGCAGACGCGCGGATAATGGGCGCGCAGAACCGTCTCGACCGCGTCGCGGTGCATCTTGCGCGCCCGCGGCAGGGCGTCGTCAACGAGATCGGAAGCCGTGTTGCTCGTGTCGACAGTGTGCGCCACCAAACGCGGAAATGAAAGCCGCCGGAGCAGGAACCGGCCCAGCTTCCATAAGGCCTCGGCTCGACTGAAATGGGCCCGTGCGTATCCGGGCTATAGGAACAAAGCCCGATTGAAATGTTCCAGAGCAACCGCCGGTTCGCCCTGAAACATCCGGCACCTGCCCATCGCATGATGAGATCGAGCAAGGTCCGGCCGGATCGCCAATGCTCTGGCAAGCCGATCGATCGCCTCTTGCGGACGCCCTTGCTCAAGGCAAATGATCCCCAGAACGTGGTGCGCCACCGCGCAGTTTGGCTCCAGTTGCAGCGCCTGCTCCACCAATTGCGATGCCTCGGCATACTGCTTCTGATTGCCGCGCTCTTCGGCCGAGCGGGCAAGCGTCATCCAATCAGGAGTAGCCATTGCCACATCATACTGCCGTGCGGTGTTGTTAACTCGCTGTCGGCGGCGGTTTGTCAGGCGGCGTCCAAACCCAGCCAATAATTGTCGCGATGTTTAACAACTCGTAAACAGTTCGCGTCACCTTTAATTCTCGCGATACCGCAGCCGATGCCGCCGCGTCACCGGAGCCGTCGCATGAACCGTCCGGCAACCCGCCGCTGACGTTCCGGGAACAATTGGCGATGCAACGGCAACGGCAACAAGACGGACCGTCGATTCCCGCTTGAGCCGGTATCGTTCGCCAAGAGGTGATGATCCGATCCAACGCATTCGATAAGCCGAGCCAATCGACTGCACCCAGGCCGGAACCGCCGCACCGCCGAACTGGCCTTGTGGAGCTTGTAGGGCAGCATTGGTTAGGGGATAATCCGCCCGAACGGTCGGGCTTTCAGGTCGGCGGTGTGCCGACTGGCCCGACGCGGATCACGGACCCCCTGTCGTCAGGGCTAACATGGCAATCGTCGGCGAGATTTCGGATGTGCTGGTGGTGACCGTGCCTGGGAAGGAGGGAGGCCATATATACACGTGAAGGTAATTTATGAGCTTATGGCAGCGGTTATTTGGCTCGAAGAAGCCTCGGTTTTCAACGGCACAGCCGCCACAGCAACGAACATCGGCGCAATTGCCTCGCTCCGCACCAACTGTCCCCGATCAGAAGCGCGAGGAACAGGCGCATGAGTCACGGCGCGGGAGCGCCGTTGGAGACGACCCAGCGAGCCGCGTGTATGATGGACGCGGAAGCACCGAAGATTTTTACGCTCAAATGTCGCGCGACCTCGTTGCGAGACACGGTGCTCTCGTGAAAGCAGAATACGTGAGCCACTATCCAACCTTCGAGATCCGCTTCCACTATAAGGACGGCGCGACCATAGTCTCCGGCGCGCGAACCGGACGTCACGATATCCATTTTCTCTCGCTCGGCTACGTGGGCGAAGGGCCGAGGTATGCCAAGGCATTTTTGGAAGCCGCGGGATGCAATCGCACCGCTACTGAGATCGAGGAGATTCGTCCCGGAGAAATCATTGTTCCCGGCGATTCAAAAACTGGACGTATGGCGGCTGTGTCCAACAAGGGTGTGGCGAGCATTTCTGAAGTGAAGGTGTTCCAGATTGGGACTGTGGCCGGGAATGTGGTGCCATCCACGACACTTGCCATTTCTCCCGATGAGAAGTACCTAGCGTTTTTCACGTTGGGAGACGACGGTGCGCCAAAGGCCAGTTTGATCTCTTTACCCGACCACCAGTCCGTCTGGACAAAAGATTTGGACCCTTACGCCGCCCTCATTAAGGCAAAAAGATACTACGAAGGCAAACTTGGCGTTGCTTTGATTCGCGATGATCTCCTCCTGGTTATCGGCCAAGTGGATGACCGTCGGTCTATGCTGCTGCTCTTGAACGCCGAGGATGGCCGAATCGTGAATGAATTATCCTTGGAGGGGACTGTGTACCCGTACGACCGAACCGACTCGTGGGCAAGCCCCAGGAGCAGTCTGGCCGTGGTTACGACGAGCGAAGGCCCAGTCATCGTCTCCGTTCAAGGTGACCGCCTGGTCGCCGAGCACGTAAAGCCTACACATTTTACTTACAATTGTGATTTAGCTTTTGGGATTGATGACTCCGTATACCTGAGAAGTAATTCCTCGACTCTTTACAGGTTTGACCCGCAGTCGCGCAATTTCGTTAGAATCGGCGACGGAAATTATGACGTGTGTGCGCATGAAGATGGTGTAATTGTGTGCGGTGGCGGACATAGCGACGGGTCGGGGGATTGTTATATGAGTGTGTATGACCCCACAAAAGGCCGCGCGGAGGTTATCGACTTTGGAGCGGATACTGTGTTTGATGTCATGTCATGTGGGCCGGACCGCGTGCTCGCCTGCTATGGTCCTGGGCGATCCGACTCGCGAAAAATCGGATTGTTCTCTGTTTCAAAGCGAGAGCGCTACTGGGAGAAGGCCTTTCGGAAAGCGCAGTACCGGGGGCATATCCTTTGCGTATCTCCAAGAGACGGGTGGGCCGTTATGCAAGATGCTGAGCGCGTAAGTTTCATCTCCTTAGCTGACGCGTCCACGGTCTGGAGTACCCCTCGCCCACCGTGTGCGTGGATGAAGGGCGTCGGGGCTATAAAACATCGGCAGGTGTACCTGCAACGGTACGTGGGCGACCCTACAAAGGACAAGAGCATAAGGGGGGTCATTGAGTGCCTTAAGGCGTAGGGCGGAAAAGGTTCCAGAGATCGTTGATCGGCTACAACCCCCGTCCCCCCCCTCGCTCCCTGATTCTCCCGGCGCTGGACGGCTCCAAGAGCGGACGAACTAAAGGTGACGCGAACCATTATTCGGACGAACTAAAGGTGACGCGAACCATTATTCGGATTTCTCCCTCATTTGTCTGCTATTTTCGCCATACTTCCGCCCTGCCACCACGGGTAGTTCGGCCGCCTACTGCTGTTCCGCCAGGTTCAGATCGCGTATCCAAATGTTTCGGAAACGCACGGGATTGCTGTGGTGGTTCTGCAATTGGATGAAGACCGCCGGGTCATGCTGCTGGTAAAACGGCTTTGCCTTGTAGGCCACGCCGTCTCCGATACCCTCCGTGCGGCCAATGAATTCCTTGCGATGCTGCACCACCACGCCGTTGTAAATCACGGTCACGCAGGCTTTCTGGGTCAGTTCACCCTTGTCGTTCCAACGCGGGGATTCCCAGATAATGTCGTACGTCTGCCACTGGCCGGGTGGTTTGCTGGGGTTGACCAGGGGCGGCATCTGCCCGTAAAGCGCGCCGGCCTGGCCGTCGGGATAGGTCTTGTCGTTGTAGGAA
>Ga0181538_10003757_pt1 | contig 14637 bp, 13 predicted proteins | sample PEATcosm2014_Bin_40_FD_119773 | JGI IMG/M metagenome (GOLD analysis project Ga0181538, IMG submission 119773) | Peatland microbial communities from MTU Mesocosm Facility, Houghton, MI, USA - PEATcosm2014_Bin23_30_metaG | ecosystem: Environmental > Terrestrial > Soil > Wetlands > Peat | place...
TCATCCGCTCCATCTCGGCGGCTGAGTACTGCTGGGTTTCGTCCACTACCCAGCATCACCCGCCCCGGGCAAAGCGGACAGATCACGTGTGAACTCGACCGGACAACTCACATACTAGCGACAGGCCGGAGATTCCCTCAAAACCCTCCCTCGCGATTGACGTTAGAATGGGTGGCTTATGAAAAAGACATTCCTGGCCCTGATGATGGCGGCGTGTGCCTTCGCGCAAAAGCCTGAGAAGCCTCTCAAGAATGGGCTCTACGCCAACTTCAAGACAGAGTTCGGCGACATCAAGGCGATTCTTTTCGAAAAGGACACGCCTCAGGCGGTTAGTCTGTTTATCAATCTGGCGCAGGGCGAGCAGAACTTCAGGGATCTTGACGGCAAGATCGTGAAGCGACCCTATTACAATGACACCACCTTCTTCCGGATCGTGCCCGGGGATGCCGTACAGGCGGGAAGCCTGAACGGCGCCACCACGTATCAATGCGGTCTCAAGATCAAGGATGAGATTTTCCCGGGGATCAAGTTCCGCTTCGGAAGCCTGGCAATTGCCAACAGTGGGCCCGATACCGGCGGCTGCCAGTTTTTCTTCTCGCTGCAGCAAAAGGCCGCCTGGGACGGCAAGTACACCATCCTCGGACAATTGGTGGAGGGCGACGATGTGCTGCGGCAACTGGGCCGCGTGCCGGTGCACGGCGAGAGTCCGGTAAATCCGCCAAAACTGATCAGTGTGACGGTCCAGCGGGTGGGGCCACCGCCGGCACAAAAGACCAAGAAGTGAGCGGCGCGATTCGCGGAATCGTCCGGCAAGTCTGTCCGCGCTGCCGCGAGGGCGCCATTTATCGGGCATCGCTTTGGCGCGGGTATCTGGCCATGCACGAACGGTGTCCCGTCTGCGGGCTGAAATACGAACGCGAGCCGGGCTATTTTGTGGGCGCGATGTACGTGAGCTATCTGCTATCGATTTTGCCCGCGCTGGCGATCGTGCTGTTGCTATGGCGATGGACGGGCTGGGCGTTCGATGCGGTGATGCTGGGCGCGTTCGTTTGTTACCTGCCGCTGGTGCCCGCGGTGACGCGATGGTCGCGCGTGGTCTGGATTTATATCGATCAGTATTTCGATCCGGAGCAGTAGAAACTGTTGGTGAGCCGCGACCGCGAGGAAGCGGTGCAGTTGGCCAAGACAAGTTGTCCTGGATATACAGGCGTCGCCCCTTTGAAAATCAACAAATCCGACGTAATCCCGAGACAAGTTGTCCTGAAAAGGCACCTCTCCCTCGCGGTCGCGGCTCAGTAACGGGTCGCGGCTCTGTAATGGGTTGCGGCTCATAATGGGTCGCGGCTCTGTAATGGGTTGCGGCTCATAATGGGTCGCGGCCTACAAAAACTCCAGCTTGCGGACGATTCCGTCGGCGCCTGTTGCACCGGCGGGCATGGCCTGGAATTCGATGCGGACGGAGATGTGATCGGCGGGGCCGCAGGCGAGGTCCTTGGCGGCGCCGAGGTCGGGGATGAGGAACACGTACTCACTATCTTTCACGCGCACGTGGAGGCGGGCGATCTTCCCCTGGCACTCGATCGATTCGAGCGAGCCTTCCACCACGGGCGGCCCGAGCGTCTCCGAAAGCCCATTGAGCGCCGATAATTCTTCCGGGATTTTGGTGTACGGCCGCCCCTGCTCCACGTAACTGCGGGCGGCAATGAAATCGCCCAGACGGTACGCGGAATACGCCATGCCGTAAAAGTAGCGCGAGGCTTGCCGCGGTTCGAGCGGGCGCGCCAATTGCAATTCGGCCATGGCCTCGCGCCAGGATCCCGCGCGCAGCAGCGCCAGGCCCAACTCGTAATGCGCATCCCGCAGGGAGGGATCGAGCCGGATGGCGTTGCGCAGTTGCGCGATGGCATCTTGCGAGTGCGCGGTGACGTTGAGCGCGCGGGCGTAGTCGAGAAACATGCGCGGGTCGCTCGCGCCGAGCTTCACCGCCTCCGCGAAGTGGCTGGCTGCATCCTGATTGTGGCGCTCGCGCCAGGCGTATCGCCCGAGCGCGGCCTCCACTTGCCAATGCTGCGGATAATCGCGCGCCAATTCCTGGTACATCTCCGCCGCCTGCGCCAGCTTTCCCGGATACTCGGCCAGCATCTCGGCGATGGCGAGTTTCGCCAGCATGCCGGCGTGCGGCTCGATGGCGTCCGGCTCCGCGGATTTTTCGGCCGGCAGCTCGAATTCGTAGGCGTGCAGCGTTTCGCGGCGGACGTACTCCTCGAGGTCGGCTTGCACCTGCGCGGGCGTCTTGCCGTAGGCCTGCTGGAACGCCGCAACGCTATCGGCCGTCTTCAGAGCCGCGAGCATGGCGGGCAGGTGCGGCCGATAACTGTGGTCGATGCTGAGCATGTGGACCAGCGCCCAACTTTCGGAATAGAACATACTGGCGCGCGAGCGCTCGTTGTAGAGCGGGGAATCGTGGCCCACGGACAGCAGCGTTTCGAGCGGGATCCACGGCTCGCCGATGAGCATCTGTCCGCGCCCCGGCGGCGGAAGTCCGACCACCATCTTGTCGCGATCCTGCTGCAGCGTGGAATACAACTCGGCCAATCCTTCGTCCAGCCAGACTGGAATCGCGCCGCCGAGCTGACCGATCAGCAGGTGCGTGTATTCGTGCGTGGCCACCTGGTAGTGCTCCCAATCGGGATTGCTCATCACGATGTAATCGTGCTCGCTGCCACCGTGGTAGAACGCGGTGGCGGCTTCGCTGGGGCGATATGGCCGGAATTCCTTCTCGCCGTGAAAAGCGATGATGCACACCGGTTTTTGATCGACGGATTTCAGTCCGAAGGCATCCAGGAAAAAGCCGCGGACCTGTTCGAAGTGGCGCACGAGATCGCGGCCGGCGCGCTCGCTGGCGGTAGTGAAAAGCTCGAAATGGGCGGAGCGGATGCGAACCCAGGGATCGGCGGGCGCCGCCAATGCCAACGCTGCGGTGAGGGACCAGGTCAGCGCCAGGCGGCGCGCGGTCCGGTTCATGAAGACGAGTGTAGCACCGGCTCGGCGGAGCCCTTGAGCATCGCGGCGATTTCGTCGTGCAGGCGCGCGGTGAGCTCGGTGCGCGCGTCGAGCTTGAGGGCCGCCGTGGGGATGGGATCGGCGATGCGCACGGTAACGCATCCGCTGCGAATGTGGCCCGAGCCCATCGGGAGCAGTTCGCGCAGCCCAACGATCGCAACCGGGACTACGGGAACGCCCGCTTTGATGGCGATGTACGCCGCGCCCTCTTTGAAATCGCGCAGTCCTTTGGGCGACCTGCCGCCCTCGGGGAAAAGTAGGACAGAGATGTGGCGCTCGGCGATGATGCGCGCGCCCTCGGTCATACTCTTGAGGGACGCACGGGCGTTAGAGCGGTCGACGGGAATATGACCGGCCCAGCGCAGGTGCCACCCGAGAAACGGAATCTGGTAAAGGCCTTTCTTGGCGAAAAAACGAAACTGATGTTTGAGCGTGGAAAGCAGCGCCGGAATATCCATGTAGCTGGCATGGTTGGAGACGAAAACGTAGTTGGCCTTTCGGTCGAGCTTCTCGGCGCCCTCCGCGCGCACGCGGATGAAGCTGACGGCGAGCAGCATCTTGCCCCACGCGCGGGCGAGGTGGTGCGGAAGATTGCCGCTGCGGTCGAAAAAGGAGACGAGCATGGAGATGAGGTCCATCACGATCGTGGAGACGATGATGAGGGGGATCGAGAACAGGGTCGACCGGAGGAGACTCATCGAATACTAAACTATCAGGTCTGCGCGATCATCTACAGAGCCGCGACCGCGAGGGAGCGGTGCTTTTAGGCGGATCGATCGAACAGTATCGCTTGCTTGTGGGTCTGTGAGCTGACGACTGAGATTTGTGGGGCAGGCAATCCTGCCGGGCAATCCTGCCTGCATACGGCTTTTAGCCGGATTCCGCGATTGATGCGAGCGCGGCCGCCTGAAAGGCGGCTGCCTGGAGATTGGCTGCCCCACAAGTCTCAGCGCGTGATGCGCGGGCGCATTAACGCTGTTCGTACAATGCCAGCGTCGCCCGGGCGGCCTCGCGTACCTGCGCGCGAAGTTCGACCGGTTCCAGCACTTCGACATCCGCGCCGAAACCGAGGGCGAATTGCAGCGCTTCCTCTTCGGCATCGAAGCGGATGCGGATGCGAACCAGCGCGCCTTCCGGCGTTTCTTCTTCCAGCCGCCAGCCGCGATAGCGCGCCCACCTCATCACCGAAGCTTTCACCAGGAATACCGCGCGATACTGCGGCAGCTTTTCGCGGAACTCGGTTGCCGAGCGCTCCCAGTAAGCCGCGATATCGAAGTCGACGGGCGAATTCGCGGCGCGATCGAGGGTCTCGGGTTGGCGTATGCGGGAGACGCGGTACGTGCGCAGTTCGCAATCGCGGTTGGCGATGAGATACCAGGTGCTGCCGCGGGCCACCAGGCCCAACGGATCGACCGTGCGCTCGGAGGGCTCGTGCAGAACGCCTTCGTAAACAAAGCGAAGCTGCCGTCCGCGCCAAAGGGCGTCGAGCAATACCGGAAGGCTGGCGGCGGATTCCGCCGGATTGCGCCATCCGCGCGGATCGATGAAAACGCGCTGGCGCATGAAATCGGCCTGGCGGCGCGAGGCCGGCGGAAGCGCCACCTGGAGCTTGGTCCACGCGTCCTCCGATGCCCGCTGCAGCCCCAGATCGGCGGCAAGTTTGGGCATTCGCGAAAGGAAGAGCGACTGAATTTCTTCGGGGCTGAGGCCGGTGAGCTTCGTCTCGTATTCCGCCAGCAAGCTCCAGCCTCCGCCGGCGCCGCGATCGGCGACAACCGGGACGCCGGCGCTGCTCAGCGCTTCCATATCGCGCAAAACGGTGCGCTCCGAGACCTCCAGTTTGCGGGCGAGCTCGCGCGCGGTCATGCGCCGGTTCACCTGCAACTGCATCAGGATGGAAAGCAGCCTCTGGGCGCGCATGGATCGTTTTTATCACAGGAATATGACATCCGGTGTCAGGAATCGGCCCGTAGACTTGCCGTATGCCAAACAAACAGCTTTTGAAAGACAAAATCGCCCTGGTTGCCGGAGCGACGCGCGGGGCCGGCCGCGGGATCGCCGTAGCTCTGGGAGAAGCCGGCGCGACGGTTTACTGCTCGGGGCGCAGCACGAGGGGAAATCCTGCCACGGCCGGGCGTCGGGAGACGATCGAAGAGACCGCGGAGATGGTCACCGCCGCCGGCGGTCGCGGAATCGCCATTCGGACCGACCACGCCGAGCCGAAGGAGGTGAAGAAACTCGTCGCGGCCATCAAGCGGCGACACAAAGGGCTCGACATTTTGGTGAACGATATCTGGGGCGGCGATCCGCTTACCGAATTCGGCAAAAGATTCTGGACCGCCAACCTGGAAAACGGCCTGACGATGCTGAAACAGGCCGTCCACACGCACATCATTACCGCGCACTATGCCGTTCCGCTGATGCTGGGCCGGCCCGGAGGCATCATCTTCGAAATTACCGACGGCGATGGCTTCTACTATCGTGGCAATCTCTTCTACGACCTCGTAAAAGTATCGGTGATCCGGCTGGCGTACGCCATGGCGCGCGAATTGCGCAAGCAAGGGGTCGTTTCTGTGGCGCTGACGCCGGGATTTTTGCGCTCCGAAGCGGTGCTGGAACATTTCGGCGTCACTGAGGCCAATTGGAAATCGGCCGGCGAGGAGCCGCCCGGACGCAAGAAGCGAGTGGTGCACGACGACCGACCCGATTTCCAGCACTCGGAATCGCCGCGCTTCGTCGGCCGCGCCGTCGCCGCACTGGCCGCCGACCCGCGAGCCAAACAGAAGAGCGGGCGCGTCTTCAGCTCGTGGGCGCTGGCGCGCGAGTACGGGTTCACCGACTACGACGGCTCGCGTCCCGATTGGGGCGCCTACGCCGAGAAAACTTATGGCAAATTTAAAATCTGCGACGAGAAGTTTTACCAGTGGTGGGACAACGGCATCGTCGAAAAGGTTTTCCCCGATTGGTTCTGATTGGCGGTCGCGGCTCACTAGGCCCTGTCGTTTCAACGTATGACTGAAGAGCCGCGACCGCAAGGGAGCGGTGCCTTGCCAACTTGCCTGAATTTTGCAACTCCCTCTACCAACAGGATGCTGAAAAACACTGGACACGACCCAGCCGCCGATGAACGCCGATAAACGCCGATTGAGAACACACAACTTATCCGCGTTCATCTGCGTTTATCAGCGGCCTATGTGCCTTTTTCAGCAGCCTGCTAAACTAAAGTCCGCCCCACAGGAACTTTCCATGCGTCACAGTAGGATTAGTGCGTCATCGCGTAGACGACGTAATTAATGCCGTAGCGATAGGCGAGCGCGGTCATTTTCTCGGGATAGTAAGGCACGTCGGCAAATTCCCAGGCATCGCCGATGTCGGTGTTGTAATTGACTGCCACCACGGTGTGCCCGTTCCCGTCCTCCATCGATTTCCATTGCGGCTCTGTGCCTTCGGGTTGCACCGGGACAATCGATCCGTCGGAGAACCGCCGTAAGTGGCGCGATCCGGGGATCCAGGTCAGGTCTTTCTCTTCGATGTCGTAGACCACGTGCCGCTCGGCGTCCGATAAGTCGATGTCGGTAATTCCCTGGCCGGGTAACACCTGCGCCATGGTGCCGGCAAAGACCTGCCACTGCGAGGGATCGATACTCCAGAAGTCGTCCGTCATCAGATAGCCGCCGCGCAGCAGATACTCGCGCAGCCCCGCGATTTCTTTATGACTTAGTCCCCACCAGCCGGTCTGCGTGGCGTAGATCCAGGGATAATCGAATAACTTATCGTCCAGGAGGCCTAAGTGGCGCGGATCGCCCACGTCGATGCGCGTCAGCCGCTGCAATCCCGCGGTGAAATGATTGTCGGCGGCCGGCCAATCGACAATCCACCAGCCCGAGCCCTGGCCCATGCGGGAAGAATATCCGAAGCCGCGATGGTGCTGCGGCAGGTCGGTGTACTCCATGCGGATGAAATGGAATTCACCCTCGCGCGGCTCGGCGACTTCCTCGAACGGATCGTGCCCTCGCTCCGGCACGCGCTGGCCGAAATCCCCGCGAAATCCGCGTTGCGCAAGTGCCGCCGCGGCGATCGCGGCAACCAAAACGAGAGAGCGCCGCATTCATTGCCCCGCAAGATTCTTGTGCAGGAAATCGAGCACCTTAGGGATGGAATCGCTAGACGATTTGGCGTCGCCTTCGGCCGATCCGCCCAGATCGTTCTCGCGGCCGGAGGTGGGATTGCGGATTTCGCCATGCCAGGCGGGCACGAATTCTTGCCGGCCGGCGAAGTGCCCGGCGTGGGGATATTTCAGGTTCTCGAAGCTGTAGGGGAAGTGATGGCTGCGCAGGCGAGACACCACGTCATCCGCCATTTCCCACGACTTCCACAAATGGTCGGCCTCGCCGGAGATCATGATAATCGGCCCCTTGGTGTTCTCCACTTCGATCGCGGCCGCCGCGCGCGCCATGGGATTCGGACGCTGGGGAATGAGGTACGGAAGCGCGCGTCCCTGCCAGGTCCACGCCGGCCCGCCGGTCTCGCGGCAGCAGGAGGCGTACCGCACATTGGCGGGCACGTACGCCACCACTGCGCCGATGCGCGGGAACATCGACCCCAATTGCAGCGCCAGCTCGCCGCCGCGCGACGTACCCATGACCGCGATTTTCGATGATCCGATCTCGGGCCGGTTGACCATCCATTGCAAAGCCTGCTGGAAATATTCAAGCGGGATCGATTCGAGCTGCGGCGGCAGATCTTCGAAGCGGAAGTACGCCAATGCCACAGCGACATATCCATGCGAGGCCACCCATGCCGCGGGGTGCAGCGGCACACCGCCGTTCGACCCGCCCACGACCAGCACGGCCGGATGCGGGCCCTGTCCCGGCGGCATAAACAACGTGCCGCGCAGACTGCCTTCATGCACCGGAGAGTGCTGCACTCCCTCGCCTAACACCAACTGCTCGAGATGTGCGCTGGCGGCCTCTTTTCCCTGGCGTTCGAGGTGGAAGTCGACGGCTTGCGGTCCGAGATTGCGCGGCGACACGTACGCGTTCACCGACTTCACTCTCGGCATCATCGACCAGATGAGCCCCATGGCCGAGACTTCTTTATACGACCCCGCCACGGGAGCTTGTTTGGAAGCATCGACCACGCCCCGAGGGTCGGCCACGAAGTCGGCCTGCGACGTCCACGCTTGTCCGCCGCCATCGGAGAGCTCGGCGCGGATGGTGACGCGTTCGTTGGGCGCAAGACCGCCGGCGCGGATTTCAACGGGCTCGTCGATCAACGCGCGCGCGGGAACCACTTCGAGGGATTGCGCGACGATGCTGCTCGCGAATGTGCTGAAGATAACCAAAGGAAGTAGCTTCATGTAATTCCGCCCGCGCTCTTACAGAGATATTACAAAAGATTTCGGAGGCGATTGCTAAAATCGAGTTTAGGTACTGAAACTCTGTAAATGCCTATCCATCCCAAGGGCTCCAAGGCCCGTATTTTGCTCACGTCCGTCTTCGGACCTTACGCCCAGGACGACGAATTCGGGAGCCGCAAAATCAACCCCATGGAGCTGTACCACAATCAGGTGACCCGCGAACAGGGCCCCTTTTCGTTGCGCATGTTCCACCGCTCGTGGGGCATCCTCATGATTCAGGCGAATATTTCCGCCCCCACGACGGTGCTCGATTTCCCCACCCGCGAGGCGTTCGAAGCCGAAGTCGCGGAGAACCGATACGACATCGTGGGGATATCCTCAATCATCGTCAACGTCGGCAAGGTGCGCGAAATGTGCCGGATCGTACGGCGCGTCGCGCCCGGCGCCACCATCGTTATCGGCGGCCACGTGGCGGCGATCCCGGGCATCGAAGACATGATCGATGCCGATCACATCGTAAAGGGCGATGGCATTTCCTGGATGCGGCGCTTTCTGGGTGAAGACGATTCGGCACCGATTCGTCATCCGCAGATTGTTTCCGGATTCGGTGGGCGCGTGATGGGCGTTCCGCTGCCCGGCGACAAGGGAAACACGGCGGCCACCATCATTCCGTCGGTGGGTTGCCCTATGGGTTGCAATTTCTGCACCACGTCGGCATTTTTCGGGGGCAAGGGCAAATACCTGAATTTTTATAACACCGGCGAGGAGTTGTTCGGTGTGATGGCCGATATGGAATCGCGCCTCGGCGTGAAATCGTTCTTCATGATGGACGAGAATTTCCTGCTCCATAAGCGGCGCGCTCTGGAACTGCTCGCGTGCATGAAAGCGAAGGGCAAGGCGTGGTCGCTGTACGTCTTTTCCTCCGCCAACGCCATCGGCCAGTATTCCATGCGCGAACTGGTGGAACTGGGCGTCTCCTGGGTCTGGATGGGGCTGGAATCGCCGCGCTCGTCATATCTCAAGCTGCAGGGCGCGGACACCCTGGAGCTGACGCGCGAATTGCGCCGCCACGGCATCAAACTGCTGGGCTCGACCATCATCGGGCTCGAGCACCACACTCCCGAGAACATCGGCGAGGAAATTGAGCACGCCGTGGCGCACGATACCGATTTCCACCAGTTCATGCTCTACACGCCTGTGCCCGGTACGCCGCTCTTCGCGGAGATGAACCGCGAAGGCAGAATGCTCGAGGGAGTCGACCTGGCGGATATTCACGGCCAGCACCAGTTCAACTTCCAGCACGCGGCAATTTCGCGGGAGGATTCCAAAAAGTTCCTGGATGCCGCCTTCCGCCGCGATTTCGAGCGCAACGGGCCGAGCATTTACCGCATTTGCCGCACCACGCTGAACGGCTGGCTGCGCTACAAGAACGATCCCGACCCACGCGTGCGCGCCCGCTTCGCATGGGAGGCGCGATCGCTAAAGGACGGTTACGCGGCGGCGCTGTGGGCCATGGAACGGTACTTGCGCGCGAATCCGGAGATTAGCGCGCGCATTCAAGAGTTGCGCCAACAGATCGGACACGAATTCGGATGGGCCAGCCGCATGGTGACGAATCTGCTCGGACCGGTACTGTGGTGGTCGGCGCGGCGCGAAGAGCGCCGGTTGCGCGCCGGCGCGACATACGAACCCGCAACCATCATCGAGCGCCGGAACTGGAGCGGCGCGGTGGCGGAAATGCCCGTGCCGGAACTGAAGTGCGTCGAGGAAGCGGCGGGCTGACGAGCCTGAATTCCGCCTAAAGAGCCGCGGCCGCAAGGTTGCGGTGCGTTTTTTTCGCTATTTCCGAAAGCACCGCCCCTCGGAAGCCGTGAAATATTACTGAGCCACGGCCGCACTCGCGCTTTGGCGAGCAAGGGAGTGGTGCCTTTCTTCGAATAGTACGGCAAAGGCACCGCTCCCTCGCGGTCGCGGCTCACTAGCTGGGCGCCGGTTTATACTTGAACCTGGACGGCTGAAACCGATGCGGCGGGAATTAGATGGCGCGGAATTCGGCAAGCCGGACCCAGCCCCTGTTCCCGAGCCGTCTCGTGAGGCGCTGGTCCGGGAGCAACTGGACCGTATCCTCGCGAGCCCCGGGTTTCAGGGCGCGACCCGGCGCGCGCGACTGTTGCGCTTTCTCGTCGAAGAGGTTCTACTAGGGCGCGGCGATTCCCTGAAAGAGCTGGTAATCGCCACTGAAGTTTTCGAACGTGCGCCGGATTACAATCCCCAGGTTGACTCCCTGGTTCGCGTCGAAATGGGGCGGCTGCGATCGCGACTGCAGGAGTATTATGCGCAGGCCGGCGCGGATGAACCGGTTCGCATCGATATACCGAAGGGCGCGTACCGGCCGGTGTTTGTGTTCCGCGACGCGCCGGCTGAAACCATGCCCGAACCGCCGGCGGAAAGTGCTCCCACCGGACAGCCGTGGTGGCGGCAGTGGAGGTGGGCCGCGGCGGGCCTGGCCGGAGCCGGCCTGTTGGCCGGGGTGGTCTGGCTCCTGCGCACCAGCGCGGCGCCGCTTCCAAAATCGATCGCCGTGCTGCCGTTCCTCAATTTAAGCGGCGATCCGGCCAGCGAATACCTGGGGGATGGAATCAGCGAGGAATTGACCGAGTCGCTGGCGCAATCGCCGGACCTGCGCGTGGTCTCGCGGACTTCAGCTTTCCAGTACAAGGGAAAGAGCCCGGATGTTCGTGAGATCGGGCGCAAGCTCGGGGCGCGCGCCGTCCTCGAAGGCAGCGTGGGACGGCGCGGCGAAGGGCTCCACGTTGTGGCGCAGTTAATTCGCTCGAGCGACGGGTATCACCTCTGGTCGGAAGCGTACGACGCCGGGGTTTCGGAACTGCCGTCGGTGGAAGCGCGCATCGGCCAGGCGGTGCGGGAAAACCTGAGTCCCACTCCGTCCCCGGCGGCCGTAAAAGATTCCAGGAAGCCCGAAGATCCCGAAGCGCACGATCTCTACCTTCGGGCGGCATATCAGTTCAACCTTCGCACCGTGGCATCCGTCAGGCGGGCCATCGAGCTGGCGCGGCAGGCCGTTCAAAAAGATCCTGGCTACGCGCAACCTCATGTGCTCATGGCATCTTGCGAGTCGCAGTTGAGCACGTTGTTCGCGGAAGCCCCGCGCGAGGCGTCGGCTCGCGCACGCGAAGACATCGGCAAAGCGCTGGAGCTTGACCCCGGAAATAGCGGCGCGCACGCTTTGCTGGCCATGCTCACATACGCCGATCAATGGGATTGGCCGCGGGCGGAGCACGAGTTTCGCCTCGCCCTGGCCACCGGTTCTCACGGCTCCGCGGAGAATCTCTACGGCTGGTGCCTCATGACGCGCGGCCGTTTCGCGGAGGCGCGCAGGCACCTGGAGATCGCTGCTGAACTGGACCCTCTTTCTCTCGGCCCGCAACTGAACCAGGTGGAAGAGATGATCGCGGAGCGGAATTACCAGGAAGCCCGGCGCAAGGTGGACCAGATTCTCGAGACGGCGCCTGACAATTTCGTCGCCCTGGCGCTGGCTTCGTCGGTGGCGCTTTACTCCCGGGATTGCCCGACCGCGGTTTCATTGCGGGAGAAGATGCTGGCGACGTTTCCGCAATCGCCGTACGCGCATCTCAGCGCGCTGGCGGTCGACGCCTTTTGCGGCCATCCGGAAAGAGTCGCGGGCGAGATGGCGGACATTTTGAGCGGTCACCCACCGGGCTATCTTTCTCCATATTCGCTGGCCACCGCATATGCGGCGGGTGGCGATGCCGGCCGCGCCATGTCCTATCTGCAGAAATCCGCCGATCTGCGCGAACCGACCATCCTGATGCTAAAGATCGAGCGGGTCTTCGATCGCATGCGCCAGGACCAGGGATTCCTCGCGCTCGAACGCCAGATCGGCTTGATGGATTGACCTCGCGCGCTGTTCGACCGCGAACGGCCCACCCCGATATCGACGGGCTGCATTCCAAACTCCCGCGGCTTAGCCGAACCCACGGCGGGGATAACAGTAACCTTCGCCTCTCACACCGTTCCGCACCGATGCGGGCGGGAAGGCCTGAAGGCGTGCCCCACGTCCGGTCGCGCGCGACTCGAACGCCGTTTGGGGGCAGTGTACCAGTCGGCGTTACGTCAAGTTGGATTCATGAACGCCAGGCCGTTACGCAGGATCCACTTCTGAGGAAGTGCGAGGGCAATCGACGATCGTGTGGGTCATGGACGAAAAACTACACAGGACAGGCCGCGGATGGGACGGAAATGTTTAGCGTTGCCCGTGCAAAAGGGAAGACCAGACTCCATAGCTGTGGCTGCGATCAGAGCATCGGCTAGTTGTATACCGTGGGCGAGAGCATGCTGTTCGATGAGGACGACGGCTGCCGCACCGATGGCTTCGGAAAGCGGCAGGACTCGGAATTGCAACTGGCGAAGCGACTGCTGGATTTGGCGCGCCTCCAGCTTTGATCGGGCGCCCTGAAGAAGCTCCATAAGGGAGACGATGGCCAGGGCGCGATCCGGTGCGGCGTCGATCGCCCGGGCGGCCCTTTCGTTCCCGCGCGACGCCCAGATTAGAACATCGGTATCGAAGATCATTTCGACTTGCGCAAACGCCGTTGCTTTTCGATGCCAGTTTGAGCGAGAGCCCGGCGGGGAAGGCGCAAGCGGCGAAGATAGGAAGCGGGATCGCTGATATCCTCGCGGTCGTTCCATAGGCCAAACAGTGGCTGATCCTTGGTTTTAGGTGCGCCGCTGCCTGATGCCGGAGCGATAGGCGTCAGCTTGGCCCTCTCCTTTCCGCGATAGAGGACCGTGACCGTTTCCCCGCGGTCGATGGCGCGAAGCACGTGCTTCATGTTGTAACGAAGATCGACTATGGTTGCGTTCATCGAGTGTCTCTCTACAAGTATACATTTAGGCAGCACGTATGGCTCAAGTCGCATTGGGCTACTTTTCGATCGGCGGTACGGGTGAATCCCCGGGGGAATTACACAGACCACGAACGCCCCGTGGCGCCAATCACGGGTCGGCGACAACACGTCAACATGCACCGCCCGGCTCCAACTGACGCGAGCGGCGTTTCACAGGATTAAACCGTCCTGAGTTGTCACCTGCCGGGCTTACCAAGGAGTGAGGGGGTTCTGTGGTCATTTTCGGGGTGGAGGTGGCCAGCCTGGGGGTTGCAGGCGCTTCAATGCCGATATGGCTTCGTCGCGTGTAGTGTCATCGAGGTCGCTGGCAAGGAGCAGCAGGGCCTTCCCGGCTTCATCGGTGCCAGCGGAGTCCAACTGATTCAATAGATCAGGGAGATACCGAATGGCTGCTCTTTGTTTGCCCCGATCCGAATCATCCAGAGCGGCCAAAAGTATTGGGACTGCCGCAGATACTTGACTCCCCAGCGATCTTAAAATCCTGATCGTTGTGCCGGCAACCTTTTCTTCCTGAGCCAGCAGCAACTGGGCCAAGCCGGCGACTGCGGTTTCACTATGTCCATTCTTGAGGGCTTCGACGATATGTGCGGTTTTTCCAGCGCAACCTGGATTTGTGCGCAGCTCCAGTGCGAGGGCGGATCCATCGATGCTATTGATTTTATAAAGAGCGAGTTGTGCATCTAGCGAGAATTTGTCGGAGCAAAGTAAACGGGTAACTTGAGAGTTCGCCGGCCTTCCCAGAGGGCCTATTTCCCTTAGGGCGCGCAGCGCATCCCCGATTTGATCGTCCGAGCGAGGTGTGTAGCACGCTGAAGAAACCGATATCAGCGCCGAGGTGCTTGAGATCGCAGGCGATATCAAGCAAGGTTTCGGCGCTGGCGCGGAACAGCAGACCGTAGATGACCTTCTTGTTCTGCAGGGCCAGTGGGGAGAGCAGGTGCGGCAGCGTGAAAACAACATGGGCGTAGCGCGTGGGAAGGAGTTCATGCTGACGAGCTGCCAGCCAGTTCGCGCGCGTTGCCCTGGCATTTTGGGCAGTGCCGGTTTCTGCACGTAATGGAGATCTCCCCATTACTTGTGTTATGGGGAGTCTTTTCTAATGGGGAGTTCGGTCTCGGGATCCACGCTGGATTGGCCTTTTCTACCGATTGGGCGGAGCGGTGACTCACCATAATCTCAGGTCCTCCTGCTACGTTGATGCGGCCATCCATGGCCAATGCTCATAAGGAGAGCCCATGCTAGAAACGTACTTTTCCGCGCCCAAGA
>Ga0181538_10003759_pt1 | contig 14635 bp, 9 predicted proteins | sample PEATcosm2014_Bin_40_FD_119773 | JGI IMG/M metagenome (GOLD analysis project Ga0181538, IMG submission 119773) | Peatland microbial communities from MTU Mesocosm Facility, Houghton, MI, USA - PEATcosm2014_Bin23_30_metaG | ecosystem: Environmental > Terrestrial > Soil > Wetlands > Peat | place...
CTGGGCGGAGTGTCGATGCTGGCGTGCTATGTTCCGGCGCGGCGGGCAGCCCGGATCGATCCCATGGTGGCGCTCCGCTGGGAGTGACCGCCTGTAGGGCGCCGCTCCCCGGCCCGCGGGCGAAATAATCTCGAAATCTCCTCTTGATCGCCATTACCGGACAGTTGCTGCGGGATCGCCTCCGGGATGAGCGCCGCGCGCCGCGAGCGGCACCGGATCACGCAAGCCCCGCGCGGTCTTCTGATCCAAACAGTTATACTGATGACGCCGACAGACGTATATCCGCGGCAGATGTGATCACTCCCACCGTATTGAACGCCGCCGGCATGGAACTGCATTCCACCGCACGGCGGACTGCAGTGGTTGGATGAAGCTGTTGTTGACATCCGACAACAAGCGTGCTATTCTTGCTGTAGGCATTCGACAATATGATTCCGGAGTCGAAACTCGATTTATTGCAGGGAACGGTCGACCTGCTGATATTGCGGACGCTGCAAGCCGGCCCCTTGCACGGCTGGGCCATTTCGGAACGCATCCAGCAGATCTCCGAAGACGTTCTGCGTTTGAACCAGGGTTCGCTCTATCCGGCGCTGCACCGGTTGGAGCATCAGGGCTCGATCAAAGCCGAATGGGGCGTTTCCGAATTGGGGCGGCGGGCGCGATTTTACAAGCTCACGGCCGCCGGGCGGAAACAACTGGAAGCGGAAACCCGGATGTGGGCGCGGATGGCGGGCGCCATCGGCCGCGTGCTGGAGATGGCGTGACATGGGTTGGACGGACTTCATCCTGCGGCTGCGCGCGCTCGTGCGCCATGGCCGGGCCGAGAGCGAACTCGACGAGGAACTGCGCTTCCACATGGAGATGGAAGCACGCAAGGCTCGGGCAAACGGGCTGAATGAGGCAGAGGCGCGCCGCAGTGCGCGCGTCGTGTTGGGCGGCGTGGAGCAGGTGCGCGAGGAGTGCCGCGACGCCCGCGGCTTGACGCTGCTCGAGAACCTGGCGCGCGATCTCCGCTACGGCGCGCGCGTTTTGAGGAAGACGCCCGGATTCACGGCCATCGCGGTGCTCTCGCTGGCCATCGGAATCGGCGCCAACACGGCGGTTTTCAGCCTCCTTGACGCGGTTTTGCTGCGCATGCTGCCGGTGCGAAATCCGGAGCAGTTGGTGGTGGTGACTTGGGGTGCACGTAAGGGACTGGATCTGGCTTCGTATTGGTCGACCGGTAGCGGCGATGGCCACGGCGGCTGGACGAATAACGTTTTCCCCTGGCCGATCTACTCCAACATGCGCGCGCGTAGCGGCGTTCTGCGGGACGCCATCGGGTTCGCTCCACTAGGCGAAGTGAGCATAGCGGCCAATGGCGAGGCCTCGGAGAGCGGGGCTATCGTGATCTCCGGAAATTACTTCTCCGCGCTCGGTGTGGGGACCGTTCTCGGCCGGCCGATCAGCGACGATGACGACACCGCGGACGGGCTGCCATCGGCAGTGATCTCCTACCGCTACTGGGAACGAGTATTCGCCGGGGAGCGCTCGGCGATCGGAAAAACTCTCTATATCAACGGCCAGCCTTGCACGATCATCGGCGTCGCACCGAAGGAGTTTCTCGGAGTTTCTGCGGGCGGCTTCATGGGAGCTCCGCAAGTGGATGTCATGCTGCCGATTCGTTTCCGGGACCGGATGCAGGTTCCCGGTCAGGCGCGCGTTGCCTGGTTCCAGGATGAGGTGTGCTGGATCGAGGTGATGGGGCGTCTCGAAGCGGGGCGCGACACGGCGGCCAAAACCGAACTGGCGCGGATCGCATTCGACAACCTGCCGGAGCCTAAAAAGGCCATTTTGGGCACGGAACCGCCGCGAATTTACCTGGACCCTGGCAGCCGGGGATTGGACAGCTTGCGAAAGGCTTATCGCGAGCCGCTCTTGATCCTGATGGGAGTGGTCGGACTGACTCTTCTGATGGCCTGCGCCAATCTCGCCGGCCTGCTGCTGGCGCGCGCCACGGCGCGGCAGCGGGAGATCCTGCTGCGGATGGCGCTGGGCGCAACTCGCGCAAGGCTGGTACGCCAGTTGCTGGTGGAAGGCGCGCTGCTCTCGGGCGCGGGCACAGTGGCGGCGGTGGCGTTCGCGTGGTGGGGAGTGCGGGCCCTCCTGGCGATGGCAGCGTCGCGGTCCGCGCCGATTCCCGCGACTTCTCCGGACGCGCGGGTGTTCGCGTTCACCGCCGCGGTGTCGCTGGCAGCCACGTTTCTCTTCGCGCTGGCGCCGGCGCTGCGCGCCACCCGAGTGGATGTAGCCGCCGGCTTGAAGGAGGACACGGTGGCGGCGCCGGCCCTTCGCGGAATCGGGAGGGGTAGCATCCTGGTGGCGCTGCAAGTCGCGTTGGCTCTCGTTCTGCTGGCGGGCGCGACGCTATTCACGCGCAGTCTGGCCAAGCTGCAATCTCTGCCGCTCGGGTTCAACCCTCACAAGTTAGTGCTGTTCGACATCGCGCCCGGAGAGAACGGGTACGACGAGCCCCGCGGAAATCAGCTTTACGCCCGCGTGCAGGAGCGCTTGAACCGGACGGGCGGCGTTATCCGCGCGAGCCTTTCGGGCAACCGCCTGATCAGCGGCTGGGTGTCGAACGGCCCGATTCTCCCGGATGGCGGCGCGGACGCGGCAGGTGTGCAGTCCGACTGGAACCTGGTGGGCGCAGATTTTCTTGAAGTGATGGGGATACCCGTGATCATGGGGCGCGGCATCGAGCCACGGGACATGGCGTCCACTCCGCGCGTTGCCGTGATCAATCAGACCCTCGCGCGCCGAGCCTTCGGCGAAGGATCGCCGGTGGGAAGACGATTCCGCTGGTCATGGAAAAAGGACTGGGACGTGGAAGTAATTGGCGTGGTGCGGGACGCCAAGTTCGACAGCTTGCGCGGAGACGCGCCGCCCACGATTTATGTGCCGTACACGCAGGCGACATACGGCTTTCAACCGAACATGACCTTCGAGGTGCGCATCGCGGGAAATATGACCGAAGGCATAGCGGCCATCCGGCGCGCGGTGGCGGACGTCGACCGCAAGCTTCCCTTGATACACGTCCAAACGCAGGAAACGCAGATTGACGATTCGTTAGCTCAGGAGCACGCGTTTGCCACGCTCGTGAGCCTGTTCAGCGCTATCGCGCTGGCGTTGGCGTGCGTGGGGCTTTACGGGTCGGTAGCGTACACCGTGACGCGCCGCACTCGCGAGCTCGGAGTTCGTATGGCTCTCGGCGCGGATCGCTTCGCGGTGCTCCGCATGCTGCTCACGCAAGTGGCAATTACGGTCGGCGCGGGGCTGGCGCTCGGATTGCCGGCCACCTGGATGCTCACCCGCGTTGTCGAATCGCAACTCTACGGGATCACAGCGCACGATCCGGCCAGCATGGTCATGGCGTGCGCGGGTGTGGTGGGTACCGCGATGATCGCCGCGTTGCTTCCGGCGCGGCGGGCGATGCGTATCGACCCGGTGCGCGCGCTTCGCTACGAGTAAGCTCACCGGCAGCGGAACAGACGAACGTAGGAATTAGCGAAGGCCGGCGCTTGGGTCCATACCCAACTGCGGCGGTCATTCCACGCGGGGTCGGTGTCCATGGCCGCGACGAAAGCCATGGGTGTGGCACGGCAGACGCCCGCAAGATCTGCCGCGGCAGGCTGGCCGGCGGGAGGAAAGACGCTGCTCAACTCCGCCAGCGCGGCGGGACAGAGCGCCGGATCGCCGCCGAACCCGCTCATGCAGCTCTCGTTGGCGGCGATGGCCGGCCGTTCCCCCGCCTCGCGCGCGGCGAAGTTGCCCCGCCCGCGTGCCGGTCGGGAGCGAGCCAGTAGAAAGTCGGCACAATACCGCGATCGGCCAACGGCGCATAGAAACGATTGATACCGATCTCGTAGGCCGACCCGGCGGCGCCCAGCACGAGCAGGACGGCGAGGAACGCGCGCCGCGCGGGGATCTCGGCGAGCACATCTACCGCGATGAGCAGAAGTCCGAACTGCGCGATCAGAAAGCCGCGCCATCCGAGATCGTTGTTGCCGATTACGGACGATCGCAGGAAGGTGCAGATGGTGACGCTGGTGGCGATCATGACCCAGGCAGCCGATTCCGCGCGTGTGAGGCGCTTGCCGCGGGCGCGATGGTTCTTCCACCAGAGCACCGCGGCGGCGAAGAAAAATCCCAGTTCGAGAAAGTAATTCAGGGGCAGCGCGAGCGCGTTGACGAGGGGCAGCGTCAGGCCTTTGTCGAGGCCCTGGCCGCGAAACAGGCCGTCAATCGGCGAGAACGGGCGGATCCAGAACTCCAGCGGCTGGCCGCCTTCAGCCGGGCCCCGGAGCGAGAGCGCAAACGGAAGCGCAAGCGAGAGTCCGATGGCGCCGGCGGCGACGAGAACCGCGCCATCGCGCCGCCAGCGCCTAATGAACGCCACCAGCGCCCAGACGACGAGGAAGACTCCGAAAACGAGCCACATAGATGGCGGAGCCGAAGGCGGTCGCCAAAGCGATGCCAGCGAGCAGCGCCTGCTCCACGCCCGCACGCAATCCCGTCTTGCCGGGGCCGACCCAGAGAATCAGAAACGCCATCAGGCACGCGATCAGGCCGGCGACGTAATGGCTTTCCCACAGCACGGAATATACCAACCCGTCCACCTGCTCGTTCCACCACTCCATCGCCGGCCGCACCGCGTGTACTCCCGAGAGTTGGAACATCCAAAGGATGGCCTGCGGCAGGATATCGAGGCCGGTGACCGAGAGCAGCAGAATGCCGATCACGGCGCGGCGGCGGAACATTGTGCTGCCGCGATCGCAAAACAGGCGCACGAACAGGGCGACCGCGGCCATCAGCCCGATTCCACACCAGACCGTTCCCGCGATCCAAGCGTGGCGCGCGGTGATCAGCGATCCACCGGCGAGATCCACCAGAGCGCAGAGAATCAGCCAGAAATAATGATAGCGGAGCGCGACGGCGTGGCCCGGCAAGAAAAACGGGTTGGCGGGCGGAATTCCGGTCGCGCCGATGGAGTGAATGAACTGCGTGCGGACGGCGTAGTCGAACGCGGCCGAGGGATACCAGGCGCGATGGCCGATCTGCAAATCGATAAGGGAGAAGATGGCGATCGCGGTCCAGATGCCGACGAGCGCCGCCGCGATGCGCGTGTACGGAGCGAGCGACAGGGGCCTGCGCGCTGCCATCGCGAGGGCGCAAATCCACGATGCGGCGTAGAGCACCCACACGGCCTTTACCGAGCCGACTCGCCAGGCGAAGTACGTGACGGCGGGGCAAATGGCGATCGAGATCGGGATGCTCAGCGCCAGTTGGAACGCGAATGTGCGGCGGCGAAACTCGAACAGATCGGTGAGCCGCGCGATGGCATACCCGGGCAGCACGGCAAACAATGCGAACAGGCACACGGCTGCCGCGGACGCGACGAGGTCGGTGAGCATATAGCTGTGTGCGGGCATGGTCGGCCAATTTTATGGTGACCGGATCGGGCCGCCGGGACAAGACGGGCAAGAGATATCGGCGGCGGGATTACTTAGGATATGTGCTAATCGAAAAGATCGGCGAGCGGCACTGCCATGCTGGGATTCTCGGTGCGGAGTTCCGGCACTTCGATCATCGCCCCGGGCGTACAGCGCCAGGCTTTTCGGGTTTGGGGATCGACGAGCCATACGTAAGGGACACCGAAATTGAGGTAATCGCGGACTTTGTCCATCATGGCGAGCATTCGATCCTGGGGTGACAGAATTTCGGCGCATATGAACGGAGGATCGCGTGGAATCTGACCGGCGGGTTTGCCAAGAAAGGCGCAAACATCCGCCACCCTGATGCGAGTAGGTGAAATCTGAATACGGAGCGCCACAAGGGGGTATATGCCAGATAGTTCGCGGTGTTCGTATAGGAGCGCGCCCAGCGCGCCTTGTACTCGCGAGTGGTCGAACTCGCCCCAATTCCGTTCCAGAACTTGGCCGTCCACGTATTCGTGGTCGGCCTCATAAACCGTCGTGAGATACTCTTCGATCGATATCGCCATGTACTCAGGCGATACGCCTATTACGGCGATGTCTGTAAGCCGGGGATTGCGCCTCAATCCGGCGCATCGCTTCCGGATCGAAAACCTGCTCGCAGCAACTGGGGCATTCGTAGAACTCCAGGCCTTCAACCGCATACTTCTTGCCCTGGAACTCCCCGGTCCAATCCCGTTGGACTTTGGAAATCCGGCGGCTTCCGCAAGACGGACATTTCACGATCCGCATAATCACAGCGCTCTTTTCGAGGATATCAGGAAATAATAGGTCTCGATTCCTTCTTCTTTCACAAGCTTGCCCTTGCTGTAGACCGCCAACCCATCCAGGTTGGGGCTTTGGATCACGTAGAGGTACTCCCGGCCTTTTCGGAGGCGGCTCTCGGACCGAAGCTTCTTGTAGATTGCCACGGCGTTCAGAATGGACTCCGCCACGTCGAGTTCCGTAAGGCCGTCCAGTTCCATTTCCCATTGCGCCTTCACGCTGAAAGCGTACCGCCCGGCCAGTACGGCACGTTTGATCCTGGTCAGAATGTCACTCAATGCCGTTCCATCCGTCTGGGTTCATGGGTTCACAAAAAGCAAAAGCCGCCGGGAACGGTGCCTTACCGCCCCGGCGGCTTATCTGTCTAATGCGCTGAATTACTCCGCCAGCGATTCTTCGCCCGTATCTTCGGGCAGCCCGCCGGCGTACTGCAACCGAGTCTCTTCGTCGTAGCCGGGGATCGCGTCTGCTGCCGGCTCGGCGGGTGCTTCTTCCACCACGTCCTCGCCGGCGATCTTCACCTGGCGGTAATACTCCATGCCCGTGCCGGCCGGAACCAGGCGTCCCATGATCACGTTCTCCTTCAGGCCACGCAGGTAATCAACCTTGCCGTTGATCGCAGCCTCGGTGAGCACGCGCGTGGTTTCCTGGAACGATGCCGCGGAAATGAACGAATCGGTCGAGAGCGACGCCTTGGTAATGCCAAGCAGCATGGCCTTGCCTTGCGCCGGATGTCCGCCGGCCTCCACCGTCTTGAGATTCTCCGCGCGGAACTTGAACTTATCGACTACTTCTTCCGGCAGAAATTCGGTGTCGCCGATGTCTTCCACCTTCACCCAGCGCATCATCTGGCGGGAGATGACTTCCAGGTGCTTGTCGTTGATATTGACGCCCTGCAAGCGGTAGACCTCCTGAATCTCGTTGACCAGGTACTTCTGCAGTTCCTTTTCACCGAGCACGTCCAGAATGTCGTGCGGATTGCGCGGACCGTCCATGAGCGGCTCGCCGGCTTTCACCCGCTCGCCTTCCTGAACGTTGATATGCACGCCGCGGGGCAGCGAGTACTCGCGCTTTTCGCCTTCGTCGCCCTCGACGTAGATCTTGCGCTGCCCCTTGGAAACTTCGCCGTATTTCACCACGCCGTTGATCTCCGCGATGATGGCCGTCTCGCGCGGCTTGCGCGCTTCGAACAGTTCCACCACACGCGGCAGACCGCCGGTGATGTCCTTGGTCTTGGTGGTCTCGCGCGGGATCTTGGCCATTACGTCGCCGGCGTGGACTTCTTCGCCGTCGCGGACCATTAAGTGAGCGTGGGTCGGCATGAGGTACTTCTTGGCTTCCGACCGCGATCCCTGCGCGCCTTCCGGCCGCACCACGATGGTCGGCTGGCGCTTCTCGTCGGGCGAATCGGTCACCACGAGCTGCGACATACCGGTTACTTCGTCCACCTGCTCCTGCAACGTCAGCCCGTCGACGAGGTCTTTATAGTGAACCACGCCGCTCACTTCCGTCAGAATCGAGAACGTGTACGGATCCCATTCGAGCAGGATCTGGTTGCTCTTCACAGGCGCGCCGTCTTCCACCAGCACGCGCGCGCCGTACACTACCGGGTAGCGTTCCTTTTCACGGCCCTTATCGTCGACCACAGCCATGATACCGGCGCGGTTCATGGAGATGATTTCGTTGGTCTTGCTGCGGACCGTCTGGATGCCGATGTAGCGGGCGAACCCGTCGGACTTGGCGTCCTGCGTGGACTGTTCGCTGACGCGAGTCGCGGTTCCACCGATGTGGAACGTACGCATGGTCAACTGCGTGCCGGGTTCGCCGATGGACTGCGCCGCGATCACACCGACCGCCTCGCCGCGCTCCACCAGGCGCCCGGTGGCCAGGTTGCGGCCGTAGCACGCCACGCACACACCGCGCTTGGATTCGCAGGTGAGCACCGAGCGGATCTTGACGCGCTCGATACCGGCAGCCTGAATGGCCGCCGCCAGGTCTTCGGTGATTTCCTGGTTCACGCCGACGATGATGTTGCCTTCGTAGTCCTTCTGGTCTTCGAGCGGCATACGGCCCACGATACGGTCGCGCAACGGCTCGATGATTTCGCCCGATTCGATGATGGGCTCCACGTAGATGCCTTCCGTGGTGCCGCAATCCTGTTCGGTGATGATCACGTCCTGCGCCACGTCCACCAGGCGGCGCGTGAGATAGCCGGAGTCGGCCGTCTTCAACGCCGTGTCAGCCAAACCCTTGCGGGCGCCGTGGGTGGAGATGAAGTACTGCAGCACGTTGAGGCCTTCGCGGAAGTTCGCGGTGATGGGCGTCTCGATGATTTCGCCCGAGGGCTTGGCCATCAGACCGCGCATACCGGAGAGCTGGCGGATCTGCTGTTTGGAACCGCGCGCGCCCGAGTCGGCCATGATGTAAATGGGGTTGAGGTAGCGGCCGGTGCGGTCGTCCTCTTCCATCGCCGCCATCATTTCATCGGAAACCTTCTCGGTCACCTTCGACCAGATTTCGATGATCTTGTTGTAGCGCTCGCCGTGGGTGATGGCGCCGTCCTGATACTGGCTCTCGACGTTCACCACTTCCCGTTCGGCTTCGTGAACCAACCCGGCCTTTTCGGCGGGCACCACCATGTCGTCGATGCCGATGGAGATGCCGGCGCGGGTGGCGTACAGGAAGCCCAGATTCTTCACCTCATCCAGCATCTGGACGGTCACCTGCAAACCGAACTTCAGGTAGCAGTACTGCACCAGCGCGCCCAGGCCTTTCTTCTTCAGAAGGCCGTTGATGAACGGCATGTCCTGCGGCAGGTGATCGTTCAGAATCACGCGGCCGACGGTGGTTTCCATGTATTGTTTGTTGAACTCGATCGGCTCGGTGTGCAGCACATTCTGGCTATCGAACGCGTGCACCAGGTCGATCACTCTGCCGGTGTAGCGCAGCTTGATGGGGGTGAGCGTCTCCACTTCGCCCATTTCGAGCGCGATCAGCACGTCGTCGGTGGAAGCGAAGGTACGGCCTTCGCCCTTGGCGCCGGGACGCGCCTTGGTGAGGTAATAGCAGCCCAGCACCATGTCCTGCGTCGGAACGGCGATCGGACCGCCATGCGCCGGCGAGAGAATATTGTTGGCTGAAAGCATCAGGGTCGAGGCTTCGATCTGCGCTTCCGGAGAAAGCGGAATGTGAACGGCCATCTGGTCGCCGTCGAAATCGGCGTTGAAAGCCGTGCAAGTCAGCGGATGCAGCTTGATGGCCTTGCCTTCCACGAGCACCGGTTCGAACGCCTGGATGCCCAGGCGGTGCAGCGTGGGAGCGCGGTTGAGCAGGATGGGATGATCTTTGATCACCTCTTCCAAAATGTCCCACACCACCGGATCCTGCTGCTCCACCAGTTCCTTGGCCTGCTTGATGGTGGTGCAATGGCCGCGCTGCTCGAGGCGGTGATAGATGAACGGCTTGAAGAGCTCGAGCGCCATCTTCTTGGGAAGACCGCACTGGTGCAGCTTCAAATCCGGACCGACCACGATCACCGATCGGCCGGAATAGTCGACGCGCTTGCCGAGCAGGTTCTGGCGGAAGCGGCCCTGCTTGCCTTTGAGAGTATCCGAGAGCGATTTCAGCGGGCGGTTGTTGGCGCCGCGCAGGACGCGTCCGCGGCGGCCGTTGTCGAACAGCGCGTCCACGGCTTCCTGGAGCATGCGCTTTTCATTGCGTACAATGACGTCGGGCGCGTGCAGTTCGATCAGCTTTTTCAACCGGTTATTGCGGTTGATCACGCGGCGGTAGAGGTCGTTGAGGTCGGAGGTGGCGAAGCGGCCGCCATCCAGCGGGACGAGCGGGCGCAGTTCCGGCGGAATCACCGGGATCACGTCGAGAATCATCCACTCCGGTTTGTTGCCCGATTTGCGGAACGATTCTACTACGCGCAGGCGCTTGGCGTACTTCAGCTTCTTCTGTACCGACTGCTCGGTCTTCATCTTCTCGCGGATCTCTTCCGAGAGAGCCTCCACGTCGACCTTCTTGAGCAGTTCCTTGATGCCTTCGGCGCCCATCATGGCGATGAACTTGCCTGGGGATTCCTGGTCAAGCTGGCGCTTGCGCTCGTCGGTGATGACTTCGCCTTGCGAAAGGCCCTCGACCTCGCCCGGCGAGACCACCACGTACGCTTCGAAGTACAGCACGCGCTCGAGTTCGCGAAGCGTGATGTCGAGCAGGTGGCCGATGCGGCTGGGAAGGCCCTTAAAGAACCAGACATGCGAGCAGGGGCTGGCGAGTTCGATGTGGCCCAGGCGTTCGCGGCGGACGCGCGCCAGGGTGACTTCCACGCCGCATTTGTCGCAAATCACGCCGCGGTGCTTCATGCGCTTGTACTTGCCGCACAAGCACTCCCAATCCTGCGTGGGTCCGAAGATCCGGGCGCAGAAAAGTCCGTCGCGCTCCGGCTTAAAAGTACGGTAATTAATGGTCTCCGGCTTGGTGACCTCTCCGTGCGACCAGCTCCGGATTTTTTCCGGTGAGGCCAGAGAAATGCGGATGGAATCGAAATCCGCGATCAAATTCGCTCGATCATAGGGTGAAGATCTCATTATTACCCTCCAGTCGAAAAGGCTTTATTAGCCGCCGATGAACGCGGATAAACGCAGATAAGAATGATTTGGTTTTATCGGCGTTTATCCGCGTTCATCGGCGGCTAATTATTCTTGTTTTAGTCAGCCGCGAGCGCCGTATCCGGCACTTCGCGCGGCTTCTTCATCAATTCCACATCCAGACACAGAGACTGCAATTCGCGTATGAGAACGTTGAAGGACTCGGGCACGCCCGGTTCGATAGCGGCTTCGCCCTTCACGATGGCTTCGTAGATCTTGGCGCGGCCGTACACGTCGTCGGACTTGGCCGTCAGCAGCTCCTGCAAGATGTACGCGGCGCCGTACGCTTCCAGCGCCCAGACTTCCATTTCGCCGAAGCGCTGTCCGCCGAACTGCGCCTTGCCGCCCAGCGGCTGCTGGGTAATCAGCGAGTACGGTCCGATGGAGCGGGCGTGAATCTTGTCGTCCACCAGGTGCGAGAGCTTCATCATGTAGATGTAGCCCACCGTCACCGGCTGTTCGAACTGGGTGCCGGTCATGCCGTCGAAGAGCACGGTCTTGCCGGAACTCGGCAGTTTCGCCTCGGCCAGTGCCTTCTTGATTTCTTTCTCCGTGGCGCCGTCGAACACCGGGGTCGCGAACTGCACGCCCAGCGCCTTGGCGGCCCATCCGAGGTGGGTCTCGAGAATCTGGCCGACGTTCATGCGGGAAGGCACGCCCAACGGATTGAGCACGATCTCCACCGGAGTCCCATCGGGCAAATACGGCATGTCTTCGTCGGGAAGAATGCGCGCGATCACACCCTTGTTCCCGTGGCGTCCGGCCATCTTGTCGCCCACCGAGAGCTTGCGCTTCATGGCGATATAGACCTTCACAAGCTTGATTACGCCGGGAGGCAGTTCGTCGCCCTTACGCAGCTTGGCGATCTTTTCATCGGTAATCTTTTCGAGCACCGCGATCTGCCGCGATGTCATCTCTTCGATTTCGTCGATCTGCTCGTTCAGGCGCGGCTCCTTGTTGGCAAGGCGCATGCGCTTGAGGTCGCGCGATTTCATCTTTTCGATGAGATCTCGGGTGAGATCGGTATCTTTGGAAAGCAGGCGCTTGTTGGTCTTTTCGTCGTGCAGGTCGGCCAGCAGCTTCTTGCCTTCGAGCAGAGCGGCCAAACGCTTGGCGCGCTCGTCGGTCAGGATGCGGATTTCGTCCTGTAGGTTGCGCTGCAGGCGCTGGATCTGCGATTCCTCGATGGCCTTGGAACGCTCGTCCTTTTCCTGGCCCTTGCGAGAGAAAATCTTGCAATCGACGATGGTGCCCTCGATTCCCGGCGGGCAGTAGAGCGACGCGTCCTTCACATCGCCGGCCTTTTCGCCGAAAATCGCGCGCAGTAGTTTCTCTTCGGGGGTGAGCTGGGTTTCGCCCTTCGGCGTCACCTTGCCCACCAGAATGTCGCCCGGCTTCACCGTGGCGCCGATGCGGATGATGCCGCTCTCGTCCAGGTTGCGCAGGAAGGAATCCGCGATATTGGGAATGTCGCGCGTGATTTCTTCCGGTCCGAGCTTGGTGTCGCGGGCTTCGATCTCGAATTCCTCAATGTGGATCGAAGTGTAGTAATCTTCCTTGACCAGCTTTTCGCTCACCAGGATGGCGTCTTCGAAGTTGTACCCGCGCCACGGCATGAACGCCACCAGCACGTTGCGCCCCAGCGCCAGTTCACCGAAATCGGTACAGGGACCGTCGGCCAGCACGGCGCCTTTCGGCACCCTCTGCCCCACCCGCACGATCGGCTTCTGGTTAATACAGGTATTCTGGTTCGACCGCTTGAATTTGGTCAGCTGGTAGATGTCGGCGCCCACTTCGCGCGAGAGCTGGCCTTCGTGCGACGCGCCTTCCACGCGCACAATGATGCGTTCCGAGTCCACCGAATCCACCACGCCGGGGCGCTTGCACAGCACCACGGCGCCGGAATCGCGGGCCGTCACGTACTCCATGCCGGTGCCCACGTAGGGAGCGTCGGCGCGCAGCAGCGGCACGGCCTGGCGTTGCATGTTCGATCCCATCAGCGCGCGATTGGCGTCGTCGTTCTCGAGGAACGGAATCAGGCTGGCGGCCACCGAGACGAGTTGCTTGGGGCTGACGTCGATATATTCGATCTCGTCGCGCGATTTCAGCACGAAGTTGCCGGCCTGGCGCGCGTTGGAAAGATCGGGCACGATGCGCCCCTTCTCATCCAGCTCCACGTTAGCCTGCGCCACCGTCCACTTGTCTTCTTCCCAGGCGGAAAGATATTCGCAGTGGGCTTCGAATTCGGCCTGTTGCTTCTTGGCGCCGAGCTTCCGGTTGGCCTCATCGGCATCCTGCCGCCGCACGATATCCCCGACCTTGTAATCGGTATCGCCGGGGTTGAGGATTTTGATTTCGTCGATCACTACGCCCTTTTGCACCTTGCGGTACGGGCTCTCGATGAAGCCGTATTCGTTGATACGCGCGAAACACGACAGCGACGAAATCAGCCCGATATTGGGGCCTTCCGGCGTTTCAATCGGGCAGATACGGCCATAGTGCGTGGGGTGCACGTCGCGGACTTCGAATCCCGCGCGCTCCCGGCTCAAACCGCCCGGTCCAAGGGCCGACAGGCGGCGCTTGTGGGTGATTTCCGAAAGCGGGTTGGTTTGATCCATGAACTGCGAGAGCTGGCTAGAACCGAAGAACTCGCGGATGGCGGCCATTACCGGCTTGGCGTTCACCAGGTCGTGCGGCATGGCCGTCGACATTTCCTGGTACACCGACATCTTTTCTTTAATGGCGCGCTCCATGCGCACCAGGCCGATGCGGAACTGGTTCTCGAGCAATTCGCCCACCGCGCGCACGCGGCGGTTACCGAGATGGTCGATATCGTCCACCGCGCCGATGCCTCGGCGCAGTTTGAGCAGGTACTTGATGGTGGCGCGGAAGTCCTCGGAATCGAGCGTGCGCTTGTCGAGCGAGGTGGCGTCGGCCTTATCGTGCAGCTTGATGTTGAACTTCATGCGGCCCACGCGCGAAAAATCGTACTTGCGCGGGTCGAAGAACATGCCTTGGAAGAGTTGGGTCGCGGTATCGAGCGTGGGCGGATCGCCGGGCCGCAGCTTGCGGTAGATTTCGATCAGCGCTTCGTTTTGCGCCTTTACCGGGTCCTTGCGGATGGTGGCCGAAACTACTGTTCCGACATCGTCGCGCTCGGGGAAGAAAACTTCGAAATCGGCGATGCCGGCTTCGATCAGCTTCGACAGCGCCGTGGTGGTGAGTTCGCTGTTGGCGTCGATGAGCACTTCGCCGGTGCTCATGTCCACCACATCGGCCACAATGTGCGCGCCTTCCAGATCGTTGGCGGCTACTTCCACCTGCTGAATCTTGAACTTTTGAATTTCCTTGTAGAGCGAAGATGTGATCTTCTTGCCCTGGCCCACCACGGTCTCGCCGCCCTTCGCGGTGATGGCGTAAGAAAGCTTGAGGCCGGTCAGACCTTCGTCCACGTTCCAGAAAAGCTTCTTGTCCTTGAGGCTGATCTTGCTGACGCGGTAGAACGCGCGCAGAATCTGCTCATCGGTCTTGTAGCCCAGCGCCCGCAGAAAAACGGAACCGTAGAACTTGCGCTTGCGGTCGATGCGGACATAGAGGATGTTCTTGAGGTCGTACTCGAACTCCACCCAGCTTCCGCGATACGGAATGATTTTGCCGAGGAAATAGCCCTGCGCCGGAATGCGC
>Ga0181538_10003763_pt1 | contig 14623 bp, 15 predicted proteins | sample PEATcosm2014_Bin_40_FD_119773 | JGI IMG/M metagenome (GOLD analysis project Ga0181538, IMG submission 119773) | Peatland microbial communities from MTU Mesocosm Facility, Houghton, MI, USA - PEATcosm2014_Bin23_30_metaG | ecosystem: Environmental > Terrestrial > Soil > Wetlands > Peat | place...
CGATCCCACCGGCCCGTGCAGCAACAAAATCCGCTTTTCCGTGCCGTAGCCCTGCGCCGCGGATTTGAAGAAATCCACAAGCTGCATCAGCGGCCGTTCCAGCCCGTAAATCGCGTCGGCGCCGTGATCGATCGGGTCGGCAAAGAACTTGTACCGGTTGTATTCCTGCTTGAACTGGGTGTACGACTCCACGCCGTACGACAAGATCATGTCGTACACCCGTTGAAACGCGTTCCGCGCCACCACCGGATGTTCCATCACCATGTCCAGATACTCCCACAAGGAGCCTTCCCAGTGTTGCTCCCGGAAGTTCGACACGTCCAGTTTCTTATCGATCAGCGACACCAATGCATTGGATTTTGAAGGCATGGTTTTCGTACTCCATCAAAACGTGTTTGCTCCGTCAAAAGCGTGTTGGCTCTATCCAAGGGCGTCGACGGCTTGCCACAAGTTTACCATTCCATTCCAGGAACGGAGTTGCAATGCCGGCCGCTGCAAATATCTTCGGCCGGATTGCAGCCAATTCGTTGCGAAAGAGCGGTGCCGGAATGAGATTTCCGGCATGGGGTTGGCGCCCGTTGATACAAGAACGATCCCGATACACTAGCTTAGCCTGCACCACCAAAAGTGTCTACGACGAAATGACCTATCCGGTTTCCCCTACAGCCGTTATAAATCCGCGAAAGCACAAAAACCCCGAGGTTTGAATACCTCGGGGCGTTCCCGCAGGACTCAACCGTCCCCATGTATCGTCAAGGTCCACCGGGATTTCGTTTCACGACGGCTGTCAGGCGTCTTTCACCAGCGGCAGAAGCGGGTACTGATCGCCCAGGATCGGTTTGCTGGGCGTGTTCAGCCAGTTCTGCAACATGCTGGCGTAAACCGACCGGAAATCCACCACGTATTTCAGGTCGCCCTGGTCCAGGTCCGTCAGGGACGGATGCGGGCTGACGATCCCCTGCTTGATGCTCGAACCCATCACCAACATCGGCGCCGCCGCCCCGTGGTCCGTGCCGTTGCTGGCATTCTCCTGCACCCGGCGGCCAAACTCGCTGAACGTCATCGCCAGCACACGATCCTGGTTCTTCTGCTGTTTCAAATCCTGCCAGAACGCACTGAGCCCGTCCGACAATTGCTTCATCAGCGCATCATGCCGCCCCAACTGACCCACGTGCGTGTCAAACCCGCCAAGCGCCACGTAATAGACCCTCGTCGGCAGCCCGCCGGCGATCATTGCCGCGATCGTCTTCAGGCCGTTTCCGAATTCATTGGCCGGATACGGCGCCGGCGACGAATGGTTCCGCGTCAATCGCAGAATCTCTTCGCTGCTCAACTGCGCGTCCATCGCGGTCCGGTGGAGGAAATCAAGTTGATTCCTGGCCGTGACGGTCTTCGGGGGCAGGATTGCCGATCCCTGCAAATCCGCCTGATTCAGCTTGACGTAATCCGCCTTGTCCCGGCCGTTGTACCGATAACTGTCCGGACGCTCGAAACTCAGCGGCAACACCTTCTCGCCCTGCATCGCCAGCGGTAACGCATCCCCAATCGCGACCCCCACCTTCGGATCGCAACCCGGACAGGTGTTGTCGAAATAACGCCCGATCCAGCCGGTGCTCGGCTGCTGCCGCTCCGGCTCGGCGCTTTGCCAAATATCCATCGAGCGGAAGTGCGACCGGTTCGGGTTCGGATATCCAACCCCCTGAACGATCGCCAGATCGCCGTTGTCATACAGGTTCTTCAGCCCCGTCAGATTTGGATGCAGGCCAAGATAGCCGTTGATTTTCAGGATGTCCTTGGCCGGATGTGAAATCCTGGCGCGGGCCTGGTAGTACACGTCATCGCCGTAGGGAATGACCATGCTCATCCCGTCGTTGCCGCCGGACAGTTGCACAACCACCAGGATCTTCCCGTCCTTGCCCGTCGCCTGCTGCGTCAACTTGGTGTCGTACGGATCGTTCAGCGCCATCACGGTCTGATCCAAAAACGTCGGGATCGTCGGCGCCACCGCCAGGAGCGTCAAACCCTTTTGCAAAAAAATCCGGCGAGTAGAGACGTTCTTTTCCATGGCTTCTCCGCGTTAGCACAACTGATACTCAGGCATCGACACGATCAACTGCACGATCTTCCGCACCGAATCCGGGTTCACCCCATCCGCCAGCACGTCGGCCAGGACCCGCTTTTTGTCCGCATCCACCGGGCGCTGGATCAATCGCTTGACCCAGGCCTCGGCGACCTCGCCGGGCGATCCGGCCGCATCGGGATCGAAATCCGTCGGCCTGGCCAACCCGGGCCCCAGCAAGCCGCGGTCATTCCCCTTGCGATCCACCCGCGCCAGCGCCGGAACCTCCCCGCCCGCCAGCCAAACCCCCGTGTTATACCGGATGAACAGCGTGCTCGTATTGATCCACATCCGCCCGCCCGGCCAACCCCGAACGTTCGGCGGCATCATCGGCAACTGCCCCATCTGATTCAACGCCGCTTCCAGAGCCTGTCCCGGCGGCATTCGCAGCCCCAGCATCCGGATCGTCCCCACCACCAACTGAACCGGACTCTTGATCTGCACACCCACCGCCTGGGGGCTGTAAAACGCCCGGCTGGTCAGGATCGTCCGCAACAGCGACCGAATCTCATAATGGTTCGCATAAAAAAACTGCCCCAGCGCCGTCGCCAGGCCGGGATCGATATCGTCATACGCCAGATATTTGAACAACTCCCCGGCGATGAACCGGGGGCACGCCGGATGCTGCAAAATCAGGGTGATGATGTCATCGCCGTCGAAGTTTCCGCTGCGGCCGAAGAAATCCTTGATGCCCTCATCGTGCTGATCGGCGCGGTAGACGAAATCGACACCGTCATGCCCCCAGCCGGTGAAGGCGCGCGCCGCCTGCTTAATGTCGTACTCGGTGTAGTTCCCGATCCCCAGCGTGAAAAGCTCCATCAACTCGCGGGCATAGTTCTCGTTGGGATGCGCCTTGCGGTTCTCGTTGTTATTGAGGTAATCCAGCATCGCCGGGTCGCGCGAGACGGCCCGCACAAACGGCTCGAAATTGCCCGCCGCGTACCGCCGCCAAAGCTCGTTCTGCCGCCACATCAGAAGCGCCGACCGCTCGTCCTTGGCGCTGGTGGTGAAATGTCCGTGCCAGAAAAACGTCAGCTTCTCCTGCATCGGATATTTCCCGAACGCCATCCGCTCCAGCCACCAGTCGATCGTCGCCTGCACAGCCTGCCGATTGGCCTGCATGAACTGCTGGATCAGTTGCTTCTTCTCGTCGAGGCTTTTGCCGACCAATTGCCTGGCATACTCCCGGAAATTGGATGGCGAGCCAGCGATCGAATGCAAATTCGGCGAATCCCCATCCTCCTCTTCCTCCGCCGGAGCATCCGGGAAATCCATCAGCCATTCCACGGCCTTCAGCGGCCCCAGCTTGCGGACATGCTCGATCTCCTCCGGCGTACCGCCGAACCCCGCCCGGTTCATCAGGTGCGCCGCCTTCACCTCGTCAAAAGGATCGGATTCGGAGGGGACGTAGGGTGATAACAATGGGTGAATGCTTGCCATCCCGGCTCCTTGTGCCGATCGACAACCACTAGAACGCCGCCAGCCGGACGTTATTGTAGGCTTACCCGACTAAATTCTCTCATCGGCGAATCATGTGTAGCCGGCTATCCTTGCACGCCGTAGGGTCCGGAAATGCGAAAACCGACCCACTATTCAGCTTTCCGGTAAACCACGTCCGACACATCGCTTTCATGGCCGTCTCCACGCCGGAAGAAAGTTCCCTCGCTTTCCGCAATGTTCCATAACCGCCATGTGTGCTATGGGACGGGTTCGTGGATTTGTCAGCCCGCCCCCTGTATTTCATTCATCGCCGGAATTCCTCTAAGGACTCATCGGATGAACCACGCCATTTCAAATCTGACAACGGACGACTACGAGGAAACGGTCGCTTTCTGGCGAACTCAAACTGGGATCTGGCTCAACGAATCCGACGAACCCGAGCCGATGCGCCGCTTTCTGCTGCGAAACCCCGGAATGAGTCTGATCGCGCGCAACGCTTCGGGAACGGTCATTGCCGCCGTGCTGTGCGGCCACGACGGCCGGCGCGGCTATCTGCACCATCTGGCCGTGGACCCGGCCCATCGTCGTCTGGGTTTGGGACGAGCCCTGGTCGAACGCTGCCTGGCAAAACTCGCCGCGGCCGGCATTCCGAAATGCAACATCTTTTTATTCAACGACAACGCCGAGGGCCGGCGATTCTGGGAAAAACTCGGCTACAAATCCGTGGCGTGGAGCCCGATGCAGCGGGTAATTACGAAATCTTAAAGTCGGCTGTTGAAATAAAGGGGACATTCAAGATTACAGAAATATAATGAAATCTTGAATGGCCCCTTTATGCCATTCATGTCCCGGCACCAGATCACGGCGCGCTGCTGCCGAGAGGCTGATACCCCGCTGGAAATTCAATAGAAGGAACCTGCTCAAGCGATAGGCTCTTGAGCGATGCCAAGGGTGCTTGCGATACGGTGCGCCAACCGAAACCCGAAGCGCCACACCATTGGCTTCCAGACCACTTTTCGACCTTCCGCAATACGCCGCCGCGATTATCCCGAGCTTCGATCGCCCGAATCACTGCGCCCCGAAGAATCACGGGGCCGTGAATTACGCGCACTTCAGTCCAACGATGTGGCACCACACGTCTGTTATCGCCCCCTTTCAAGGGCCAAGTGGCCTTCCCCATGTTCTTATTCTTCGCATCCTTGGCGTCCATCGCGGTTTACCTCTTGGCTTCATGTTATACTTCGCCTTCCGGTTTGTCGGGCGCAATCTTATGGAAAAAACGCTCCTTCGCCTCGGCCATTCGCCCGACCCCGATGACGCCTTCATGTTCTACGGGCTTGCCAAGGGCCTGCTGGATACCGGCCCGTATCGGTTCGAGCACGTCCTCCAGGACATCCAGACACTCAACCAGCGCGCTCGCCGCGGCGAGTTGGAAATCACCGCCATCTCGGTCCACGCCTACCCATATGTGGCGGACCGTTATGCCCTTACCAGTTGCGGCAGCAGTATGGGGGATCAATACGGGCCGATGGTCATCACTCGCCAGCCGACGAAAATCGGCGATCTCAAAGGCAAGACCATCGCCATCCCCGGCGAACTCACCACCGCGTTCCTCGCCCTCCAGCTATGTCTCGGCAAAGCCGGCAAGGCCTTCCGGGCCGTTCCCGTTCATTTCGACCAAATCCCCAAATATGTCAAAGACGGCAAGGCCGACGCCGGCCTCATTATCCATGAGGGACAACTCACCTACCAGCAATCCGGCCTGCATCTGGTGGTCGATCTCGGCGTGTGGTGGCAAGAGCAAACCGGCCTCCCCCTTCCCCTGGGCGGCAATTGCATCCGCAAAGACTTGGGTAAGACCGTCTGCCAGGAAGTCACGAACATTCTGAAAAAGTCGATTCAGTTCAGCCTCGATCATCGCAAGGAGACCGTCGAATATTCGCTGCAATTCGGCCGCGATTTGAACCCCAAGCTGGCCGACCAATTCGTCGGCATGTACGTGAACCATTGGACGCTCGATTACGGTCCCCGAGGGCGGGAGGCGATCACCACTCTTTTGAAACGCGGCGCGGATGCCGGCTTAGTGCCGAGCATCGGCCAAATCGAATTCGTAACGGCGGCATGAGATTGAATTGGTCATTAGTCATTGGTCATTGGTCATTTGCAAGACAATTCGGAATCGGCGATACCAATGACAAATGACAAGTGACAGATGACCTGTCGCATTTCCCACCCTGGCAGACCCCCGTTTCTCACGCCACCGCGCTCATTGACAGCGACGTCTTTCCTTCCTTGATGCGCTCGATCTGCGCCCCCACGGCCGCGAGCTTTTGCTCGATCTTTTCGTATCCGCGATCGATGTGATAAACCCGGTCGATGCGCGTGGCCCCCTTGGCGACCAATGCCGCCAACACCAGCGCGGCGCTGGCGCGCAGGTCGCTCGCCATCACGTTGGCGCCTTGCAGTTCGCGTACGCCCTGGATGATTGCCGTCGGACCCTCCTTGCGAATCCGGGCGCCCATGCGGTTCAGTTCGCCCACGTGCAGGAACCGGTCGGGGAAAATCCGCTCCGTCACCACGCTGATTCCATCCGACAGGCACAGCAACGCCATGAGCTGCGCCTGCAAATCCGTGGGGAATCCCGGGTAGGGCTGGGTGGTCATTTCCACCGGATTGATTCGCCGCGCCGCCGTGACGTAAACCGTCCCGTTTTCCCGCTGCGTTTGCACGCCCACCTCGTCCAGCCGATCCGTCACCGCGATCAGATGATCCAGGGCGCAATGCTTGAGCGCCAATTCCCCATTGGTGATGGCCGCGGCGATCATGAAGGTGCCGCATTCGATCCGGTCGGGAATGACCCGATGCTCGGCCCCGACCAGCTTTTCGACGCCCTCGATGCGAATTTCGGGCGTCCCGTGTCCTTTGATCCTCGCCCCCATCTTGATGAGCATGTCGGCACAGTCCGAAACCTCCGGCTCGCATGCCGCCCCCACCAGGATCGTTTCTCCATCGGCAAGCGCCGCGGCACACATGACGTTGATGGTCCCCAGGACCGTCGGCCCCAACGCCCCGCCGAGATACATCCGGCATCCTTTGAGCCGGCCGCGCACCTCGCCCACGATGTTCCCGTTTTCCATCCGGAAATGCGCCCCCAGCTTCTGCAAGCCGCGCACGTGCAAATCCACCGGCCGGTCGCCGATCGCACATCCGCCGGGCATGCTGACGATCGCCTTGCCGCGTTTGCCCAGCAGCGGACCCAGCACGCAAATGCTGGCGCGCATCGTCTTGACGATTTCATACCGCGCCTCGCATTGCGTCTCGTCCTGGACTTGGATATCCAGCGGCCCATTGAGCGCCGGACCCACCAAGGTGCCGGGGTCGGCCGGCTCGTGCCGGTAAACATGGCACCCCAACTCCCCCAGCAACTTGGACATGGAATCGATGTCCAATAGCCTGGGAACGCCTTTGAGCGTGCTTTTCCCCTCGGCCATCAGGCACGCCGCCAGAATGGGAAGCGCGGAGTTCTTGCTGCCGCTGACTTCGATTGTCCCCTTAAGCCGATGCCCACCGTGGATGAGAAAGCTGTCCATGTCTGCCCGTCCTTGGGCCGGAAAAGCCGCTCAAGCGCAGCGCTTCCCTAAGCCCGAAACGTCCCGGCAAAAAACCACCGGAAAAACCGTTCGGTCTATCGGCCAGTCCATTGGCCGACGATCAATATCAATGTTGCCCTTGGCTGCCGGACCCGTTATCGGTCTGGCCGCCAAGTTCAATTTCTCATTGTGGACTTGCCCCGTCCGAATATCAAGCCGGGATGACCCAACTTCCGGCGATTTTCTCGCCCCATTCACGTCCACACCGGCGGCGGAGCGATCTCGTCCGCCGGACGCGGGCCGGGATCGGGCTTTCCGCTGGTCGATAGCCGGCTCTCGGCAATGACGTGCATGTCACGATCGCAGGTGACCTGGCAACTGAGCCGCAATCCGTGCGTCGCCCCCAGCCCCCGGGCCGACAAGACCGTCCGTTCCGCGTGCGTCACCTTATCCGGCTCGCCGGAAATGAACCTCACCCGGCACGTCGTGCACCTGCAGTTGCCGCCGCAGGCGTGCATCTGGTCGATCCTGGCCTCGTCCAGCAGCGCCAGCACCAGCCGCTTCCCGGCCGGAACCTCAAACGTCCCCACGCCTTCCACCGTTAACTTCGGCATTCAAAACTCCTCATCGGCGATCAAAACGTGCTCTAACGGATTTTCGGCGATTCTTCGCGCCACGTCAAAATTTCCTTGTCGGCAAAGATATTCCTTGTGCCGTGCTTCCCGCCTCCACCACGAACTGTCAAATTAAAATCGCATTTGCCGGCTCTCGGATAAAAGTAGCAACCTGACACCAGACGATGATAGAATATGTTTAGAACGACGTTGTCGGGCTAAATTGAGGTGAACCATCACAAACGGCACCATCATTCTCAAAGGGAAGATCCACGGCAAAACTATTGAATTGGAACAAGAATCGGGGCTTCCAGATGGCCAGGAAGTTTCGGTAACCCTTCAGGCGGCATCGTCATCCGGCGATGGCCTGCGCGCTTCATTCGGTTCATGGGCCGATGACGCCCAGGAAGTAGATCATTTCCTGGAACAAGTCCGGCGCGGTAGATCGCAAGCACGGCGCTGGTCCATGATCTGACCTTGGTTACGCATAATGTGCGAGATTTCGCCAACGTGCCGGGACTGAGGATCGAAGACTGGCTTTCAGCGTGATTACCTCGCATACTCCACCGCGCGTGTTTCGCGGATCAGCGTCACTTTGATCTCCCCGGGGTAATTCAACTCCTGCTCGATCTTCTGGGCGATGTCCCTGGCGATCTTGGCGCTGATGCGGTCGTCGATCAGCTTTGCATCCACGATCACGCGCACCTCGCGGCCGGCCTGGATGGCGTATGCCTGGCGCACGCCTTCGAACGTCATGGCCAAATCTTCCAACTCCTGCAAGCGCTTCACGTATCGTTCGAGGCTTTCGCGGCGCGCCCCGGGCCGGCTGGCGCTGATCGCATCGGCGGCCATCACGATCACCGTGTACGGCGTCGTCACCGGAACGTCGCCGTGGTGGGCCTCCGCTGCGTTCAGGACGGCCTCCGGCTCGTCGAACCGGCGCAGAAATTCCTTCCCCAGTTGCGGATGCCCGCCCTCCTGCTCGTGGTCCATCGCCTTGCCGATGTCGTGCAGCAGCCCCGCTCGCCGCGCCAGCTTCCCATCCAGACCCAACTCATCGGCAATCACCTGCGACAGATACGCCACCTCCATCGAATGCTTCAGCACGTTCTGCCCATAGCTCGTGCGGAACGACAGCCGGCCCAGCATGGGAATGATCGGCTTGGCCAATTGCAGATTCGCCTCCTGGGCCGCCTCCTTGCCCAGACGGATCAGCTCCTCGTCCATTTCCTTGGTGGTCACCGCGACGACTTCCTCGATGCGCGCCGGATGGATTCGCCCATCCTGCACCAGCCGATCCAGCGACATCCGCGCGATTTCTCGCCGCACCGGATCGAAACAGCTCACCACCACGACGCCCGGCGTGTCGTCAATGATGACGTCCACCCCCGTCGCCTTCTCGAAGCTGCGGATGTTGCGGCCTTCCCGGCCGATGACCCGGCCCTTCATGTCGTCGCTGGGAATCGTCACCGTGCTGACGGTGTGATCGGCCGTCTGCTCCGCCGCGTAACGCTGGATCGCCTGCAGGATGATCTGCCGGCTCTTGTCTTTCGCCTCGTCCTGCGCGTGCTCGGTGATTCGCTGAATGAGCGCCCCCGCCTCCAGCTTGCAATCGTCCTCGATCCGCTTCAGCAGCATTTCCTTCGCCTGCTCGGGCGAAAGATTCGTCAATTGCAGCAGCTTGTCTCGCTGCTCGTGAAGCACCTGGTTAAGATTCTCTTCTTTGCCGGCCAGGGATTTCTCCCGCTGCGAAAGCCGGGATTCCAGATCGTCCAGGTTCTTTTCCTTGACCGAGAGCGTGTCCAGCTTTCGGTCCAGAGTGTCTTCCCGCTTCGCCAGGCGGCCTTCCTGGGTCTTGAGATCGTTTCGCTTTTGCTCGGTTTCGCGCTCGTACTGTTCCTTGCGCTTGAGCTGCTCCTGCCGGGCGGCAAGCTCGATTTCCTTGGCCTTGTTCTGGGCCTCCAGCAGCGCGTTATTCTTGATTTGCTCGGCCTCGGCGCGGCTGCGGTTCAGGGCGCTGCGCGCCATGACCTTGGCCGCTACCGCCACACCGCCGGCGCCCACGACCAGCCCGGCCAGGAGATACCACATGGTTTCCATGAATCCCGTCCGAACTCATCCATTGGTGATGGATGAACTCACAACGCAGATGCCTTGGAAAGACCCCTGCTTCGACGGGACAATTCAATGCCAAGTCCGGTTCAACAAAATCCGCAACCGGTGATCCAGCATTGCCGAATGATTGTCATTCCGGGAGGTGCTCGCGAGGGCCAATCGATCCGCCGGCGCGTGTCGATCAGCACCGGCGATGTGAAATACGAAGGCGCCAGCGCCGCCATCGGCAAAAACTGCCGCGGCAAGCCGCCCGTCACACGCCGACTGAGCGAGAGCAATAGCCCCATCACGCCCAATGCGGTGATCGTCGTCTTCGTCAGTATTCCCAAAATGACCACGTTCATGTCGATACGTCGAATCAAGGACCTAACGACGCGCCATCCGCTACAGCGCGTCGTCCGTGATCGGCATGGGAAATATCATCCCAACGCCAACCAAACGAATCGCTTACATTTTACGCAACCCCGGCGGTATTTCAAGATTCAAAGCAGATGAGCGCCGGCGCAACCGATCAAGGGCCGATAATTCAGTCAATTCCGTCCAGTCGCATCGCCAATTGCTGATTATTGGTAACCCACCACAACTGCTGGTGATGGTGCACGGTGCAAACCGCTGCCCGCCCGGGAAATGCCATTGCGAAATCGCTCATGGTCAGCCCCGCCAGCAGCCCCCTCACAAAATCCTCGAACCCGGCTTCTTCACCCGGCAGGAACTCAATCGCCGCCGCGTCGGTCCGCCCAATCAATAGTCCCGAATCAATCCCGCATCCCCCGAGCAATCCCGCCAGCCATTGCCGACTGCCAAAATTTAATTCGTAAGACCAATGACTCCCCGGCATCACCCAGACATTTCCCGCCAAGACCTGTCGCCAAGCCCGCGCCGCAAGCGCCGCCAACTTCGCCGCAAACGGCGCCGCCACGCTCCGCGTGAATTTGGCCAGCTCCGGCCTGATCGTCCCATCCGCCGGCCCGATCCACCCTCGAACCTCCGCCGCCGCGCCGAAGCCAAACGACCCGCCATTATAATAATGACACTCCAGCCCCTCGGCCGTGAGGCGATCCAATACGATTTGGTAATCAACGATCGAGGGCATTAGCGCTCGCGAATTCCACCCGATTCAACCAATCCTCCGTCTGCTGGGGCGACGTAAAACGATATTTGCCAATTCCCCGATAAGCCGGCGACCGAAAGAGCTTCGGGTAATCCCGTCGCGGCTTTCGCCAGGTTGTCCAAGCCCAAACGATAATCGAATCGCGGTCGAAAAAGGACTTCCGCCATGTTTCCAGGTTATCCGACCATAGTAATTCTTTCGTGATGCAGCGGCGAACGGTGCGCCGCAAGACCCGCCACATCACAATCGGCATCGGATAATCCAGCCAGATCAGCGTATCCGCCCGCGGCCAGATCGTATCGCGCAATGCCGAATAATTCCCGCTCACCGTCCATCCATCCCCCGCAATCGCCGCCTCGACGCGCGGGCGAAGAATCTCCGTCGGCGTCGCCGTCAAGTTCGGCCCCCAGTGCAGCGCGTCCAGATCGACGTGCCGAACCGCAAGCCGCGTCGCCAATTCCCGAGCCAGCACTGATTTGCCCGACCCGCTTGCGCCCACCACGACCACGCGCCGCATCCCTCGCGCCGGTTTGGTGTCACATCCCCAACCGCTTCTTCCACGCCGCCAATTGCTCCTCGAACGGCTTGCCGCCGGCGGCGCCGGCGCTCTGGTATCGCTTCACCACGTTTCGCGCCCCCAGCGCATCGTACACGCCCTTGTCCAAGCCCACGGATGGCCATCCGTGGGCTTTAAGGGCATCCTCAAAATCCGCCACCGAAAGCTGCCCCAGCGCTGTCTTCCCCTCCTTCTCACATCGCGCCACCAGCACTCCCACCATTTGATGAGCCGTCCGAAACGGCACGCCCTTCGTCACCAGATACTCCGCCAGGCTCGTCGCATCCAAAAATCCGCGCTCCAGCGTCGGCTCGATGTTCTCCTTGACGAAATTCGCCGAGTTCACGATGGCCGCCGCCATCGTCAAACAACTGCTCACGGTATCGTAAGCCCGGAATACAATCCGCTTATCCTCCTGCAAATCCCGGTTGTACCCGATCGGCAACCCTTTCAGGATGGTCATCAGCGCGAACAAATCCCCATACACGTTCCCGCACCGCCCGCGGATCAGTTCCAGCATGTCCGGATTCCGCTTCTGCGGCATCATCGACGACCCGGTCGTGAACTCGTCCGCGATCTTGATGAATGAAAACTCCGTGGTCATGTAAATGATCCACTGCTCCGCCCAGCGGGAGAGGTGCTGGGAGATCATGGCGCAGCAGAAGAGGAAATCGCATGCTTGGTCCCGGGTCGCGGTTCGCTCGATGCTACTGCCAGGACTTTCCTGAAAATATCCGTATCGGTCGTACCGGTCGCCATAAAACTTAACGGCGCCTGCACGATGGCCGATTAGCAGGTCGCTTGTAATTCGCGTTTGGATTGGAAGCGATGAACCAGCAATGGCCCCGCTTCCGAGCGGGATCTCCAATGAAATCAGTTTGCGGGCAGAATTCAATCTCAACCGATCGCAGTTGAGCATGTTGACCCACGCCAGGCATTCGGCGCCGGCGCAAACTGGTTGGGCCCGTTGCATATGTGTAAAAGAAGGCATGACAATTTCTTCACTTCTGCCAGCGAGTTCCGTGAACGCCTTCATCAGCATTTCGAGTTGTTCATGCAACTCCATGGACGTGTCAATTACCCACATCGCTAAATCCGTCGCCACCTGATCATTCCGGCTCCGCCCCGTATGCAGCTTCTTCCCCGGCTCGCCGATCCGCTCGATCAGCGCGGCCTCGATAACCATGTGAATATCTTCCAGGCTCTCGTCGAATTTGAATGTCGCCGCTTCGATGTCGCGCTCAATTCCCTTCAAGCCCTCGACAATCTTGTCCCGTTCGGCATCGGTGATAAGCCCCACCTTCCCCAGCATCGTGGCATGCGCAATCGAGCCGGCGATGTCGTGCTTATACAGCCGCCAGTCGTAGCTGATCGATTCGACGAACGATTGGGCCAGCGCATCGGTCCCTTCGCCTTTTCGAGCTTCCCAGGATTTATCCGTTGCCATGGTTTGAATTCTAACCAATTGTGCCACGGGCGTCCCGCCCGCGCGTGGAATTCAATTTCCCTTCTCTGCGCCTTTGCGCCTCTGCGTGAGATCCCTCTTATCCCAGTTTCCGCACCATCTTGAAATGCGGCCCGGCCGTCGGAATCTCGAATTGCTCCGAAACAATTTCCCAACCGTTTTTCCGATAAAACTCCGCCGCCGGCGCTCGGGCGTTGGCCCAGATCAGACCGACACCATTCTCAAGCGCGACCCGCTCGATTTCCGCCAGCAATCGTCCCCCCACTCCGCGCCTTTGATACCCCGGATCGACCGCCATCCCTCGCAACTGGCAAGCCGGCCGGCCTTCCCATTGATTCACCAGCACCGTCGCACAGGCCACGATCCTTTGTCCATCCTTCGCCGCAAGGTGGACCGTCCGCGAATCACGATCACCCGGAAAATACGCCGTCTCCCTGGCCAATCCCGCGCGCAGGACCGCATGTCGAAGATCCACAATCTCTTCGACAGAGACCGGCCCGATCTGGATGGAATCTATTTCCACGCCTGCGGATGATCCTCGCTGACCATTGCCAATTCCGCCGCCGCCGCGTTCGTGCGAACTTGCCGGTCATCCTTGCAGCCGGGAATGACGGCCGTCACCGCCGGATGTTTCAAACACCACGACAGCGCCCATACGGCCATGTTGATCCCGGCCGGAACTTCCTTGCGGCGGATTTCCTCCACCTCGCGCAGCCGTTGCTCCACCACCGCCTTATCCTGCCCCGCTCGAACGTCGTTGGCTCCGAACGAAGTCCCCGGCCTATATTTCCCGCTCAAAAACCCGCTCGCCAGCGGAACGCGCGCCAGCACTCCCAGGTTCTGCTCCTGGCAAAGCGGAAACACCCGCTCCTCCGGGGTACGGTCCAAACGGTTATAGATCACCTGAATCGTCTCGACATGGCGGCGGGTTGAATTCTCGACCTGATCGACATTCTTCCGCGTTTGCCCGGAGATGGAATTCCCCAAATGCCGGACCTTCCCCGCCTTCATCAGATTCTGTAGCGCCGCCGTCAGCTCGTCGTTGTCGAATTCCTCAAATCGAATGCTGTGGTATTGCAGCAGATCGATGTATTCGGTTTGCAAGGCCTTGAGCGAATCCTCGACTTGCCGCAGCACCTGGGGCGCGGTCCGCTCATCCGTGCGGCTCAAGTGGGAATGAAATTTGTGTCCGAACTTGGTCGCGACGATCCAGTTGTCCCGGTCGCCCCGGATCGCATTGCCGATGAACGATTCGGATGTATGGTCCCCATAGCATTCGGCCGTGTCGATCAGGTTGACGCCCGTTTCCCGAGCCGCGTCGAAAATCCGATCGACTTCATCCTGCGCGAAGTCCTTGCCCCATTCGCCGCCGAGCTGCCATGTTCCCAACCCGATCACCGAAACCCGAAGATTGCTCTTTCCAAGCCGACGATATTTCATGGGGCACATTGTGATGGGTAATTGTCGATTTGTCATTCGGCGGATTCAGATGGGTCTGAGCCAAGTTTGTAGGTGAAAAAGCCCCGCCTTGGGGTTGGAATGGTTGTTCCATTTTTCAACCGTCTAACCCAAGGAAGGGCTTATGGATATTACCACAGCAGCACAGGATGTGC
>Ga0181538_10003768_pt1 | contig 14607 bp, 8 predicted proteins | sample PEATcosm2014_Bin_40_FD_119773 | JGI IMG/M metagenome (GOLD analysis project Ga0181538, IMG submission 119773) | Peatland microbial communities from MTU Mesocosm Facility, Houghton, MI, USA - PEATcosm2014_Bin23_30_metaG | ecosystem: Environmental > Terrestrial > Soil > Wetlands > Peat | place...
CAAGCCTCACGGACATGGACAACCGGTGGGGCATCCGGGAGCGCATCCTTCGGACATGAACGCCATGACCAAGGGGTGCTTGGCCGGAACCGCGGTGTGTTTCATTTCTCATCAAGGCGAGGTCTATCCCTGCGGATACCTGCCAGCCCTGGCAGGGGATCTGCGGAAGCAACCGTTCGCTGAAATCTGGGAAAACTCGACAGTTTTCAATCGACTGCGCGATGTTAACAACCTTGAGGGCAAGTGCGGCTGCTGCGAGTTCCGCAACATTTGCATGGGCTGCCGCGCTCGCGCTTATGCCGCCACCGGCAACTATCTCGATGAAGAGCCATTCTGCGTTTACGAACCGAAGGCCAAGGGCTTGAGAAAAGAAAAGGACTCGCCGGCGGAAGTGGCGCGCTAGACGCTACGCGTCCTGCCGCCGAAGAAGCCGGTCATCCGAGAAGCAGAGAAAAAGCAGTTGCTTCACAGCGCGACCGCTCCTCCGGGACAGCCATCCATCTCCGACCAGAACCTTAGCGGATGGGGAGCGCGTACATGAGTCCGCCTTCGGTCCAGAGCTTGTTTGCGCCGCGGGGCAACTTCATCACCGATCCTGAGCCAAGGTCGCGCTCGTACATTTCGCCATAATTGCCCACGCCTTCGATGACTCGGGCGGCCCAAGCATCGTCGAGTCCGACGAATTGACCGTAGCCGCGATGGACGCCGAGCAGACGCCGGATCACTTCATCGTCGCTTTTCTTCATCTCACTGAGATTCGCCTGCGTCACGCCGCTCTCTTCGGATTGGATCAAAGCTTCGACCGTCCAGTTCACAATGGTCGCCCATTGCGGGTCGTCGAGAGTGTAGGCCGGCGCCAACGGATCTTTGGCGATGACATCTGGGAGGATTTCAAAATTCTTGGCCACGCTCTTGAAGCCGAGTCGCTCGTAGCCCAGTTGCGAGACGTCGGCAGTGAGGGCGGCGCAGTTGCGGGTGACCAATGCCGCTTCCATCTCGCCCTCTTCCTGAAAGGGAAAGGGCAGAAATTTAATCTTCTCACGCTGCATGTAACTTGTGAGCTGGGTCTCGATCTCGGTGCCACCGAGAAAACAGACCTTCTTCCCGGCAAGATCCTTCGGGGAAGCGATTCCCATCGTTTTATTCACGAAAAAGGCCTGGTAGTCGTAGAAGATGGGGCGCGCGAAACCAAAGGTCGCGCTGGCGGTATTAATGTAGTTGGGAGTTCCGGTAGCGAGAAGCGCGATCTCGCCGGACTTGAGGGCTTTCAGTGCGTCCTGCTCATCGCGGAACGACTTGATGGTGAACTTGGCGCTGGGCCCGAGCACGGCGACGGCCACTGCCTTACAGATGTCCGCGTCGAAAACGACGTGATTCCCATGCGCGTCTTGAGTGGAATATTCGGGTTCTTCGATGTTGATTCCGCAGGGGAGTGAACCGGTGGCTTTGATTCGATCGAGTGTGCCCCCGGCGTGGACGGTCGTGGTCGTTCCGATTATCAGCCATGCAACGAGAAATAACGGTGCGGAAACTCTGCTCATCTGGGTCGCGTTCCTTTCAAACATCAACTGCCGTGCATACGAAAATCCGGCGGCCGGAAAAAATCCGGTCGCCGGAGTAGGTAGTTAAGAACATTCGCTAGTTCGTCGGCCAGCCGCCCAGGTATGGTTCACCCGGGTTAGTGCTGGGACGGGGATTGACGTCCTGTGGGGCCGGATCGATGACTCCACCTTTGACTATGTCGGTCGGAACGATTCCCAGCACACGACAACCTTGGCCACCGTAGTGGGGCAGGCTGAATTCAGACTGCGGAATGATCGCGTACGAGGCTGCCAATGGTGGCGTTGACCCTGCTAAGCGGCCATTGTCAAACGCGGTAAACATGTCGCCAACGCCAGGAGTGTTGCCATCGGCGGGTCCAAGGTACTTCTGGCCGTATGTCTTTTCACCCTTAGCGCGAGCCGAGGCTTCGTCCGGAAGATCGGCAAGTGGAGTGAGGTTGAAGAGCTCGTCAATGAATTTGATGATCGAGCTGTGCTCGGTGGTTTCATGGGAGATTGCGTGCACCACGCCGTAAGGCGAGATCACGATCGCGGGAATACGTGGACCCTGATCAAGAGCGGCGCCGTTGGGATCCCAGGTACGGATCACCGGCTGCGTGTGATCGTAGAGGCCATCGGTCTCATCGTAGGTAATGATGATGGCGCTCTGCGACCAATACGGGCTGTTGGCGATCGCGTTGATCGTGTCCCCGAGAAGGGCTTCGCTGATCTGCGCGTCGGAGTAGCCTGGATGATCGTCGTTACCCTGATAAGCGGCTTGGACCGCCGGGCTGGGGTCGCGAGGAATGAGACCATCGAGGTTGCCGTATCCGCCGCGGACGTAATAGACTCCGCCGGTTCCGGTGCCGGGCAGAGCCGTCGAGTTAAGGGCGGTGAAGAAGTCACCGAGGCCCTTCATGTGCGCCGCGGTTTCGTTGGGGTTGTTGGCCTCATAGCCGAAGTATTGCACGGCATCGTGATGGGCGATGTAGTCGATATTGGTGGTTACGCCGGGAGGATCGGTCGGCTCGTGATCATAGCCTTCCTCGTACCAGGCCCAATTCACCGGTCCGTTCACACTGCTGGCTATCTTTTGGATGTCGTGTTGCACGTCTAGAAGATCGAACGCGGGGTTCAAGTCCGCAGACGTAATGCTTTCAATCTGGTTCCCCATGAAAGAGAGGCCCAAACTGGCAAACGTCAGGTTGGACGCCGGGTTGGTGCTTGGAGCGCCGCCACTTTCAGTAGGCTGCCGATGACCTGCAGGCGTGGGGTCCAGAGCGGATCCCCAGAAGGGTTGCGCATCGCCGACCACAGGGAGCGCCTGGTTGGTCGAATTGACGTTGATGCCCAACTGCGGATACTTGACCCACTGCGTCAATCCGTCCTGGCCAGCGAACATGGCGAGGGCGTTTGGCGTGGATGGTCCGATCACGGTGTCGAAGAAGTTATCGAAAATCGTGAAGCGGTCTGCATAGTTCCACAGAAATGGAATGGTATTGCAGTCGATATGGCTGACGACCAGCTCGCCCTTTTGCACCTGCTGCTCGGTCGGCGCCGCTCCAGTGTAAGTGCAAGATGTCTCTGAAGTGCAGCTCAGTGTTCCGGACAGGCCTTCTTCGGTGAAAGCATAGCGATCATTTTGCGCGACGTTACTTGGGTTCAGATCCAGCTTGGCATCGATGGCAGTGTGGCCGTGATTTACTGAGTCCGTGTCCTCTGGATAGAGCTGCACGGTTTGGCCATTAATGTTGACGATCGACTGCGGCATCAGGAATGGGGAGATGGTGCCGACCGTGCCGTTCGTCAAGACTATCGGCTGGACAAAGCCAGGCGTACTGCCGGCGGGCTGAGAGAACAAGCCCCGGGCCCCAGGGTAGGTGCCGAAGTGGAAGTCAAAGGACCGGTTCTCCTGGAAAAGAACGAAGACGTATTTGATGTTCTGCTGGAGCAGAGCGAGTTTCTGAGCGTGGGTAAGGCTTGGCTCGGTCTCCGGGCTGTGCGTGAAACGCGCGACTGCAGCGCTTGATCTCGGTGCGATTTCGACAACCTTCTTCTGGCCGGCAACCTCGTCGCTTTTTGGGTCTTCTGCCAGCGTGAGGACTGGCTGCATCATCAATGCAGCCGCTAACAGGGAAGCCAAACTAGACTTCACCCATTCTCTGGTATTCATATTTTGTTCCTCTCTTAGTAATTGTCAGGATCAAAAGCTGGGTGCTCATGCTACTTTCGTCGGTGCTACCACGCCACCGCCAGAAGGGGTTATCAGGCGATGAAATATGTCCTGGAACACTGAATAGCAGCGGCATGTGAATGGGAAATAAAACCAACGTGAAGGGTTGATAAAACTTTTTCAACACAGCGTCTCTGAAGTTTAGGTTGTCGCCGCAGGAGATGTTTCGGTAATGACATTGCCGGACTACTCGCCGCCGGCCGCGAAAAGCTGCCGACGGTGTGGCCACCGACGTGCGGCGGAAGTGGCTGGTTGCCCTCGGCGCCAGGTTGTCTTTAGGGGGCCAAAAGACACCCATTCAGCGTGATATCCCGCAATCCAGCCCTATTAATCCCACTTCCCTGCCGACCAGAGCTGTGCTAACCCAATGAAAATAAAGATGGATGGCTGTCCGGACGCGGATTCTCCTTTGGCATCCGGGGTGCTTTTCTCAGGGCGGAGTGGTTTGTAGGAGCTGAAGAGATGGAACCCAGTCTCATGGTTGTTGGACTGAACTACCGTACAGCTCCGGTGGCCGTGCGTGAGCGTTTCTGGATTAGCGAGAACCGGCGCTGCGAAGCGCTCGCGCACTTATCAAGAGCGGAAGGCATCGAAGAAATCATCGTACTCTCCACCTGTAACCGCACTGAGTTTTTGCTGTGGGCCAACGATGTCACCCTGGCTGCCAACTCAGTGATGCGGCTGCTGGGCGCGGAGTATGGACTCAAGCTGTGCGAGTGGAAGCACTTTTACCGCTTGCTGGATGAAGCGGCGCTTCTGCATATCTTTCGGGTCACATCCTGCCTCGACTCCATGGTGGTCGGCGCGCCCCAGATCGTCCCCCAAGTGAAAGAGGCTTGGCAGCAGGCGCAGAAGGTGGGGGCGACCGGCCGGTTTCTCGATGCAGTGTTGCAGAAGGCGCTGACCGTCTCGGAGCGCGTGCGCAGGGAGACGGCGATTGGTAAGCCGACGGTTTCGATTCCTTCTACCGCTGTGGAACTGGCGCGCCAGATTTTCGGCGCGCTGGAAAATAAGAAAATACTCCTGATCGGCGCGGGCGAGATGTGTGAACTCTCGGCCCGTGGGTTGCTCAACCAAGGCGGCAGCTCCGTCCGCGTGGCCGTCAGCACCCGCACGTTCGAGAACGCGGCTGAACTGGCAGCAAAAGTCGGTGGAATTGCGATTCCGTTTGAGGAACGCTGCCAGCACATGGCGGAGGCCGACATTATTATCATCTCGACTTCCTGCCCGCACACGATTCTCAGCCGCGAGGAAGTTGAGAACATCGTTGCCAAGCGCAAGGGTCAATCGCTCCTGGGTCAATCGTCTGTCGGTCAATCCCTGGTGATCGTGGATCTCGCGATACCCCGCAACGTCGACCCCGAGGTGCGCAACGTCAAGGACGTTTTCCTCTATGACCTTGACGACCTGGAAAACGTGCCCGACCACAATGCCGGCGAGCGCGACGCTGCCGCCGCCGCTGCGCAGAAAATTCTGTACGCCGAGGCGCAAGGCTTCCGTCGCAAGCTGATGGCGGAGCGAACGGTGCCGACCATCGTGGCACTGCGCCAGCGGCTGGATGAGATTTGCCGGAAAGAACTAGATGCCTTTCGCGAGGAAAACGGACCTTTCTCCAAGGACCAGGATGAGATGTTAAATGGAGTCATGTCGCGGATGACCCAGAGGATCGCGGGTTCCCTGGCCCGTGAACTCAAAGAGCTTCCAGAAAAAGTGGAGCAGGAACGGATGACCACTGCGTTGCAGCGGCTGTTCCACCTGCAAACGCCCGACGCGGCGCGTGCCGTCATTAGATCTTCGTAAAGATCTCCAGCACACGGAAGGGCTTGCGCGAGTTCGAAAGTGCAACCTAAGCCGATCTGCAAGCGTCAAAATGAATAGATATTCATGACTTGCGTAATCTGTCTATCCTGCCGCCTCATGTATAATCCATCGGTATTCGACCCGCACATGGATTTCAACCACATGGATTTGAAGTGGTGATGCTGGAACATTTTCGCGCCCGAGTGAAGTTGCGGTTTTCCTGGAGGACCGCAGTTGTCGTTCTCGCCATTTGCTCCCTCACAATAAGCCTTGCGACTCGTTACACAGTGCTGGGACCGGAAGTCCAGAAGTCAACCACCGTAAAATCCCAGTCTCCGGATGTCCAGAGACAGCGCCTTCTTGGTAGTGCACTCCAGTGGACTGCTCCACTTTCAAGTTCCACTCTTTTTCAGCCACCACGGTCTTCTGTCTTTGCGGTTTCGGTGGTGGTTCCATCGACCAACCTTAGCTCCGAAAGCTGGCTTTATAACCGGCCTCCTCCTGCCTCCTGACCACCGACTCCGCATCTTTTGCAACTAATCACTGCCTTTTGAACTCAAAGCTCGTGTATTCGAGCCGGGCAGTCCGTTAAAGTCAGCCCCGGAAAGCACTTCCTGTACGCGAAAGTTCCCGGGCACCGGTGAGTTTACACTTCGCATTGTCCGGCGTGATCCCGAGGGAAAGTTAACTCGCTTCGCGAAAGGAAACGTGCATGGCCATTAAGCCTCTGCTGACCGAAGAAGATCTTGATGCTCTTCGCCGGTTTGACACTTGCATGGTCTCGAATGCGATCGAGACATTTGACGCCAGGCTTCGGAACACGGGATTTGCCGATGGCACCATTCGCTGCGTGTTCACAGATGCAGACGCTCCGCCCATGGTTGGGTACGCAGCCACGGCTCGTCTTCGCTGCGGGCAACCGCCAATTGTCGGCGGCAGCTTTCATGATCGCACGGACTTCTGGAACAGCATCCTCGAGATTCCCGCGCCCCGCATCCTGGTGTTGGAGGATATGGACGAGCCGCCCGGGCGCGGGGCGTTCGTGGGTGACATGCAGGCCGCCATCCTCAAAGGTCTGAAGTGCATCGGGTACGTAACTAACGGCGCGGTGCGTGAATTGCCCGCGGTGCGGGCCATGGGTGTTCAATTGTTTGCCGGAAGTGTGGCAGTTTCTCACGCCTACGCCCACATCTTTGATTTAGGGGCCAGCGTGAGCGTGGGAGGCATGGAAGTCCATCCCGGAGATTTGCTGCACGGTGACCGGCATGGAGTGCTCACGGTTCCCAGGGAATTTGCAACTAAGATTCCAGAGGTCGCGAGCAGGTTGCAGCGGGTGGAACAGACCGTAATCGACTATTGCCGATCCAGCGCGTTCTCAGTGTCTAAGCTGCGCGAGATTATGAAAGCGACGCATCAATGACAACCAAGAGATTTGCGCTCATGAGATTTTCAAAGCTTATTCTGCTGGCCAGCGTCGTGTCTCTGGCGTTCGAATTCATCGCTTGCTCAGGGAGCGGAAGTCGTGCTCAGGCGCCAGCGATTACAGTGGGCGTAACCAAAGTCGTGCGCAAGTCACTGGGGCGACAAGTCACGTTGTCCTCGGAGTTAGTACCCTTCCAGGAGATCGATGTGTACGCCAAGGAATCCGGGTTCGTCAAAAAGCTGCTTGTCGACTACGGAACCCGCGTGAAGGCTGGCCAGGTCATGGCGATTCTCGAGATTCCCGAGCTGGAGGCGCAGCTTCAAGAGGATGAGGCGGGAATCAAGAATGCGATGAATCAAGTGAGCCGGGCACAGCACGAGTTGGCCCGGGATCAGGCACAGTACAATGCGCTTCACCTGGAATATACGCGTCTGAATGGAGTCTTTCAGAGCCAACCCGGAATCGTGGCCCAGCAAGAAGTGGATGACGCTCAGGGGAAAGATCTGGCGGCGTCAGCTCAGGTAGATGCTGGCCAGGCGTCTCTGGAGGCGACCCAGAGCCAACTGTCCGTGGCCAAGGCAAAACTTGTCCACGATCAGAGCTTGTTTGACTATTCGAAGATCACGGCTCCATTTACGGGAGTAGTGACGGAGCGCTACGCGAACCTCGGCACACTGGTGCAGGCGGGCACGGGTTCGAGCACGCAAGCGATGCCCATTGTCCGGCTGTCGCAGGACGATCTTTTCCGGCTCGTGATTCCGGTTCCAGAATCCTACGTTCGCTACATTAAAGTCGGCGATCAGGTGGATGTCCGCGTGCCTTCTCTCAACCGCACTTTCCCTGGCAAGGTGGCGCGCTTCTCGGTGGATGTGCGCGAAGACACTCGCACCATGCACACCGAAGTCGACGTTCAGAATCCAGAGCGAGTCCTGCTGCCGGGTCTGTATGCGGAGGCCGAGCTTTCGCTCGATCGAAAAGACGATGTTCCGACGGTGCCGGTTCAGGCGTTGAATCACGAAGGCGAAAAAACCACCGTCTTTGTGGTGAACCAGAATGGAGAACTGGAGGAGCGCAGCGTCCAAATCGGATTGCAGACGGCGGGCGATGCCGAACTCGTCTCCGGACTGAACGAAGGAGAGCAGGTCGTGGTGAGCGATCGCAGCGGTCTGAAGGCCGGCCAAAAGGTTCATCCGCAGGCGGTCGCCGTGATGGAGTACCACGAGCAAAGCGCGCAGTAAGCGGTGCCGTGCATGCCTGACTGGGATGCCTGAGCGAGCTGCGAATGCAACAGGACAAATTTTATGCCCGGATTCTCAATTCGTAATCCGTACTTCATCATCGTGATCTGCCTGGTACTGCTGGTCATCGGTGTGACCAGTCTGTCGCGAATGCCGGTCGATTTATTCCCGCCGATTAACCTGCCCGAAGTCGTCGTGGCTACGTTTTACTCGGGCATGCCACCGGAAGACATCGAAACCGACATCACCGATCCGCTGGAGCGCTTCTTTACGCTGGCTGCAGGAGTGGACCACATGGAATCGCGATCCATGTTAGGCGTCAGCATCATCCGAGTGTATTTCCAACCTGGAACCAGCGCCGACGCCGACGTAACCGAACTCTCCAACTTAGCTCTCGCCGACCTGAAGCGTTTGCCGCCGGGAACCTTGCCTCCGGTGGTTCTCAAGTTCGATGCCTCCAGCTTGCCGGTTGCGCTGGTCACCGTAAAAGGCGAAGGACTCAACGAAACTCAACTTCACGATTACGCCCAGTTCGAGATTCGCAACCAGATCGCGACCGTGCCGGGCGCCGAAATCCCCGGCGTATTCGGTGGAACCTACCGTCAAGTTATGGTCTACGTCGATCCCTACAAACTTAGTTCCCGTCAATTGAGTCTGATGGACGTAGTGGGCGCGGTCAACGATTCCAATCTGATCCTGCCTGCGGGTGACGTGAAGATGGGGCCGTACGATTACTTCGTTTACTCCAACAGCCTGGTTGACAACATGGATCAGCTGGGCAAGGTTCCGCTCAAGGTCAAAGGAAACTCCTGGGTCACGATAAATGACGTAGGCAAAGCGGAGGACGCTCACGGGATTCAAACCAACATCGTACGAATTGACGGCCAGAAATCCGTCTACATTCCCATCATGAAGCAAGGCGGTGATACCAACACCATCGCAGTGGTCGATGGTGTCCGCCAGCTGATCAAGCATCTCTATGACATCCCGAAGCAGATGATGACCAGCATTGTCTTCGATCAGTCGGTGTATGTGAAAGAAGCCATCCGCACCGTACTGCACGAGGGCTTTCTGGGGTTGATTCTTACCAGCTTGATGATCCTCCTCTTTCTGGGAAGCTTCCGCGCCACATCGGCTGTGCTCCTCTCCATCCCTATATCGGCGCTGGCCGCGTTTGTGGTGCTGGCTCTGATGGGCGGGACGGTGAACACCATGATCCTGGGCGGCATGGCGCTAGCTTTCTCGCGGGTGATCGACAATTCCGTCATTTCGCTCGAGAACATTTACCGCCATCTGGAAATGGGAGCCGCACCTATGATCGCGGCCGAGGTCGGCGGCTCGGAAGTGGCCCTGGCCGTCTTAGCGGCAACCCTGGTGGATGTGGTCGACTTCTTCCCCGTCGTTTTTTTGTATGGCGTTGCCAAGTTTCTCTTTTCGGCGCTGGCGCTGGCTTTCTGTTTGTCGCTGCTGGCTTCGTTCGTGGTGGCGATGACAGTGATTCCGTTGTTCTGCTCGCGTTTCCTGAAGGCTGTGACGCACGTTCCGCAGCCCGCTAAGGAAAATGAGTATGAGGTCGAACCCACCGAGGCAGCGGATCACTCCTGGATGGAGCGCTTCAATGCCCGCTTCAACCGGATGTTTAACAAGCTCCTCGATTATTACGAACATTGGGTTCGACGAGCCCTGCAGCGGCCCGGGCTGACAGTGGCGCTGCTGAGCGGGGTGTTCCTGGTAAGCCTGGCGATTTATCCGCTGCTCGGGCTGGCGTTTTTTCCGAAGACGGATGCCGGGCAATTCACCATCAACCTCAAAGTACCAACCGGCACGCGCATTGAGGTGACGGATCAATACATCGCGAAGGTGGAGGACCTGATCCGGCATCAGGTAGAACCGAAGGATTTCAAGCGCATTGTTTCCAACATCGGAGTAGTCCCGGACTTTTCCTCGCTCTATACCACCAACTCTGGCCCCTATACCGCGACCGTCCAAGTAGCGTTGAACGAGCCGCACCGGCTCAGCAGTTTCGAATATATGGACCGGGTGCAGAAGGCCATGGCGGCCCAGTTTCCAGATATCCGTACGTTCTTTAGCAGTGGCTCCATGGTGGATGCCATTCTCAATATGGGGATGCCGGCGCCGATTGACGTGCAGGTCAGCAGCCCCGATCTACACGAGATCTACGGCATCGCGCAGAACTTGGCTACGCGTTTTCGGCAGGTGCATGGCGTTGGCCAAATCTACATTCCGCAAGACATGAACTACCCCGCCTTGCGGCTCGATGTGGACCGCGTTCACGCGGGCGAGTTAGGCCTGACGCAAAAAGACGTGGTGGATAACGTCATCACCGCGCTCAATTCCAACTATATGATCGCGCCCAACTATTGGGTCGATCGCAAGAGCGGGAACGACTACTACCTCACCGTGCAGTTCTTCGAGCATGGCAACGGCGCCATTCAGAACATGCTCGATCTGGGTCAGATTCCTCTGCGCGATCCTTCCAGCGGAGGCGAAATGAACTGCGGCCCCACTGCGCCGCCCCAGCCCGGCACGGGCCGCTCTTCGTGGTCTTGCGGTGGACAGGGCCGGCCGACCACGGTGCTCAACAATGTTGTGAGCGTGAAACAGGTCCTGACGCCGACCGAAGTGGACCACTATCAGATTCAGCGTGCCATCGATATCTACGTTACCCCCAGTGCTGAAGATCTGGGACGCGTCACTAGCGCGGTGCGCGACATTCTTGCCAAAACCAGCATTCCCAGCAATGTCCGGGTAAATCTGCGCGGCATGGTGCAAGGCATGGAAGCTTCCTTCAAGAGCTTTGCGCTGGGCTTTCTGATTTCGTTTGTTTTGCTCTTCCTGATTCTTACCGCGCAGTTCAAATCGTTCATCGATCCTTTCCTGATCATGCTTGCCATACCCATGGGATTCGTCGGGGTGCTGATCATCCTGCCGCTCACTCACACCACATTGAACGTAATGTCGCTGATGGGAGTACTGATGCTGGTCGGCATCGCGGACTCCAACAGCATTCTGATCGTTGATTTCGCGCACAATCTGGAGAAGCAGGGGTTGTCACCGGCTGACGCGGTCATAACCGCATGCCGCGTGCGCCTACGGCCGATCTTGATGACTTCGCTGGCCACTATCATTGGCATGATTCCCATGGCCCTGAAATTGGGGACTGGAGGCGAGCAATACACCCCCATGGCTCGCGCCATTATCGGTGGCCTTACTTCGTCGGTTCTACTGACGATTTTTATCGTGCCCGCGGCTTATTTGCTGGTCTACGGCAAGCGCGGCGCAAAGCCGGCCACGAACCCAACCTTGGAGACGACGGAATGATAGGCATGATTATTTTGCGGCGAATAAACAAAGCATTGCCCATCTGTCTCGCTCTGGTCTTGCCGGTGGGCAGCGCCGCGCAGGGAGGGCTCAGTTCGGGAACACAATCAAGTTTGCCTTCAGCTCCGATGCCGCAAGCGCCGGCCCCACCCGTCACTTCCAGTTCAACGACAACGGGACCGCAGAGCAGTGCTCCGCAAGGCGTGCTGGGGGCGCCAACGTTACTCCCTCTGAAGGATGCCCAGATGCTGGCCTTAAAGAATAATCCTCAAATTTCGGTTGCCCGACTGACGGCGCTTGCGTCACAACAAGTGACCCGAGAAGTCCGGTCGGCACTATGGCCGACCGCAGTCGTCGATCTCACTGGGGTGGATTCAGAACCCGGCTCGCGGATCACCGCCGGAGCGCTCAACAATCCGACCGTCTATCCGCGCGCTGCTGCCGGTACCATGGTCACTCAACTTATCACCGACTTTGGACGTATGACGAACCTGATCTCCAGCGCGAATCTAACAGCCAAGGCAGAGAACCAAAATGCCGTGGCGACTAAGGAACAAATCCTGATGGCCGTGGATCAAGCGTTCTACAACGCGCTGCAGACGCAAGCAGTATTGACGGTAGCACAACAGACGGTGGCTGATCGCCAGACGGTTGCGGATCAGGTCGGGGCTCTCTACAAGAACAAGTTGAAATCGGAACTCGATTTCAGCTTTGCGAATGTCAACTTGGCGCAAGCCAAACTGCTGCTTCTGGACGCGCAGAACAACCTGAATGCCGCGCTGGCGTCGCTTTCCGCGGTGCTCGGCTTTGCCGGCCTGCAGAACTTCCAGCTCGCCGAGGATACAGGCGCGATCGCCCCTCCGACGGCCAATATCGACGATCTGATTGCTACCGCTTTGGCGCTGCGGCCCGAAATCCTGTCGCTTGAATTCCAGGTGGAGTCGGCGAAGAAGTTCCACAGCGCCGAACGGGACTTGTTCTTCCCGGATATTCAGGCGATGGGCGCGGTGGGAGATACACCCGTGCGGAATCCCATTATTTCCCCCAACTGGTATGGGGCGGTGGGCGTGAACGTCGAGATCCCGGTATTCAATGGCTTTCTATATTCGGCCCGAGCCCGTGAGGCGGCGCTCAGAGCACAAGCCGCCGCGGAGCGCTTGCGCGATCTTCGCGATCGGATCTCGCGCGACGTGCGCACCAGCTGGCTCAACGCCACCAATTCTTACGAACGATTGGCAGTCACGCAGCAACTGTTGGAGCAAGCCAACCTCGCACTGAATCTTGCGCAGGCACGATACAAGTTGGGACTGGGTTCGATTGTCGAACTAAGTCAGGCGCAACTGCAGCAAACGCAAGCGCAAATCACCAACGCGCAAGCGGGCTATGACTGCCGGCTGGCCCTGGCAGTCCTGCAATATCAGACGACCGGCTTCTAGGGCCCAATACACCTTTTAGGAATTGTCATCGCGGGCGAAGACGCCCGTGTCTCCTCGGCAAATGCCGCCATCATCTGTTGCCGAAGCTATTCCATCTCAAACGCGAGCCACTGCAATCCTCCGTCGCGCTCCACTTGCAGTACGACCGGATCATGCGGCTTGATTTGCGATAGAGCCGCCCGGAGAGAGTGCAGCGAGTCGATCGATGTTTGGTTCACGCTGTGGATCACGTCTCCCGTCTGCAGGCCAGTTGTAGAACTCATGAAATTCGCTACTCGCCCCACCACGACGACACCGGAAGGGTTGCGCAAAGTACCCATCATGGAACGCAACTTATCGTTCAAGTCAAGGGCCAGTATCCCCAACCGGGAAACCAGGTTCTCGCGCGACGTGGCTAGATCAGGCAGAGCGTCCATGGGATCTTTCATTTCAAGCGCGGCAATGTAAAGTATTTTTCGCTCGGTTCCCCGGAGAACTTCGAGCTTCAGCGATTCATCCAGAGGATGCAGATAGAGAGCGGCGGTGAAGGCGGGCAGCGTACCGATGAGACGGCCATCGGCTCGTATCACAATATCCCCGATCTTCAGGCCACCAGCCTCGGCAGGACCTCCAGGGGTCACATCATCGATCACGACTCCCCAATTTTGCGCGAGCCCCAATCCTTTGGCTAGGTTTTCAGTGATGGTTTGCGCGCCCGCCTTGACCTCGATGCGATGCACGTGCCCATACTTGCGCAGGCTTTCGTAAACGAATTGCACGATTCGCGCCGGGATGGCAAACCCCAGCCCCTCGCTGCCACCCGCCGCGGAGAGAATGAAAGTGTTAATCCCGACTACGTAGCCGTCGCTGTCGACCAACGGGCCGCCGCTGTTGCCCGGGTTGATGGGAGCATCGGTCTGAATGTAAACCATCGGACGACTTGGATCTGCCTGCCTCGCCACGGAACTCACTACACCCATGGTCACAGAGTTTTCCAGTCCTTCGGGACTGCCCATCGCAAACACTAATTGCCCCTGGTGGACCGGCCTGCGGCTGCCTAGCGAAAGTGTGGGTAAGCCAGTCTGATCGATCTTTATTAGGGCAAGATCGGTGTCCTTGTGGAGGCCGACGAGCCGTGCCTCAACGATCCGCTGCTTGCCCGCGGGCGCAATCTGGTCAGGATAATCCACCGAAGCCATGGGCAGAGCCACGTGGATGCGTTGCGCCCCCTCCACCACGTGGGCATTGGTCATGATGTAGCCGTCCGGGTCCACGATCACTCCGGAACCGATCGCATGCTCGCGGGTGATGAGCGCCGTTTGACCGCGACTGTTCTCTTCCAGAGCTCCGTAGCCGGTGACCAAGATTTGAACCACCGCCGGGGAAATCCTGGCGGTAAGCTGCTCGATCGCGGAATTAAGTTGCTGCAGCACCACTGGCGGCTCGGCGGGCCGGGTTCCCATCGCTTTTGCTTTGTCTGTTTTTTCGACGTCAGTTTTCGCCGCTTCGCCGCCGGTGACGACCGGATTTTGCGTCGCCACTTGCTGGCCAAAGCTCGACGCCGCAAACCACAGGGAGCAAAAGCACGCAGCAAGACTAACGAGCGAGATGCGGA
>Ga0181538_10003771_pt1 | contig 14598 bp, 15 predicted proteins | sample PEATcosm2014_Bin_40_FD_119773 | JGI IMG/M metagenome (GOLD analysis project Ga0181538, IMG submission 119773) | Peatland microbial communities from MTU Mesocosm Facility, Houghton, MI, USA - PEATcosm2014_Bin23_30_metaG | ecosystem: Environmental > Terrestrial > Soil > Wetlands > Peat | place...
AGGTGATCGACATCAGCCACAACAGGTGGATGCGGATGGACCCACGCGTTGGAGCCGGACCGGGGGAGTCACGGTCAGCTGGCCACAGGCTCAGCGACGCTTCTCGGTCTTGAATGTCGCTGGCGTGAAAGCTCTTCGCGCTCGCTGCCCATGACCCGCCGGATATTCGTCTGGTCGCTCGACGCCTCTGCACGTTTGCCCGTGCCTACGTCTGCACGTCAGCTCGTACGCCGACAGCTTGAGCCGGGCCAGCAGGATGCAGGCGATCATGGAGGCGGTCAGCCACGCCTGGTTGACCTTGTTCCTCCACGCGGGTGTGAACCCGGTGCGCCGCATCGATGTAGGCGCACTGGCCCAGCCAGCCCCTGGTCGCGGCGGGCCGGTTCGGTACCCACAGGGAGTACCGCCAGCCGTCCTCGGCCTCGAACAGGGTCAGCTGCGCGCCGGGGTGGGGGCGCTCGCGGCGGGTGAAAATCCGCATCGTCTTGGGCCAGGCCCGCAACTGGTCCCCGGCCGGCCCCTCGCGCAGCAGGCCGGTCAGCTCGGTGACATGCGCTTCCTCGATCCCAGCAGGCCCGGTGCGCGCACCGGGGATCGGCGCAGGCATCGTCCGCGCGGCGCTCGCGGACTTTCCCGTGCGCGTCGATGGCAGCTTCCCATGCCTGCTCCGGGACCATCCGCAGCGCTGTCCTCTCCCGCTTGCCCAGTTCCCAGCCCGCTTGCCCAGTTCCCAGCCGACGGACCGGCGGCAGCGCGCCGGCCTGTGCCCACGCGTGCCGGCGCGCCTTGTTCACCGCGGCGGCGACCCTCCGCTGCCCGGTCCCCGGCGCCGGGGATCTCCTTCAGCGACCGCCACGCCGTCGGCACCGACGCGACCTGCCCGAACAGCTCCCGCTGATCGCCCATCACCCGGAAATCGCTGATCACCCTGGCGCCGTCGGCGATCGCGCACGCCAGGTCGCTCACGACCCGGCCCCGGTCATGCCCCCACAGCGGCGACGGCAGCGCCTGCGACAAGCCCGACGTCAGGCCCCTCTTATCAGAAAGGTGCCGCAGCAGCGCCAGCCCGGCATGCGACGCGACGCCCGAACCGCCGCCAGTGACTTCCAGACCCCGCGACCGCCCTGTAGCGTTCATGTAGAAAGTGCTCCTCGAACCCGGCGTGATGAGGACCTCAACACCCCCTATCGTCCCAGTTCAGGAGCACTTTTCCGTTCCGGCGCCGCTCAGCCGCCGGACCCCTATGAAAAGACAGGGTTAAGGCAGACGCAGACACCCGCGACCTACTGCCACCAAACTGGCTCACGCTGGACAGGGGCGACGATGCGTAGTATCCAGTGGGGGAAGATTTACGGAATAGGCGACAGCCGCCAGGGCTCTTTACTTATCTCGTATGTTTGATTGATTCGCCAGGAACCAGTCGTACGTACGGTTAATGCCCACCTGAAGCGGAGTGCTCGCATTCCAACCCAATTCGGTTAGCCGAGAGACGTTAAGCAACTTCCGCGGCGTGCCGTCAGGCTTCTCGGCGTCGAACAGGAATTCGCCGCTCCAGCGCACGACTTCGGCGATCGTTTCAGCCAGCTCCCGAATGGTAATATCGGTACCGACACCGACATTGATGGGATCGGGAGAATCATAGTGTTCAAGCAGGAACACGATTGCGTCGGCTAGATCGTCAATGAATAGAAATTCACGACGCGGGATCCCCGTACCCCAGATAGTAACCGTTTTTGCGTTGGTGACCTTCGCCTTATGAATACGACGGATTAGTGCAGGCATGACGTGCGATTTGGTCAAGCTGAAGTTGTCCCCAGGGCCATACAAGTTCGTAGGCATCGCAGAGATGTAATGCACGCCAAATTGTCGGCGTAGCGCCTGAATATGCTTTATACCCGCGATCTTCGCCACCGCATACGCGTCGTTCGTCACCTCAAGTTCGCCAGTCATGAGGCTGTCCTCCGTGATCGGCTGCGCGGCAAACTTCGGATAAATACAGCTTGAGCCAAGGAAAAGCAATCGCTGCACACCCGACTTCCGGGCCGCACTCATCACGTTTACCTGAATTCTCAGGTTATCTTCTAGGAAATCTGCAGGTTCGGTCGCATTGGCGAGGATTCCGCCCACTCTGGCCGCTGCCAAAATTACAATGTCAGGCCGCACTCGTTCGACCATGTGATCGACTGCAGACTGATCACGCAGATCAAGTTCTTGGGAACTGAAGCCGACGAGCCGCTCGTAGCCAGAGTCGGCGAGGCGTCGCCATATGGCCGAGCCAACAAGGCCCCGATGACCTGCCACATAGATCAGCGAGCCGTGCGGGATCTTATTTCGCTGCGCCATACGCCACTCCTCTCTTTTCAGATAACACTTCACAAGACTATCTGGCCCTCCGTATGGGGCCAATGTCATACAGTATCGGAGATGTGGGTTAAACTGCGGTCCGGTCGGCGTCAACCATGATCCGTGCCAGCTCTGGTGCAAGAACTCTTGGCCGCCAGCCAAGGATCGACGCAGCCCTAGACGCGTCACCGATAAGCGAGTCGACCTCTGCAGGGCGAAGGTAACGCTTGTCGAATTTAACGTACTTCTGCCACTCAAGGCCGACGTGCTGGAAGGAGAAGTGGAGAAAGTCTCTAATGCTGTAAGCAGTACCGGTAGCCAGCACGTAGTCGCCTGGCTCCGTATGCTGCAGCATCGCCCACATTCCTGCGACGTACTCGGGAGCGTAACCCCAGTCCCGCACGGCGTCCAAATTCCCCAGGTGGAGCTCGTTCCTCTTGCCAGCGGCGATCTCAGCGACGGCCCGTGAGATCTTTCTGGTGACAAACGTCTCACCCCGTCTGGGACTTTCGTGATTGAACAGGACGCCGTTAACCGCGAACATGCCATAGGCCTCACGATAATTGCGTGTCATCCAATATGAGTAGACCTTCGCGATGCCATAGGGGCTGCGCGGCCAGAGTGGAGTCTCTTCATTCTGCGGCGGCGGCGACGCGCCGTACATCTCGGAGCTACTCGCCTGGTAGAAGCGGCAATCAAGGCCGATCATCCGTATCGCCTCAAGAAGCCGCGTAGAACCAAGTCCGGTCGACAATCCAGTGTATTCCGGCTCGTCGAATGAAACCCGCACATGGCTCTGCGCGGCGAGGTTGTATACCTCATCCGGCTGGATCCGCTGCAGCAGCGTGACCAATCGGGAACCGTCTGTCAGGTCCGCATAGTGCAGGAACAACCGCGTGTCGGGATCGTGTGGATCTTGGTAGAGGTGATCAATGCGAGCCGTGTTGAAAGTGCTCGCGCGGCGTATGAGACCGTGTACGGTGTAGCCCTTTCCTAGAAGCAGCTCGGCGAGATACGAGCCATCCTGGCCAGTGATCCCCGTTATGAGCGAAACTTTGGGCATCGGTCACCCCTCCCCGTCCGGACGCCTGTCCGCCACCACCCAGTACGCAAGATGGTAGCTATTCAGCAAGTGTGAAAGCTATTAAATCGAATATGCATTCGTCATACATTACGCTACTATAGCGGACATATCGCCACAGATGTGCCGTCCTGCTCCTGGCTGGCAAACAACCAGATAGCGTCTTCGCAGGCGTACATGAGGCATCGCCATTCAGGCTGAATAGCTACGCAAGATGAAGCTATCATTACTCAACGGATCAAGTACCGAAATCATAGTAAAACCCGGCCTAAGTTAGCTCAATTTACCGGCCACTGGAAGCATCGTGGTCACGGCGTCAGCGAACTGCTCGTGGGTGGTCACTCGGTGCGCTTCCGTGTTTCTCCTGGCCGAGCCGTGGCGCAGCACCCACGCCAGCGGCTCCCAGCCGGTGTTGTCGCAGGCCCCCAGCAGCGGATCTCGTACAGCAGATCCGGTCACACCCGGCCCCGGTCATGCATCAGAATCCGCGGCGTGGCCCACGCGGCCGACAGCCCAGCTGTCAGGCGCCGCTTCGGCCAGATGCCGCATCAGCGCTAGTGTCCTCCGCCTCGGCGCAGGCCAGCACGATCCTGGCCCGCAAAGCCAGGGCCTGCGCTGACGTAGCCCGCCGCGCCCACCGGGTCAGCTGGCCCCGCTCAGCATCCGTCAGCTCCAGCCCCTAGGCCTTGTCGGCCAGGATCCGCCCTGGCGGGGTCCGGGGACGGCCCGGGCCCTGCCGGGCGATCGTGAGCCGGTACTGCAGCGGGCCGAAGGCCAGCGAGTCCTGGCGTCGCCCGGCGCTGGTCAGCGGGCCAGCGGCCGGCACCCAGAGTCAGCCAGCAGGTGGATCTTGCTGGCGTGGTACTGGCCTTCCGGCAAAGCCCGGGCCGTCTCCCGAACCCGCCGTGCGAGTCGTCCCCGCAACGGGCTCTCCGCAAGTCCCGGTCAGGGCCGGCGCCTGGTCCTCATGCAGAGGCCAGCGGCCAGGGTGAGGGGATCGCCGTTCCCCGGTAGCGGTACCGGGTCGTGGTGACCTGCCCGGCCTTGAACAAGGCCAGTTCCTGGCCCCTGGGCTGCCATCCGCCGTCGCAGTAGCGGCGGCGGAACTCCTTCCGCGAGATCCCGGGGTGCTTGCGGCGTATCCAGCGCGCTACCCGGCGCCAAACGTAGGCGCCGAGATACTGGAAGGTCCTGCTCGACACTCCGGGGCGGAAGAACGCCGTCCATCCTGCCTTCTCTCGGGGTGCAAAACGGACATCAAGGGCGTCATCGCGAAACGCGCAGGTAGGAGCGAGGGACAAACCTCACCGACTGCGGCTAGCGGTGTTGCATATGTTGCACGTCCATAGTCAGCAGGGCTCTGAGCAGCGACGACAACATGCACCACGCGTGGCTGAGGTGTTGCAGAACCTCTCCGTGAAACGTTCAAACACCATGTCGTGCAACAGCTCAAGGACCCCCAGAGAACCTTTCAGCAGCGGATTGACCCGTGCCAGCAGGACGTCCAGCGGCTGGTTCGTATCGACCTGACGGCACCACATCTTGACCTTGGCCATGACGGCGCGCAGCGCCTTCCTGGACGGGTAGGTATAGATGTAGTGCTGGTTCGTGCCTCGCTTGCGGTGGCGCTGGATGCGCCAGCCGAGGAAATCCAGGCCCTCGTCGATGTGCGTGATCAGGGTCTTCTCTCCCGACAGGTGCAGCCCGATCCGGGCTAGCACCTGCGCGGCCTCTTCGCGGAGGGCCACTGCGTCGTTCCTGGTGCCCGCGACCGTGAACGTCCAGTCGTCGGCGTACCTTACCAGCCGGTGGTTCGGCAGACCCCTAGTGCGCTGTCCATGAACGTTTGCCGGGTGTGATCATGCGGCTTTGGTTTTGGGGCGGCCCCAGCGTTGCTGGCGTTCGCTGCGGATGCGGGCGCGTTCGCGGCGCTGGGCGGCCAGGATGTCGGGGTGGCGGGCGTTGGCGTTGCGCCAGCGCAGGTAGTCCTGCAGCCGCCGGCCCAGGACGGTGTGATTGGGATGGTCCGAGCCGCCCATGACGAAGGTCCGCAAGGGCCCGAACTGAGCCTCGATCGGGTTGGCCCAGGACGCGCTGGTGGGCGTGAAACACAGCTCGACGTTGGCGTGCCCGGCCCAGGCCCTGATCGCGGGGGTTTTGTTCGCGGACAGGTTGTCCAGGATGACGAACAGGCGGTAGCCGCCGGGGCGGGCGGCCCGGATCGATTTGAGTGCCGCCAGGGTGTGGTCGCCGCCCTTGCGGCGGCGGGTGATGCCCCAGAGCTGGTCATCGCCGAGAGAGTAGCAGCCGTGGAAGTAGCGGATGCCGTGGGTGCGATGGTAGGTCGCGGGCAGCCGGCTGGGCTTGGCCCGCCTGGCCCAGGACGATCCGTGGCACGGCCGGATAGACAGTGGGCCGAACTGATCGAAGGCGAAGCACCGGTCCGGGTAATGGCTGGTCACGTGCTCGATCCGGTCCAGCTTGGCTTCCTTATCCGGATCGCGGGACTCCTTCCAGGTCCGGGTTCGCTGGAAGGAGATCCCGCGGGAGTGCAGGATCTGCCGCAGCCGTTCCCGGCTGATCCTGGTGCCCCGCGAGTCCAGGTGAGCGGCCAGCTTGCGCAGGCTCCAGTGCGTGAACGGCAGGCCCAGCTTTTCCGGGCGGGTGGTGGCCGTCGTGACGATGAACTCGATGTCTGCGTCACTGATCAGGCGGGGACGGCCTCCCGCCCACTGAGGGCCCAGCGCGGCCAGGCCCGAGCGTGTCAAGTCTTCTGTGTAAGCTTCGGCACCTGTTGTTCTTTTGTTACATTACTGTGGGTAGTTCCTGGCGTCCGCGTCAGACGGGGACGCGATCGCCGAATGCCACGGCAAAGGCGTTCATGGCTGCTTTCCAGCCGTAAGTGCCTGTGCCTCGCTCTCCTCTTTTGCGGACCAGTCCGTCGCCGTCGATATGACGCCCGGTGATATTCCTTATCCCGAGGTAGAGCAGCTTGATGGCCGCGTCGTCGCCGGGAAAATGGCCACGGTTCTTGATTATCTTCCGCAGCTGGAAGTTAACTGACTCGATCGCGTTAGTCGTGTAGATTACCTTCCTGATAGCGGAATCGAATTCGAGGAATGGGACGAACTGATCCCAGGCCCGGTCCCATGCGGCGACCAGGCCCGGGCTTTTCTTCCCGAAATCGCGGCGCAGGTTCTCCAGCGCCGTTTTCGCGGCGGCCTCGTTCACGGCGGTGTAGATGGGCCGCATCGCGGCGGCGGCCTTCTTGCGGTCCTTCCAGGACACGTATTTCATCGATGCCCGGATGAGGTGAATAACGCAGGTCTGCACTTTCGCCTTGCTCCAGGTCGCCTCTATCGCATCGGGCAGGCCGTTCAGGCCGTCGCAGCAGACGAAAAGGACATCCTTGATACCGCGGTTGCGCAATTCGGCGAGCACGCCTGCCCAGAACCGCGATCCCTCGGAGGCGGCCAGCCAGATGCCCAGCACGTGCTTGAACCCGTCGACGTCGACGCCGGTGACCAGGTAGGCGGCCTTGTTGTCCACCGCGCCGCCGTCCCGGACCTTGACGACGAGCGCGTCGATGTAAAGAATGGCGTAAAAGGCATCCAGCGGCCGGTTCTGCCATTCGGTGATCTCGTCGGAAACCACGTCGGTCACCGCCGATACCAGCGCCGGAGAAACCTCCGCCCCGTAGATTTCCGCCAGGTGCGCATGAATATCCCGCGTGGTCATCCCGCGGGCGTAAAGCGACAGTATCATGTCATCGACCTGGCCAACGCGCCGCTGCCCCTTCACCACGATCTGCGGCTCGAACGCGGATTTCCGGTCCCGCGGCACCGAAAACCGCACCGGGCCCGACGCCGTGGTAACCGTCTTCCCGTAGGAACCGTTCCGGGAATTCCCGGTTCCGTTTCCCGCCAGGTCGCCTTTCACATAACCCAGATGATCGTCCATTTCCGCGCCCAGCGCCCGCTCGATGACCCTGGCCGTCAGCTGGCCGATCAGCCCGCCCGGCCCGTCCAGCAGCGAAATACCGGCGTCCTGCGCATCGGCGATCATCCGGTCGATCGCCACGTCGCTGACAAAATCCGCCAGCCTTTTCGCCGCGGCTTCCTCAGCGGGGAGCACCATTTCCTGCAGGCCCTCGCGCGCCACGCCCTCAGCGACGATTGCCTGCACCTTTTCGGCCTCTTCCGTGCTCACTCAGAGTGTCCTTTCCGCCAGCGCAACACCCGTCACACTGGGATCTCCGGTCCCCGCTTACACAGAAGATTGAACACCCTCCCAGGCCCTTGTCGTTGAAGGCGTGGATCACGTCCCGGACGGTGTCCTCCTCGGCGGCGGTCAGCCGGGCGATCGCCGGCACCGGCGTCCCGGACGCCGACGCCATGATCATCATCGCCCGGCGGACCCGGATCGACCCGTGCTTGCCGCGCCGCACGATCTGCTGCAGCCGGCGGCCCTCCTCATCACTGAGCCGCCGCGCCCGCACCGGCTCAGCCATCACTTCCCCCGGCAACCGATTCCGTCATCACAAGATCGAGTGTGAACCAACGCCCGCCACACCACCGCAACCACTGCGGTGTGTCACCGGACCCGGCGAACCTTTCTGGTCAGCGCACTAGCGGCGGACCTGCGCCTGCCCTGGGAACGGCCCGCCCCGCCCGGGCGGCTCACCCCGGCCCGGGTCCGCCGCGGGTTCCGGAACATCCACCAGGCCCTGCCCTGCCTGGCCGGTGCGCCGAAACCCGGCAAGCCCGGCCCCGGACGTCCGCCAGGGTCGAAGAACCGGCGCCCAGCACCCCGCCACGACGTGGGGAAGACGACGAAGAGGGATGCCTCGCTCACGGCACGGCGCGAACGCGCAGGTTAAACGCCAAGCTAAGAGCTTGGAGCGTATTCAGCTACCCAATCAACCGTCATGGTCTCAATCGGGCTGGCGGGCTGGGCCGTGCCTAGGTTTTGGGATTGCAGGCAAAGGTCCATATTGACGGTGGGCCATTGGGCTGGTGAGGTTAGCTGGCTCTTATGGATGACGCTACCCCATTGTTTATCATCAATGGTGTATGTAATAGTAGTCGGGGTCCACTCAATGCCGTAGGTGTGCCATTGAGTGGCATCATTTCTAAGGTTCTCTATGATTCGGCAGCAGTCATCACCATTGGGCCCGGGGTGTAGAGTGGCCGAGGAACCACTACGAGTACCGCCGGAGTCTTCATAGAAATCTATCTCGGGCGGCCAGATATTGTTGCTAGAAGGCCAAAGCAGTGCAATGTCAGATATTTCCAGACCGGGTTCGTAGTCAGCTTTCAGGCGGACTAGATACATACCGTAGGTCTGGGGATGACCGTAAAATCCAACGCCGCCGGTGGAGTATGTGTTACTCATCTTCGGGTCATCTTTGGCTCTTGTGCCGAGGTGCAGCTCGCCATTACTGACGGTAACATCAGCTGGATCCCAATAACCGTAACGGTCACCGCCCGGTTGGCCTGAGTATGCACCCCAGCCAGTCGGCAAACTAGATCCATTAAAGTCTTGAGTGTATACGAGATTCCAACCAGGAATGTTGCCGGTGGGTACAGGAACACCGGATGGATCAGATGCAGAGCTACTTCCTACGCTATGCGCGACACCCCTTGGCATAATGGCGAGCAGCACCGCTGCAGCCAGGACGGCCATCGCTCGAAAAAGCATGGAGCCGTGGATCTGCGCTGGTTTACCAGCCATGTGTACTCCCTATTGTCGTTAGCAAAAGCCGGGCGTGAATACGGTGACATGGGTTTTTCGGTGATGTTCGTTTTGGCCATGGGGGGTGGGCGAATTTCGGGCATGCCTTCTGTGTGTGTTGTGCATGGTACTGTCGTGACTTTTATAACCAGCCCGGGTCCGCTCGGGCGTGGCGCTGATCGCTGCGGCCCGCGCGCTTAGCGGGCACAATAAGGACAACGGCGGCGAAACCGTCACACACCACCGTTGCTCGAAACCACGGAAACGAAGCGGCTTCCCGTAAGTATCACTGATATTACTGTCAGTATAATAGCGATCCGCCGCACCGTCACTGCATAGGCAAGCCATCGACCGCTTTGCTCAAGGCGGATATAGTCCCAAATCAGAAAGCTGATGCCCGCGAGCACGGCGATCAGGCCGCCAATGACTGTGTGGTTACCCAAGAGATTCGCAATCGCCATGTCAGTGGCCTGCCTAACCAGTTATCGCGGTGACCGTTGATAGCCGATATCTCGGTTGCCGGCGTGCGCGCTGCGGCGGTACAGCACTATCGCCAGCCCGCAGGTAACCGCCGGGATGATCAACTCAACCTTAGGATGCCAGAGGTGGAGGGCGACGGCCACCAGTGCGACCATCATCAGGGCGGCGATGTTGAGGGCAACGCCAACCGTCAGACACTCAGCCCACTTGGAGCCCGTGGCTAGGCGGTAGGCCAGGCTGCCGGGGCCAAGGAGTATTCCGCCGAACACCGCGATGAACTGAATTGGCTGTCCTATACTAAGGAGAGGTGCCACTATCGCTAGCACGGCCACGACGGCTGAGGTGGTGATGATCGCCAATGTAGCCCGATTATCGCTAATCATTTCTTCTTGTCCCGCCGTTTATTCTTGGCTACCGGGTGCGGAGTGTACTGAAATATCTCGGCATCCGGGTTAGAGTACCTGAGCTTATACTCCGGCGAATGCGCAAGCATGTTCTCTATGGTCGTGCCCCAGTTCTTGGGCAGGCCCTCTATCAGCCAGCCGGCCTCTTCCTGGTCCGCCGTCATGATGACGTAGCCACCCCTTGGGTTGTCGGCGGCGGCCGCGGTTATTTGGGCCAACGCCTGCGGTCCGAACGTTGTTAGTGGGACAGTCACGGTCGGGAACCCGGTAATATCCTCAGCGGCGTTGTAGTACTGCGAGGGGGGGCCGTACGAGTTCAGGGGGATGATACTGCTTCCCGGAGCTGCTATCTGATACAGCTCGAACATTGCGGCTAGTTCACCGGGGCGGACCATCTCATAGAGCTCGTTGCCCCAGCGGGAGACGAGGAAGAGCGGGGTCATCAGCAACAGCGTGCAGCAGAGCGCCACTTGACCGTGCCAGAACTGGGGAAGTTTGGAAATGAGTGCCGCTATTAGGCACACGGTACCGGGTAGGCTGAATAGGTAAACGCGCAGCACTCCCTCTCCGCCGTAGTTACCCGCGGCAATCATGCCGAACGCCGCGAGGAACAGGAGCAGGACGGCCGCCCGGTTCCCATTCCTCGGTCGCCATACAAGCGCACCCAGGAGGGCGAGGCCCCAGATGAACGCGGCCGTCACTAGCCGAGCGTCCACGACGCGTTCGTGGTACACGTTGCCGGCCAGGCGCTGTGTTACTCCACTGTCAACATTGCCTCCCACATTGCCGAGGCCACCGACCATCATGTCAATGTGCGCGGACCAGAAGGCAACCGCGCCATAGCAGATCCAGGCAATAGTGATCAGCACGGCCACAACGACGATCCCGCGGACCCGGGTTCGGCCAGCGATGACGAGGACCGCGGCACTGGTGATGGCCATGAAGGGCGTGAGCTGGTGACCGGTGGCTATCGCTGCCATGAGGAGGACTACTGCTCCCAGGTAAAATCCCGTCGCGGCCGCGCGGGGTCCATCTTGCTGGGGTTGAGCCCAGCTGCCTGGTCGCCTCTGCCGATGTCGCCCCTGGCGATCGGTTAGGTGGTCCGTGTTATGGCGGCGGAATAGCACTTGCCAGGCCTGGCGGTCGCGCGCGCCGAGCGGTACGACCAGGATGAAGACGAAGGCCAGGTACAGGAGATAGGCGAGCGACTGAGGAGAGAAGTAGTCCTGGCCCACCCAGTTAGCTAACGGGAACAGCCCTGCGGCCACCCATGCCTTTAGTTCCGATCCGAGGAGCTGTTTAGCGATGCCGAAGATGAATGGCAGGTAAAGTAGGTTCATGGCAACCGGCCACCAGCGTAGGAGCACTATAGCCGAATTTAGCCCGGCCACCTTGTCAAGCATTGCCACGCCCTCAAAGAACGATGGCCAGCAGAACCGGGCGTCGAAATTCTGCAGTAGGTTGCCGGTGTCGGCGATGTAGTCCACGAATCCTACGAGGTTATAACCCGTTGGAAATCGCGCTGCGGCCTCAATTATCGAGGGTGCACCGTGGATTAGGAATACTAGTATTGTCAAGTGAGTGCCGAGCAGAACGGACCGGTGACATGCTACTCGCAGACTCAAGGAGAAGCTGATGATCAGCAGGGCGATAGCAACGTAGTACAGTGGAGACAAAGCCTGGATAAGTCCATATGGACCTATTTTGGTCACGGGACTAAGTTTAAGGGCGAAAAAACCGATAGCTATGGCAAGAAAGCACAGCGCAAATCCGAGCAGTGCGCGTTTTCGCCTGGCTGATTCGTCTTCTACCCCCGATACCGCAGGCGCACTGTTTTGCCACTCCGGGTATCGCATATTGCTGTAGGTCCTTCGTTTTGGGGAGCTTAGCTTAGCTCCACTCTCGCTAGCTGCTCCGCCGGTAGGGCGGTATCAAGTCCGTGTGAGGGGTCGAGTGCGCTACCCGACAACCTGCGCTGCCACGGATTCGACCAGCAACATGGACTCATGGCAATCTACTCTGGTTACGACCGTCCAGTGATGGGTTTGTGTCCATTCTACGGGTAGTGCCTTGCGCTCACCCCCCAACGCCCTTCCGGTCACCGCCGCAAGCTAACCCCCCAGCCAGCCAGGAATAGAGTCGGCGACGCTGACGCTCCACCGGCCGCTGCCGCCTGCCCAGCCAAGGTCCCGTTTTCGGACTAGCCGCCGGCGGCGCTGTCAGCCAGCCGCCGCTCATAGTGGCTGTGGACCCGACGGGACACCCATGCCGCCGCATACCGGCCAGCCCGAAACCCGTGCCGCTGGTCTTGGCCCGGATGCGCACCGACTCTTCCGCCGTGAAGACCCGCTCGACCGACACGTCGGCAAGCTGCGGGAACAAGATGCTGAGGACCTCAAGATCGCACGCCGAGCGTGATCACAAAATTCATGATCAGCACACCACGCGACACGCCGCTTTACAAGATCACCGAAAGTTGGGCAGAGCCACCGCAACTTGGCCGTTGACATAAACGGAGCTGACAGATACTGGCCGAGAGGCCTAAATACTCAGGAACCCTCCGGAGCTACGTGTTTTACGGCTGACCGCTCTCTTGCTAGCATGGCGTCAAGCATATCCAGAACGTCTGAATCCTGGGCGATATCGAACTTCCGGGCGAAATATTCTGGTGCCGCTAGCAGTTCTGGCAGGTCATCTGCGGAAAAGGTATCGGGATGGCCTGATGCTGAGTCCGTCCAGCGCACGTAGTGCAGATCACGTGCCTCCGTCCGCAGTCCGGGGGCATTGCAGAGTAGGGTCACGGTTGCTGATTCATCGGCCACCACGGTCCGGCGGTAGTACTCGACGTAATCGCGGCGCTGTTTAGCTGAGTCAACTACCAACTTGGCTGCACGATGGGAGAGCGTGATCCACATTGAACCGAACCAGCACGGCTCGCTTTGGCTGAACGGAGTCCGGCGGGCCCGCAACCCAACGCGCCAGGGGATTTGATCCGGATATTTATAAATCTGAAAGCAGGGCTGGACGTTGTTCAGTATGTCAACGAAAAGCCTAGTGTGCCCTCGCATCCATCGCCGCACCTTGTCAGAAGCGCTCCCCGGTTGACGATTCACCGCCGAAGTCCGGTACTGATAGAGGTAACGGCGGCGCCGGTTTCTCCTGTCCGATCTGCTGCTGAGCTTGCTGATCGGTGTAGCGAGTACCAATGCGTCCGCGCCAGTTGCAGCGAGATCTTCGCCCAGTCTGGCAAGTGGCTTAATTGGGTAATCCTGGGCTGACAGCAGGGCAAGCCAGTCAAACTCAAGGTGCCCGAGAATCCATTCCATCGAACGCCAGCAAGCGTCGACGAGGTTAAAATCTCCCCACCCGATCGGCGTTTCGCTCGTCAACAGATATGCATTGCCGACCGAATCAAGTGCGGAAGCGTCAAGATGCGCGCGGAATTTGTCGTTGTGGACGACGATTGCCGCGTCGGGCAACTCGAGCCGCAATGTCTTAATGAGACGCAAAAGCTGCGTCGGTTCGCGATGGTTCAGAATCAGAAATGCTACTCGCATAGAGTCACTACACCAACCTTAATATGGGAAGTGCCTTTAGATAATTTCAAATGACGCGCTTAAGGTCGGGCTAAGCGGTCAGCTTTTCCGGTGCCGCGGTCTTAGATCGGGAGACCTGGGGGGCCGCTCCGGCTGAGGTGCAGTGCGTTGCGGTGGGCGACCATCTGCAGGCCCCGGTCCCTGAGCGCGATGCTGAGGCCTTGCCCGTATGGCGGGGAATGGAATGGTCGGCGCGGTGCCGGGCTGTATGACCGCGAACGGAATAGTTTGTGCGGTGGATTGGGCTGGCCACATCAGGGCAGCAGCACCCGCTTCCTGCCCTTGCCGGTCCCGGGTCGGTGAAATGGCCAGGGACGGACACTCTTGCACCGAACTGCAGACGCACCGGATTTCCGTGCATCTTACCGGGCGATCCTCGATCTTGACGTTTCCTGCACGGTCGGAGTGCCGCTCATCAGGCTTTCCCTCTCCCGCCGAACTTTCTATTACAGCTGGAGTACCGGCCAGGCCGCGCCGATGGCGGCCACGTTCGCTCATTGTGCGGAACACCGCAGGGGCGGTAACCAACGCCTCAATGACGGCGATGACGAGAATGGCGAACGACACCCCGTTCAGTCCACCGACCTTCCCGCCTACCCCCGCGGCAATCAGCTCGATGGCAGCGAACGTGGTCAGGACGATGGCCGCGCGCGACACCTTGCCTGTGGCTCGGCATACGGCGATATAGAAGGTCTTGGGGAGCAGCGGCAGGTAAGCGAGGGAGAGCAGCCACAGCGGGACTGTCGCCTGGCGCGCATACCCTATCCCGAACAGGCCCAAAGCGAAATGTGCGCTTAGGCACAGCGCGACCATGCCCGGGACGCCAATGAGCAGCGACATTTTAAAGGCGAAGCGCAGCTTCCGGGGAATCATATGCGGTTCAGCGGCCGCTACCGCGAAGAGGACCGTCGAGAGAGCCCCCGGCACGGCTTCCAAAAAGCTAGTCAGCATCCACGCCACA